>JACCEE010737887.1_pt1 | contig 20634 bp, 19 predicted proteins | sample 7449931 | NCBI WGS metagenome assembly JACCEE01 (sample SAMN15323457, study PRJNA562643) | freshwater metagenome | isolation source: river surface water | place: USA:Blue River Watershed | collected 2017-08-19 | reverse complement strand
CTGGTGGGCCTGCAAGACGGCCAGACGGTCGAAAGCGTGCTGCTACCGCGAGACGGCTTGTGTGTGTCGTCGCAAGTGGGCTGTGCCGTGGGCTGCGTGTTTTGCATGACCGGGCGCGAAGGTCTGATCCGGCAGGTGGGCAGCGCCGAGATCGTGGCCCAGGTGGCGCTGGCGCGCACGCTGAGACCGGTCAAAAAAGTCGTCTTCATGGGCATGGGCGAGCCCTCGCACAACCTGGACGCGGTGATGGACGCCATCGACCTGCTGGGCACCGTGGGCAACATCGGCCACAAGAATCTGGTGTTTTCCACCGTGGGCGATGCGCGGGTGTTTGAGCGCCTGCCGCAAGGCCGTGTCAAACCAGCGCTGGCTTTGTCGCTGCACACCACACGGGCCGACTTGCGGGCGCAACTGCTGCCGCGTGCTCCGCGCTTTGACCCGCAAGACCTGGTGGCGGCGGGCGAGGCCTATGCCCGTGCCACCGGCTACCCGATCCAGTACCAATGGACGTTGATTGAGGGCGTGAACGACAGCGACGAAGAAATTGAGGGCATCGTGCGATTGCTGAAAGGCAAATACGCGTTGATGAACATGATCCCCTACAACGCCGTGCCCGATTTGCCTTATGCCCGCCCGAGCTGGGAAAAAGCAGCGACGATTGCCCGCACGCTGCACCAGCGCGGTGTGCTGACCAAGCTGCGCCAGTCAGCGGGGCAAGATGTGGATGGCGGCTGCGGCCAGCTCAGGGCGCGTGATGTGCAGCGGGTGCAGACAGTGAAAATGTCGACGTCGGGGCTGAAGCCGCCGACCTACAAATCATCCCCGTAGGTCGGAGCTTTAGCTCCGACATCTCCCTGTTCAACGCCCCGGCAGCTTGACCAGCCCGCTGGACAGCGATGTGCCCAGCAAAATCATCGCGCCGCACAGCAGCATCCAGGCGGTCACGCTCTCGCCCAGAAACAGCACACCGTAGGCGATGGCAAACACCGGCACCAAAAAAGTCACGGTGAGGGCGCGTGCAGGGCCTGAGTTCTCGATCAGCTTGAAATACAGGATGTAGGCCACGCCGGTGCACAGCACCCCGACCACCAGCAAGGCCCCCCAGGCCGAAGCGCTGGGCCAGTGGTCCGGGCGGAACCACAGTGCAGGCAATGCCAAGGCCCATGTGGCTCCGATCTGGCTGCCCGTGGCGGTGACCAACGGTGGCAGGCTGGGGATGTGTTTTTTGGTGAAACTCGCGGCCAGGGCGTAGCAGGTGGTGGCCGCCAGGCAGGCCAGCACCGCCCACGCCGGGGCGATGCCGGAGGCGTTGGGTTTGAAGCTGGCTTGCCCCCCGGCCAGCAGCACCACGCCGCCAAAACCGATGGCCAGACCCACGGTGCGTGACAGGCTCGGTTTGTCACCCAGCCACGCCCAGGCCACCACCGCGCCAAACAACGGCACCGTGGCGTTCAGGATCGACGAAAACCCCGTGGTGATGTGCATCACCGCAAAAGAATACAAGGCAAACGGAACGCCGCTGTTGAGCACGCCCACAAACAGCACCGGCTTCCAGTGCTGGCGCAGTGCGGCCCAGTGGCCTTTGGCCAGCATCAGGGGCAACAAAAAAGCCGAGGCGATGGCGACCCGAATCGCGGCGGTGGGCAAAGCCCCCAGTTCCACCGCCGCCACGCGCATGAACAGAAACGAGGAGCCCCAGATGGCCGCCAGCAGCAAAAAGTCGGCCAGCCAGCCTTTGGTGTGTGAAGTGTTCATTCAAAAAGTGAAGAGGTCGCAGACGCGGCCACCGGATGGCCTTCGAGTTTGAGCAGCGCTTGTTTGCGCCACAGCCCGCCCGCATAGCCGGTGAGTTGGCCACCGGCACCCAGAATGCGGTGGCAGGGCACGATGATACCCACCGGGTTACGGCCCACCGCAGCGCCCACGGCACGCACCGCCTGCGGCTTGTGCAGCTGCGCCGCCAGTGCGCCATAGCTCAGACTTTGCCCGCTGCGGATGGCCAGCAGCGCCTGCCAGACCGCTTGCTGAAAAGCCGTGCCCGCTGACAGATCGAGGGGCACGTTCCAGTCCGGCTGTTTGCCGTCAAAGTAAGCCTGCAAGTGGCGGGTAGTGCTTTGCAGCCAGGGGTGCTCGTCGTCCGGGGTCCAGTGCTGTTGGTCGGCGGCAGTGGGGCCATGTTTCTGGTCGTCAAACCACAGACCGCACAGCCCTTGGGCGCTGGCGGCGAGGGTGACGGTCCCCAGCGGGGTGTCGGTGCGGAGGATGCGCAAGGGTTTCATGGCCAAGGTGTGCAGTGCTGGGTCTTGTCATGGTAGCGGCAAAGTGCCCGAACACGAATGCGGGCAGGGTGAGTTTCGCGCCTGTTTCGAACCCCCGGCCACCTACAATGCAGGGACAATTTCAAGGTCGGCCCCGGCGGCCTTTTTTATGAGCAGATGCGATGCAAGTCACCCCCTCCATTTTCAAAGCCTATGACATCCGCGGCATCGTGCCGTCTACCCTGAACGAGGCGGTGGCCGAAGGACTGGGGCGGGCTTTTGGCACGCTCGCCATGGCCGAAGGCCAGACCTCGGTGGCCGTAGGCCGTGATGGGCGTTTGAGTGGCCCGATTTTGTCTGCGGCGTTGATTCGCGGCCTGGTGGCCGCAGGCGTGCAGGTGATCGATGTCGGCATGGTCACCACGCCCATGCTTTACTTTGCAGCCAACACCGCCTGTCAAAGCGGCATCCAGGTCACCGGCAGCCACAACCCCAAGGACTACAACGGCTTCAAGATGGTGCTGGCCGGTCGTGCCATTTATGGCGATGAAATTCAGGCCCTGCGCCAGATCATGGAAACCGAGACCTGGCAGCTCAAAGCGGGTGGCAGCGTGAAGTCTTTGGACGTGCTGGCCGACTACACCCAGCGTATCGTGGGCGACATCCGACTGGCACGCCCCATGAAGATCGTGGTCGATTCGGGCAACGGCATTGCCGGTGCTTCGGCCCCGGCCATCTTCCGCGCCTTGGGCTGCGAAGTGATTGAGCTGTTCAGCGAGGTCGATGGCGAGTTCCCCAACCACCACCCCGACCCCAGCAAGCCCGAAAACCTGCAAGACCTGATGCAGGCCCTGACCAGCACCGGGGCCGAGCTGGGCCTGGCCTTTGACGGCGATGGCGATCGCCTGGGCATCGTCACCCAAGACGGCAACAACATCTATCCCGACCGCCAGATGCAGCTGTTTGCCCGGGACGTGCTTCGCCGGGTGCCAGGGGGCACCATCTTGTTTGACGTGAAGTGCTCGCAGCGCCTGGCACCAGCCATCGCAGCCGCAGGCGGTCAGCCCCTGATGTACAAAACCGGCCATTCACTGATCAAGGCCAAAATGAAAGCGATCGAAGCCGAAGGCGGCCAGGCCCCTTTGGGTGGCGAGATGAGCGGCCACATTTTCTTCAAAGAGCGCTGGTATGGTTTTGACGATGGCACCTATGCCGGTTGCCGCCTGCTGGAGATCGTGAGCCAAAGCCCCGATGCCAACGCCGTGCTCAATGCGCTGCCCACGAGCTTTAGCACGCCCGAGCTGAACGTGGCTTGTGCCGAGGGCGAGCCGCACAGCGTGACGAAAGCCTTGCAGGCCAAGGCCACCAGCGCCTTCAGCGCACCGGCCCAAGTGTCTGACATCGACGGCCTGCGTGTGGACTGGCCCGATGGTTTTGGCCTGATCCGCGCCTCCAACACCACGCCGGTGCTGGTGTTGCGCTTTGAGGGCCAGACCGAAGCGGCGCTGCACCGCATCGAAGCCGACATGCTGGCCCTGCTGCGCTCGGTCAAGCCCGATGCGCAAGTGGGCGCTTCGGCGCACTGAACCGATTCACCTGACACCCCCACCATGAACCCTGCCAACGCCGTGCTCAGTGATGACCCCGAGGTCATCGTCCTCAACCTGAAACAACGCTACACCGGGGTGTCGGCCACCATCAATGCTTTGGTGCCCTTGCAGGCGCACCAGTGGCGGCTGGGCTTTTGCGGCACCCGCATGTCCAACGGCATCGACGGCATGACGCTGGGGCAGGCCATCAGTCTGTCGCGCTGCCCGCCTGCCGGGCGCGCCTTTCGCCTCTGGCATGTGCGGCGCGACCCTGAAATGATGGCCGCGATCTTTGCCCGCGATGTGCTGCGCCTGCCGATCAAACTGGTGTTCACCTCGGCGGCCCAGCATTTGCACGGGCGTTTTCCGCGCTGGCTGATTTCCAAAATGGATGCGGTCATCTCGACCACGCCGCTGGCCGCTTCTTTTGTGCCCAACACCACCGCCGTGGTGCCGCACGGCATCGACTTGTCGCGTTTTGCCCAGTCGCCCGATAAGCTGCAGGCCTGGGCCGATTCGGGCTTGCCGGGCCAATACGGCATCGGCGTGTTTGGCCGGGTGCGACCCGACAAGGGCAGCGATGTGTTTGTGGACGCCATGATCGAGGCCCTGCCGCATTTACCCGGGGCCACCGCCGTGATCGCCGGGCTGGCCCAGCCCCAGCACCAGGCCTATCAACAAGCCCTGATCGACAAGATCGCGCAAGCGGGCTTGTCCGAGCGCATCGTGTTTTTGGGTGAGGTGCCCGCAGGTGAGGTGCACCAGTGGTACCAGCGCTGCCTGCTGTGCGTGGCCTGCCCGCGCTACGAGCCGTTTGGCCTCACGCCGTTTGAAGCGGCTGCCACAGGTTGCGCTTTGGTGTGTTCGCGGACCGGCGCGTTTGACCAGCTGGTGGTGCCCGGCGTTACCGGCGAGTTGGTGGACACGGGCGACGCGCCCGGTTTGGCGCAGGCTGTGCGTCGGGTGCTGGCCGATTTGCCGGCGGCTGTGCAGATGGGCCAGGCTGCCCATGATCGGGTCGCGCAGCAATTTTCTCTGGCCAAAGAGGCCGAAGGCATTGGCCGGGTGTATCAACAGCTGTTTGATCAGACGACGGGGCGCTGATGTCGCCCGGCTTGTCTTTTTCTGAGCGCCTGACGCTGAGCGCGTATGGCGTGGTGATGCGCGCCTTGCAGCCCTTGCTGCGCCGCAAACTGCGGCGCCGGGGTCAGCAAGAGCCGGGCTATCTGGCGCACATCACCGAGCGATTTGGTTTCTATGACGAAGCCCCTCCCGAGCCTGGCCGCGTGTGGGTGCATGCGGTGTCGCTGGGGGAGACGCGGGCGGCGGCGATCTTGATTGAGGCGTTGCGCACGCGCTGGCCCGGCATGCGCCTGCTGCTGACCCACAGCACCGCCACCGGGCGGGCGCAGGGGCAGTCGCTGCTGCGTCCGGGCGATGCCCAAGCCTGGCTGCCCTGGGACACGCCAGAAGCCACCCAGCGTTTTGTGCAGCACCACCGACCCCGGCTTGGCATCCTGATGGAAACCGAAGTCTGGCCCACACTGGTGCAGACCTGCACGCAGGCGGGGGTACCGCTGGTGCTGGCCAATGCCCGGCTGAATGCAAAGTCCTTGCAATCAGGCCTGCGCTGGTCGCTGCTGTCTCGGCCCGCCTACCGGGGCCTGTCGGCTGTGCTGGCCCAAAGTCCGCACGATGCCGACCACCTGACGCAACTGGGTGCCAATGTGCAGGCGGTGCTGGGCAACCTCAAATTCGATGTGCCGCCCCAGCCCGATGCGCTGGCGCAGGCGCAGGCTTGGCGCGCCCAATGCCAGGTGGGTGGCCAGCCCCGGCCCGTGGTCATGCTGGCCAGCACCCGCGAGGGCGAAGAATCCCTGTGGTTGCAGGCCCTGCTGGCCGATGCCGGGCGGCTGGCCGCATTTCGGGCGGCGGGTGTGCTGTGGCTGTTGGTGCCCCGGCACCCGCAGCGGTTTGACGAAGTGCACGGTTTGGTGAGCGCGCAAGGCTTGTCGGTGTTTCGCCGTTCCGCCTGGGCGCCCGGTACCGCCTGGCCTGCAGAGTCGGTCCAGGTTTTGCTGGGCGACAGCCTGGGCGAGATGCCGGTGTATTTCCAGAGTGCCGACATGGCCTTGCTGGGGGGCAGCTTCATGCCGCTGGGCGGGCAAAACCTGATCGAAGCGGCCGCCTTTGGCTGTCCGGTCATAATGGGGCCGCACACCTTCAACTTTGCCGAAGCGGCGCAAAACGCTGAAACTGCCGCAGCCGCAGTCCGCGTGACCGACATGCACGCGGCGCTCAACCAGGTGTTGAGCTGGGTGCGCGATCCTGCTGCACAAGCTGCGGCTCGTCAAAAAGGGCTGGATCTGGTGGCCCAAAGCCGAGGAGCCGCTGAGCGGTATGCGCAGGCGATTGCGCAAGTGATCCGTGCTGCCTGAAATCGTCACAGATGGGCGGTGGCCTGCAAGGCTCAAAAACAGTTCAGCCCGGTGTGCCATACACTGGCAGACCGGGCCGAATGGGTGTCTGAAAGAACGGGCAGCGTGTGCCCTTCAGATCACTTTTGCAGCAAGCTGTTGATGTTTTGCAGGTCGTCGGACTTGAGTGTGCCGCTGGCCTGACGCAGCTTGAGTTGACCCACCAGAACGTCGTAGCGCGCCTTGGCCAGCTTGGCCTTGGTGTCAAACAACTGGCTTTGGCTGTTCAGCACATCGATGTTGATGCGCACACCCACCTGGTAGCCCAGCTTGTTGGCATCCAGCGCACTTTGGCTGGACGCTTCGGCCGCTTCCAGGGCTTTGACCTGGCTCAAACCTGATTGCACACCAAAGAACGCCGTGCGTGTGGCCTGGGCCACGTTGCGTTCGGCAGCTTCTTTGTCGTTGCGTGCTTTTTCTTCGAGTGCCACGGCTTCACGAATCCGGTTTTCGGAGGCGAAGCCCGCGAACAAGGGCAAATTCACGGCGATGCCCACCGTGGCACTGTTGGTATTGAATTGGCTGGTGCTGGGATTTTGATAGCGTGTTTGAGCATAAGACGCGGTCAAATCCACAGTGGGTTGATGCGCCGCTTTTGCTTTTTCGGTTTCAAGGCGTGCGACGTCCAGCGCGATGTTGCTTTGCAACACCCCAGGATTTTGGGTTTGTGACTGACTGACCCATTTCTCGACATCGCCAGGCTCGACCGCCTGCAATGCATTGACCCGTGACAGGGCTTGCGGTTGCGCATTGGTCAAACCTGACAATTGATCCAGCGCCAGTTTCTTCACACGCAGGTCATTCTCTGCCGCAATTTCCTGGGCCGTCACCAAGTCAAAACGGGCTTGTGCTTCACGGCTGTCCGTGATGGTCGATGTGCCCACTTCAAAGTTCCGCTTGGCCGAGGCCAATTGCTCTGCCACGGCCTTTTTTTGGGCCTGCACAAAAGTCAGGCTTTCGGCAGAAGACAGGACGTCGAAATAGGCTTGGCTCAGTCGAACAATCAGATCCTGCTCGGCCGCATCCAACTGCACTTGGGCCAGTGCGCCGGATTTTTGGCCTTGCCTGTAGCTGGCCAGGTTGGCTGGGCGATACAGCGGCTGGCTGGCACTGACGGTGCCGACTTTGGTGTTGAATGCGTAATCCCGAGAAGGGTAATCTTCGAATCCCAGGTCGGTGCGGGAAACGTTGTACCCCAGGCCCGCGGTGGGCAGCAATGCCGATTTGGCCTGATCGGCTTTGGCCAAGGAGGCCTCGTACTGGGCCCGGGCAGCCTTGTAGGTCGCGTCGTGGCTTTTTGCGGCTTCATAAATCTGAAGCAGGCTTTGGGCCTGGGCGGTGCCCGCAAAGGCCAGGGCCATGGCCAAACACAAGGGCAGGATGCGCAATTTCATGGGGTTTCCTCGGGAAAGCAAAGAGTCAAATCAATAGACCGGGACAGTGGGGTCGACTTGGCTTGACCAGGCATGGATGCCGCCAGCCACATTGACCACGTCATAACCGTGCTGGGCCAAAAAATGGGCCACTTGCATGCTGCGGCCACCGTGGTGGCACAGGCAGGCCACCGGGCGGCTGCGGTCGAGTTCGCTCAGGCGGGCAGGCACGGTCTGCATGGGCATGTGCACCCGATCCATGGTGTCAGGGCTGACGCTGGCGGTCTGGCATTCCCAGCCCTCGCGCACATCCAGCAAGACCGGACGCTTGGCCTGGGTTTGAACCCACTCGTTGATTTGGGCTGGGGTGACTTGCAGCATGGGGATCAAAACTTGAAGTGGGAACGCTCTGCAAAGCCGCTCAGGCGCGGTGCATTGCAGTCCCAGGGTTCGATGGTGCTGAACTGGCTGTCGCTGGTGCGGGTGACCACGGTGGCACGCATCATGGGTTCGTCGCCCACGATGGCGGCTAGGCGCCCCCCCACTTTGAGCTGTTGCAGCAAGGCCGCAGGCACTTCGGCCACAGAGCCCGACAGCAAGATCACATCAAAGGGGCCGTCAGCGGCCGCGCCCTGGCTGCCATCGGCGTGGCGCACGGTGGCGTTGGTCACATCGGCGTTTTGCAGGTTGGTTTGGGCTTGAGCAGCCAATGCTGCATCGCTTTCCAGGGTCAGCACGCTGGCCGCCTGGTGGGCCAGCAAGGCGGCCATGAAGCCTGAACCGGTGCCGATTTCGAGCACTTTGTCGGTTTTCTTGACGGCCAGGTCTTGCAGCAAACGGGCTTGCACGCGGGGGGCGAGCATGACCTGATTCGGGGCTTTGCCCAAGGGGATTTCCATGTCGACAAATGCCAATGCCTTGTGGGCCAAGGGCACAAAGTCTTCACGACGCACCACATTCAGCAGCTCAAGCACTTGGGGATCGAGCACTTCCCAGGGGCGGATTTGCTGTTCGATCATGTTGAAACGGGCTTGGTTCAGGTCCATTTTTTACTCCGGTGGGTATGTTAGCCAATATCTGCCCGATTTTAGCGGGCGTGGGTGTCTTGACCTTGACGGGATGGGGCTATACCGGCTTTGCGGCGAAACCATTGAGCCAGGTCGTCCATGTAGCAATACACCACCGGCACCACCACCAGCGTCAGCAGCGACGAGGTGATGACGCCGCCGATCACGGCCTGGCCCATCGGGGCGCGTTGCTCGGAACCTTCGGTCAGGGCAAAGGCCAGCGGCACCATGCCAAAAATCATCGCCAGGGTGGTCATCAAAATGGGGCGCAAACGCACTTTGGCCGCCATCAGCAAGGCGGCGCTGCGCTCCATGCCGTCTTCGCGGGCCCGAATCGCAAAATCCACCAGCAAAATGGCGTTCTTGGTCACCAGGCCCATCAGCATGATCACGCCGATGACCGAGAACATCGACAGCGTCGAGCGAAAGACCATCAGCGCCAGCACCACACCGATCAGGGTCAGGGGCAGGGCGGTCATCAGGGCCAGCGGCTGCAAGAAGCTCTTGAACTGGCTGGCCAGGATCATGTAGATGAAGATGATGGCCAGAGCCAGGGCCGACAGGGCATAACCGAACGATTCGGCCATGTTCTTGGTCGAGCCACCAAACTGGTAGCGGTAGCCCGGGGGCATGGCGATGCTGTCCATGGCCTTGCGGATGTCAGCAGACACTTCGCCTGCTGCGCGCTGGTACACGTTGGCGTTGATGGCCACTTCGCGGCTCAGGTCACGGCGGTTGATCTGGTTGGACCCGGTGGTTTCGCTGATGTTGGCCACCTGGCCCAGACGCACCACCCGCGGGCTGCCGTCGGCGGCTGCGCCCACGGCAAAAGGCAGCCTCTCCAGGTCTTGCGGGCTGTTGCGGGCTTCGGGGGCCAGGCGCACGTTCACGTCATAGGTCTGGTCGTCTGGGGCGCGCCAGTTGCCCACGGTTTGTCCAGCCACCAGAGTGCGCAGTGGCGCGGCCAACTGGGCTGTGCCCAAACCCAGATTGGAAGCCGATTCACGCAGGATCTGCACGCCGATAGTGGGTTTGTTGGCCTTGACGCTGGAGTCCAGGTCCACCAGCCCGGGGATGGCGCGGATCTTGTCCATGGCTTGCAGCGCCAGACGTTCGAGTTCGCGTTGGTCCGGGCCCTGCAAGGAGAATTCGATTTGCTTGTTGCCCCCCACCGCATCGAGCAAGCCCGCATGGGTGACGGTGATGCCCGGCACTTGCTGCAAGCGTTCGCGCAGTGCGGCCGACATCTGATCAACGCTGCGCTGGCGGCTCTTGCGGTCCACCAGGCGCACATACAGGCTGGCGCTGTTCTTGCCCAGGGCGTTGCCGGTGTTGAGTGTGGCCACGGTGTAGCGCACCTCAGGGAACTCGCGCACGATGGCTTCGACCTGCCGGGTTTTGGCCTCGGTCGCTTCGAGTGAACTGCCCACAGGCGTCTGGAAGTTGACAAAAGTTTCCGAGAAATCGGCCTTGGGCACGAATTCGGTGCCCAGCAGCGGCACCATGAAAATGCTGGTCAAGAACACGCCCACAGCCATCAGCACGGTTTTGCGTTTGTGTTCAAGCGACCAGGCCAGAATACTTTGGTAGCCATCGGCCAGCCGCTCCGTGGCGTTGTCAAACCAGTGGGTCACACGGCCAATGGTTTTGTCGTACAGCGTGACCGGTGCGTGGTGCTGGCCGTGGGCCTCGATGCTGGGGTCGTGCCAGACACTCGACAGCATGGGGTCGAGCGTGAAGCTGACAAACATCGAGATCATCACGGCGGCCACTATGGTGATGCCGAATTCGTGGAAAAACTTGCCGATGATGCCTTCCATGAAACCGATGGGCAGGAACACCGCCACGATGGATAAGGTGGTGGCCAGCACAGCCAGGCCGATTTCGCTGGTGCCGTCCATCGACGCGTCGTAAGCGTTTTTGCCCATCTGCACATGGCGCACGATGTTCTCGCGCACCACGATGGCATCGTCGATCAGCAAACCCACGCACAGGGACAGCGCCATCAGGGTGATCATGTTGATGGTGAAGCCAAACATGTTCATGAACATGAAAGTGCCAATGATCGAGATCGGCAGCGTCAGGCCGGTGATCACGGTCGAGCGCCAGGAGTTGAGGAACAGGAACACGATCAGCACCGTGAGGACCGCCCCTTCGATCAGGGTGCGGCGCACGTTGTCCACCGACACCCGGATCGGGCGCGACCCGTCGGTGATGGCTTCCAGGCGCAGGCCCGCAGGCAATTGCGACTGCATTTCGGCCACGGTTTGGGTCAGTCCATCGACCACCTGGATGGTGTTTTCGTCCTGCGACTTTTGCACCGACAGCAACAAGGTGCGCTGCCCGTTGTACATCGCCAGCGTTTCCAGCTCCTGTGCGCCGTCTTGCACACGGGCCACTTGCGACAGTCGAACGGGGCTGCCGTTTTTGCGGCCCACGATGATGTTGGCAAAGTCTTCGGGTCGCTTCATGCGCGACTCGATCTGCACCATGCGCTCTTGTTCGCGCGAACGGATCGCCCCGACGGGCAGGTCCTGGTTTTCGCTGCGCACGGCATTGACCACCTGGTCGGCGGTGATGCCCAGCGAGTCCATGGCGGCAGGCTGCAGATACAGGTTGATCTCGCGGCGACTGCCGCCCACCAGCGTGACCGAGCCCACGCCGCGCACGTTTTCGAGGCGTTTTTTCAGCACCTGCTCCGACCAGTTGGTCAGCTCCACCGCACTGAGCTGGGTTTTGCTGGCCGCGTCGGGGATCACCGCCAGCGACCAGATGGCCCGGCTGGACGGGTCAAAGCGCAGCACCCGGGGTTCTTTGACTTCGGTGCGCAGGCTCGGGCGGATGGCGGCGACTTTCTCGCGCACGTCCTCGGCGGCTTTGCGCCCGTCGATGTGCAGCTGGAACTCGATCACCACAACCGACTGGTTTTCGTAGCTGCGCGAGGTCAGGGCATTGATGCCGGCGATTGAGTTGACGCCTTCCTCGATCTTTTTGGAGACTTCGCTTTCCACAATCTCGGGCGAGGCACCGGGGTATTCGGTGCTGATCACCACCACCGGAAAGTCGATGTTGGGGAACTGATCAACTTTCAGGCGCTGGAACGCAAACAGGCCCAGCACCACCAAAGCCAACATGACCATGGTGGCAAAAACGGGGTTTTTCAGGCTGACACGGGTGAACCACATGCTGTTGACCCTTTACTTGGCCGCAGCCGTGAACTTGACCTGCACGCCCTCACGCATGGCCCCCACACTGGCGGCCAGCACCTGCATGCCTTCACTCAGGCCCTCGACGGCCACCAGGGTCTGGGCATTGCCTTCAGAGCGAGCACCGGGCTTGACGTTGATGTGCTTGACCTGGTTGTTTTGCAGCACCTGTACATACGGCAGGGGCTTGTCGGTGCGCACGCTGCCCACTGGCACGGCCAGCGCCTGCACGGTGCGGGTGCCCAGTGCGCCTTGCGCAAACAGGCCCTGACGCAAACCCTCCTGGCCATTCACGCCCAAGTACACCAGCACGCTGCGGCTGCCCGCCTGGGCGCTGGGGTTGACACGCAGCACGCGGGCTTCCACGGGTTTGTCAAAACCTTCCACCTGCAACTGCGCCTTCAGGCCCGGGCGCACCTGGGCCGCATCGCTGGCGGGCAGGGCGGCTTCGAGTTCCAGTTGTGACAGGTTCACCACTTCGACGATGCGTGCTTCGGGGGCCACGCGCTCACCCGGCTGGGCCAGGCGCTGCGACACCACGCCCGCCATGGGCGAGGTCAGTGTGGCGTCCTGCAAAGCCTTGTTGGCCACATCCAGCCCGGCCACCGCCGCCATGTGGGTCGATTTGGCCCCGTTCAGGCTGGCTTGCGAGGTGATCAACGCGGTTTGGGAAATGAAGCCCTGGTCGACCAGCGCCTTGTTGTTGTCGTATTGGCGTTGGGCAATGTCCACCTGGGCCTTGGCGGCATCGGCTTGTTGCTGCGCCTGGCGCTGACGTGCCAGAAATTCGGTCGGGTCCACCCGGGCCAGCACCTGTCCGGCCTTGACGCTGTCGCCTTCGCGCACGGTCAGATCCATCAACTCACCCGCCACGCGGGCCTTGATCACCGCGCTTTGTGTGGCCTTGAGCGAGCCCGACACCGGAATGCCCAAGGCCAACGATTGCATTTGCACCGTGAACACATCGGTGCTGGCCAGCTCCAGCACGGGCGCAACCGCCACGGCGGGCACTGCCTGGGCGGCTTTGCGTTGGCTGACCACACGGGCACCCCCCGCCAAAACGAGGGCCAAAGCCACACCAGAGAGGATCCAGATCGTTGATTTTTTCATGGGAGATCACGAAGTTGACAGGCCACGCACCAGCAACTGGGCGTGTTGGGAGATGAATTGTTCGGGGTCGATCAGCTCTGCATTCGGACAGCAGGGCGCCATCGAATGCTTCCACATGATCAAAAACAGCATGGGCGCCATGACCGAGTGCAAAGCCAGCTCGACATTGACCGGGCGAAACTCCCCTTGGTCGATGCCGCGCTGCAGCACCGAACGCACCAAGGCGTGGGCGGGGGAAATCACTTCTGTCTGAAAAAACTGCGCCAGATCCGGAAAGTTGCTGGCCTCGCTCATGACCAGCTTGGAAATGCCCGAAGCCTTGGTCGCGCCATAGCGGTGCCACCACTGCAACATCATCCATTCGAGCAACTCGCCCGAGCTGCCCTGAAACTGCGCGACTTCGGAGGCACCCTGCGTCATGGTGCTGACCAGGTTTTCGCGCACCACGGCTTTGAACAGGTCTTCTTTGCTCGGGAAATACAAGAATAAAGTGCCCTTGGACACGCCCGCCCGTACAGCGACCTCTTCAGAGCGGGTGGCGGCAAAGCCTTTTTCGACGAACAAATCCAGCGCCGCCTCCAGCAATTCGCCAGGGCGCGCTTCTTTGCGACGTTCGCGTTTGGGGGATGTGGAAGCTTCGGACAAGGCGCAGGTCGGAGTTAATGACTCAAAGGTTAGTAATGTAGGCGCAGCCAGGCGGAGCGTCAAGGTTGGCGGGTGAAGTCTGAGTAAAGATGCCGTAAATTGGGGAACAAAATCAGAGGATCAGCAGGTCATTCCATAATTTGGGCACTTAGAAGGATGGCGTTAATGACAGAAACACTGGTGTTAGGCGGCGGCTGCTTTTGGTGCACCGAGGCGGTGTATGTGCAGGTGCGTGGGGTGACGGATGTCGAGTCGGGTTATTGCAACGGGCAAACCGTGGCCCCGACTTATGAGCAGGTGTGCACAGGTCGCACCGGGCACAACGAGGTGGTCAAACTGGTTTATGACCCGGCGCAGGTCAGCACCCGTGAACTGCTGGAGGTGTTTTTTCTGATCCACGACCTGACCACGCTCAACCGGCAGGGGCATGACGTGGGCACGCAATACCGCAGTGGCATTTACTTCACCACACCCGAGCAAGCTCGGGTCGCCCAAGAGCTGATCGCCGAATTGACGGCGGCCAACGCGTTGGGCCAGCCCATCGTGACCGAGGTGCTGGCGCTGGCCAACTACAGCGCGGCCGAGGATTACCACCAGGACTTTTTTGCCCGCAACCCGACCCAGGGCTATTGCCTGGCGGTGGCAGCGCCCAAGGTGGCCAAGTTCCGCCAAACATTTGCTTCTTTGGTTCGGGGCTGAAAGCAGGCGGCTCGCTTGCGTGCATAGTTTTTCCAATGAATTTTGACCACCCCGTTTTGTCGTCCTTGTTGCCCGTGGTGTTGCTGATTGCCATTGGCTTTGTGGCTGGACGCGCCCGGCTGGTGCGGCCCGAGGCGGTGCGTGACCTGTCCAATCTGGTGTTTTTGGTGCTCACGCAGGCGCTGCTGTTTCGCACCATGAGCTCGGTGCATCTGGAGCGGCTCGAAGTGCGGCCCGTGTTTCAGTACTTTTTGGTGGCGGGCAGCCTGTTTTTTGCCATGCTGCTTGTCTACGGGCGTGATTCGCGGGCCTCGGTGCTGGCATTGGCCAGCATTTTCAGCAACACCCTGATGATCGGCGTGCCGCTGGTCAGCCTGGCTTATGGGCAAGAGGGCCTGGTGCTGCTGTTCACCCTGATTTCGCTGCATGCATTGGTGTTGCTGACCATGGCCACTTTGGTGCTCGAATTGCAAATGGCGCACGAGCAAGCTGCCCGAACCGGCGAGCAGCGTCACCTGCTGCGCACCGTGGGGCAGGCGATCCGCAGTGCGGTGCTGCACCCGGTGCCATTGCCCATTCTGGTTGGGCTGGCTTATGCCCAGACCGGCTGGGGCTTGCACCCGGTGGTGGACAAACCCTTGCAGTTGCTGGGCAGCGCCTTTGGGCCGGTGGCGCTGGTGCTGGTGGGCATCACGCTGTCGCAAACCGCGATCGGCCGCCAGTTCAAGGCGGCGTTGCGCTTGTCGGTGGTCAAGACCGTGGTGCATCCGGCGTTGATGGCGGCGGTGGGCTGGGCTTTGGGCATGCGGGGGCTGGCGTTGTCGGTCATGGTGGTGGCCGCCGCCTTGCCCATTGGGGCCAATGTGTTTTTGTTTTCTCAGCGCTACCAAAAGGAAGAAGACGCCGTCACCGCCGGGGTGGCTGTGTCCACCCTGATGGCTTTGCTCAGCATTTCGGCCGTCATGGCCTTGATGCCTTTCTTGCCGGCTTGACGCCCCGGTTCAGGGGGCCAGCCGCTCGCGCAGCCATTGGTCGCCGTCGGGCGTGTAGCGCAGCCGGTCATGCAGGCGGCTTTTGCGGCCTTGCCAGAATTCCCAGCGCTCGGGCACCAGGCGAAAGCCACCCCAATGCGGCGGGCGAGGCGGCTGCAACATGAACTGTGCCGCGTACTTGGCAGCGTTGGTCACCAACACGGTGCGGCCTTCGATCACCTGGCTTTGCGGCGAGGCCCAGGCTCCAATGCGCGAGTCGAGTGGACGGCTGTTGAAATAGGCATCGCTTTCTTCATTGCTGACCTTCTCGACCCGGCCTTCGATGCGAACCACCCGTTCGAGTTCGACCCAATGGAACTGCAAGGCTGCGAAGGGGTTGCCGGCCAACTCACGGCCTTTGCGACTGTCGTAATTGGTGTACCAGACGATGCCGCGCTCGTCATAGCCTTTGATCAGCACGATCCGCGTGCTGGGGCGCAAATCACCGCCCACTGTGGCCAGGGTCATGGCGTTGGGCTCGGGCACCTCGGCCGAGATGGCTTCTTGCAGCCATTGCTCAAATTGCTGCAGCGGATGGGCGTGCGAAGCGTTTTCGTTGAGTTCGGCTTTTTCGTAGCTTTTGCGCAGGTCGGCGATGTTCATGGGCCAAGTATAGGCAGCGCGTTCGGACCCTGGTTTGCGCCAGGTCATGCCAGCCAGGCTGGGCGCTGGCCAGTGGCGTCAGTTGGCTGACATGGTGGCCCATTACAATCTGCCCACTTTTTTCGGAGAAAACACCCATGTCGACCCCTCAAAATGACAATCAACCCGTGGTTTGGGCCGTTCTGGTCGCCGTGATCGTGCTGGCCGTTGGCCTGGCCATCGGTTTCGGTATCGCCAAGAGCAAAAAAGCCGCCCCGGCAGCCCCTGTGGCCGCTGCCGCTGCGCCTGCACCCGAAGCTTCTGCAGCTGCTTCCGATGCTGCACCCGCCGCTTCGGCTGCGGTTGAAGCCTCTGCCGCCAAGTGATGTGACCGCCAAACAGGCGGATCATCAGCCCCACCCGCTCAGGCGGGTTTTTTTATGCGTTGACCCTGCTGGCGGGGGATTTTTTGTGTCGCCCATCGACTGTTTGCGAGTTGTACCCAGTCTGTAACTCGGCAAACGCACCAAAACAGGGGAACCCGGTTACCATCGGTCATGTAATTTAGTTACCACGCCCCATCCGGCGTCAAAACATGACCCTTCATCCGATTTTGGCCGCTGTGACCGCCCGCATCACCGAGCGCAGCCGCCCGACCCGACAAGCTTATTTGCAGCAGGTCGATGCCGCTGCCCAGCGCGATCCCGGTGCCCGGCGTCTGGGCTGTGCCAACGTGGCCCACGCTTTTGCCGCTATGCCCGAAGGCGACAAAGTCAAGGCCACGGCGCTCGACAAAATCAAGGTGGTGGCCCCGCGTGCCCCCAACATCGGCATCGTCAACGCCTACAACGACTTGTTGTCGGCCCATGCGCCGCTGCAGCACTACCCGGACTTGATCAAGGACGAAGCCCGCAAGCTGGGTGCTACGGCCCAGGTGGCTGGGGGCGTGCCCGCCATGTGCGACGGCGTGACTCAGGGCACGCCCGGCATGGAGCTGAGCCTGTTCAGCCGCGATGTGATCGCCATGGCCACGGCCGTGTCGCTCAGCCACGATGTGTTTGACGCCGCCCTGATGCTGGGCGTGTGCGACAAGATCGTGCCTGGCCTGCTGATCGGTGCGCTGCAGTTTGGCCACTTGCCCACGGTGTTCGTGCCAGCAGGCCCGATGACCAGCGGTCTGTCCAACAGCGAAAAATCCAAGGTGCGCGAGCAAGCCGCTTTGGGCCAGGTGGGCCGCCCCGAGCTGCTGCAAGCCGAATCGGCCGCCTACCACGGCGAAGGCACCTGCACCTTTTACGGCACGGCCAACAGCAACCAGATGCTGCTCGAAGCCATGGGCCTGCACGTGCCGGGCACGGCCTTCATCAACCCGGGCGAGGGCGTGCGCCAAGAGTTGACCCGCGAAGCGGCCCGCACCGTGCTGGCGCTGGTCAAGGACAAAAATTTCACCCCGATTGGTCACCTGGTCGACGAGCGCTGCATTGTCAACGCGATGGTGGCCTTGCTGGCCACAGGCGGCTCGACCAACCACCTGATCCACTGGGTGGCGGTGGCGCGTGCGGCAGGCATCGTGATCGACTGGGACGACTTCTCGGCCTTGTCGGATGTGGTGCCATTGTTGACCCGTGTGTATCCCAATGGCAGCGCCGACGTGAACCAGTTCCAGGCCGCAGGCGGCCCCGGTTATGTGATCCGCGAACTGCTCGACGCCGGTCTGATGCACGCCGATGTGCTGACGGTGCGTGCCGGTGGCTTGCGTGAATTCACCCGCATTCCTGCGGCCGAAAACGGTCAGTTGGTCTGGCATGAAGCCGGTGCCAGCAAAGACGACACCGTGGTGCGCCCTGCATCCAGCCCGTTCAGTGCCTCGGGTGGCCTCAAACTGTTGCAAGGCAATCTGGGCCGCAGCGTGATCAAGATTTCTGCCGTGCCCGAAGCCCTGCATGTGATCGAAGCCCCGGCGAAGGTCTTCAACTCGCAAGAAGAGCTGCAAGTGGCGTTCAAGGCCGGGGAGTTGGAGCGCGACCTGGTGTGCGTGGTGCGCTGGCAAGGCCCGCAAGCCAACGGCATGCCCGAGCTGCACAAACTCACGCCGCCCCTGGCCGTGCTGCAAGGCAAAGGCTTCAAAGTGGCACTCGTCACCGATGGCCGCATGAGCGGTGCGTCGGGCAAAGTGCCCGCCGCCATCCACGTCTCGCCCGAAGCCGCAGCCGGTGGCCCGCTGGCCAAAGTGCAAGACGGTGACCTGATCCGCCTCGACGGCGTGGCGGGCACTCTGCAGGTGCTGGTCAGCGAAGCCGAATGGGCCGCCCGTCCACTGGCCCAAATGCCCGCCGATCTGCGCGCCGCCAACGGCGTGGGCATGGGCCGTGAACTGTTTGCCAACCTGCGCCGCAATGCGCTCAAAGCCGAAGAAGGAGCCTGCACATGGCTGTGAATCTGAATGGAAATTTGACCGCCCTGCAAGTGATGCAGGACGCCCCCGTGATCCCCGTGATCGTGCTCAATGACGTGGCGCACGCTGTGCCCATGGCCCGTGCGTTGGTGGCTGGCGGCATCCGCATGCTGGAGGTGACCCTGCGCACCCCGCAGGCGCTGGCCTGCATGGAAGCCATCGCCAAAGAGGTGTCCGGTGCCGTGGTGGGCGCGGGCACGGTGCGCAGCGCCGCCGATGCGGCCGCAGCGGCCAAAGCCGGTGCGCAGTTTGCCGTCAGCCCGGGTTACACCCGTGCCGTGGGTCAGGCGTGCCGCGACAACGGCTTGTCATTGCTGCCCGGTGTGGCTACCGGCAGCGAAATCATGATGGCGCAAGAAGACGGTTACACCGAACTCAAGTTCTTCCCGGCCATGCAGGCGGGCGGCCCCAACATGCTCAAGGCTTGGAGCGGTCCGTTCTTTGATGTGAAGTTTTGCCCGACCGGCGGTGTGACGCCGCAAAACGCCAATGAGCTGCTCAGCTTGCCCAATGTGGCTTGCGTGGGCGGTTCATGGTTGGTGCCCGCCGACGCGTTGGCCCAAGGCGACTGGGCGCGCATTGAGGCATTGGCCCGCGAGGCCAGCCAGTTGCCACGTTGATGCGCAGGTCGGACCTTGAGGTCCGACGATGCGAGCTTCGGACAGACTCATTGTCGGGGCTAAAGCCGCCGACCTACAGCTCAGAGGCGTCCGGGCTTCAGCGCAAACCTTGTCCACCCGCGTATTCAGCCCGCTGAATCAATTCAATCTTGTAGCCATCGGGGTCGGTCACAAACGCGATCACGGTGGTGCCGCCCTTGACGGGGCCGGGCTCGCGGGTCACGTTGCCGCCCGCCGCCTTGATCTTGTCGCAGGCTGCATAGGCATCGGGCACGCCCAGGGCGATGTGACCGTAGGCCGTGCCCATTTCGTAGTGTTCTACGCCCCAGTTGTAGGTCAGTTCCAGCTCGGCGTGCTCGGGGTTGCTGCCATAGCCCAAAAAGGCCAGCGAGTATTTGTACTCGGGGTTTTCAGAGGTGCGCAGCAGTTGCATGCCCAGCACTTGGGTATAAAAATCGATCGAGCGTTGAAGGTTGCCAACGCGCAGCATGGTGTGAAGCAGTCTCATGACTTGGATTGTGTGGGCATCTCAAAAACCAGGCAGGCTGTGCTGGCATGGGCGTACAAGGTGCCGTCGGGTCCGACCAAACGGGCTTCGGCGGTGGCCAATTGGCGACCGCAGTGCACCACTTGGCCGATGGCCCGCACGCGTTGCACTTTGGGGGTCAGGGCTTTGACCAGTTTCACGCTCAGATCGGCCGTGGTGTAGCCGCGTCCCGGCGGCATCATGGTGTGCACCGCGCAGCCCAGCGCCGAGTCGAGCAAGGTGGCAAACCAGCCGCCATGTACGGTGCCCAGCGGGTTCATGTGGTCCAGGCCCGGCGCACCTTGAAAAACGGCATGCCCCGGAGCCACATCGATCAACACGAAGTTCAGGGTTTTGGCGATGCTGGCATAGGGCAACTCGCCACTGAGCAGGCCTTGCATGACCTCCAGCCCGGTCTTGCCGGCGACCTGGTCGGGACGGGCCACGCCGGGGCCAGCGCCTTTGTCCATGCGTTCGCGCACAGTGCGTTCTTGAGCCAGCCATTGTTCGAGGGTGTCGTGGGACATCTGCATCCTTGAGGTGTGAAGAAAGCGGAGCTTGCCAGAGCACACGCTGGCGGGCTACCACATGGGTGACTCGTGGACGCGTTCAGGTCTGCTCCTGTGCCAGCGGCTCGGTATCATGCCGCAACCCCATATTCGCGCGGCCATTTCAGGAGACCCCATGCCCCGTCCACCCCATGCCGTGTCGCGTTTGCGCACCGCCCGTCTGGCGCGCAGCGTCAAACCGTTCATGGCACGCGGTGGCATCAAGGGCGAACGCTGCGCAGGGTGCCGCCTGCTGCCCAGCCACTGTGTGTGCAGCTTGCGGCAGGTGGTGCCCACGCGGGCGGGCATGTGCCTGCTGATGGCCGACATTGAACCGCTCAAACCCAGCAACACGGGTTGGCTGATTGCCGATGTGGTGCCCGACACCTGGGCGTTTGGATGGGCGCGCACCGAGGTGGACCCCGGTTTGTTGGCGCTGCTGGCCGAT
>JACCEE010319862.1_pt1 | contig 20654 bp, 20 predicted proteins | sample 7449931 | NCBI WGS metagenome assembly JACCEE01 (sample SAMN15323457, study PRJNA562643) | freshwater metagenome | isolation source: river surface water | place: USA:Blue River Watershed | collected 2017-08-19 | reverse complement strand
CAGGTGTGTTTGTCAATTATATCGTGAAAGGAACTCGCTAAGATGGATAAGCAATTTGTACAAGAATATATTGCTCAACGTGTAGCGAAAGAATTACACGATGGAGACGTTGTTAACTTAGGAATTGGTTTACCAACATTGGTAGCGAACTATGTTCCTCATGATAAAGCTGTTATGTTCCAATCTGAAAATGGATTCGTTGGGTTAGGTCCTACTCCAAGTGAAGAAAACCTTGATCCATATATCACCAATGCAGGGGGTAAACCTGTAACCATTAAAACAGGTGGAATCTTCTTCGATAGTGCAACATCCTTCGGTATCATTCGTGGAGGTCATGTAGACTTAACGGTCTTAGGTGCTCTACAAGTGGACGAAAAGGGAAATATTGCGAACTACATGATTCCTGGGAAAATGGTTCCTGGTATGGGTGGTGCAATGGATTTAATTTCTGGAGCACGTAAAGTTATCGTTGCGATGGAACACACCGCTAAAGGAAGTGTAAAAATTCTTAAACACTGTACACTCCCTCTAACGGCTGCGAATGAAGTAAACTTGATTGTGACTGAAATGGGGGTTATGGAAGTCACTGAAAATGGATTAGTTCTAAAAGAAATCAATCCTGAGTTTACCGTTGAAGAAGTCCAAGCTGTAACAGAGCCAACTCTGATTATTGCGGAAGACTTAAAAAATATGGAAGTTTAATAGATTTGATCTATTAATCATAGACTTTTAACAAAGTACAATATAGGAGGTCAATAATGTTAAAAGATAAAGTGTGCATCGTTACAGGTGCCGCAAGTGGTATTGGTTTAGCAATCGCGGAAATGTTCGCAGCTGAACAAGCAAAAGTTGTAATGGTTGACATCAATGAAGCTCAACTAAAAGCACATTGCGAAAGATTAGGTTCTGAATATGTCGTTGCGGATCTTAGCAAACGCGAAGATTGCAAAAATGTTGTTGATGTTACAGCACGTCTTTTCGAAAAAGTTGATATTCTAGTAAACGTTGCTGGTATCCAAACAGTTTCTCCAATTGAAGATTTCCCTGAAGATAAATGGGATTTCATGATCAACTTGATGTTAACTGCTCCATTCTTACTAACTCGTTATTCTTGGCCATTTATGAAAGCAAATAAATGGGGTCGTGTTATCAATCTTAACTCCATCCATGGTTTAGTTGCTTCTGAATTTAAATCCGCTTACGTTTCTGCTAAACACGGTCTTTCCGGTTTAACAAAAACAGCTGCTCTAGAAGGCGGTCCATTAGGAATTACTGTTAACTCTATTTGCCCATCTTATGTGCAAACTCCACTTGTAGACAAACAAATTGCTGCTCAAGCTGCAACGCATGGAATTTCTGAAGAAGAAGTTGTATCCAAGATCATGTTACAAAAAGCGGCTGTTAAGAAATTATTACAACCAAATGAAGTTGCTAGTGTTGTTAAATTCTTATGCACAGATGAAGCTTCAATGATTACTGGTTCAACAATGACAATTGATGGAGGTTGGACTGCAGCGTAAGCTGACTCCAACTTAAAAGGAGAAAGAAATGTTAAGTTTATTTGGTATATTCTTAGGTTTAGGCCTATTAATGTATTTGGCTCTTAAGGGTTATTCAATTATTTGGGTTGCACCTCTATGTGCTGCAGTTGTAGCATTCACAGGTGGTTTAGATATTATCTCAACCTATATGGGTCCTTATATGACAGGTTTAGTTGGCTTCGTCAAAACGTGGTTCCCAGCATTTATGTTATCTGCTATTTTCGGTAATATGATGGAAACGACTGGCGCTGCTAAGTCAATCGCTATCGTATTAACAAAATGGTTAGGTGCTAAATTCGCTATCGCTTCGATCGTTATCTCTTGTGCAGTTCTTACTTTAGGTGGTGTTTCCTTATTCGTAGTAGTATTCGCTATCTATCCATTAGCATTAGCGATCTTCAAAGAAGCAAACATTACTCGTAAACTCATCCCTGGTGCTATCGCTTTAGGTGCATTCACATTCACTATGACAGCTGTTCCAGGTACTCCACAAATCCAAAACTTAATTCCTATGCCTTACTTTGGAACAACTGCAACTGCAGCTCCAATCATGGGTCTTACCGCTACTGCAGTTCTATTCTTTGGTGGTTTAACTTACCTTGAATGGAAACGTAAAAAACATGAAGCAAACGGTGAAGTTTATTCTGAACCCGATGCAGCTCACGCAGCTAAAGCAAAACAAAATGAAACATTACCAAATGTTGTTGTTGCTTTAATTCCACTTGTTGTTGTTATTGCCGTTCTAAACACTCTTCCATACTTCGTTAAATTCACAGAAGAACAAATCGCAGCTGGTCGTTCTACCAATGAATTTATCGTTTATGCTCTATTATCCGGTATTGCTCTAGTTTCACTATTCAACTTCAAAAAGAGAGATCTATTATTGAAGAGCTTAACTGTTGGTTCTCAAGGAGCTATCGGTGCTGTATTGAATACTTCTGCAGCTGTAGGTTTCGGTACAGTTGTACGCGCTGTTCCAGGTTTCGCAGAATTAACAAATATTCTATTATCTATTCCTGGTAATCCACTAATTTCTCTATCTGTAGCAGTTAACTTATTAGCTGGTGCTACAGGATCCGCTTCTGGTGGTATGGGTATCGCATTAGCAGCACTAGGTGCTAAATACTTAGAATTATCTAAGACATCTGGTATCTCTGCTCAAGCATTCCACCGTATCGCATCTCTATCCTCTGGTGGTTTAGATACATTACCTCATAATGGTGCTGTTCTAACTCTTTTAAATAATACAGGTATGACACATAAAGATTCTTATATCGATATCATGGTTGTTTCACTAATTATGCCTGTTGTCGCTACAGTTCCTGCAATTATTCTTGCGGTTCTCGGAATTTACTAAACTCTAAACACTTTCCAATTTAAAACCCTATACAGTGTGTGGTATAGGTTTTTTTCTTATTTCAGTTTAGGATTCATTACATAAATTAGAATAAAACCTAATACAATTAATACAAATTTTCCAATATCAATTGATGTATCTGTTTTTAATGCATTTAGATTTGGAATTTTTTCTATATACATAATTTCCACAAAACTATTTCCATCTGGTTCAATAAATAGCGGTGATCCAATAACCGTTGAACTGCCACCATACACTTTTTCTTCAACAAAGAATTGATATCCTAAACTATAAGTATAACGATTGGGAATAATCTCATCTCTTTCACCCATAATTCGAGTATAACTTGTAATAGTTCCAAATGTGTTTGTTCCCAATAGTCCAATACTTACTAAGAATAATGAATATAGAATCATTATTAATCCAATAAAACTAATCAATAATCTCCATAAATTTGATTTCATTATTCAACAGGCTTCCATTCATAGACATAGTTTGTTCCCATACTTGGCCCAGCATAGAATATTACTCTAATTGCAAGTTTATCTCCCTCATTTTGACCATTTGGCATTTTTGCGGTAAGCGTATCACTCGCACTATAAACTTGTACGGTTTTATAAGTATCAACTTTCAAACTACTTTTACCATCTTTATTAACAAAATCTTCATATGCATTTGTTGTTAGACCAGGAGTCATATCCCATTCATCAATATCAGCATAAATGGAACCATTTGCTGTGTAATAAGAAAGATTATCTTCAGCAACACTAATACTTAAATCAAGGCTTACTATTTCTTCACCTTTAATTATGCTAGGCGGAGTTGAACTGTTACCTTGAATAGTTGCACCTTCACCATGAATAACATCAGGGTCATAATAAGTATCTGTTTTTCCTAAGTAACTCCAAGTATAAGAATATGAACCAGGTGCAGAAGAAGCACTAGCGTTGTATACACCACCTGCATTTGTAGAATCAACTTCTTTTTGACCATCGAATGTGATGGTATCTACTAATACCCATGCATAACTTGGATTTCCCCCAATCGGTTTCAAATATTGACTTGATTGAAGATAATCATAAAAAGCTTTTCGATCTTTCTGATCATTAAAATGAACCCATTGGCGGATAATAACAGCGATTTGATCTGAGCTAAGATCTTTAACAACCTCAGGATCAATCATGTTTAATACGAATTCTTTTAATTGATATAACTTTTGTAATCGAAGTGTAGGGTTAAATGACTCTTCACTTTGGAAATACGTTTTATAATTCTTAGGACTCAATAAACCTTCATTTCTTAGTGCTTGTATAAATGCTTCTTCTTGTTTTTGTATTTCTAATATCTCAGGTTCTTTGACTCGTCTTAAATCAAAATGAGCTTTAAGTGCATTATAGGCGTCTTTCACTATAGCGTCTTTACCAGATTGTCCTAAGGTATTTGGATCAATGTTTCGTTCGGCACACCATTTTTCAATAATCATTAGTTCAGTTTGTCTTTGACCACCCCCTAGTGTAGTGAAAATCAAATCAAAATCCTGACTATCAGTAAATCCATATTTTCCTGACCCTTGTCCAATGTAGGCTTTATATGCCTTTTCTAATTCATTAGCTGTCCAATAATCAATTGTTTCTTTACCTTTTTGTACAGCAAACAATAATGTAGTTTCAACAATTTGCGCCTGTGGGACTGCAATTTTTAGCAAATTACCTACACCTTTTAATGCCTCAACATCATCACCATCTTTAAAAGCTAATGCGATTTTTGATAATGTAACACTATAATTGAACTGTTTTGCGAAGGCATCAGGATCACGTTCAATTACATTCATAATGGCCTTACCCATGAACTCAATATATTTTTCAGTGAAAGCTTGTTTACCTGCATCTCCTTGTGAAGCAGAGTTTGCCATTTGAACTAATGCATCCATAGGTGATGTTCCACCTGAATCTAGCGAACTATCTTCTAAGAATGAAATCGTATCTGCAATCATTTGATTACGTTCACTACTCGATCCCGTCATACCTATTTGTTTAAATACTTCATCAAATTGATTTTTTGTGGCATTTAACAAATCTGAATCATGATTCTGTTTATTCCATTTATCAACCGCAATCTGTTTTGCGAAAGTTTCTATTTGATCTTGTTCACTTGGTATTCCAAAACCAAACATACTAAAGTGATAAACACGAAATGAAACTGTATTATTCTCTAAATTAATTGAATCTGGTAAGAAATATTCCCAACCATTATCGCCATAGTAACCAATAAATAAATCTTCATAACTATTATCTTTTGAATAAGAGTCTGGAATCTTAATGGTTACTAATCCATAATTTTGTAATCTGACATTTGCTTGTTCATTAATTGTGAACTCAACAGGTGCGCTTAATAAAGTAAAGGAACCAGATTCTAAATTAGTTCTCTCTTCTTCTGAAACAACTCGCATTGTAAGGCTAACATCATCCTGAAAACTCTCTTCTCCTAACTTCAATTCCCAGTAACTCTTGTTTAGGTCGCCAATTGTGGTCTTTTCATTGAGTTTTACAGTTTTCTTAAACTCAAATCCATCTTCACTACTACCATTTGAACAGGCACTGAGTAATAAGCTAATAGAAACAAATAATAAAAATAGTTTACGCATAGAACTTTCCTTTCCCCCAAAAGTTGAGAGCTTCTTTTATTTCGTCATGATTATTTTGTGGAGTAATTATAATCTTTTGATTCAATCGATTCGTACATATAAATGATTTGTTTTTAATTTTAATTGATTTAATTTGTGACCAAGTAAAACGCTGTACTTGATTATTTTGAGATAATATTCCTATAGATGTAGCAATTGGAATTTTACTAAGAGTACCAACAAAAATTAAGAATATATTCAGTTTGTTATTCTTACTGAGTTGAACTTTACTTGGCTCGGACTTTATTCCTTTTGAATCGATTGTAATTCTTAAACTTATTCTCTTATATATTAATATGATAAAAATCATACTAAGGAACAAGAGGATAAATACGAGTACTATTCCTTCAACTGCTTGAATATATATTAAGAAAAGGACTAGGATACCAAATGGTAACCCAATTGCGATTAATAACTGAAATATTATGATACTTTGCTTGAAGGGATAAATCGTAACATCATACATTATTGAGTTCATAAATACCTATTATTGGTGTATTCCTATTTTTTATTTTATTATAACTTTAAAATTTAAAAAGAAACATCCATTTTTTTATAATTTTGAAATTAAAATAATCATTAATCATAGTATTTTAGTGTAATTTGACTACTATTTATGACATATTATAAAAACATATGTAGTAGTACGTAAAAAAGTCTAAAATCAAGTGTATAAGTGTTGCAAGTCCGATTTTCAAGGTTTATTATATGGGTACATAGAATAACACGATAATTGTGTATTGATTTTGAGTAGATTTTTAGTCTCAATATAGGTAAACCAAGTGAAAGCTTGGGGCACAAAGTTCGACGTCTAAAGTATCGATGGATATCATGACCGGTCAACTGCAAATTTCTGCGGTAGACCGGTTTTTGTCTTATAAAGCTACTGCAGATTCACAACTATATCGTAGTATAAAGGTAAACTAAGTGAAAGCTTAGGACACAAAGTTCGACGTCTAAAATATCTCTGGATATCATGACCGGTCAATTGCACTATGCAATAGTCCGGTTTTTTTAAAGAAAGGGAGGGTATTATATGAAGAACTTACTCAACCGATTGGCAAGGATAGGGTTAATGTTACTACTACTTGTTGATCGAACGCCAAATTTAGGTGTTTTAGCAAATGCCACATATGCAGATTTAAATGTAAAGATTAATAAATTTCAAGTAACAGGGGATTATCATATTGATAATACTTGGGCAATTGATAAATCGGTTAATAAACCTACTTTAAGTTTGCCAATTGGCACAAGCCAAAATGTTACTTATACTATCACAGCGACTAAATCAGAGAGTCATAGCTTGACTTTTGAATTTGAGGTCAAAATTACGAATGATAGTGATCATTGGGGTACAACATTTGATGTGGATGCCAAGATTGTAAAGCCTAGTGGCTCCCCAATCATTGATTGGACTACTGTTGAAACGGGTGTCGTTATTGATAAAAATCAGACACTCACAAAGACGTATCAATTATTATATTCTACTAATGGTCCTTTACCAAGTGGTTTATTACCATTGAAAGTAAACATTCGTTTAAATCCAATTCTAGGATCCGATGTTTATGAAGGTAAATCACCATCTGTTACAGACTTAGGAACACCAACAACGAATAATGGTTCTTTAATCGTTACTGATTCATTTGTTGGAGTAGGTCCATGGACCTTTACAAATACAGGTTCTGTAACCTATACTCGATCAATTCAATCAGGTAGTGTGGCTGGAGTACATACCGTAAATAATACTGCAACAGGTGATTATCTTGGTATTACTGATTCCGCTACTGTGACTGTAACAACCCTAAATGCAAGACCAGTCGCAATTGATCAATCATTAACTACAAATGAAGATACTGCATTGAATATTGTTTTAAGTGGATCGGATGCGGACGGTCATGTGCTTAGCTTTTCAGATGTAGGAACACCATCTCATGGTTCAATAAGTGGAACTGCTCCTAATCTAATCTATACACCTGATCCAAATTTTAATGGATCTGATTCATTTACATTTAAAGTATTTGATGGATTTGAATATTCTTTACCAGGAACAATCACAATTCAAGTGGTTGCGAAGGATGATTTACCAATCGCTAATGATGATGTTGAATCAACAAATGAAGATCAACCGATAAATATAAGCGTATTAGGGAATGATGTGGATGTTGATGGTGATCCAATTACGATTACAGGCTTTACTCAACCAGGTCATGGTGCTGTTACAGATAATCATGATGGAACACTAAAATATATTCCAACACCAAACTTCTTTGGTAATGATAGTTTTATTTATACAATCAATGGAGGAGATACAGCTCTAGTATCCATCACTGTTAGAGAAGTGAAAGATGCTCCTGTAGCTCATGATGATATTTATACAACTGACGAAGATGTAACACTTAATGTTAATTCAACGCTAGGTGTGTTACATAATGATTCAGATATAGATGGTGATCCATTAACTGCTATATTAGATACTAATGTAGCAAATGGTATGTTGACGCTTAACCCAGATGGATCATTCGTTTATATACCAAATCCTAACTTCCATGGCACAGATACATTTAAATATTTTGTTCATGATGGTTATGGTAGCTCAAGTATCGTAACAGTAACAATTATAGTTAACTCGGTAAACGATGCCCCAGTTGCTGCTGCGGATGCATATACAGGATATGAAGACACCGTATTATTAGGTATCTTGCCAGGTGTGTTATTAAATGATTTTGATAACGATGGAGATCCATTAACTGCAATACTCGTAAATGCAACAACCAATGGTACTCTCTCATTCTTTGGAGATGGTTCATTTATTTATTCACCTAATCCAGATTATGTTGGATTTGATTCATTTACCTATAAGGTAACAGATTCTCACTCAGAATCGATTACTGTTATCGTGCTTATTGATATATTACCAGTCAATGATGCACCAGTTGCAGTAAATGATACTTATTCAACAAATGAAGATACAACACTCAATGTCAATGCACTTCTTGGTGTATTGAACAACGACTCTGATGATGAAGGTGATACTTTATCCTTAGCTTTAGATGTTAATGTATCTAACGGTACGTTAACACTTAACCCAGATGGATCCTTCACTTATGTTCCAAATACGAACTTCCATGGTACAGATACATTTAAGTATCATGTAAATGATGGTGATAAAGATTCCAACCAAGCAACTGTAACGATTACAGCGAATGCTGTTAATGACGCACCAGTCGCAGTCAATGATAACTATTCAATTGATGAAGATGGAACTATTAATGAATTATTGCCAGGGGTTTTAGGTAATGATACTGATTTGGATGGCGATACAATTACTGCTGTTCTCGATACCGATGTTAGTGATGGTACATTAGTACTTAACCCAGACGGATCTTTCACATATACACCAGATGCTGATTTCAATGGAACCGATAGTTTCACTTATCATGCGAATGATGGTGCATTAGATTCAAATATTGCGACCGTTACGATTACAGTGAATGCTGCTAATGATGTACCAGTTGCTGTAGATGATAATTATTCAACAAATGAAGATACGACACTCAATGTCAATGCACTTCTTGGTGTATTGAACAATGACTTTGATGATGATGGTGATAGTTTATCCTTAGAGCTCGATGTTAATGTAACAAATGGTATGTTAACGCTTAACCCAGATGGATCCTTCGATTATATTCCAAATCCTGGATTCAATGGTACAGATACATTTAAGTATCATATCAATGATGGTACAAGTGATTCTAATCAAGCGACGGTAACCATAACAGTCACATCAGTCAATGATGCTCCAGTAGCAGTTGATGATAGTTATAACACAAATGAAGATACAGTTATTACGATTAATGCAGCTTCAGGTGTCTTAAGTAATGATTCAGACCCTGAAAACAATCCATTAACCGCAACAAAGTTAACAAACCCTTCGCATGGTGTACTCGTATACTTTAATGCAAATGGTTCATTTAGATATCGTCCAAATCTTAATTTCTTTGGTACCGATACATTTACATACAAAGTAACTGATTCGTTTGGTGCATACTCAACTGCAACAGTAACGATTAATGTTGCTTCAGTAAATGATAAACCAGATGCAGACAATGATGGTTTCTCTATTAATGAAGACAATATATTATTATTCACAATAGAAGATTTACTCGACAATGATTCTGATCCAGATTATGATGCGTTAACCATCACTGGATTTACACAACCAAGTTCTGGATTATTAACTCTAGTAGGTAATCAATTTACATACTTACCAGTACCTAATTTCTTTGGACTCGCAAGCTTTACTTATACAATTAGTGATGGTAAGGGTGGTAGTGATACAGCAACAGTTGGTATTCTTGTAAAACCAGTTAATGATAATCCAGTTGCTGTTGATGATGTTTATTCTACAAATGAAGATCAGACTTTAACAATTAATTCGTATAGTCTTGGCGTATTAGCTAATGATTCAGATGTAGATAGTATAGTTCTATTTGCTACACTCCTCCCAGGAGGCGAACCAACTAAGGGTACAGTAAATCTCAACCTCAATGGTACATTTACTTATACTCCTAATTTGAATGCTACAGGAACTGATACATTTATCTACCGAGTAAGAGATTTACTAAATGGTAGTGCATTAGCAGTCGTTACAATTAATATCATTCCTCAAAATGATGCACCATATGCACTTGGCGATGGTTACTCAACCGTTGAAGATACAACATTAATCATTCCTGCTCCAGGTATCATGTATAACGATGGTGATAACGATGGGGATGCAACAACAGTCATTCTTGATAAAGATACAACGAATGGTTCATTAATTCTTGGTGTAGATGGTTCATTTACATACACACCAGATTTGAACTTTGTTGGTACTGACTCCTTTGATTACTATGTTAATGATGGTGTATTGGATTCAAACATCGTGACTGTTGTCATTGAAGTTACGCCTGTCAACGATGCTCCTGTAGCAAATCCATTAGCCTTCACAGTTGTTAATGCTGGTACAAGTACAGGTAGCGTAACTGCTTCTGATATCGATGTTCCAGCAGATACCTTAACATTTAGTTTATTAACTCCTGCAACTAATGGTAGTGTTACTATTAGTCCAACTGGTGGATATGTTTATACACACAATGGTTCAGCTACACTTAATGATTCCTTTGTATTCAGTGTTACAGATGGTCAATTAACATCTACCGCAACTGTTACAATCACAGTATTAGCTGCTCCAGTTATTAATCAATCTCCAGTTGCGATCGGACAAGCTTTAACAGTTCTTACTGGTGGTACATTAGGCGGAACCGTAACAGCTACTGATCCAGAAAATGACCCATTAGTATTTAGCTTATTAACCGGTCCAGCAAATGGTAGCTTAGTCTTTGGTGTAGATGGTTCATTCACCTATGTACACAATGGTGGACCAAGTGTCAGTGATAGTTTCTTATTTGAAGTATTTGATGGAACAAGTACATCGAATGCCCTCGTAACAATCACAATTATTGGTTTACCAACGCCTCCACCTCCTGCAGGAAATACTCCTCCAGTTGTAATTAATGGAACAAGTACTACTGGATTCGAATCTCCAATTACTGGAGCAGTATCTGGTAGCGATGCGGATGGGGATGCATTAACTTATACATTAGTCGATGGAACTGAAAATGGTACAATCGTATTCAATCCTGATGGAAGCTTTACCTATACTCCAAATGATGGATTCAATGGTAGTGATAGCTTCACATTCATCGCAAACGATGGTACGGATGATTCGAATACGGGTACTTACACAATCAATGTTTCTGAAGAAGAAATCATCGTAGTTCCAGAAGAAGAAACACCTCTAGTCGCATTACCATTTGACTGGTTCTCATGGTTAATTGCAGCACTAGCTGGTATCCTTGCTTGGTTACTTGCCTTCTTAAGACCTAACATGAAATACACCTTAACAGATGGATCAAATAACCAAAAAGTAATTCGCAGACGTTTAGCTAAACCAGATGAAAAGACAATGTTGGTAGAATTGAATGATAAAGACATGGTCAACCTTCAAACAATCCAAGTTGAATTCTATAAACGTTTAGCAAAACACTGTGGTGCTGTAACAGTTAACTTCCAATTAAATGGACAAATTGTTCATTCAGTCACAATCCCAGAAGGAATCGATGATTCGTTCGAAACACTTATTCGCTTATAAGAAGCCTTCGGGCTTCTTTTTTTATGGTTGTGCTATAATAAAGAAAAGAATATGACCCAACAAAATAACACAAAATATGTACGAAAAAATCGTTTGTTTTACTTGATAATATTAAGTGTTGTTTTTCTTGCGTCATGTTCAAACTCCAATGTAAATGTATTTGAAGAGTACCCTACAGAGGGAGAAAGTTCTAAGAAATATACCTTTGAAGAGATATTATGGCCATCTCAACCAGGACAGTTAGTTTATGAATCGAATGGGTTTGTGATTGATTATTCTAATGCAGAATATGGTTATATCAGTGTACTATCGCCTGATAGTAACTCTGAACTTAAAGCTCAAGTATCATTAGGGGATTCAGTTTATACGTATACACTTGTGTCGAATGAGTATGTGATTGTTCCGCTTCAAATGGGAGATGGAGTCTACTCAATTCGACTACTTAAAAATAAAGATGGGAACACTTATGTTGTTAGTGCTTCTACTAAAATAGATATTGAATTGGTTGATGAAACAACAGCCTATTTATATCCAAATCAAATCGTTAACTATAATAAAGAAACACAAGCGATTATGAAATCATTTGAATTAACTCAAGAAGCGGATAGTGAAATTGAGCGAGTTTATGAGATTTATCAATACATTATCCAAAATATTGATTACGATTATGATAAAGCTGAAATAGCTCAAACTAAGTTTATCCTACCGATTATTGATGAAACCTATTTAGAAGAAAAAGGTATTTGTTTCGATTATGCTTCACTTATGAGTGCTATGTTACGTGTTCAACATATCCCAACACGCGTTGTGACTGGTTATGTTAAACAAGGATATCATGCTTGGGTAGAGGTTTATATTAAGGATACAGGTTGGATTAATCCAAGTGTCTATTTTGAAACAGACAAATGGGGAAGAGTCGATCCTACTTTTGATTCCATGGGTTCATATGATGGAGAATATCAAAATCAGGATTACTATTAAGAGGAAATGATATGAAGAAAAATACGAAACTAAATGATTCACTTCATGCGGTATTCTGCACACAGTTTGCCATGATTTATGAGAATGGCTTACCTGTTGAAGAAGGATTAATTTTACTGTCTGAACAAGATTCAGAGATTAATTACGCTTCTATCTTGACACTATATCAGAAGGATCATAATTTGATGAATGCATTAGCTGGGGTTAATCAGTTTGATCAATTATTAATCTCGAGTTTAGAAATTGCGGTTCAAATTGGTAAGGAAGAATCGATCTTAAAACATTTATCTCTTTTCTATTCTCGTAAATCGAATATTCGTGAAGCACTTAAAGAATTACTTACGATGCCATTTATCCTATTTAGTTTGTTAATCATTATATTGAATGTTCTGAGTCTAATCATCCTACCCATCTTTCAATCAATCTTTATTAATCTCGGTGGATCTTATCCAGTATGGATTAATATTTTACTATCTATTTTAAATATCTTTTCAACAGTAGGGTTAGTTCTTTTGGTTCTATTTGTTATATGGGTAATTTTTACTTCAGTTCAAAAGATGAATCATCCTGAAAAGAATGATGTGATCGATTCGATTCTTAACATTATTCCGAAGAGTGCTTATAAGGCGGATTTAGCCTATTTTACGTATTTAGTAGAAATCATGAATGAATCGGGTGTGAATCAACAAGTTGCGTTAGATTTAATATTTGATTATTTGCCTAAGCGTGAGTTATATCGTCACTTGAAAGAGGTTAAGTTAGAGAGTAATGATAATATTATCGATTTAATACTAAAATCAAAGATCTATCCATCCTTTACCCAAAACTCGATTCGTATCGCTTATAGATCAGGTAATCTTGAGAATACATTAAAACAAGTAAGTAAAGAAGCACAATTAGAATCAGACAAATGGATTGAAAAGGCATTTAATCGAATTGAACCACTTGTACTATTCATCCTAGCAATCGGTGTTGGATCTGTTCTACTTGCTCTTATTATTCCACTCTTACAAGCAATGCAGACACTAGGACTCTAAAATGAAACGAATGCTACTTAGTCTATTAACGGTATTACTGCTTGTTTCAAGTATTCCAATTGCAGAGATGATTAACCAACGCAATATCGAATATCAGATGGAACAAGTTGAAATGGCCATTCAAAGATCCTTGAACTTGTGTTATGCACAAGAGGGTTTTTATCCGGCTAAGTTAGATTATTTAATAGAGAATTATGGATTGATTGTGGATAATCGACTCTATTATGTGAGTTATAAGAGTTTTGCGTCCAATATCCGACCTGATATTACCGTATTTAGGAAGGGGGATTCTCAATGAAACGCGTGATTAATCCTTTGATTCAATGGATTTTATTAGGTATGTTTGCGCTCACTTTGATATTCTCTCTTTACTTAGGGGCAGATTTCTATCAATCCATGAATCAGACATCCAATCAATCATTGAATCAGAGAACAATACTTCATTATTTCAATCATCGTCTTAATCAAGCTGATATGAATAATGGATTTAGTGTGCAAGATAATCTACTTATGATTGAACATGAGGGCTACTATACACTTATCTATGAAGAAGATGGTTACTTGGTTGAACAGGTCTCTGAGGTCAATACCATTCTTGAATCATCAGGACAAAGAATCGCTTTACTATCAAATTTGAAATATGAAGAAGATCAAAATCAAGTTTACATTTCATATCTTGATTCTTTGAGGAATAAACAAGAACTAACTTTTACAATACGATCGATGAGGAATAGACCATGAAAAATCGTTCACAGAGATTGTTTGTTTATGAGTTAATCCTCGCTTTATTCATCTTAGTTATTTCATTAAGTGTTGCGAATACATTATTTATTCGGACGATGACTCAGCACCAAAGAAACCAAGCACTTATGAAGATGTCTGAAAAGATGGTTTTACTATCTGAATCAATTCAAAATCCAAATTATGAACTTAAAGAACTATTTTATTATTTTGATCAAGATGGAAATCATCAAACAACACAAGGCTCGTATGAGTTAAAACTAGAGATTGAAAATAAAGAAAATTATCAACTTATTCATCTTGTTTTAAGATCTAATACAAATGAAGAACTCTTATCTTGGGATATTGTAAAGGTGGTAGAATAAGTATGAAAAGAAATCACTTTAGTCTATTTGGTGTTCCTACCATACTTACGGTATTGATTGTTGTGTTGATATTTAGTTTTGCGACATTAAGTCTCTTAAATACCTTAAATATTAAGCATTCAATTGAACGAGGTAATGAAATCCTTGTCGATACTTATACCTTACAAAGGGATATGGAAATTGAAATAATTGAATTAGAAAAGAGATTAAATTTGAAGGATTATAATTCTTTGGATAACGTAGAGTTTGATGAACTTAATCAAATAATTACTATAAGCAAAGAATATAATAACTTAAGATTAGATGTTAAGGCGATCATTAAAAAAGAAGATCGAATTCGATTAGAAGTCATCGAATATCGATTAAGCTCTGGTATCAATCAAGATTATTCGCAAGACGGGGATCCCGTATATGGAGGTTAGTATGGATGTGCAAGAAATCGTAAGAAAAGCGGTTGAAATGAATGCGTCGGATATCTTTGTTGTGGCTGGATCTTCAATTGCCTATAAGGTTAAGAATAAAGTTATTCGATTAGAAGATGAAATATTAATGCCTGAACATTGTCGGATTTTAGTTGATGATCTTTATCGATGTGCGAATAATCGTAGTATGCATCGATTAGAAGAAAAAGGAGATGATGATTTTTCCTTCTCTGTTGCTCATTTAGCTCGTTTAAGAGTGAATGTTTATCATCAACGTAATTCTTTAGCTGCAGTTATTCGTATTGTTCAGTTTGATATACCGAAAGCTGAAGTATTATCCATTCCAAAAGAAATTACACGTTTTGCGGAATTAACTAAAGGATTAGTTATTATCAGTGGCCCCGCAGGTGCAGGTAAATCCTCTACTTTAGCTGTACTCTTAGATCTTATCAATAAGAATCGTTCGGGTCATATTGTAACAATTGAAGATCCAATTGAATTCTTACATCGACATGATAAGAGTATTATCTCCCAACGAGAAATTGGAAGTGATTGTGATTCAAGTGCAGCTGCGCTTAAATCAGCACTACGTCAAGCTCCAAATGTATTGTTCATCAGTGAAATGCGTGATTTAGAAACCATATCACTCGCTATAACAGCGGCAGAAACAGGTCATTTGGTTTTTACAACTCTACATACTTTAGGTGCTGCAAATACCATTGATCGTATGATTGATGTTTTTCCAGCATCCCAACAAACACAAATTCGACTTCAATTATCAATGGTCCTAGAAGCTGTTGTGTCCCAACAACTTATTCGTAAGAAAGATGGAGATTTAGTCCCTATCTTTGAAGTTATGACGAATAGTCTAGCAGTACGTAATCAAATCCGTGAAGCGAAGACACATCAATTGAATAATACCATCGCATCCAGTGAAGGAATGATTAGTATGGATTCAATGTTAATGGATTATTATCAAAAAGACCTCATCACATTGGATGAAGCCTTGTTGCATAGTTTTGATTCAGATTTGTTTATGAAGAAAATTAAGTCAAAGTAAAGTAAACGAAGGCTCCACCTCTTTTGGTTGTGTTAAGCCATAGGTTTAAATCAATCGCAAAGAGTTTACCATCATCGATGATATTGGCGAATACTTGCTCGTGTTGTGCATGAACATCGATACCACTTATGACAACCCAGTGCCATTCATCGAGTTTCTTTTCATCTCCATTATCGAGATTGAGAAATGCCACAAGAGCATTTTTACTTAATCCATTTTCAATAAAGTTTACTGTATCGATAAGACTCATGCGAGTCTTTTTATTTTTCGTAATTTCTATGGATTCAATTTCTGCTTGTATGTCGTGTTTATTAAGATAGCGTTTTAAACCATTGGTAAACATGGAACGTTTATAAACGCCACCCATACCTGGAGTTACATAATTCCAAACCACTTCCATAAGTTCTAATGCTTTATTTTGATCCATTTCTGTCTCATTATAACAAGCATAGTAAATAAGGCTACTTGCGGAAGTAGGTCCACATCCAGAGAGTCTTTGCCATTTTGTTTTATACCATTCTTGACTAAATCCAAAGATTGTTTCTTGTGTTAGTGGGTTTGTATATTGAAGTTTTTTGAGGTCAACTAAATGTGTGCTTTTCATTGTAACTATCATACCAAACTTTAATGTATTTTGATTTAATTATGACTGAACTATGTTAAAATACTCCCATAGGAGACACTATGAAAATTATCACAGACACAGGCTCTCTCATGAGCCAAGCTCAAGCTTTAGAACTTGATATTGAACTATTACCTTTACAAGTTGCGATTTTAGGTAAGAATTATAGAGATTATTTTGAATTAAAATCCGCTGATTTCGTTGAAATGGTTAAGAAAGCGATTCCTAATTCTTCACAACCTGCTATTGGAGATGTCATGGAAGTATATGAACGTACTAAGAATGCGTTGCATATTACGATGACAAAGGGATTAAGCGCAACCTATGATTCAGCGTTAGGTATTCTAAACTCAATGTATACCGAAGGGATTACACTATTTAATTCTAAAACATTGGCAGGGACTCAAAAATACCTTGTAGAACTTGCGGCGTCTTTATCTAAGGATAAAACAGTTGAAGAAATAGTCGAAAGAATGAATAAGTGTTTATCTTCCTGTCAATCATTCTTAATGCCAACTGATTTTGATTATTTAAAACGTGGTGGACGTATTACGACCTTAGCGGCTACTTTAGGTGGATTCTTAAAATTAAAACCAATCGTTATGCATGTGGAAGGAAGTGAACGTTTAGAGAAGTTTGGGTCTGGTCGTACATGGACGAATGCGATTGATCAAATCATTGATCGTATGATAGAAAATGGTGTAAGTTATACACATAAAATTTATATATCGCATGCGTTTAAGTTAGAAGTTGCGGAACTAGCGTTTAAGCGAATTAAAGAACGTATTCAAAATATTGAAGTTGATATATTAGAACTTTCACCGGTTATGATTACTCAAGGTGGACCAGGTTGTGTCGCTATTCAATATATTTTAAAGGATCAAGGATAACAAAAATAGGAAAGTTAATTTCCTATTTTTTTTCGATTAGTAAATCTTCAATTGTTTTAGCTCGATAACTTTCAATTAAAATATAGAGAGCAGTTGCGAGACTTCCAGTCACAATTAATAGAATAGCCCAGATAATTCTTGGTAGTAATTTTGTTTCTTTATAGAAGATCCAAACATAAACTAATGCAAATCCAACATACAAATCAACTAAACTCATCTGACCCCATACAAGACTCATAAGGATAGAACCTTGTTCAAAGAAGTCTCCAGTAACAAGCGAGAATACAATCATAAATAACATAATAAGCGTTGAAATCCATGCGATGATTCTGATCTTTTTCATTGTTGTTTTACCTTACACGTTCCATATTTAATTTCATAATACGTCCAACCTAATCCAATCACAATAAGCAATAACGAAATAAATTTATAGGGTAAGCCAGCTAAAGGTAGGGCAATTACTGAGAAAGCAATACCGATACTCCCAAAGAAGGCAATTACACACGGTGTACAGCCATAGGTTAAGATACCAAATAAAACAGACACAAAGGATAAGTTTGAACCTATCGATTCTTTGCCTTTAAGTGTCGCATTTGCAGTACTTAAAATTAACATAAGAGAACTCAATAATGCCATAACGATATTAAGAGAAATGTTGGTATAAACTAAGAAATTACCATATTGATTTCTCATTTCAGTATAACTTAAATTATTACGATCAATAAGGGTATAGATAATTAAAAATACAATAAAAAATAGAGATGCTTGAAGAATAGATTTCTTTGTACGAATTAATGTAAAGGCTTGTTCAATCATAATTTACCTCTTAAATAAAATAACATAGACAATCCATAATGTCAGTTTGTATGCATATTGAATGAAATTGAAATAAATTATGGTATACTTACAATATGAAAGTAGACTATAAACTTTGTCCAAAGTATGAAAAAGTATTTAAATGGCTCGGTAAACGATGGAATGGGCTTATTTTAAGATGCCTTCAAGATCAACCAATGCGCTTCACTGAACTAGCTAGTTGTTTACACAATTGTAGTGATAAAGTATTAACAGAAAGATTGAAGGAGTTGGAAGTTGAAGGTCTAATTGAACATATTGATCATCATTATCATCTTACACAACTTGGACATGATTTAAATCAGTCCTTAGACTCCATACAAACATTTGCAGATAAAAACTTATAGCACCTTAGAAATAAGGTGTTTTTATTTACTTACAAAAAGTGAGCATATTGATTGATAATACAATAGACATTCGATATACTCTAATTACTTACAAAAAGTAACAAGGAGAAAAGTTTTATGTCTACAAAATTATCGATTATTTACTATAGTACATATGGATCAAACGTTCAAATGGCGAAATGGGCTGAAGAAGCTGCGTTAAAATTAGGAGCAGAAGTACGTGTTCGTCAAATTCAAGAATTAGCTCCACAAGCAGTTATTGATTCACAACCAGGTTGGAAGGCAAACCAAGAAGCAACCAAAGATATTCCAGTAGCGAACTCTGATGATATCGTTTGGGCAGATGCAGTATTATTCGCAGTACCAACTCGTTTTGGGAATGTTCCTTCACAATTTAAACAATTCATTGATATTCAAGGTGGTATCTGGGCTACAGGTAAAACAGTTAATAAAGCAGTGAGTGCTATGACTTCTGCACAAAACCCACATGGTGGTCAAGAAGCAACACTTCTAAGCTTATACACAAGCATGTTCCACTGGGGAGCAATTGTTGTAACACCTGGTTATACAGACGCATCCGTTGGTTTAGCAGGTGGTAACCCTTATGGTACCAGCGTAACAATTAACCAAGAAGGTAAGATGGTTGAAAATGTTCGTCCAGCGGTTGAACACCAAGTTAAGCGTCTATTAGAAGTTGCGGCTAAATTAAAATAATCTCTTAAAGATATTTAGTTTATTGACTAAGTATCTTTTTTTATGGGATTAATGTTAGATTAATCTTAAGTATGATAAACTCTTATTATAGAGGTTTATGATGACAACAGAGAAAAAGAAGAGAGTAATTATTGATATTGTATATGTCGCTGTTTTAGGTTTAAGCATCTTTTTTGTATTACATTATGCAATTCCACTCATCCTACCGTTTGTAATTGGATTTGCGATAGCCTATATACTAAAACCATTAATTCGGAAATTACATCATGTAAGCAAAGTCCCAATGAAGTTTGTGTCCTTGTTTACAATTATTATGTTCTATACAATCTTTGTTACGTTATTGTTGTGGTTTGGTGTTGAAATATTTAATTATGTTAAATCACTTTTCCAAACATTACCAGATTTATATGAGAATACGTTATATCCATGGTTAAGTGATGGCTTGAACAATCTACTCATTATGGCAGAAAAATTAGATCCTGTGATCTATGAGTCGATTCTAGAATACAATAAGAATCTATTAGAAACGTTTGGAAATGTGATCTCAAGTGTATCTGTTTTCTCTGTAAGTTGGATTACAAGTTATGCAAATCGTATTCCTTCTTTATTTATTAACTTATTGTTGACGATTATTTCTTCGTTCTTCTTTACGATAGATTATCATAATATCGTGACATTCCTACTCAATCAACTAAAGCCAAATCATCGTTCTTTATTATTAAATGCTCAAGAATTCCTAGGTTCAACCATCAAGAAGTACATTAAGTCATATTTCATTATTATGTCGATTACGTTCTTAGAGTTGACGATTGGTTTGAGTATACTTGGAATTGATAAAGCTAT
>JACCEE011012032.1_pt1 | contig 20659 bp, 18 predicted proteins | sample 7449931 | NCBI WGS metagenome assembly JACCEE01 (sample SAMN15323457, study PRJNA562643) | freshwater metagenome | isolation source: river surface water | place: USA:Blue River Watershed | collected 2017-08-19 | reverse complement strand
CGTAGCTGTGTTTTTCGATTAATTCAAATAGCTTTTGGGCGTATTCCAACGATTCTGTATTGCCTGTTGCTCTATAAAATTCAGAAAACCCATACAAACCAAAGCCTTGTGCATAGATTTGTTTGCGAGTGTTAACTGGAATTCCCTGGTAATTTACTTCCCAGTAAAGTCCTCCGTTTTCTTTGTCCCAAAAGTAGTTCACCAGATAATCGTATGCACGTTCTGCCATTTCAAGATATTCTTTTTTGGGGAATAATCTATATGCCGAAGAAAATGTCCATAAGATACGAGCATTTAAAACTGCTCCTTTTCCTGCATTTTTTACTACTGAATTATCAAGAGCGATTTCTCCTACAAATCCACCATTTTCGTGATCGATGGTGTTTGTAATCCAATATTGCAAAATGTTTGATAATTCACTTTTTAATTCTTCTGTAAAGCTCATTGTCGGTCTGGGGTTATTCCATGAATTTTTCGTTTTTATCAATCAACGCATTGATTGTTTTTACTGATGCTGCAGATCGTAATTTGTCTTGAGGTGAGTTCATACAATAATCTACAAGTTGGTCTATGCTTGTTGTTGCTACATGAAGTCGTGTATCTGATGATGCATAATAAATAAATATTGTTCCATCTTCGTCTGCAATCCATCCATTCGAGAATACAACATTCGAAACATCGCCAACTCTTTCTGAGCAATAGGGTGCTATCAAGTGACCGTGTGGTTTGTGGGTTACAATCCATGGTTTATCTAAGTCGGTCATAAATGCATATAAGGTATAGCGTAATCCTGCTGCCGTATTTCTCACACCATGAGCTAATTGTAGCCATCCATGTGCTGTTTTGATTGGGGCCGGTCCAAGTCCGTTTTTGACTTCATAAATGGTGTGGTAGGTTTTTGCATCAACGATAACTTCTTCTTTTACCTCTGCTTTTTCAATTGTATCTGATAATCCAAAACCAATACCACCGCCATTACCGGTATCGATAAAACCATCTTGTGGACGAGTGTAAAATGCATATTTCCCATTTACTAAATGGGGAAAAAGGACAACGTTTCTTTGCTGACCGGTAGTAGAAATAAGGTCGGGGAGACGTTCCCATGTTATGAGGTCTTTTGTGCGTGCAATGCCTGCTGCTGCTACGGCACTAGAGGTATCACCTGAAGGAGCATTGGGATCTTTTCTTTCTGTACAGAAAATGCCATAAATGAAGCCGTCGTCGTGTTGAGTTAATCGCATATCGTATACATTGGTATCGGGAACATCGGTTTCCGGTAATGTTATAGGTCGTTTCCAAAAACGGAAATTGTCTATACCATTAGGACTCTCAGCTATGGCAAAGAATGATTTGCGGTCATTTCCTTCAACTCTTACGGCTACAATATATTTACCGTTGAGTTTCATTGCACCGGCATTAAAGGTTGCGTTAAAACCGATTCGTTCCATAAAAAACGGATTGGCTTCCGGATTTAAATCATAACGCCAATGGAGAGGAATATGATTTCTTGTTAAGATAGGATTTTTGTATCTGCAATAAATACCATTTTCGCTAAATAAAGCTTCGTTATTCAAACTAAGCAGATTTTCATGTTCTTCAGATATTTGCGCATATCTTCTTTTAAATAATGAATGTGGCATAAGTTTAACGTTTTTAAATGATTTTTTACTGTTTATGTTTGCTTGATTTGTAGGTTTGTAAGTCTTTTAGTAACCATATGTTGGGTAAATCAACCCATTTCTTAAATGCAGTTACCGAAGAATGACCAGGGTATGGAGCAAAAAACTGCGTTTGGTCGAAATTGCGCCATACCAATACATATGATATTTGTCGGGTTGTTTCATTCGCATTTACTACTTTGTTTAATTTATCCATAAACCAATCAGGTTCTGTTATCAGATTGAGACCCGTTTCGGTCATTGCAGCAATTTTATTTTTCTTTTTTGCTTCATTAACAATGATTTCGAGTTTCATGATAGCTTTTTCGATGTTGGGTTCTTCGGTTCCTAAATCCCAGTAATTATCAATGCCTAGTAAATCAACATATTCGTCACCTGGATAGTATTTATAATATTCATCGACAGTATAGAAATTACGATCGGGTGAGTATCCTATCAAAATATTTCGAATTCCTTTCGTTTTTCTTAAATAATCGATAGTAAAGCGAAACAACGTTTTAAATTCGTCGGTTGTACAATGTGTTTCGCCCCACCAAAACCATTTGCCATCCATTTCGTGCCAAGGACGGAAGATTACCGGAATTTTCGTACCATTTTTGTCAACTAATGAGTTAAGAAAATCAGCAATTAAATCAAGTTGATGTACAAATGCTGCGTGATTTTCGCCACCGGGCAAAATTGTTGGTACTATTTTTTTATCTACCATCCATGCATTTCTACTATTATCGGGTAAAAAAGGGTGATAGCTGATTGTATTCACGCCGCCTAATTCATTGGCATGTATAATATATGAACGGATACTATCGAAGGGAACATTATCGATATTTGCTGGGTTGCCGATATGTCCTAAATCCCAACCAAAAACGGCAGGATAACTTCCGGTAACGCGTTTTATGTCCGATTCGTCATATAATCCGTTCCAACCCATACCATAGGCCATATCATCTTGATGGCCAAACATTGTTGCTTGAGGAGCTAATTCTTTTAAAAATGCATCGAGTTTTAATGTTGCTTCGTCTTTCATATTTGTTGTTGATTGGCTTTTGGTTATTACAATTATTCCTAAAAATAGACAAAATAGGAGAGTTCTCTTAGTTTTTAAATGTTTAATAAGCATAGTTATATAAATATTGCTAATATTATTTAATATTTATGAAATAACCTTTTCCCGGATCAATGCTATGTATACCGCTTAATGTGTCATTTGGTTTCCAAAAACTGTCAAAGTTTTTCATTGCGTTACAGTTATTTTCATTATAGTAATCGATTAATGGCTTTGATTTTAAGAATGGGCATCCTGTTAAATTCCATCCTTTGGTTGAAGGTAATAGTACATCGGTAACGGGAAAGACTTTCCCTGTTATAGTTATAGATGTTGCTACATTCATTTTTACAAAATATCCTTTTGCAAATTCTAATTTTTCCAAACTGTTTGCATTTGTTGCATTGTTTTTGTCCCAAAAGAAGTTATCGTCTTTTATGGTTTGAACATCTTTACCACTGAAAATACTTGAAATGCTGCTGTCTGTCGGATGAATGTTTAATGAAATAAGGTTCCAACCTTTATACAGTACTAATGTTTGTGTTGCATTTATAGGTCCTGTACAATGGGGATTTTGATTGTCAATTACTGCTTGAACCGGTGTTCTTACGCATCCCATTCCTTGGTTTGAATAGAGATAAAACGTTTTAGTATCGGTTACTGATGTAAAGAATGTATTTCCCGTACCTAAAAGAGTTCCTCCGGTTTGTGTGTCATACCAATAGTATTTAGCATTACCGATAACGCTTAATGTTGCAGTACCAGCAGAACAGAGCGTGTCCGGAATTACTGTTTGAAGATACGATGTAACAGAAACATTATCAGTTCCTTGTGTACAATTGTCTGCACTAACGGTTACGGTGTAATTTCCTGGTTTCGAACAGGTAATGGTTTGAGTGGTTTCGTTGGTACTCCATAGATATTTTGCACCGGGTATATCAGCATTGCCGGCATCTAATGTAACAGTGGTGCTTTTACAAATTTCTTTCGTAGCACCAAGTTCAACTGTCATGGCTCCTAGTACATTGATGTTGTCATAATCTGTACATCCTGCACTATCAACTATTACTTTATATTTTCCAGGCGATTGAACTGTTAATGCAGAATCGGAATTATTGCTGAGTTCTACGCCATCTTTATACCACGTAAATGTTTTATTTAATGGATTCAAATTAGAGTTTAGTGTTATTGACGTTTTTCCGCAGAATGAAACATCGGTACCAAGTTTTGGTGTTGCACATGTCAATGGATACACCAATGATTGATGATTTTGCATAAAAGATAATGCTGCTGCTCCAAATGTTGCAAGACTGCCAAAATCTCCGGATCCGGCATTATTCGATGTCCATGGATAATGGCCGCAATATCCTAAGCTATATCCATTTTCAAAACATTGATTCATTGTTGTCGTGAAACCCATGAGCGTTTCGCGTGCTGGCATTTCACCAATAACAACAGGTCTATCGTTAATATTGTAAAATGAAGGTGAACTGGTAAATGGATTACTGAAATATGGGTTAATCCAACTATAATAATGGATTTGGTAAATGTCTAAAAAGGCATCGGGATCGTTAAATTGAGCCTGTAATGCAGCATTGCTCCATTTATTGCCCTCGTATTTATTGCTTCCCCATTTAATTGCTGCAGACCCCATTGATACTGTCACTTTACTGCCCGATTTATGGATTGCGGCTGCACACATTGCTACATAGCGTTGTAACTGTGTCCATGGCAATTTACCGTTAACAGCATCTTGATTCATCCATTCTATTTCATTGCATAAATCGATATTATATAAATATGGATTGTCTTTATAACGCAGTACAAATGGTATTAAGTAATTGTCGATAAATGTTTGAACTTTATCAGCACTTGCAAGCATATTTCTCCAGCTTAGATATGTTGAATTTGAGTTCTTGACATGATCAAACGACATCATGGTTGCCATTACATAAATTTTGTGATTTTTTGCTCTTTCAAGCATATCGTCAACGTTGTTCCAAAAGGCCTGAGAAACTCCGGTAACTGTACCATCTGATTTTATTGAAGGTTGAATGGTTCCATCGCAACTAATCCAGATTCTGGTGCTGTTTATGCCATAAGTTTCAAACTTTGCAAATTCTGATTCCCAGAAAGAACTATTATAATTACCACCAAAGTCATTCCAATTATTCCATGGCGTATTACAAGCATTCATGTAAATTGGTTTTCCGTTTACTTTGAGTAACGTTCCGTCACAATATATTCTTTGTGAAAATAATTGTTGTGAAATAAAGAGGTGAATGAAAAGGAATGATAATGTTAATAGTTTGTTTTTCATAATGTTATGTGTGTAATTGTCGTTGATACAGTTCGTATGATTATAGTCTTTATTCTGTTATCTTTTATGAATACTGACGGTATGAATTTAAAGTAACTTGGTTGTGAAAATCTAGTTTCTTAGCAAATTTCAGATATTGTTTTCTTTGTTTAACAATATTCTATCTGATGATGAAAAGTGTAAGAAATATTAATTGACTGAAAAAAATAATCAAGTCATAGCGCATAATAGAATATTTCTCGTTTTGAGAAAAAAACAATACCGGAAAAATGAATAAAATCAGACAAGAAAAGGTTAAACACTTTCTGATATTTAGTAAATGTAGATTAACGATTAAAATTAATTCATTTCAGTTATTTCTTGAACTAATTCATCTAGTCGATCATTCCACTCATCACGTTCTTCCTTATCGACCAATTCCGATGGTGTAAAATCAAAATAAACTTTAAATGCATCAATTAATTCTTTCTTCATCGTTTTTTCATCAGCATTCGACGATTTTAAAGCTTTAATTTTTGAAATCAATTCATCGTATGCCGAAAACGTTTCAGCTTCCTTTTCAATCATTGGGCCAATATGATTGTCAAAATAACCAAGCAAGTCGTTGCTATTCAATATATAACGACATTCTTTTTCGAAAGATGATTGCGCTAAATTACTCATAATTAAGAAGGATATTAAAGAATTATATGTTATACAAATTACTGAAAAATGAATAAAAAATACAAGAATTATATGTAAATTTTATTATGTACTTCAAATTGAGTTAAAATAATTCAAAAATAATGTGCAAAATTTCATAAAAAGTGTAACCTTTGCATTTCGATTTCGTATAAAGGGTAAAATTTTTATAAAATGAGGCAATTAAAGATAACAAAACAAGTTACAAACCGCGATACACCTTCACTAGACAAGTATTTACACGAAATTGGAAAAGTAGATTTAATTACTGCAGAAGAAGAAGTTGAATTGGCCAAAAGAATCAGAGAGGGCGATGAACGTGCTCTTAACCGATTAATTAATGCTAATTTACGTTTCGTTGTTTCTGTTTCGAAACAATACCAAAATCAAGGATTAAGTCTTCCTGACCTTATTAATGAAGGAAATTTGGGTTTAATTAAAGCTGCTCAACGCTTTGATGAAACTCGCGGATTTAAATTCATCTCATATGCAGTATGGTGGATTCGTCAATCTATTTTACAAGCTTTGGCAGAACAGGCACGTATTGTACGATTACCATTAAATAAAATCGGTTCGATTAATAAAATAAATAAAGTTTTAGCAACTTTAGAACAACAATACGAACGCGAGCCTTCAGCTGAAGAAGTTGCTCTTGAACTAGAATGTTCTTCAAAAGACGTGAAAGAGTCACTTCGTAATTCAGGACGCCATGTATCAATGGATGCTCCTTTATCGCAAAGCGAAGACGGTACATTATATGATGTGCTTGATTGTAAAGATACACCTTCACCTGACCAATCATTAATAAATGAATCATTGCGTCGAGAAATTGAACGTGCTATTTCAACATTGACAGAGCGTGAGGCTAATATTATTCGATTATACTTTGGATTAAACTCTAAGAATCCTTATACTCTTGAAGAAATTGGCGAGGAATTTGGATTAACACGAGAACGAGTACGTCAAATTAAAGAAAAAGCTGTTCGACGGTTAAAACAAACATCAAAAAGTAAAATACTAAAAACGTATTTAGGATAAATAAAAAGCCCGAAATTATATTTCGGGCTTTTTTTATAGATTTTTGAATAGAAAATCAGATATTTCTCGATATAAGTAATATCGTGTTCCTTTGCCTGAAATGGAATGTCTTTTCTCAGGAAATATCTTTAAATCATATTGTTTTTGGTTTTCATTTAAAACTTTACACAAACGATAAGTATTGTCTATATGCACATTGTCGTCGCTGGTACCGTGAATTAAAAAAAGCTTCCCGTGCAAATTAGCTGCAGCATTCAATATCGAAGTTTTTTTGTAACCATCGGGATTTAATAATGGTGTTTGCATATATCTTTCTGTATATATACAGTCATATAAATTCCAATCAGTTACAGGTGCTATTGCGATGCCACACTTAAAAAGCTTTGAGTGTGTCATACACATTAATGTTTGGTATCCTCCAAAACTCCATCCTTCAATTCCAATTCTGGTTGAATCGATAAATCGTTGTTTTTTAATTATTTCTATAGATTTAGTTAAATCAAGCATTTGTGTAAAACCGAGTTGTTTGTATTGTGCATTTCGGAAAGAACTTCCTCGTGCATCGGTACCTCTGGGGTCAATTGACAATACAATATAACCATGTTGAGCTAAATATTGATACCAATAAAAATTGTATTCAAATTCGTTTGTGACAGTTTGTGCTCCGGGACCTGAATAGATTGATAATAATACAGGATATTTTTTTGTTTTCCTAAAATGTGGAGGCTTGATAATCCATGCGTTTAACTTTAATGTGGAATCAAGCTGTATTGTGAAAAATTCTTTCGGTGAAAAAGAGTAATCTTGTTCTAAAAGAGTTGCTTTGTTAGTGTATAGTGTTGATTTTAAGTTGTTTTCGCTATCGAAACTGTATATAGTCCATTCTTGTTTTGAATTGCTGTTTGTATAAATGCAATGTTTATAGTTATTTGAGAATATTGCATTTGAATTAGTTCCATTTTCTGGAGTTATACAGCCTAAAGAACTACCATCAGGTCGAACTTTATAAATTCTTCTTTGCATTTCGTCAGGTTCTGCAAATTCAAAAAACAGATAATCAGCATCTTTGTCGTATGTAATGATTTGGGTTACATCATTGTTCCATTCTGTTATTACTCGTTCTAGTTTACCATCAATAGTATAGGTACACAATCGGTTATAATTATCTTTTTCTCTGATAATTGCGAAATGATTTGATGATTTTAACCAAGTAAAATATGTTGGAAATGTGATATAGCTATTTCTTTTTTCGGAGTAAATAATGTAAAGTTGCTTTTGTTCAGGAGAATAAGCATAAATATTAGTCTCGTTTTGCAGTCTGTTTAATGTTTGAATTGCCAGATATTTTCCGTCGTTTGACCATTTTATAAGAGGTATATATTCAAATCCATCGGGTATATTTATTTGATAAGTTTTGTTTTGTAGTGTATCGAAGAGCCATACACTAACTTGGGAATTTTTTTGACCAGGTAATGGATATTTGTATGTTTGAATGTTCGGATTTAAACTATCAAATTTTATTATTGGATATTCGTTCACCTTTGTTTCATCAAATTTTATCCATGCTAGTAAATTTCCATTTGGTGACCATTCATATGTTTTAACTGTCTCAAATTCTTCTTCATAAGCCCAATCACTTCTACCGTTAATTATTGCGTTTTTTACTCCGTCATGGGTTATTGGGATATCTTTTTTTTGTTTATATATGTATATATTGTTGTCTTTTATATACGAAACAGAATTATTGTCATCGTTAAAATTTGGTAACTCAACATCTGAACTTCCTTGTGCCAAAGAATCAACAATATTCTTTTTTAAATCATATATATAATATTGAGCTTTAAATGTATTGCGATATTTACTTGTAGCATTAGTTGCGATGAGTATTTTGTCGTTGTTGCTGTTTAATGTAAAGCTGTGGATGTTTTTATTTTTAAGAATAGGTATGTTTTGTATATCAAAGATGGTTTTCTCAGAATCGCCTGTTAGTGCATTGTAAGAGATAATCTTTTTATTATCCGATTTTACATAATGAATATTGTCATTCAAAAATGATATATCATCGTAAAAATCTGGCACAAACAAGTATTTTTGCCAAATATCTTCAAGTGTGATTTTCTTCTGAGAAAATAAAAAAAAAGGAGAAAGAATAAAGGTGATGGTTATAAAATAGAATAGTCTGTTCATAATCAATCGAACTGATTATCGGTTGTTCCAAAACCAATCTACGGTACGCTTTAATCCTTCACTAACCATAACGGTTGGTTTATATCCCAAAAGCATTTGAGCCTTTTGAATTGAAGCGTGAGAGTGTTTTATGTCTCCAATACGTTCTTCTCCGTAAATAGGTCTGATTTCGCCTATTTTAGCGTCGTATTGAGCTAATTCATTGATAAGAGTAAGGGTTAATTCTGTTAATGTTGTTCTGTCAGAACAAGCAACATTATAGACTGTATTTAATGCTCCAGGATTTTGAGTCATCGCTGCAAGTTGATTTGCTTGAACAACATTGTCGACAAAGGTGAAATCACGAGATGTATCGCCTTTACCATTAATTATAGGAGCGTTGTGTTGTATTAAGATATTTAAGAATTTGGGAATTACAGCTGCATAAGCTCCATCGGGATCTTGTTTTGGACCAAATACATTAAAGTATCTTAAACCAATTGTTTCAAGTCCGTAACAATCAGAAAAAACTTTTGCATAAAGTTCATTGACATATTTTGTTACAGCATAGGGAGACAATGGTTTACCTATGTTTTCTTCAAGTTTTGGAAGAGCAGGGTGATCTCCATAAACAGAGGAGCTTGCGGCATATACAAAACGTTTTACTTTTGCATCGCGAGCAGCAGTTATTATGTTTAAGAAACCGCTGATATTGTGTGCATTAGTTGTGATTGGATCATTAATTGATCGAGGAACCGAACCTAATGCAGCTTGATGAAGGACATAATCGATACCTTCAGTTGCTTTTAAACAGTCATCAAAATTGCGAATATCTCCTTCGAAGAGTGTGAAGTTTTTATTCGTTTTAAATTCGGAAATATTTTTATGTTTACCTGTAATGAAATTATCAAAACAGATAACTTCATTGTCTTGAGAAAGCAATGACTTTATCAGATTAGATCCGATAAAGCCAGCACCTCCTGTAACTAAAACTCTTGAATTAATGATTTTGTTTGACATTGTTAATACGCTTATTTTGCGAAGTTTACAGCACGAATTTCTCTAATCACAGTTATTTTAATTTGACCCGGATATGTCATTTCTTCTTGAATTTTTTTCGCAATATCGAAAGACAATGTTTCAGCATCTTTATCTGTAACTTTATCACTACCTACAATTACACGTAGTTCTCTTCCGGCTTGAATAGCGTATGTTTTGAGTACACCAGGGTAATTTAATGCAAGGTTTTCTAAGTCTTTTAATCGTTTAATATATGACTCTACAACTTCTCGGCGAGCACCTGGACGCGCACCCGAAATTGCATCACAAACCTGAACAATTGGTGCAATTAACGATTCCATTTCAACTTCGTCGTGGTGAGAACCTATAGCATTGCATATTTCAGGTTTTTCTTTATATTTTTCTGCTAATTTCATACCCAAAATAGCATGGGGAAGTTCTGTTTCTTCTTCTGCTACTTTACCTATGTCGTGAAGTAATCCGGCTCTTTTTGCGAGTTTTGAGTTCAATCCCAATTCTGTTGCCATTATAGCACAAAGGTTGGCAGTCTCTTTTGAGTGTTGAAGTAGATTTTGTCCGTATGATGAACGATATTTCATTTTTCCAATCAAACGAATCAATTCAGGATGTAAACCGTGTAGGCCTAAGTCGATTGTAACACGTTTTCCTGTTTCTACTATTTCTTCTTCTACTTGTTTTTTTGTTTTTTCTACAACTTCCTCAATGCGAGCTGGATGTATACGTCCATCTGTAACAAGTTGATGTAGCGCTAATCGTGCAACTTCTCTTCTGATAGGATCAAATCCTGATAAAATAATAGCCTCTGGGGTATCATCAACAATTATTTCAATTCCTGTAGCTGCTTCTAATGCACGAATATTTCTTCCTTCTCGACCAATAATTCTTCCTTTAACTTCATCGTTGTCAATATTGAATACTGATACAGAATTTTCAACAACATGTTCTGTTGCAGTTCTTTGGATTGTTTGAATTACGATTTTTTTAGCTTCTTTATTGGCAGTCATTTTAGCTTCGTCCATTATTTCATTAACATAAGACATTGCTTCTGTTTTAGCTTCTGCTTTAAGTGACTCTATTAATTGTTCTTTAGCATCGTGAGCTGAAAGCCCTGAGATTGCTTCTAATTGTTCAATTTGCTGTTTGTGTGCACGGTCTAATTCTTCTGTTTTTCTTTCGATTGTCGCAAATTGATTATCTACTTGTTCTTTAAATTTTTCTACATCTTTTTTGGCTCGTTGGATATCTTCAAATTCTTTTCTTTGTTCTTGTTCTCTTTGTTTAATTCGAGCTTCTGATTGTTGTATTTTGCTATTGCGTTCATTGAAAGCTTTTTCGTTTTCAGCTTTTAATTGAAGGAATTTTTCTTTTGCTTGCAGCATTTTTTCTTTTTTTATAACCTCAGCTTCTTGTTCTGCATCTGCGATTATTTTTTTACTCCTATTCTGGAGTATCATGTTAAATGCAAAATAGGAAAGTGTTGTTCCTCCTATGAGTGCACAGATTAATAAAACGATTGTTATTCCATCCATAATTATTGTTACTTTTTTTAATATTATTAATTACTATTATATAAAAACCCGTATTGGTTACCTTATGCTTTTAGAAAAACCCCTGTATAGCATGGGCGGAGGTCTCGAAAACTTTTGACTTCCACTGCTCTTTAAAAAAGAATCCACACAAGGTGGTGAGGCCTGTCATACGCTAACTGAGAGTATCTCCTTAGTTTTTAGTGTTGAGTTTTCAAAACCATTAAGGAACTAATACGGGCAAATCTTTATTCTATATTGATATTCTTTTAAATTATTAACTATTTTGATTTATAAACTGATCTATTTCTTCACAAATATCTTCCATTTCTTTTGACAGCAATTCCATTGTATTGTTATTTTCAAATTCTAATAATCGAGTTACAAATTGTAATGTTGCCATTGCTAAAAAGTCTTGATTATCTTTATCTGTATAGCGTTGTCTGTATTTATCTACTACATCATTAATTCTGCGTGAGGCTTCTCGAAGTTTTTCTTCATCTTGCCAATCTATCCTTAGTGGGTAATAGCGGTCAATTATTTTGAGCTTTATTGCTAGTTTTTCTTCCATCAGTCTCTTTATTTATTTAAAAGAGCAATACATTTATCAATTTCCCGAACAATTCCGTCGATACGTTTTTTTGCATATTCGCTATCAACATCTTTTGTTACAACAGCTTTTGCTATTTGTAAACTGTTGTATTTATCTTCAATCTCAGAAATCTTGATATTTTGTTCTTCTATTGTTTTAATCAAGCTAATCTTTTCGTTTACAAGCGTTTCTTTTTCCGCTTTTAAGTTGTTATATAATGAAACTAGTTGTTGAACTTTTTGTTTCAATTCATCTATTTTAAATGTGTTAGTTTCAGCCATATTCACAATCTATCTAAAACACAAATTTAATACAGTTAATCATAATATGCAACATATGTAATCTCTTTTTATAAACAATTATTCCGATTCTTTTTTGTATGGTTTGACGTATTTTTACGTTCTAAAAAAATATGAATTTAAATAGCGAAGAAATACAAGATTTTAAGTCAAGGGTTTGGGATTTTTATAAAATAAATTCCAGAAATATGCCTTGGCGATTAGATACATATATTTACAATGTGTGGATCTCGGAAATAATGTTGCAGCAAACGCAGGTAAATCGTGTTGTTCCGAAGTTTGAATCATTTATTCGTCGTTTCCCTAATGTAAAAACAATTGCTGAGGCGAGTTTAAATGAGGTTTTAGATGAATGGATTGGTTTAGGATATAACAGGCGTGCTAAGTTTATAAAAATGGCTGCTGATTATGTTGCTAAAAATTATAATTATGAATTTCCAGAATCTTTTGAAGAACTATTAAAATTGCCCGGAATTGGTAAAAATACGGCAGCTGCTATACTTGTTTATAGTACTAATAAACCTTATGTTTTTGTTGAGACAAACATACGTACAGTGTTTATTCATTGTTTTTTAAATGAAAATAAACAGGTTGATGATGATGATATAATTCGATTAGTTCAATTAACAATGGATAATGATAATCCACGAGAATGGTTTTGGGCCTTGATGGATTATGGAACTTGGATCAAAAAAGAATATGGAAATCTTTCCCGAAAAAGTAGTAACTATTCAAAACAATCAAAATTTGAAGGTTCGTTTCGACAAAAAAGGGCTCGAATATTGAAAGAAATTGTCAAGAAATCAGTGATGTCTTTTGATGAAATTTTATTTGTAACGGGATATAATTCCAATATTGTAGAAGACGTAGTTCAAAAACTTCAAATAGAGGGATTTATACAAAAAGACTTGAATAATTACTTTGTCGTTTAGGAAGAATCTACAACCTTAAAATAAGGTTGTAGATTCTCTTTTTTTACCAACCTAGAATTTTTCTTTCTTTATAAAATTCGCCGCTTACTATTTCTGATTTATTTGCTGAGGCCAGCCAAACCGGAGTATCAATTCCTTCAGGAATTTCGAGCATTGCATTAGGACCTCCTAAATCTGTTTTTACCCATCCCGGATCGACAGAACAAACGGTTATTTGTGTATCTTTAACTTCATCGGCTAATATTTTTGTAATAGCATTTACAGCTGTTTTTGAAATACTGTAGCTTGGACATGGTCCCATTCTTGGAACGGTTAATTGACCTAAGCCCGACGAAAAATTAACAATTCGAGCATCAGCTGATTTTTTTAGTAATGGTAATAAATTTCTACACATCCATAATGTTCCCAATACATTGGTATCCATTATTTGTTTATAATATGCTAATTCGATTGTTTCGATTTGTGTGCCTCCCGGTTCATTACTAATTGCTGCATTGTTTATTAAAACATCTATTACCGAGTATTCTTTTTTTAGATTTTGAGTGAATGTATCTATTGAATCTGTACTTCCAACATCAAGTTTCATTGACTTTACATTCAAACCTTTAGATATTAATTTTTGAGCAGATTCTTCTCCTTTTTGTGCATCTCTGCATCCCATGATAACTGTTGCACCCATTGATGCTATTTTTTCAGACATTGCAAACCCTAAACCGCGGTTTGCTCCCGTAATAACAACTACTTTACCTTTCATAACATATAACGTTTATTAATTATGGTGCAAAAATACATCTTCAAATGAGGGATGACCATTCAATTTATTTTTTTCCATTGTCAAAAAATCCAATAGCATCTTTTTTTAGTTGCTCTAAACAGGGTTTCGAAAGATACATCATATGGCCTGCCTTGTATGTTGTTGTTGTAATATTTTTATTTAAAACAGATGGTATTGTGGCATGATTTAATGCGTAAACGGTTCCAAAATATGGTGTTGCTAAATCATATAATCCACTAATAATCCATACTTTCATGTCTGTGTTTTGAATCATTGCATCAGAAAGAGATGGTACTACGTTTAAGTATTTACCATTAGCATATTCCCAAGGAGAAACATTGCCTATGATTGTATATGGTAAATCGTTGTTATATTTTAATTCTGATCTTAAATAATAGTTTATGCTTGTTGAAAATGCTGCTCTTATTTTGGTAAAACTTGCATCATTAGAACAATCATCATCAATCATGTCTGTTTCATTCATTGTTAATCGACTGTCGAATCGTCCAATGCTTTGTGAAGAATCATTCAATAGTATTTTCCTATATCTCCATGATGGGATTCTTAAATTGCTTTTCAATATATAATCTTTTGAAAGGCCGATATAATTGCTTATTTTTTTAGCTATGTTATCTTTTTCATTATCAGTTATTAAATTGCCTTTATATAAAGCAACTGAATATTCATTGATTACAAAGTTTTCAACTTCATTGAGCGTTTTTTGAAGATCTTGCGAGTATGGTTCCTTAAGCTTTTTATGATAAAAAGCGCTTGCGGTATATGATGGTAGATAACTCATAAATGCTAAATCATTATTTTCATATTCTCTTATTGTTTCAAAATCGAGTGCTGAAGACATAAGAATCAAGCCATTTAGATAAATACCATGCTCATCAATTAGATATTTGCTTAAGCCAGCAGCTCTTGTGGTTCCATAACTTTCTCCTAATATATATTTGGGAGAGCCCCAACGTTTATATTTGTTCAAAAGAAGCCGAACACATTCTCCAATTGCACTAACATCATTCTGATAGCCATAGAATTGAGCTTCTTTTTCACCTTTTGTTGGTCGACTAAATCCTGTGCCTACTGGATCAATAAAAATGATATCTGTTAAATCAAGCCATGAGTAATCGTTGTCTAATAATTTGTACGGAGGAGCTGGTGCATTACCAATTGCATCCATTTCGATTCTTTTGGGCCCTAAACAGCCTAAATGAAGCCATAATGATGATGAACCGGGACCTCCGTTAAATGCAATACAAATAGGTCTTTTTTGCTCAGATTCTCCATCCTTTATATAAGAGGTGAAAAAAATATTTGCTTTTATTTCATTATTGTCATTTTTCCAAGGTAAATAACCAGTTTCGACAGTAAAAACTGATTGTTTGCCAGCTATTGATATCGTTTTCTTTGTTATAACTGTTTTGTAGTCTATAATCTTATTCAATGAATCAATTGATTGACATACACTGCTTAATGAAAAAAATAATAGGACTAGAGAAAGTATTTGTTTATTCATATGCTAGTTTTTTATACACACAAAAATAATTTTTATGTGATAAAACTGTCAGTAAATATGTTAAAACTAATTAACATTTTATTATCATTTTAAAGTCAATAAAGTTACCTTCGCATTTTGAAAGTATTTTGAAAATGAAACGTGTTTTATCTTTTAAATTAATATCATTCAGTGTTTTATCTGTAATTATATTAAGTTCCTGTGGAATAGGTAAAAATAGAAAAGAATCTTTTTCTGATTCAGTTTATGAAAAGGTACCAAATTATAAATATGGTATTTGTGTTGACTCTTTCTTTGTTTACCACAGTATAGTTGAGCCGAATATTAATATATCTCAAATATTAGAAAAATATGGTATTTCAAATTGTCAGATTTATGAATTTAATCAAAAAGCCTTACCATTATTTGATATAAGAAAATTTAAAGCAGGAAACGCTTTCGCTGTCTTTTTGAATTTAGATAAAGAGCATAAAGCCAGATACTTTGTTTATGAAATTTCTCCAATAGAATATTTAATGTGTGAATTTGGAGATTCCGTTAAGGTTTATAAAGAATCAAAAAAAGTAAAAACAATCGAACGCAAAGTTTCGTGTGTGATTGAAAATTCTTTGTGGGGATGTATTAAAGATAATAATCTGAATCCTGTTTTAGCTGCTGAATTATCAGAAATGTATGCTTGGAGTATAGATTTCTTTGCAATACAAAAGGGTGATCACTTTAAAGTAATTTTTAACGAGAGTTTTGTAGATTCGTTAAGTATCGGTATTACAGAGATTAAAGCTGTTGTATTTAATCATATGGGTGAAGATATATATGCGATTCCTTTTGAGCAGAAAGGCAAGCTCGATTATTTTAATTCAGATGGAAAATCATTAAAAAAAGCCTTTTTGAAAGCACCGCTTCGTTTTTCTCGTATCACTTCATATTTTTCTAAACGAAGATTACATCCGATTTTAAGAATTTTACGTCCTCATTGGGGTGTCGATTATGCAGCACCAATAGGAACGCCGGTTCAGGCAATTGGTAGTGGTGTTGTCACTATTAAAGGATATAGAGGCGGAGGCGGAAATACCATTAGAATAAAACATAATAAAGCATATGAATCTTCATATATGCACTTATCAGGATTTGCTTCTAACATTCGAATTGGAGGGCGAGTACAACAAGGGCAAGTAATAGGATATGTCGGCAGTACAGGACTTTCAACCGGTGCTCATCTCGATTTTCGTATTTTTATGAGCGGAAAACCTGTTGATCCATTAAAATTAGTTTCGCCTCCAAGCGATCCTGTAAAAAAGGAAAATTTACCCGCCTTTCTTAAAAAATCAGACAGCTTAGTTGCTCTATTATCAAAGATTAAGTAGTTTGTAGTTAAAGATATAAATTATGTTTTATATCTTTAAGCATTTTCGGATATTCATAGAATTTTATCGTTCCTTTTTGATGATAAATTTCTGTCCAGTCTTTCATTTCAATTTCAATCATGACGAAACATGATGTGGGAATATCGTCAATTGTATGCATTGTTTTTTCGTTAATAAATTCGGTAAGACCTGGATTATGTCCGCAAATCAATATTGTAGAATGTACATTATTGATTCCACTGATTACATTTTCGATAGCAGATGCTTCTGCGATATAAAGATTGTCATCGATTTCAAATGAAAAAACATTCATTTGATTCTGCAACATCAGTGAAACTGTTTCGATTGCACGTTTTGCACCGCTACTAATAATATGATCAATAGGAGGAAGTTTAGTTCTAAAAACATTCGACATCCATTCAGCATCTTTTTTACCTCTGTCGTTTAATGGTCGATCATAATCGTCAATTGAAAGATTTTCCCAACTCGATTTCGAATGTCTAACTATGATGATGCGTTTCATAAATCTCAATTAAAACTATTCAATTTTACGAAAATACTTTTAATTGAGATACAAAATAAATAAAATACTTAATCTATTTTATAAACACTGAGAATTGAAAATTTTGTATAGAATATCATACTTCTAATTTTTTTTAATTCTCAGCGACATTCAATAATGAGTCAAGACTAATAAAAATAAGGGATTAATTCTTATTCTGATAGGTGGATTCTTGTATTTAAAAAGTTTCAAACGATAAAGAAAGAAAATTCCAATAGGAGAGTCTTTAAAAACGGCTCTTGTTTGTTACAATTGTAATTAGTGTAATTGTGTTACAATTGTAATCAATCACAAAGATCAAATTTTATACGCAATAGTTATCATAATTAGTATCAAAGAATACGCAAATTACATTTGGATAGAGTTTAATGTAGATAAAGAAAATACAAATGTTAAATAATGATTTATATATCTAAATATCAATATTATAATATGATTTTATTGATGTTTAAATTTAATAATCACACCATATTACTCAATATAATATAAAAACACGATGTTAAATACTATTTAAATATATGATAACCAATAATATAATGTGTTTTACATTAATTAATCATTCTAAAACATCGTATTCGTTAAATAGTTATATATCAATATTATACGAAAATTCATATATTTTACCAATATTGTGATGATTACAAATGTAAATTGAAATAATTTTTCAATGATTACACATGTAAATTATATTATGATTACATTTGTGAATTGAATAATATTACATCTGTAATTATTTATGAAAGATAAAATTGAAAAAATACTGAAGTATGCAGGATTAAGTCCTACACAGTTTGCTGATGAGATTGGAGTTCAACGTTCGAGTATGTCGCACATACTATCAGAAAGGAACAAACCAAGTTTAGAATTTGTTCAAAAACTATTAAATAGGTTTAAAGAAATAAATCCTGAATGGCTAATGTTTAATAAAGGTGAGATGTTGAGAGAATCAATTCAACGATCTTTATTTGCTAATACTTTTGAAGAAGATATCGCAAATGAACCATTTAATGAAATAAAAAGTGAAGCCTTTAAAAATGAAAATTTTAATCTAACTCAAACCAATATTCAATCTCCGGAATTAACAAAAGATACACACGAAACACAAGAAATTGAAAATGTATCTAATGATATAATTGAAAAGAAGCAAATAACTCAGTTACCTCAGGAAAATCAAGAAAAAGCAATTGATAAAATTATTATTTTTTATAAAGACAGAACATTTGGTACATATTACCCCGAATAAGTTTTATATTTTTGCCATATTAAATATTTAAAATATGTATAAAGCTATTATTCGTCCTTTTTTGTTTCGGTTTAAAGCAGAAACTGCTCATAATATAACATTTAAATCGTTAAAAACGATACAGGCTATACCGGGAGGTTTATTAATGACAAAATTGTGTTGTCGTATACCTCAGAAAAAAGTCAATGTTTGGGGAATAGAATTTCCCAATCCGGTTGGTTTAGCTGCTGGATTAGATAAAGATGCAGAAGTTTTTGATGCATTAGGTAATTTGGGATTTGGCTTTGTCGAAATAGGCACCATAACGCCTAAAGCACAACCGGGTAATCCAAAACCAAGATTATTTCGCTTAATTAAAGATAGAGCTATTATAAACAGAATGGGTTTTAACAACTTGGGTGTTGATCAGGCAATCAAAAAACTAAAGAAAAAGCGAACGAATGTTATTATTGGTGGAAATATTGGAAAGAATAAAATAACACCTAATGAAGAAGCTGTTAATGATTATATTTATTGCTTTAATGCGTTGTTTGATTATGTCGATTATTTTGTTGTAAACGTTAGTTCTCCGAACACGCCTAATTTAAGAGAATTGCAAGATAAAGCTCCATTGACACATATTCTTCAAAGTTTGATGAATTGCAATTCTATAAAACCACAATCAAAACCTATTTTATTAAAAATAGCTCCAGATTTAACAGATTCGCAATTGGACGATATTATTGAAATTGTGAAAGAAACGAAAATACATGGCATTGTTGCAACGAATACAACGATAAAAAGAGAAGGGTTGTCGTTTTCAAAGGAATATATCGAATCGATAGGAAATGGCGGTTTAAGTGGAAAACCATTGAAAGAACGATCAACAGAAGTTATTAAATATTTGCATAACAAATCAAATGGAACAATACCAATAATAGGGGTTGGCGGTATTATGACTGCTGATGATGCAAGAGAAAAATTAAATGCTGGAGCTTGTTTAATTCAACTTTATTCCGGATTTATATATGAAGGACCTGGCCTTATAAAACGAATCATCAAAAGTTTTAAATAGCATTAAATTAAAAAAAATAGAAACGCTGATTATTTAATCAGCGTTTTTTTTATGTCTTAAAATTGAGGTAAACAGTAAATAAACATTGAGTCCTATTCATTTATTATAAAAAATAAGTGTTTTTAATAGCTGTGGTTTTTAAGTGATTGTATGTTAATGTTTTATCGTTGTGTTTTGTAAAAATACGATTTAAAAAATCAGTTATTGAAAAATTTACTATTTTTAATCTACCAAAACAACTATAGAAAACATTCACAAAAACAACTTGAAATGGAAGAAGAAACATTACTGTCTTCGTATTTGTCATTCAAGTTAGGCGATGAACTATTTGCAGCTAATGTAAGTAAGGTTCTGAACATACTTGAATTGTCAAAAATTACCAAAGTACCTCAAGCTCCTGAATACATGAAAGGAGTAATAAACCTTAGAGGTTAAGTTCTGCCACTGGTTGATACCAGAATTAAATTTGGATTAATACCCACAGAATTTACGACAAACACCTGTATTCTCGTTCTGAATGTAACAATCGGGGACGAAACGATACAAATAGGTGGATTAGTTGATGCTGTACAAGAAGTGTTGGAAATCGAGTCGCAACATATTCTACCTCCTCCCAATTTAGGAAATAAATACCAGTCAAAGTTTATTTCCGGAATTTATAAAAAAGCAAATGATGATTTTATTCTCATTGTAGATATGAATAAATTATTTACTGTTAATGAATTAGATGACGTAAAGATATTTTCGGAAACAGTAACGAATTAAAATTATTAATTAAAGAATAAGGAGAAAAAGCCATGTTTAAGAATATGAAAATTAAAGT
>JACCEE011278226.1_pt1 | contig 20666 bp, 32 predicted proteins | sample 7449931 | NCBI WGS metagenome assembly JACCEE01 (sample SAMN15323457, study PRJNA562643) | freshwater metagenome | isolation source: river surface water | place: USA:Blue River Watershed | collected 2017-08-19 | reverse complement strand
GTATAGAACGCATCTTCTGGTTGTCCTGGCTTCACTCCTGTGACTGCGAACGGTGCTAATTTATCTCCAACTGTTTTCATGCTTATTTCTCCTTGTTAAGCGAGTGCGCTCTGATCTTTCATAAGCATCAGAGCTCAGTGTTTATACTGATAGTTCAAGTATACAAGTATATATCATAGAAATCAACTATAAAACCATTAAAACCCATTGTATTTTCCTATGTCGATATTAGCGTATGCCTATAATCGTTGATAAGTATTTCATGACTTACAACGAAAAAAACTGGCCTGCACATTTTGCTGAAAAATACAAAAACATTCCTTATGTGTTTTTAGATGTGCCGCGCATTGAAATAGATGATAATTTTCACCAAGTATGGGAAGAACACAAAAAGCCTATTTTGCGCCTGAAGCCAGATGCACGAGATCCACGCACCCCAGAAGAGGCCGCTGAGTATAAAAGACAAAACCCTGGATGGACAAACCAATGGGTCGAAGCGAACTGGGATGGCATTATTGCATACACTACCGCAGAAGCAGATGATAGATGGACCGAATCAAAAGTAGATGGTTATAAGCTTTTCCCTAAATTCTTTCAAGCAATACACGAGTTGTTACCGGTTAAGAAAGTTAGCCAAGTTTTATTTTGGTCAAACGTTAGAGAGATTGGTATGCATAGAGATATGCATGAGCAGTTGCCGTGGCCTTCGTCTATTAGAATGATGATCGAAGATCATAATCCTTCACCAACATTTTTCTTAATGCCTGTTGCAAACGATTTCAAAACAACCAAGGTCCCTGCTGATAAAACTGGTTTGATACCAGTAGATACAGTAAATGCACCTTCTAATGTCTTTATGTATAATAATAAAGACTATGCTCACGGAGCAATAAAAATCGAAGGATACTCTAAGATTTTATGTTCAATGAGCCTAGACTATGACTGGATTAAACTTGAGCGTATGCTTGACGAGTCTATTGCCAAGTACGGCAACAATCTGCCTCAACAATAACCATTAGCTTCTAATCTCTGTACTAGGTCAACCCAAGGAATCTGGGTTTTAAGTTCTGCTGTAATATTAACACGCATTTCTGTTGTGCCAACTAAAGACAACTTATGACACAACTCAACATGGTTCCAGCAAGGTCCAGGATCTTTTACAGAAAATGCAGGGGCTTCCCATGTTTGGCCAGATTTTGACAAATAGCTAAATGCATTATATTCTTCACCAGTGACTGGATCATATAGGTGAAATCTACGCACTTCGATTCTAAGATCGTCAGCGTAAGTATTCCACCACATAAGTTCTGCACCTTTATAGCCAAATAAAGGAACATTTAAACGAGATATCATTGGGATATCATTTGCCCATGCATCGACATGTGGTGATGCATTAGAGCCAAATCCTGCGGCACCTACAAACACACAAAATCTACGTAACTCTAAATCTAGTTCTTTAAAATGTGCTCGTATCCTGTTAGCTAGCGACCAGTTTTCAAATAAATTTTGATCAATATTTACTTTATCAAACTTTGGCCCGTTCTCTTTAAAAAAGCGTTCTGCTTCTTTTCTAATTGCAGGTAAAATAAACTCTTCTGCTTGTGCGTAATCTTCGGGTGTAGGCAACAAGGAAGGAATAGGGATATGGTAGTCTTTATGCATATCCCTATTTATAGGTAGTAATGTTAGATGTCGCCTTCGCGTTCCTTAGGAAGAACAAAGCCCCAATCGGTAACTACACCATTGATTGTATGAGGCTCGTTCTCGTCATAAGTCCAGCCAAGGTGCTTCATCATGCGATGCTTAACAAGTAAGTTAGGGCTACGAAATGCTTCGGTATCGTTGAAGCCTAACATAACACCAACTTCACAAACTGCACCACTACGGCAAACACCTGCAACACAATGCACAACTACGTTCATACGCTTGTCAAGAGCATGTTGTAGTAGACGAACAAGTTCAGCGGCTTGCTCGTGACTGCAACGCATTTCTTCTTCTAATACGTGATCATTTTCCTCAACGTCTAAAAACTGAAACTGGTGTGTTTCTTTAAACTTGTGCATGGGTGTAGGAAATTCCATGCCAGGGTCAACAATCTGGATCAGCATAGAATTTTCGCCAGCGTTATGATGACGTCCTTTGGGAATGTCACTTAAACTTACATTTTCAATCCATGGCATAATATCTCCTTAATCAGGTATCCACTCGACACGAACCTTAAACGTGCCTAGCTGAAATCCATATTCATCTTGTGGTATTTTATCAACGATTGGATTATATCTTGAGTCCAGGCATTCGCTAATATCTCTGTCCAAGTCGTATAAACTTTCGCCATCGTAATCTTTTTCAAATATATTAATAGCTTCTGACATATACTTTTAATCCTTTACTTTGTGCTTGTTGAATCATGTTCTTGGTGCCTGAACTCTTGCCGTCCCAAAAAGCAATAAGTGCTTCACCAAAATTTGCCATCTCGCCGTTGCGAATGGGGCCGGCGGCTCTTCCGTACTTGTCCCAATTAGCAGGAAACTGGTGAACCGGCAAGTCCATATCTCTTGCAAACAGTTCACCAAGTGTATCCGCACCTTGGGCGCAACCTGATATCACGCTAGTAATATCAAATCCAGACTCAACGACTCCTTCTAGTAAAAGAAGGTAATTGTTAAAGTCCCTGCCGCCTGCTATTATAACTTTCATGTGTTATTATAGCATTAAGCAGTAACATAGTCAATGTGCTTGCGTTCACCACGGAGCACTTGTTCAAGTTGCTTCATGCCTTCGTAACGAGCCAGTCCTGGCCAGTCTGCGGCAAAAATGCGGAAGTCATAGCCAAAGCTCATAACATGGCACTTATGCTTTTCGCTGTAGCGCATACCTCCACCGCCACCTGTGCCAGTGTGGGCACGTTGACGACCGGTGCGGAAGGTCCCGCCACTGAAAAGGTCTCCGCCAATGTAAGTTCCATCCCATTCCTTGGGCCAGGCAACGATCCATTCAATACGACCACTCCACCCAGGGTAGCTTTGTGGGCGACCATCTTCAGCTTCGCGGCTACTCCAGCATGTAACACCATTGTGAGGGCATGAATGGCTGTTGCTAACTTTAGGGTTCCAGCGAACATCAAACTGAGTAAACTCTAGTAGACGAGGAACTGGGCAAACAACTGTGTCCTTCTTGCGACCGTGTGTCTTGCCAACAACTGACCAATCGTAGGCATCATGCTTTGCGGCTTCTGCCCAGAACATGTCCTGGTTAGCAATAACCATGTCACGCCACTGCTCAATGCTTTGTTCACATTCGTACAGTTCGTTCCACTTTTGGTTCGCAACGGCTTCCATGACTGTGAGCTTGCGCTTAGTCGCACGTTCACGGGCCAGCTTACGAAGATGGCTCTTGTATTTTGTTTGATCTTCAAACAGTTTACCTGTTTGATCACATTTCCAAACTGTAATTTGACTCATGTCAATCTCCTTAAAATGTAAAACTCTTTTTCACGCCAGCAATGATATCTAGCATCTCCATTTTTCTGTACTCGTCTCGGCAGTCCTGCGGCATACCAATGCTACCAATTACTGACATACATGTGGCACACCTATAACTAAAACCACTGGAGTGATCAAAGTAGGCTACGCCGCCGCATGGCATGTATACAGGCTTAGAAAAATCTAATTCATTTTTCACCAGTAGCGCCTTTCGTACTCAGTTAGATTATCTTCCTGTGTCGCGGCTTTCATTAGCCGCTGAAAGTCCTGACGCCAACTACGCTCTGATGCCAAGCTGAATTCTAAATTACGCTTTTCGTGCTCCAAGTCGCCAATCTTTTCTTTGAGTTTGGCAAGCTCTTTTTCTAGCTTGGCAATCTTTTTTGCTTCAGGCGTCTTTGCTACAATTTTAACCAATGCTTCATCCATGCTATGCTCCAAACTTTTCTTTCAAACGTTCGTACTCAGCACGTTCATCGGCTTCCTTCTGATAAAGTTGCTGTCGTGCCTTTTCTAATTTTGTTTCTCTGGCCTTGCGAGCCTTTTCCTTTGCTCGTTCTTCTCGGAGCATACGTGCATCAAACTCTTTTTGTGTTTCGTCACGATATACATCCATATAAACGCTTGTAGATTCGTAGCCGTACTCAACACGAAACTTTGCATCATACGATCGACCGTAATCAACCTTTGAGTCAAGTGCTTGCAATTCTGCAATAACATCGTCAATTTGGCGCCCATCAAAAATGTCGTTTAAATCGAGATCAAAACTACGATCCAAAACTCTTTTGCGTGTCTTTCCCATATTAGTTCCACAATAAATCAAAATTGCCAGCAAGAACCTTTTTAACACTTGCTGTCTTGTTTGTTATATGATCCTGGACACGGTCGTCTTGAAAACGATAGGTCCTAATCTTGTCTCCTCGCATACCAGATCCAACTTGTTGTTTACGGTCCTGGGCGATAGCTGTATTATACTTTGATCTGGCCGTCTCGTCAAGCCTTTTTTGTATATTACTCATTGCTTCATTGAAGCTATTGGTCCTGCTTCTACATTGGGCCACGGCTGTTATACCTGTGGGCCTATGAGTTATGCGGCAACTGTTTTGGTGCTTGTTGCGGTGTTGTCCACCTGCTCCTGTGCCTGAGAACCAATCTATATCGCAATCACGCTCATTAAACGCAACTGCGGTAACTTCCGGATCAATGACTGCTACAGTAACGGTTGATGTATGAACGCGGCCTTTGCGTTCAGTTGGTGGTATACGCTGTATGCGATGCCCGCCTGCTTCTGATTCTAAATCCGTAAGATCAGGGCCGGTAACCAGGATATGAATTTCCCCTGGCCACGAGCCCTGTATGTGAGTAATTCAGCCTAGCTTGTTGCCAAGTCGTTGGTAAGCGTCAGCAAGGTCGCTGACAAATAGTTTAGAATCATCGCCGCCTTCTGCGGCACGGATTTCAATTACTCGTTTCATGCTACTCTCTCTTTTTTAACACGGCCAATTCGACTAGCCTTGTTCCAATCGTATGCAACACCATCTGGGCACTTGCCATCTTTGATGCTGTCTACTCCAAACATTCCTACTATCTCAAAATTTGGTCCAGTTATGGTTACAAACTCGTTTAAATGTTTAGCAACATTCATCGCTTCTGATAATGTAAGAACTTTAAGTGTTTCTTCTTTTCCTATTACTTTATACATCAATACTTTCTGTGTGTGTGTAAAATTTAGTGGCATTATAGTTTGGTTGCGAGGGAGGGAATCGAACCCCCAACACCAGCTTATGAGACTGGTAAGATACCGTTTCTATACCTCGCGATAATTTGGCTCCCCGAGCTGGGCTCGAACCAGCGACCAGCGGATTAACAGTCCGTTACTCTACCAACTGAGCTATCAGGGAATAATCAATTAACTTTCCAAAACCCATTACGTGTTAGATAATTTGGGTCATAATTATAGTCTGGGCCTACATCGATTACAGTTGAATGGTCGATCATATCCCACAATTCTTCAGTTGGGATTCCAGTAATTCTTAATTGCCTTCTACGGCTGGTCATTACAGGAACGCCGTGTAAGAAATAATCATTGGTCAAATAAACATCATCATTAGCTTTTAACGGCTTGGTACATTCTTCACCATCTAGTGCCCAATACAACGGACCACCGCCATCGGTAATGTTTAATGTCATAATCACATAACCATTTTTAGCAACCTTACTAACTCCTGCACTTGACTGTGAGTCGTAGAAGCCTTTCATGTCTCTGTGTATTACAGAAAAGCCGCCGGGTTCAATACTAACGCAATGGAGGCTGTTAATTTTCTTGAAAGGTAAGGTTTGAATCCATTTCCAAATTTCAAGATGTTTAAATTCATCTTTAATATTCCATTTGTACTCTGGTCCTAATGTTTCATTTCGAATACTTTGTCCGCCTGTTTTTGCCCAACGCTTCATTAACGGATCGTCAACGTTAGTTGTATCTAACTCCATAAGCTGTGTCATTAGCCAACACGGACGGTCCCGAGTAATGTACTTTAATGTTGCCGCACTACCTGGTTGGACCCATACGTCACCTGTGTTATAAATTTCAGGTGGTACCATGCCCCACATTTCATTTAGTTTGGTAGTAAGGTAAACAATACCTTGGCTATTTGATAATGGTATGCCTGCTGGTAAAATATATTGATCGTACTCTTTAATAAAAAGTTCGCGATCGAATGTTAAGTTAATTTTAGCGTAAGCAAGTTGAGTGTAATCGTGCTTGTTCATATATGATATTTACCTTACGCTAGAATAAGTGTTTAGCTACCTACACCACATAGGCCCTAAACTGAGCTGTTACTCTGTCCACACATTTTTTGCTTTGGCTTTAAGTTGTGTTCTCCCCCTAAGATATTTTCGGCACCTCCCCAACAGGAGACCACGGTAGATCTTACGCACCTGCTGTGCCTTTGGTGGTCAGCTCACCCACTTTAATAACGGAAAGTGTAACCGGGTTTTATGGAGCGGGTAGGGAGAGTCGAACTCCGCGATCTTCAGCTTGGAAGGCTGCTGGACGCCCCTTGTCCTGTCTACCCGCATATATTTGGTGGACACAATTTTTGAGGCTGGCCCGTTAGTAGATCACTACCACCTGTTACATCGCGTTTATGTACTATTGCTTGCCCAAGGATTTACCGCGGTACCTTGCGACTCATACTGGATAATGTAACTTATCCTCTGCTCTTGGTCGGAGTACAAGGATTCGAACCTTGGACCCCCTGGTCCCAAACCAGGTGCGCTACCAGACTGCGCTACACTCCGAAAAACTGGTGCCCAGTGTCTGATTCGAACAGACGACCTACCGCTTACAAGGCGGTTGCTCTACCCCTGAGCCAACCGGGCTTAACTTAACTATGGTGCCCCTAGAGAGAATCGAACTCCCGTCCTCGGATTACAAAACCGATGTTCTACCATTTAACTACAGGGGCAAAAATTGGTACCTGGTGACGGGATCGAACCGCCGACAGCCGCCGTGTAAAGACGGAGTTCTACCGCTGAACTAACCAGGCATTAAATCTACTTATCCATCTTGATCGCTGTCTTTTGGCAAGTCACCATCGACAACTTGATCTTCGACTTGTGTTTGTTCTTGTTTTTGTTTTTTTCCAAAGATAACTTCCCAGCGATTATCAAATTCTTCTTTTGGAACGCTGAACGGCCTTGGATTTGAACCTTTACCGCCATCTGACATAGTAATCTCCTAAAGTTTGGTGGAGGTAGACGGGATCGAACCGACGACCTTTAGCTTGCAAAGCTACTGCTCTCCCAGCTGAGCTATACCCCCATTGCATATAGAAACATTCTTAATACTCAGTTCAATGCTGGCACAAAGAACCTTTCGCAACTGCCAGGTCACCGCAGACATCACCCGCCTCCGATGTGCGGGCTGTGTGCGTCAAAAATGTTTTTATATGCTCTGCATCCCCCGGCGGTAATTATATCGCATCAAGTAGTAGTCTTTACACTACATACCATCACGCACGACCTCCACCCGCTTCCCGACAGGGACCGTTCTCGCATTGCTAGCGGCCTTTCGGTTCGAAGACTACCACCCGTAGTTATCACACTACTTCTCATCGTGTGGGTCACACTATCTGTTGATTAGACAGAACGTCCTTGGCGCACCGTAGGGGACTCGAACCCCTGACCCTTGGCGTGACAGGCCAATGCGCTAACCAACTGCGCTAACGGTGCAAAATTCTAATTAATCTACGATCTTGTTCATTCCTGCACTGATTAACAGTACACGGAAAGTGATCGCTTGGCGGTTCCCAACTTGGATCAAACGCATTAAAGTGCTCATTGCGTCCTCCGCATTGGCTATACGAAACAAATCCTTTTGAATTTATTTGTAACCAATCAACGCCTGCATAACATGGAAGTCCAGTATAAACAGGGTCTGTGTTGTTAACAACTCTTAAGTCAACATAATTTGGATCTGGCCTATTAGGGTCAAACACAACAGGCGCAGGCATCCAATTATCATCTCGACCTTGTATTCTATTAATGTCAACTTGACTGTATCCGTGATAAGAATCACCGTTTGGTTCTCTTAACACTTGTTCTATGCAATCAAAACCTTGGTGTCTAAATTGTCTAGCTTTTTCTTTTGATTCGTATATTTGTCCCGGAATCAAAGGAATTGTTATGCTAACACCAATATTCTTTTCTTGACATTGCTCAAGTATAAAGCCAAACACATCATCGTTTTGCCAAGCATGATATGTTAAGTTTACTTTATCAATGAAATTAAGTACCCCAAACAAAGAGAACCAAGTATCATCGCCGCTTGTGTCTAAATGCACTATAGCAGGTTTCTCTTTTATCTTTTTAAGTATGGTGCTTAAATGTGGAAAGTGTAATGGCTCGCCACCGCCCAATTTCCATAATATCTTTGTATGATGCTTGTACCTTGAACTTTGTAATTTTTCAATAATGGTTATGTATTGATCAAGTGTTTTATCTAAAGCACCAGCTCGCCATTCAGGTCGGCAGTACGAGCATTGAAATTTACAATGTCCGTTTAAAAGCCAATTTACTTCTGCATGTTCTAGCTGTGCCATATGCTTATTTAAGCTATGACATAAAAACTAGCTACGGGACACAGGAGTGGCTCCAAGTCTTATATCACGGATTTTGCGTGATTGCTCTTATCTGTTGTTTAAGAGTAGGCCCGGAGGCACACTCTCCCATCACAAACTGGAGGTCGGGGTAGGATTTTAACCTACGAATCAACCGGGTTGCAACCGGAGCCATTAAACACTCTGGTACCCGACCATAAAACTATTATGAAACACACTGATGTCCTGTAGCTTTAACAGGCCTCTCACTGTTGCCAGTGACGCAGTCACACGTCAATGTGCTTTATAATAGTGCCTAAGGTTGAGATTACACCTTAAGCTGATAACACCTCTAGCATTATACTACGCCTTGCGAGCATAGCTTCTCTAGACATCCACATAAGCCATTGCTGTACCTATGTCTGCTACCAGCATCGCCGTTTTTAAAGCCAGGCATTAGGCTTGTCGTCACATGCTATTCTACGCCATCTATCCCGTTAACCTTGCGAGCTATTCAGGTGCGCTAACACCTTACGAAACTTCCAGCATAAACAGATTTCACCTTGCGAGCTACGTCTGACTTGATTACCTTGCGGCCCAAGTATTAGATGCTTTTCACATATGACCGAGTCAGTCTTTGCGTTTTTGTATGTTAGAAGGAGTTGAACCTTCAGCCGTTTCTTTAACAGAGAAATGCACTACCATTGTGCTATAACAACCTACTATGATGTGCTGACTCGGTTGCTGAATAATCTTTTGGACTACACAATACAACACACCACGTACCTTTCCTCTCGCGGAGTAATCAGTCGTCTTTTGCGATCGGTGTATATGCCTGTTACCATACATACCCACTAACCACTCAAACTGCATACAAGCCCTTAGGAGCGACCCTTCGGACAAATACACTACCCTTTCTCATACCAATTGACAAGTTGGTTTTGTAGTGAAGTCAGCACCACCTGTTACTTTCCATCCACTCAAGTTCCCCTTGCGGGCTTGTAAGCGAACGTTCTTCCCACTACACTTGCTTCATTGTTACAACCACCGGTCTTATCAGTGATCGGATCCTCGCGGACCTGAGCAGGCTTGTCTAAACGAACCATTGCTGGCGCAGTCCTGTAGGCGGATTCTGCTTTGGGTGTGTCACCACACTTATTCTTCCTAAACCAGCAAGCTGGCTTAGAGGACATTAAACTGCCCTTAAATCTTTATATAGAGGCACACGGTGCAAGGAGTTGAACCTTGCTCAACTTCCGCTCTATACAGGGCGGGGCTGTCTCCGTTACATCGGCCTTCGCGATTAGGCCTTAGTGCGCTTTTATATAAAGACTTTCTTAACATTGTTGAACAAACTATAAAGCGGCTTGGTTAGAGGCGCAACTACCGGCCATCAACCACGATGGGTGGGCGTTTAGTATGCTCAACAATGCTAAGAAAACTTAGCAACAGATTTTTAAAGAACGCTGTTATTTCTAACTAAGCGTCTAGTTTACATTAAAACTAACTTTGTGTCAACTACTTTTTAAAGTGTTGATTGCCAAAATTGCTTCTTGTACGGATGCAATACTTAAACAGGTCCTATGTGCAATTTGTTCTGCACTAAGATGAAGTTCGAGCATCGCTTTAATTTCGCTAATAAGTTGTCTACTCATATACATATAACGCCTTAGCGTTATAGTACGTTGACTTGGTACCCGGGGCCGGACTCGAACCGGCACGCCTTTCGGCGGGAGATTTTAAGTCTCCTGTGTCTACCATTTCACCACCCGGGCATAATTCTTTGGTGGAAGCCGAGGAAATCGAATCCTTCTAGTCACGCGACTTGCAAGGCCACGCCGTACCCCAGTACTGCCCCCATTACCATTCATTGTATTGTCTCGTTATGGATAACAATAGCCCTATTATCGTTTGCTTTTAACGTGTCAACTTATATGGAGCACCCGTCGATGCTGGATCCAATTTCGTTGCGAACACATAAGGGTCCCTAGTGTGCTCTGACATCAACTCGTTACAGGTGCCGGCCGACAGAGCTGTAAGTGAGAGTGCATTAGTCTGGTGGACACAGACTTTTTCCAAAACAATACAATGAATGGTACTCGGTAGGGGAATCGAACCCCTCTTCCCGCCGTGAAAGGGCGGTGTCCTAGCCGATAGACGAACCGAGCAAAAATGCCACTAAATTTTTAAAGAACGTATACTGCAACTTGCGCTGTAGTATCTAGTTATTGTATGCGATCGATATCGCCTTGTCAACAACTTTTTAAGTTTTTTTTAAAACTTTTTTGGAGCGGGTAACGAGGTTCGAACTCGTGACATCTACCTTGGCAAGGTAGTGCTCTACCAACTGAGCTACACCCGCATCAAAAAAATTCTAAACTTACTACCAACAAAAAACCTCGGAGTTTTTAGTTCCGAGGCTTGATCTATACAGATGTAGGATCAAGCCCCCGGAGTACCCTCCGCGGCTGTGTTTGTTACTGGTAATAAGAAATCATTTAACATAGTGTAATTATATATCCTTTTGTTCCCGTTGTCAACCTCTTTGTGCAAAAAATCTAAGATTTTTTTGGTACCCCCACCCGGAGTCGAACCGAGATGAACCAATTATCTGTTGCTTACGGGATATAAATCCGCCGTTTTACCATTAAACTATAGGGGCACGAATACGTTGAATCAACGTATGCTTATCGAACCTGCTATAGAAAAATGTGTCATCATGTTGCTAGTATATATGCCTTTGATCTGCGTGTCAACCTCTATTTTGGAAAAATTCCTTAAACTTTAGTACACATTCTTCAAATGTACCCCCAACACCCCAGCTAGCAATAATTCTTGTGCTGGTAGCATTATAACGTTTCACATCGTGGGCCACATCGTTGCGGATAAGCGCCGGCCTTGTTAGTGCAAACCTATAGACCTCCTTCATCTCGCCGTTGATTCTGTAGTGGCGTTCATCTGGTTTGTATATCTTTTCTATTTCGCCTACTGGTTCGTAATAAATGGTTTGGCTTGTTTCATCGCAACCAGCGATAGGAATGTTGAATGCTGCCAATCGATGACCGTCAATGTGTAATGGAATATAACCGCCTGGGCCTGTGTGATAGATGTTTAGCCAGCCGCCAATAAAGCGAAACTGGTCTAAAATTGAATTTAAGTATGGATCCTGTTTTGCATCAATACGTACATATCCTTGTTTGACATAATCGGTCTCTAACTTATGCATAACTAATTGTTGAATGTACGGAAGATCCAAGAAGTCGGGTGTTTCGTAAACGTAAAAATTATCAAGCATATATTACTTATCGGAGAAAAAGTGGATTATTCCTGGCGTAACCTAAACAACATTTATCAACATGTCCTAAAACTTGGTATGTTAAGTCCACCCGAGGATGTCATTGCTTCTTGGCTAGTATTTGGTAGTAAGTTCAACATTGAAAACTTCTTAGAGTTAGGATCCTATTTAGGAGGCGGTATTGGTATTTTTAATCAAGTTTTGCACGAAACTGGACATATCAATGTAAAATTTACAGGTGTTGACCATCTAAACTTTATCGGAGCAAAAGCGGCTAATGCCAGCGGAGCGTGGTACACTGATCACTTTAATCGCTGTTTGTCTGCCGAAGAAATTAAAAGCCTAGCAACACTATCCACCCCAGAAGATATGTCAGCGTGGATAAAAGAAAGGTGCGAGCGTCTAACAAATGTCCCGCTGTCGGTAACTTCTGTGCTACACGAAAAAGACGCTGGCTCCAACCGATACGATATTATTCATCACGACTACGGCGACGGGGTTGAAGAAAATTTGCTTACCATGCAAAGATGTTTACCTATGCTAAAAGCAGACGGAATATACATTGTAGATGATTGGTGTACTGGTGCTCCATTGCGTACATGGGCAACTGTAATTGCACAACAACAAGGCTTGATTTACCCAATCATGTGGGGCAAAAATAAAGTGTTCTTTGCCAAGTCTAAAGAAGTAGCACAAGACACAATAAAACAAATTTGTGCTAATCCAGAATACAATGGCAAGCTGTTTAAGTTTATGCCCGGATCAGATTATTTTGGTTCAGGCTATGCTACAATTAGGATGCACTGGCAGGCAATGCAATGGAGTTAAAGTACTCCTTAACTTTGTGCCACGTATTTTCGACTGAACCTGTAACACGATCTACAACTTGACAACTTACAGTAATACGGAATCCGTTACCCTGCACAACATTGTGTGGTAACGAAGTCATTACTAGTGCGCTAGGAACATCGGTTGTTACTTTGTATATAGGTTTAGGACATTCTTCCCAGCTACGCTGTCCTGCTTGTAACTCATCGACCCATTTATATCTATAATCTAATATTGGGCTTCCACCTAAGTAACTAGGCCTCCATGCTTCATAGCCATCTTCTTTATCAGAGTACCAATGTATTTCGCCTGGGGCTTCTGCTAGTTCGTAAAAGCTTAGTCTTGTATTAAGCTTCATTGCATCAACGTGAACGTTCTTGTCTCTTGTATTGGGCATTAGTGCAAACGTTCCAAACGAACCTGCCTTTAATCCTAACGGTCCAAGAAAGCTATCTACCATGCTTTCAAGTTCTTTCGACTGTGGGGTAGGATACAACCCTAACTGACTTCTTGCACTTTGTTTTGTGTGTAACTCAGAAATAAAGTACTCGCGTAGGAGTACTTTGGTTTCTTCTGGTAAGCGTAGAGTTAACGGAACAAAGAAGTCAGCTTGCATCCATTACTTATTGTTCTCACTAACCAGCTTACAGGTGGCTATAAACTCATCGTATGCTTCCTTTACCATTGGATGCTCCATGAGCTTTTCTGCTTCTGCAATCATAGCATTAACACCAGCTTCTGCAACTTCACGAGCACTTGGCCATTCAAGTGTCTTTGCATCTGGGCCAAATTCTTCAACAAGCTTTTCCCATGCGGCACGTTGGCCTTCTGTCAGCGGCGCACGTTTAGGACGTAAGTCACTTGCTCGCATAATCTCTTTGCTGATAGCGTCTTCGGCAAACCTACCAGCGGCAATCATTGGTGCAAGCTTTGCGTCAATATTAAACCTACGCGAAGAACCGCCCGGATAGCATTGTACTAGGTGATTGCCTTTAGGAAAGCTATCAAGCAGGTCACTATCGTATTCTGCAACAGGAATATACTTGCGGCCTTCCTTAATGTAATAAACTTTTTTGGTCATGGTGCAATTACAATTTCATCAAAGCCTTCATCCTCATACGGCATTTGAAAGTTCTTAATCATACTATCAATAACAACACTAGGAATTACTTTGCCCTGACGACTCTTTAACCTTCGATTAAGTTCATCTGTGTTAGGTGTTTTGAAGACCACTGCAATTTTATAATAGTCTGGCAACATGTTGATTTTTCTAGCACGAGATTGGATAGTAGTGGATGTTTGGTCCCACACAATATCCTTGCCTGCTTCTCTTGCTCTGACTACCTTGTCGGTCATTAAGCCGACTGCTGTAGGCATGTAATCATCAAACACCTCTGCGTATGTAGAGCCACATTCACGTGCATAGTCCTCAACAAACTCATCTGTTGAAACAACGACAGTATTATCAGACCATTGCTGATTCTTGATCCAGGTAGATTTACCCGAGCCAGGAACACCAATTACTACATACAACTTTTTCATTTTATTTTTGAGAACGAATCTTGCGACATTCTTCTTTTACTTTAATAGGATAGTCTGGACTAATTTCAGCGAGACTGCAATCATACAACTTGCCTTCTTTTTGAGGAGTTGCAAAAAGCATAGTAACACAGATAAATGCCGCTGTCAATGCTCCAATCAATTCCCAATTGATCTTATTCCACATCGCCAAACCTTTCTTTCATTTTAGCTTGACGCTCTGCTTCGTGTTCGTCGCATAGTGTACGAATCCATCCGCCGCTTCGGCTCTGACCAGGTTTACCACATTCCTCGCAAGTTCTTGCCGCCCAGCTTTCTGCCATACGGACCATACCGTCAACCATCTCATCGCCGCCTTGATAATAAAAACGCAGACCACCGAACTTTTCTTTAATCTGCTCTACAATAACGTCGGGGCATCCGCTACCGCGACCATATTTTTCTTTTTGCTCTTGCTTCCATTTAACATGGTGGTGGATTTGTCCACACAATGCTTCAAGGATTGGCCACCAACCTGCTCCTACGGCAAAGCCACCGTATGGGTGGCTAAACATTTCAGGGTATGCCTCTGTCATTTTCTTTTCAAAGGCATCATATTCATCTTCTTTATACATTATTCTTCTCCAAATTGTTTAATGACTAGATTCAATGCTTCAATTACTTGTATATTAATAGCAACATCTTCAGGATGCAACCAATATCCTTTAGGATTAGATTCGGTCCTAGGATTCTTTTTCCATTCGCGCAACTCTTTTTTAAGATATGCGCGATAGTCCTTTAAATTTAGTACAGTGATACGGTCTGCGGTTTCACCATCTAACTCAATTTTCTTTGCCATTTGGTAACTTCCTTAAAACAAACTACGTGCCATGATTGATACGCCAGTACCCTGGGCACCTGCTTGTCCGCCAGCGTTAAATTGACGCACAATGTTAACACCAATGCTAGTTGTATTCTTGACTGCAACTGTATAACCAAGCACCAAATCCATTTCACGAATCTTAGGAGCCAGGCTTACACGTTCAGTTTGAATTACAGGGTTAGCATCAGTAGTTCCGTCAGCGTTGTCGGTGTAAGTGTAGCCAGTGACGCCTGTTACGTTAGCATGACCTCGACGAACTGCAACTGGAGTAGCAACTGCTATGCTCAATGTGTCTTTGGTCTTACCTTCAAACAAGATGTTGCTTTGTGCCACGCCAAGCTTCCAGCTATCAGAGATTACAGTAGAGCCAAGTTGGACCATGCTGTCTGCTACGTTAGAGGTACGGGTCACGCCCATTGTATAGTTTCCAATCAAACTAGTGTTACCACCAATGTTGTGATTGAAGCCTACGCCAGTCCATGCTGTATTAGATCCACCAAACGCCATTGCTCCGCCACCTTGTGTGCCCAGGAAGCCGTTACGTTCAGTCAATGCACCAACTTCAAGGCTTAGACGAGTGCTGTCGCTATGTTGCCATTCGTACTGACTAGACGAACCGCTGTCGCTAGACATGAGAGTCAACACACCATCCTTGCCAACTGGGGTAGCAAAGTGTCGATAGTTTGCACCAGCCATAGCCATCCAAGGTGAGCCATACTGGTAACTTAGTGCATTGTTGTAACCTACTGCTTTTGTCAAATCCACTGTGTAGTTGCGACCGATAGTGTCAACTGCTTGTGTGTTTTGCAACACCGAGCTGGTACCAAGGCTTACTGCACCAGCGGTCACCACGCCAGTACCTTGCAACTGTTGCACTTTACCTTGCGGACCTGAACCGGTTAGCTTGGTATTGTTAGCTAGAACCAGTGTACCCATAGGCTGTGTTGCGGCATTAAAGTCTACAAGGCCGTGGCCGTACACTTCGTCAACGCCCTTTGCACCAAGATCCTTTGCTGTATTAAGTGTGATTGCTACCAGCTGTTCAGGACGCAACTGTGGCCACGCTTGCTTCATAAGTGCAATGCCACCTGATACGTATGCCGCCGCTGGACTTGTGCCTTGTACCGCTGTAGACCCGTTAGTACCCATCTTCATCTGGTTAGCCATGCTACCATAAACTTGCATGCCAGGTGCTACAACAAAGAAGTCTTTAACTTGATAAGGGTCGTTGCAAGTTGTAACTGAAATGTTTGTACAAATATGGCCTGCACGATTAGAGAATGGTGCAATAACTGTACCAGTTGAATCTGTTGCACCAACAATCAGCATACGGCCACCAAGGACCAGCTTGCCTGAGCTGTCAACTTGTGTAGCGAACGCACCAGGAAACTGTGCATAAGGCAAGCCCTGGTTACCAGCCGCGGCAACAATAATGCTTCCTCGATTGGTACCAACTGCAAATGCGTTGACATCCTTTATGCTATAGCCATACATTGACCCATAGGCAGTTGGTGCTCGCCAAACTCCAGTTACACCCGGCTTGAGCAAAGTCATTTGCTTTTGAAAGTTGGTGTCAAATGCTGAACCTAAGCTTAGGTTAATGACCGTTGCACCGTTAGAACTTGCCCAGTCAATGCCTTTATAGACTGCGGCCATTTCGATACTGGTCATTGTACCACCCTGGCCCACTTGACCAAGTAATAGTTTGGCATCAGGGGCAACACCAACAGTACCTGCACCATTATTATTTGCGGCCGCAATACCTGTCATTAATGTACCGTGCCAGCCCCATGTAACTGCTGTTGGATTGGTTTTATTATTTGCGGCTACTACGCTATTAAAGTTTTTGCTGGCAACAATCTTGCCAGCGAAGTCGCTGTGTGTAAGGTCAAAGCCGTTGTCAAGAACGGCAATGGTTGCACCTTTACCGGTAATGCCGCGGGCCCATGCGTTAGGGACACCGCCTACTTTCAGGACCGTGCTAATTTCTTTTGACTCGTAGTTGAGTGCCTGTGTTTGAGCTACTGCCGAACCAGCAAATGCCAGGGCACAAACTGTAGCGATAAGTGTATGACGAAATTTCATAATGCCTCCTTAGGCTGTAAATTGATAGGGCTTGTTCCACTTACCAATGTTAACATCAATATACCAGCCCACATCAAAGTAATCAGTCTGAATATCGCTGTTGTCGTGATTGCCATTGTTCATAGCAGGAATAACTTCTTTAAGGAAGGACAATGCCTTGCCAGAAAAGTGTTCTTTGTACCAGTAGGGATTGACGTCCATAGATTGATTCTTACGCAAGTAATCAATTTGGCTTTGGTCCATCTTACGACCGTGCATAACGTTAGCATCGGTGCTAATAAAGTTTTCAATAAAGTCAATAGGACCAGATTTAATGTTCAGTGTCAGCGTAGAGTGGTTGCGTACGGCCAGGCTGGCTTTGACGCCATACTTCTTGCAAATAGACTTGATAGTAGGGGCCAGTTTAGCCTTAAGCTCTTGCGAAACGTATGCCATTTTATAACTCCTTTTTGCTGAACATGTGTATATTATACGGGGTTTTGACCCTAAAGTCAACCAAAATAGTGTTGTATTTTTACAACCCTGCGGCAGTTTTAATTTCGTAGCGAGCAATCTTTTCGTCGAAGTACATATGAACGCCTTCGTTATAAGGACTTGCTACTACAATTTCGCCTAGTTCGTGTGCAACGGCTTGAGTGAAGCTGGTTAGTACAGCGGGGTCGATATTGTGAAATTGTGAATATGTTTGGATAAGTTTTTGAATTTGCTTATGCATTTTAGAACCCCTTTTTGCTGAACATGTATGTATTATACATGCTTTTGGCCCTAAAGTCAACCGTTTTTTTGTTGTTTTTTAGCAACAAATACAAAAAAGCCCGCAAAAAGCGGGCTAATTTGTCTAATTTTTAAGCAAATTAGAGGGTGATGCCCATGGCCTGAGCCTTGTATGCAAGTGCAACCATCTTGCGGCTTGCTTCGCCATGACGGTACTCAGTAACTTGAACACCATTGCCAGCCTTGCGTGGGTTAGCATAAACTGCATAACCGCGTTGACGAATAACGCTAATGGTAGCAGTTGGGTTCTTGATACCAAAACGCTTCTGGATAGCGGCTTCTGTCAATGTTTCGCCATTGATAACCAAAGCTTTGAACAGTTTATACTGTTTGGTGTTTTCATCAAACTTCTTTAACATTTTGTTTTTCCTTAAATTGTACATCACTTTGTGATGGTCTTATTAGTATAGCAGACATAAATGAAAAAGTCTATACAGTTGATAACCATATAGACTTCTTTTGGTAAACTAGTTTATCTTATTTTGAGGAGATAAACTCGTTTAGGACCTTGGCCTTCTTGATAATCTCTTCCTCGGTTGGGAAAGGTTTGAAGGTTGGGGTAGCAGGTAGGTTGGTATTTTGGAAACCTGCGGCTTGAGCCTGTGCGTGAGCAAAACTTACCTTGTTGTTATAGTCTGACATAACCGCATCACGCTGGGCATGCCAATCTTGCTCGAGCATTTCTTTTGCCATCTTAAGTAGGTCAAGACGGATCATGTAGCCATTTGTAGCTGTTGTACTCATTATAGTTCTCCTGTGTTTGAGTGTGTTGTAAAACTGTTGTCTTACAAAAATAATTATACACTACAAAAATAGAAAAGCCACCTTTTACAGTGGCTTTGGCAAAATTACTTGCTGGCTTCTATTTCTTTTTCGTACTTCTTGACCAATGATTTCATTAGTCCTATCCTACGAGAGAAAAATTCTTCGTGATCAATGCCACGGAAGATAGGAGAATATAGGCCTGCAACATCATTGAACTCCTTGGGACCAATAGCCATTGTTGCTTGTGCCAATACGCTGGCAATTTCTTTACGCTTTTGTTCTGGCATAGCCTTGTTTGCTACGGTCATGTTAAAAATCATAGGAGCATTGATGCCTTGCTCTCTCAATGTTTTTAGTTCCGGTGCCTGTTCACTGCGACTTACGCAATTGAAACCAAGCATTTGTAATTTAGGTTGCTTTTCTTTAAATTGGTTATAGGTGTTAATGCTTTCCAGCGCCATGTTTACACCATTATCGCCAACCATGTTTACTACAGCGTCAAAGTTAGCCTTGAATACAATGTACCTAACTTTGAATCCATATTTTTCGGCAAGCATTAGACTTGTAATGTGTGCGGCATTGCCAAAACCAGTGCCACCAACAACAACTTCTTTACCTTTTAAATCTGCAAGGCTGGCAACACCACGCTTAGAATCGCCTACGTTAGTAATGACTGCCCAACATACATCGCCAGCGGCGTGTACAGGAACGTAATCTGCTTCGTTGATCATTCCTGACCTTGCATTTTCAATGAAGGCTGGGGCAATACCAGAAATACGATCTTGAGGACTTGCATCCATATACTTTAATCCAAGGATGCCGTTGCCGCCGGGTTTAAATTCCGGTGTAAAGAAATACTTTGATTGAATTAAGTTGGCCTTATCAAGTAATTTAAGAACCAATGGAGTACTACTCTGGCTTGCGGCCGCCGGAATCACCATAGTAATATTTTCAGGCTTCTGTGCCCAGGCACTGAACGACAAGACTGCAAAAAGAGTAACGAGTAATTTTTTCATATTTCCTTCAAAAGTAATGAGGCATTGCCTCATTACTTTTTGTATGTTAATTTAACCTCTTGGCCAAATTAGAATGCGTACTTAACACCAGCTGTTACGCGGTTGCCATCAAACTGACTGACACGGTCTTGACCGTATTGGCGTGCAAAGTCAACTCCTACACTAACTTGTTTGGTAACTGGTACACTTGCACCAACACCAACAGTCATAGCATAGCCATTTGCGCTAGCTTGATTGTCCAAATATGCAACACCAACCTTTGGGGTGATGGTAACTGGACCTAACTTAGCAACATCAACACCACCTACTAGGCTATAACGATCTTGATCATTGCCACCTGCTGTAGCACGTTCAAAGCCAGCGGTAACACCAACGGCTCCGAATTTTTGACCTAGTGTCAAACCATAACCATTACGGTTTTCTGCACCGCTGTAGTCGCGTGTGCCAGTGACACCAAATTCGGCGGCGCTAGCTACTGTAGCAGAAAGAGCGATTAAAGTTGCAATAGTAAATTTTTTCATTTAGTTTCCTTTGTTTAGTCAGTACGGTTGTACTGTACAATTTTACTTACTCAGTGTTTACCAGGGGGTAAAGCCAAAACCCGCCAAAGCGGGCTTCTTTATGCAAATACTTCTAACGAAGTTCCACATTTATTACAGAACTTAGCTGTTGCTTTGTTCTTGTGTCCACAGGTGTCACATTCCTGTTTGGCCTTTACTGTTACAGGTGCCAACACCGGCTTGTTGTCGGGTGTTTCGCCAAGCAACTTTAGAACGATCGTATGCTTTTCGGCTTCCATTGCACCCATGTAAGTTGTTTGGAACTTTTGTTCACTGCGGCTACCTGGAACAGTAATGCCAATATCATTCTTTGGAGCATCACACCAATCCATAGTAGCCATGCCATCGTGGACTTCGC
>JACCEE010079136.1_pt1 | contig 20680 bp, 19 predicted proteins | sample 7449931 | NCBI WGS metagenome assembly JACCEE01 (sample SAMN15323457, study PRJNA562643) | freshwater metagenome | isolation source: river surface water | place: USA:Blue River Watershed | collected 2017-08-19 | reverse complement strand
TCGGGATAGTTTTCCTCTCCCCCCAAGTGCCATTTGCCTACGTGGAAGGTGGTGTAGCCCTGTGCTTTCATTCGCTCGGCTAGGGTCAGCTCCTCCAAGGGTAGAAAGCCTTGATTTTTTGGAGTGCGAAGGGGTTGATCCGGGTTCTCTGCATATTCGCCGGGCAGACCAGTGGTACCTACACCTTGGAATCGCGCATAAATCCAATCGGTAATCCCCATTCGAGCGGGGTATTTGCCAGTCATCAGGGCCGCTCGGGAGGGGGAGCAAATCGCGGCCGCAGCATAGGACTGCCTAAACAGCATCCCCTCAGCGGCCAAGCGATTGATAAAAGGGGTTTCATAAAAATCACTTCCCAAAACCCCAATGTCCGCCCATCCCAAATCATCTACATGGATCAATAGGACATTGAATTCTTCCTTGGTCTGAGCATAGGATCCCAAATACAAAACGAATGAAAGCAGAAAAATAAGGCTGTACTTTTTCATCTTATTGGAAAGAATTGGCATTCACTAAACCACTTAGAAGCTTAGTAAATGGTCAGGATTGAATTGTATTGCCTTTCAAAGTATCAAATTAAGGCCTCTTTCCAAAATAAAGTTATAGCACTGGCACGGCTCCTTTCCTAAATCCAGCATAGCTGAATACTCAGGAGAATTTCAGTGGTCAGAGGTGTTGGTTTGAAAAGGCTCTATCCTGCTAGGGTCAGTGGGTCTTGGCTGTGCCCGGAAAAAACAGCTTTTTACTCCCCCATTTTATTGCTAACTTTTTATTCAAGATTCCCAATCCATGAAAAATCTCCTTCTCCTTCTATTTTTCTTCCTTTATTTCAGCGCCCTAGCACAGGAAAAGTTGCCCCAATCCAAGAGCCCCAATGTGGTACTGATCTTTATGGATGACATGGGCTATGGGGATTTAGCAGTCTATGGAGGCTATCCTCAGCAGACCCCGCACCTCAATGCGCTCGCTGCATCAGGGATGCGCTTCACCAATTTCTACGCAGCCCAGGCTGTGTGCAGCGCTTCTAGAGCAGCCCTACTGACGGGTTGCTACCCCAACAGGCTCAATATATCCGGTGCGCTGATGCCTTGGTCCACCACGGCCCTGAATCCCGAGGAAGAAACACTTGCCACTTTGGCAAAAAAGAAAGGCTACCAAACAGGTATGATTGGCAAATGGCACCTCGGCTCCAAGGCCCCCTACCTTCCAACCTCCTATGGTTTTGACTCCTACTTTGGCCTTCCCTACTCCAACGACATGTGGCCTATGGGCTACGATGGCAAGCCGGTAACCGACACCGCAGACCGTAAATTCAAGTACCCTCCGCTCTTCTTACTCGAAGGCAATGAACCTGTGAAGCCCATCCGCACGCTGGAGGACCAGGCCCAACTTACGCAGCTGTACACCCAGCGTGCGGTTGAATTCATTGAGCAGCACAAGGAGCGCCCCTTCTTTTTGTATCTGGCCCACTCCATGCCCCATGTGCCGATTGCGGTGTCCGAACCCTACAAAAACAAAAGTGGTGCAGGACTATTTGGGGATCTGATGCTCGAATTGGATGATTCGATTGGAGAGGTGATGGCCGCACTAGAAAAAAATGGGCTTACCCAAAATACGCTGGTCATCTTTACGAGTGACAATGGTCCCTGGCTGACCTTTGGCAACCATGCCGGCAGCAGTGGAGGACTTCGCGAAGGCAAAGGGTCGGCTTGGGAAGGTGGGGTCCGTGTTCCTTGCATCATGAGCTTGCCTGGTGTGATTCCCGCAGGAACGGTTTCCAACAACCTCGCTGCTACAATGGATATCTTCCCCACCATGGCGGCACTTCTAGACGCTCCATTGCCTGGCCAAAAAATCGATGGGGTGAATATTTTGCCCCTGCTCCAGCAAGTGACCGATGCCAATCCGCGAGACCACTTTGTCTATTATTACGATGCCAATAGCCTCAAGGCAATTCGGCAGGGGAAGTGGAAATTGGTTTTTCCCCACCTCTCCCAAACCTACCTGGGTACACCGCGGGGCAACGCTGGATTTCCTGGAATCTACAAATCCATAGAGGTCCCCCTCGCCCTGTATGACCTGTCTACAGATCCAGGGGAAACCTTCGACCTGGCTTCCCAAAATCCAGCAGTGGTTGCGGCGCTCAGCAGCTTGGCCGAGCAGTACCGAAAGACGCTGGGAGACGACCTCACCAAGCAGCCCGGAACCGAAAAGCGGCCAGCAGCAAAAATGGATTAAGGAACAGGAATGTTAGCGAGCTGAAATCGGAGCCTTGCTGAATCGCCCCCAAACCACAAGAAGTGTAAGTAGAAGAAAAACCACTTGGGTCACGATGGGCTCTCCTTTGGAGGCATGCAAGGCTGTGGCCAAGCCCATGATGATAGCTAGGCCTAGTGCTGCAAGCGGAGTAAGGATCGGAAGAATGCGGAGAGCAGCTGGAAGGATCAGGCCAAGTGCACCGAGGACCTCAGCAATTCCAATAAATCGAATCAAGCCGACTCCATATTTTTCAACGAGCTCACCAGATTGTTGGATAATATCGGCCTCGGAGGTGGTCAATTTGGTCACTCCGATCATGCCAAATGCGAGGGCGAGGGCTACCTGTGCCACCCACAGGCTGATGTGAAGGGTTTTGGAAGGTTTAGGATTGCTCATCTGTTTGTCTAGTTTTGTGTAGGTTTAAGTTGCAGCTCTGCCTAGAGGTAGAGAAAGGGTTAATTTACTTGGATTTCTTTCAACTTTGTCAAAAGTTAGCGGTTTTTCAATAAGTTGAATAGAGGATTAAAAAAATTAATGGTTTACTTTTTTGAAAATGAAATACGATATCATTGGAGATATACACGGGCATTACAGTGACCTCCTAGAACTACTAAAAAAGTTGGGGTATAGCCAATCTGAACAAGGACATTACTACAATCCAGACAGGCAGGCCATTTTCGTAGGGGATTACATTGACCGAGGCAAGAACTCTAAACAAGTAGTGCAACTGGTACGGGCGATGCAGGAAAACGGATCTGCAATCGCCTTGATGGGCAATCACGAGTACAATGCAATTTGCTTTCACACCAAAGGCAGTACTGGAGAATACCTTCGCCCACGAACCAATCAAAACATCAAACAGCACTGCGCTACCTTGCATAGCTTTGAGAACGATACCTTCTTAAATGAAAGTTTGGACTGGTTTAAGCAGCTTCCCCTCTTTTATGAGAATGAGTATTTCAGAGTCGTACATGCCTGCTGGGAGGATGAAAAAATAGAGGCCTTTCAGCAAATAATGGGAGGTAATTTGTTGAAAATGGAGCACTTGGAAGCTTCAACTCAGGAAGAAAATGAACTTTATCAAGCGGTAGAGACCCTACTGAAAGGACGGGAATTAAAACTTCCAAATGGGCATTCTTTCCAAGATGTGGAGGGCCATGTACGAACACATGTTCGCGTAAAATGGTGGGAAAACCCAGTGGGAAAAACTTATTCGGAATACGCCGTAAATGCATTTAAACCGGAGGTGGCTGAGCAATTGAATATCCCAATTCCGGCCGAAATGCAGGCCATTCTACCCTATTCAACGGGACATAAACCGGTATTTTTTGGACACTATTGGTTGTCTGAAGAATCTCCAAAACTCCAAAATCAAAAAGTTTGCTGCCTAGATTACAGCATCGCCAAATCAGGAAAATTAGTTGCTTACCGGTTTGATGGGGAGAAGGAATTGGAAGAAGGAAAGTTTTGTTGGTAACAAGGTGATGACAGAGGTATCAGGTGACTAGTTATCAATTAAAGTAGCGTAGTCAACAAATTTCCGGTGCCTACTTTTCTATTGTTACTATCCCAGGTGGTATTGGTATTTGGATCGTATCTTCCTTTGTATTTATTGTTGCCATCAAAAATTTCAAGTTTCCCACTTCGTTCTTTAATTCTTCCGATAAGCCGGTTATTTCGATCATACAATTGCTGTGGTTTCATTGTCATTGTTTTAAAAGGTTAGCAACGTCAAGATTAATTTTTTTGACCCAATACTAAATTTTAGATTCTTTAAACGCTGCGATTTGATTTTTTAGTGCATGCCATTTTTCCCCTAATTAGGAATCACACTTACCGGGTAATCTCTCGAAAGTGCTCATAAATCATCACCATGGCTAGGGTATCCAGCTCACAGTATTTTTTCAAGCCAGAGGTCAATTCGTTCCGCTCCTTCTCCGACATATCCACATATTGAAGCTTCGCATAAGCCGTCAAGGCCATGCCTCCATCGGCAATGCCCTCCATTTCGGATAGCAGTTCCTCTTTCTCGTCCTCTGCCCATCCATCAAATAGTGGCGGCAGCAGTTTGTAAGGACTCACAAATGCTTGGGTAGCGTCCTTCAACCAGCTGTGGGTGCCTGGAAAATTAAGGCTGCTCACTCCATTTTCACTCAGGGGCTTGCTGTATTTGTCCTTCAAGTAGGAGCAACTTTGAAGTACCGCCGGTAGTACAGCTTTGATCGAGTTAGATCCCTTGGTCAGGGGATTGTAGTAGTAGCTTAAGACCACCTTACGTAAGTCCACCATGTCCCGTGTCCCTGCCCATTGTGCTACACTGTCCTTTTTGGAAGTGGAGATCTCTTTCAGAAAGGCAATTAACTCCTCCCTATCTGCTTCCCTACTGTCCAGTAACTGCTCAATGATCGCATTGACAATCGTATTCTCATGGCTGGCAAACTTGAAAATCGTCCCCGAATCCCCAGCCAAAGCGGACTTCAATGCTCGAGCAAATTCAAAATTTGGAAACTCACCAGGTTGGCTACTCAGGTATTCCGTTTGATGGCGCACGCTCCCATCCTCGCGAAGGACGTGATGGGAAAACTGAAATGCTACTTGCTCATAAGGCCTTCTTCCTTTGGTGAAGGGTAAGGCAACCCCGCTGGTTTCAAAGTCAATAAAATGTAAAGGAAACTTCCATTCCCCCATCGTTCGCTTGAGCTCCTCTTTGACACAATGAATGGAGTCATCGCCTTGGACTGCATGCTTTACTTGGATCCACCTACGCTCCGAAGATGAGATCTCCGTGGCACAGTACTCAGGCGCCAAGTCCTCCTCAGAAAGCTGATGCATCAGCAACCTGTTTTCCTGAAACAGGGTAGGCACCACCTTGCTTCTGAAATTCCAAATTTCAAAAATACTGGGTTCGCTGCAGTGCCTTGCCGTCCAGCCATGTTGCTTAGCCATGCATTCCTGGAAGCCTGACTTTTTACCGGAAGCAAGTTGCTCCTTAGTAGCTCGAAATTCGCAGCCCTTGCAGGTGCTGTAATTCGTGGGCCAATTGGGGTACTGTCCCGATTGGTACACGGATGCCAAATAGCTGACCGCCTCTTTAAAGGGATAGCCTGGAAGTACTTCGTATTTTCCTTCCAAAATATCTTCAATGAGGCTGTTCATATTTTGTACGGTCAACACGCTATCGCCTACCTCTTCCAAGCGCTGTACCCGCTTGAGGATGTCCTTTCTTGGGTCCGCATTTTTGCCAGAAGGAATTCGAAAGAGTTGGTTCAACCCATCCCTGGATGATTTTTTGGTTTTGTCGGCCATCATCAGGTGAGCAGTGACCGTAGCAGCAGGTACCGATTTGGACAACACGTATTTCTGAAATGCCAAATCAAACAAGTAGGGTTTCCAGCTGCTGACGATTCCCCCTTTTTTGCCTACAAAAAAATACGAATCCGTAGAGTCAAAAAGTTTGGCCTTTACTTCTATCAGCTCGAGGTGATTTCCTTTTTTAACCAGGATGTCCGTTCGAATAAACAAACCCTCCCAAAGAAATGCTGCTTCAAAGATTGTAACATTCTCCTGCTGAAGTAGGGCTGCAGTCCTATCCACTGCCCCTTGATAATCGTTGTGGGGAGTATCGATCAGGTGCCCACCTGGATAGTGCATGCGTGCCAATTCCTCCACCTGAAATCCACCCTGGGCCAGTGCTTGCAGGAAGGTATCCTCCTCCTTGGTGCTCGGGAATTCCTCCTTGTGAAATGTATAATACAGTTTATTGGGGCATTCGGCTCCAATTTTAAATCGGGATTTGGATAGCACCTTCATTTTTTATTTCCTCCAATTAATTGTTTTGTATTCTTCTTTCTGAACTCCTAGCGCCTACGTATCTATCAATCGTACTTCTTTCGGGCTTTTAGACTACTTCTCTGCCGCCTAGCACTTACTCTTCTTCAGGCTCCAGCTTCACAAAGCTAATTTGCCCTATTCCGGGATATTCGGCATCGTATTGAATATTGGAATAGCAGATACCCAATACCAAATCCAAATCAATGGTACCCAATCCAAATTCATCTACAGCCACAAACTTTACCCCCAAATTTTGTGGGATAAATACCTCCGTTGGGGGCAATGTAATCTCGTAGTAAAAGGACTCCACAGTAGCTACTGACACGAGCGTGTTGCTTGCGTCTATTTCAGGCATGTATTTTCCATAGTCCCTGGAAAGGTTGAGGTCATTTTCATTTTCATCCTCCTCTCCAAAGTATTTTTGGAAGTAATCCGCATAGCTACCTTCAAAAATTACCTTTTCTCCAAATTCAATTTTTAGGTCTAGCTTATCTTTTAGAATACCTGTGGCATGCGAGATGGAAGGCAATTCAAAATACCCTTGCAAATCCAAAACTTCTACGCAAAACTGATCCCATCTGGAAGCACTATTTCCATACTTTTCCCGAAAAATGCGTGCCTGCTCCTTCGAAATAAACCCTTGGATAAACTCTGAACCTATGCCTTGTAAAGTAATAATTAATTGCTTGGTTGAATTTTCCATTGTGATTTTATTTAGATAACGTTAGTGAAGTGGCTATAAAATCAAATTGGAGACCTAACATTCCACAATTGGCTCAAACTTCGAATACTTCCAATCTCATTGTCAAGAATCCCATCAGCTTTAGAAATCTCTACCAGCCAATTCAAGACAGAATTCGCGAAGGTATCATTAAACCAACCTTGGGATTTTAACCAGTTTGCATTTTCTAAGACTTGATTCATGAGATTTTTATCTATCTCGGATTTTTCAGAGGCGTCTTGAATACTTTGATACCAATCAAACGCTCTTTTAAGCTTTTTTTTCACATCGTAATCCGTGTAAGGCACACCTTCCCCAATCCAAGAGCTAAATAGAATCTCAGAAATTTCAGTTATTTTGTTGACTTCTTTTTCAGATAAATTATAATCCGTCAGCTCAGCATGAGCTATAAATAAAAAATTAGTTACATCCACCCAATCGTACCCCTCAGATTCTCCTTTCATCCAGTTAACATACTGCGGATTTAGTTTCATGCTTATTCTATTTTGGGTTAACAAGGAATTAAGGTAAGGATTTTACCCTTAATTAATCACTACCTATTGAAGGCAGAACAAATCAACGCCGGAATCGAGTAATTATTTTTTAATTGATTCAGGTAGAATAAGGAACATCTGAAGAAAAAGGGGGAAATTTAAATGGATGTATGAGTGGTAAAATGCAACTTAAATTTTTTGATTTAATTTACTAGATATTAGATTAACCAACTGATGGAAAGCATAGGAACCTACTTTTTTTTCGCTCTTGTTCTCGGGTTTGGAATTTACTTGGTCCTGAAAAACAAGAAAATCACACATCCCACTGCGGATCAGGAACGGGTATTCAATCCAGCAGGCCCTTCCAATCCTAAATTAAAAAGAGTACCCTCCAAAAAAGGAGCGGCAACCGATTCAAGCCTACCTACACAAACCCCTAAAACTAAGGAGGCAGAAACTCCTGCTAACTTGGATAAACCAGACTTGCTAGCTAAAACATCTGTTGATTCTTCCCAGTTTGACCTAGAAAACGAAGTAAAGCAACTGCAGGCCCGCACGGGATGGGATTACGACACCGCCAAGGCCTATTGCCTGCAATCGGCCGCGTACCATCAAAAAATTGCTGAACCTGCCCGCCTCAAAAAAATTAATAAATAAATTGACCCGAAATACCCACCCCAAACCCTGTAGCCATGGCTAAGACCATCCAAGACCAACTCGCAGAAAAGATAAAAGCAAAATTCCCGGAAGCGGATGTCAAAAAAGTAAACCAGGACAACTACGTGGATATCCACCTTCCGGGTGTCCATCCCAAACGAGGCACTCACCTATTTTTTAATACCGCTGGAGGAGCCATTAAGCTGGGATTCTATTGCCGAGATGAGGAATTTACTCAACAAGTATTGGCAAAAAATGGAAATCTGGAAGCCTACAGCCAAGGCGTACGCCTCAAAGGAAATCCAGAATGGAGAAAGGTGGATGCCGCTTGTGATGCCGCTTTCGCCTTTGTAGAAAGCTTGACTGGCTTTGCAACTCAAAGTTCGTCTAAGACTCCTCGCCCAAGTGCAAGCGGAAACGCTGGGTCCACCCTTCTTCAACGGATAAAGGCTGCCTACCCCAAGTGCAGCATCAATGAAGAGAAAAGTTATGCCAGCTTTACCTTCAAGTCTGCTTTTCTTTACGAGTTGCGCATCCAAAAAGATGCGATTCGACTCTTGGCTGCCAATTACCCGCAAAAAGCATCGGTTGCCAAGTGCTTTGACTTGATTGCTCGCCATGATCTTTTTATCCATAAAATCCAAGACCGTTACCCCGTAATCGTGGAACCAGGCAAGGTCAGTCCAGACAAGCTCACCGTCCGGATAGAAATCCCTTACCAGGGTGCAGATCTAGAAAATGAGGGTTTTATCACAAATTTGATAGCCACTTGCGAGCAGTTTCACGAAGCAGTTGCGCCCCTAATTAATGGATTCCAGGCCCAGCCCGTAGGAACGCTTCGCGAGGTGATGGGGGATGGAACGCCTAATCCAACAGCAAGTGGGGCTACTCCGAAAAAAGAAGCTCCAGTCGCCACTTCTTCTCAGGAAGACGATCTTTCCATTTTTGATTTGACAGAATTTGATGTAGAAGGTAGGGCCATAGGAATGCGAGACCCTGCGGCTCAATCACAACCCGAAAATTCGGAAGAAGATGAATTGAGTTTAGAAGCCATACTCTCAGAGTTAGAATCCAAATTGGAAGAGGAAGGAGAGGAATCTAGTTTGGAGGTCGAGTTGCCTATGGAAACACCAGCGGAACCGGCACAGTTTGACGAATCGGATCGCTGCTTGGATGATCCCATAGCATTCCTTATCAGTATTCAACAGGTCCGCACTTATTACCTCGGCCTTTCCCCCAAATCAAAAGCCTATCGAGATGCTTACCAAAGCACCTTGCTAGAATATACAAAAGCAGCAATAGTTCCTCGAATCAAGAATAAAATGTTGCGACTTGCTCATGAGGATGGCAACTTGATTGAGGCCCTTGTGCTCGGCCCGATGCTAAAAGCAGAGGAGAGCTACAAAAAAAACTACGATACACACGACGATTACGTTCGCGATTTGGGGAATGTTATTTCGGACCTTTTGTCGAGTTGTAATGTAGGACTCTACCTAGACACCCTTGAATTTTTCATGTACTTGGGGGATATGCTTGACGAGGAGGAATCACCAAATGGGTCATTAACTGTGCAAGACCGATATTTTCCTCTTTTCTTGATGCTCAAGGCAAGCCCGGAACAAGACCTCGATAACCTGGAGATGGTCTTGGACAAGGGAGCCAAATCCCGTAATGAAACGAGTGATTGTGATGTAAAAAGCTTGGTACTCAAAGCATCGGGCAACTTTAACCAACTGAGCAATGAAGAAAAGTTGGCGCTCGTACTCTATGATTTTATTCTCTGGGATGAAGGTCCTGGCTTGGACATCAAAATAGCGGATATTAAAGCTGCACAAAATATTTTTAAAGTACAGACGCTAAATGCCTACGTAGGTGAACCACTTATTGGTGGATTTAAGGACAATGCCTCTTATGAAATTTTTCAGTTTTTCAATGTAGAATTTAATCGGGAAGGCTTTCATGCATTCTGTTTGGAACGCTGGAAGGAATTTTTAATGGAATGGGAGTTGGGATTATTGAAATTGTTAGTGTATCGTGTATCAGAAGATTTCCATCCCAATACATACAGAAATAATCCTGTCTTGGAAGACTACTTGGAAATCTATGAAGGCTTCAGAAAAACAAACGCCGAATCAACCCCTCCCAAGGAAGAAGCGCCTTCGATGTTTGACTTGACTGAATTCGATGAGGAAGGCAGGCCCATAGGCATGCGAGACCCATCGGGTCCATCACAACCCGAAAATTCGGAAGAAGATGAATTGAGTTTAGAAGCCATACTCTCCCAGTTAGAATCCCAATTGGAAGAGGAAGGAGAAGAAGAAGAGGAATCTAGTTCTGAGGCCGAGGTACCTAAGGAAACAGCCGCAGAACAGGCACAGTTTGACGAATCAGATCACTGCTTAGCTGATCCAATGCCTTTCTTAACCTGCGTTCAGCTCGTCCGTTTTTATTATTTTGTACTAGCTAGTGATTCGCAAGCCTACCGGGACTCTTACGACGAAATTCTACTTGAATTTACGAAAGCGGCAATAGTTCCCCGAATTTCCAAGCAGATGATTCGCTTAGCTCATGAAGGAGACAACGCCAAACTACTTATGCCTGGCCCCATGCAAAAATCATGGGAGCTCTATGACGAGGACTATCCTACCCATAACGATTATATCCAGTCTTTGGAAAAAATTGTCTCCGACCTCGTGCAACATTGCAATACAGGTCTCTTTCTGGACACCCTTGAATTGTTTATGTACTTAGGGGACATGCTCGAAGAAATGGACTCACCAACAGGTTCATTAGCTCCTCAAGACCGATATTTTCCTCTTTTCTTGATGCTCAAGGCAAGCCCAGAACAAGACCCGGAAAACCTGGAAATAGTCTTTAATAAGGGATCAAAATCCCGTAATGCAAACAATGGATGTGATGTGAAAGCTTTGCTGCTTAAAGCATCAGGCAACTTTGGCCAATTAAGTAATGAAGAAAAGTTGGCACTAGTCCTCTATGATTTTATTCTCTGGGATGAAAAGCCAGGCTTGGATATCAAACTAGCAGATATTGCTGCCGCCAAATCCATTTTCACGCTAGTCACCCAAAAAGCAACTTTAGGAGAAAAGCTTGTCGGTGGATTTAATGACAATGCCTCCTTTGAAATTTTTCAATTTTTCAATGTAGAATTCAATCGTGAAGGCTTTCATGCATTCTGTTTGGAGCGCTGGAAGGAGCTTTCCTCCGAATGGAACGAGCTTAAACTACAGCTGCTATTGGAGCATGTCAAGCGAGATTTTCATCCCAATACCTATGTAAACAATCCGGTCTTGAAAGATTATTTGGACATATATGGCGGAGTAAAGGTGGTAGCGCTCAAAGCAGAGACTTCAAGCCCAAAAGCTCCTGACTCCCAAAAGATAAAAACGGTGAAAATTGGAAATCAGACTTGGATGGCTGAAAATTTAAATACGGAATATTTCTCAAACGGGGATCCCATTCCTTATGCTGAATCCGAAGAGGAATGGGCTGAAGCGTCCGAAAATAGCCAACCCGCCTGGTGCTACTACGACAATGATCCTGAAAATGGAAAAAAATATGGGAGATTGTACAATTGGTATGCAGTAAATGATTCTAGAGGCATTGCCCCATCAGGATGGCGCGTAGCATCCGATGAAGATTGGGATGAGCTAGCCGAAACTTTAGGAGGCGAGGAAGTTGGTAAAAAAATTAAATCTAAACAGGGCTGGAATGACGATGGAAATGGGACAGATGAAGTTGGATTTAATGCGTTACCTGGTGGGTTAAGAGATATTGAAGGGGAGTTTGGATATAGAGGCGAGGCATGTTATTTCTGGACCTCTACTGAATACAGCGAAGAAAACGCAGCTGATAGATTCCTTAATCATGATGAGGATGAAATCGATAGCTATGATCTTGGAAAATCAAGTGGATATTACGTAAGATGCATTAGGGAAGAAGGAAAATAAAACCTACAACCAAATAAAATGGAAAAAGAACAATTAAAACAAGAAATCATTGAAACGTTTAAAAAACTTTCAATACTACAAAAACAATTCAAAGAGCAATATGAAGATGAGGAACTCGGATTAGATATTGCCGATGAATTAGTTGCCGATGTAAAATACACCTTCGTATCCAACGATTTTCCTGATGTATACAGACAAAATGAACAGTGGGTAGGATTATCTATTGAAACTTATACTGGACTTAAATTTCATTTTAATTTCTTGGATTTAGATGATGTTGATGAAGTAACAAGAGACTTGTCCTATATGAGAGATTTTGTTGAAGAGAAAAATGAAAATTGGACACCAAAAGATTTAGAAGAAAACGAAGATTAGCATGACAAACAATAAATTAAGAGTACAGGGTTGAGAACTAAATGCTTCAGCACATTCACCTACTAATGACCACGTAGAATACCTTCGAGATTATCAAGAAGGGAATGGTCACGATGACCTTAGTGAAATGGCATGATAGCAAAATGTGCCTTGAAGTAGAGGAATACCTCGATTTTTACACTCTGCTAGTTTACCTTAAAGAGGACTACCTCGAAAATCCTGAGAAGTTTTTATTTAACTAAAAAACGAATCAAAACCTCTGTAGAAATAGATTTCAAAATCTACCAAACGAAGTGGTGGTCAAATAAAAATTAACACTAAAAAAAGCATGTCCCCGGAGGAAAAGTTTAAAAACGTCAGCATCGAATCCGATACCAAAATTCACGCCATCAAGTACCTCAACCTGGACGGTACGGATTGTCGCTATGAATTTTGGGAATGGGATGGGATTGAAGCAGAAAGTTTGATTTTTTGCACCCCAGAATTGAAGGAAGTTACGGAGGCCTATTTCCAGAAACTGATTGGGTTGGTTAGCAATACAACTGCTGCAGAACCTGGAAAATTCACCTCCAAATCAGGCCCGGAATACACCTATCTGAATTTTAACTTCTCCGTGACCTAAACGAAGTACAAGGACCCCTTACAACTTCACTACTCCTTGACATTGTGGTAGGGATTTGGTACTCAATAAAATGTAACACCTACCTTCCAACCCTTTGCGCCTTTCCTGCTTTGCCAGACATAATTTTTTACTTAGGTCAAGCAGAATTAAGTTGGTAGGCTTCTCATCGCTACTTGCAATTGAAAGAACATGCTACTTTCCTTCTTGCAAAAGAGGGAATTCAGCTTTTGAATTAGTATTTTAGCCGTAAATAGAACCTCCAACTTATGGAAAACTTAGGAACCTACTTTTTAATTGCATTGGCTATCGGCTGGATCATTTACTACTCCAACAAGAAAAAGAGCAGTACTCCTCAGGCCAAAGCACCTGCAAAACCTAGAGCTGCAGCCGCTAAACCAAACACAAAAAAGCCTGCTCCCAAAAAAAATCAAAAGGCACCACCAAAAGGAGGTAAAAAAGCAGCACCAACAGGCTTGATAAGTCAAGGATTTCCTACTCCCAAAATTGAGTCTGAGCACGAACTACTCAAGGCAACGCAGGAGATTATTCAAAAAGACGGAAAATTGATGGCTGTTAAATTCGTCAAAGATCAGACAGGATGGGGCTTAAAAAAAGCCAAGGATTATTGTGATCGAGCGGAAGAACAATCCAAGTCCTCACCAATGAGTCTCCTAGATTTGAAAAATGGAGGGTTAGGGAGTGCTCCAAAAGGACAAAAAAAGGGGTCCAAACCAGGAACTGATTTGGATCTTCTTGCCGAACTATCCATCGAAACCATCGGCAAGGAACCGCCCAAAAAGAAGGAACCCAGCAAATCTCCAAAAGCTAGTCCAGCAGCTTCACCCCAGTTTGACCTAGAAAAAGAAATAGAGCAACTCCAGGCGCGCACGGGATGGGATTATGACACCGCCAAGGCCTATTGCTTACAATCGGCGGCATACCAACAAAAAATTGCAGAACCTACTCGCCTCAAAAAAAATTAATAAATAAATTGACCCGAGATACCTTCCCAAACACCTACCTCCATGGCTAAGACTATCCAAGATCAGCTTTCAGAAAGGATAAAAGCAAAATATCCAGATGCTGAAGTCAAAAAAGTAAACAAGGACAACTATGTGGATATCCACCTTCCAAGCGTCCATCCCAAACGAGGTACCCACCTATTTTTTAACACCGCTGGTGGCTCCATTAAGCTGGGCTTTTATTGCAGAGAAGCCGACTTTATCCAACAAGTTCTAGCTAAGCATGGGAGTTTGGAAGCCTACAGCCAAGGGCTGCGTCCGAAGGGAAATCCAGAGTGGAGAAAAGTAGATGCCGCTTGTGATGCAGCTTTTGCTTTTGTGGAGAGCTTGGGTGGAAAAGGAAAAAAAGAACAGGCGGCTCCAGCTACGCAAGCTCCAAAACCCCAAAAAGAAAAACCAGCGGCAAGCCCTTCCAAGTCCGATGAACTTTCTGATTTTGATTTGACCGAATTTGATCTGGAAGGAAGAGCAGTGGGAAAGAAAGATGCTCCTAAGGCAGCCCCACAAAAGGGAAAGTCCAAACCCGATTCGGATCCTTTTGATCTGTCCACCTTTGGTCTTGAGGAGGAACCCTCACCCAAAACGCCAGCAGCAAACTTGCCCAAGGGAAAACCTGCCGACCTCTCCCAGGTTGATGACTCGGATCGCTGCTTGGATGATCCCATCGCATTCCTTACCTGCGTTCAACAGGTGCGCAATTATTACCTCGGACTCTCCCCTAAATCAAACACCTATCGAGGAGCGTACGAACAAACCTTGCGAGAGTATACAAAGGCGGCGGTTGTTCCTCGAATGACAAATGAACTGTTTCGTCTAGCCCATGAAGATGGCAACTTGATCGAAGCGCTCTTGCTGGGTCCCATGCTTCAAGCTGAAGAAATTTACGATAAGTCCTACAGCACGCACACCGAGTACATTTGTGGATTGGGAACGATAGTTGACGACCTTTTGGAGTATTGCAATGAAGGCCTCTTTCTAGATACCCTTGAATTTTTCATGTACTTGGGGGACATGCTCGAGGAATCGGAATCTTATGGTGGATCATTGGCGCCCCAAGACCGTTATTTTCTATTGTTCTTGATGCTCAAAGCGAGGCCAGAGCTAGATGTCGATAACATCCAAAATGTTCTTAAAAAGAATGCACATACCCGTTTTGCTAAGTATGGAGCGGAGGTAAACTCCCTACTGCTCAAAGCTTCGGGCAACTTCCAGCAGCTGAGCAACGAAGAAAAGTTGGGGCTGATTCTATATGATTTTATCCTCTGGGACGAACCTGATGCAGGCCTAGATATCAAATTGATGGATATAAATGCTGCAAGAGCTATTTTCACCCTTTTAACTAAGAATGCCTCCCTAGCCGAAAAACTTGTAGGTGGATTTAAGGACAATGCGGCGTATGAGATATTCCAGTTTTTCAACGTAGAATACAATCGAGCGGGATTTCATACCTTCTGTCTGGAACGCTGGAAGGAACTTTCTTCGGAATGGAATAAGGGAATCCTGCAAGTTCTCCTGGACCATGTAAAGGTAGATTTCCATCCCAGCACCTACACCAACAATCCTGTTCTAGAGGATTACTTAGAAATTTTTGGTGGCGTTAGGGTACTTGATCTTTCTTCGGTAGGGATTCCGAGTGAACTGGACGAATTGATGAGGGAATTAGAAGCAGAAACTCAAGCACCTGCTGCTCCCAAGAAACAGAAAGCCGTACCAAAAGCGAAGGAGAAGAAAAAAGAGGCCCCTTATACGCTTGATAAGTCCAATAAAACCTTGGATTTCACTTCTATTCCACATTGCATCCTTTTTGTCCTGCTGCAGGTAGGGTGGAAATTAGACAAGTACACGTCCGAGGAACTCGCGGACATCAAGTCTACTGCCGTGTCCATGGGGGATTGGTTTGACATGGACGAGGACGAATGCTTGGAAGCGCTCGATGAAACCCTAGCCCTACTTAAAAAGTGTAAATCCATCTTTAAATTCAAAGAGCTTGCAGAGTTAGTCAGTGAAAATTGCTTGGTGCTCCACGCGAATATTCCCGATGAGGCGGTTCGAGAGGACATCATCCGCTTTATGAATGACTTCGCCAATGCCGATGGCAAGATAACCGAAGAAGAGGAAATCAACCTGAATTTCTATTCACTTTTGATCAGACTTGGAAATGTATTGTAAGAGGAGTTAATCCTGACATCCCAATCCTTCAGGTTGGGATGTTTTGTTTTTGGCCCATATCGGCGGGCAGGCCTGTCGGCAGACATGATTCTCGGCTCTTGGTTCTCGCTTCTTGCCTCACTTAATACCGAATATCCAACGCTGATTGAAGAATGTCGAAGTGAGGAAAACTAGCTCTTGGAGTAACTAGGCTTGTCCGCCGCGGAAGACAGACAGCACGCAAAGAAAAAATCACCTCTTAATCCTCCTCCTTTTCAATCGCGTCTTCGGGTGCTTCAAACGCAGTGGCTGGCCGGCCATCCTCATTGTAGGCCTTACAATACTCACAATTATCTTCTTCCTTACAGAAGCCTATCTTTTCTGTCCACTCCCCGGTTTTGTCATTGAAATACGTGTCGTACTTTGGTGAATATCCCATTTTTTCTATCGTTTTGGTGTAGTATAATTTGATTTACTTGATGAATCCTTTTTGTGCCAGCGCCTGGATGCAATCCCTTTCCCAGCGGTCGGCGACCTGCCGTGCGCGCTTTTCGTAGCTGTTGTCTTGGTACCCGATTTGCTTCAGCTCCTTATCGTAGGCCTTATCCTCCTGGTTGGTCCGAATATCCAAGAAGTGCTGGTACTCGTGAATGAGGGTGTTGACCACTTCCTTCAAGCTGGCATGGCTCCCCCAATACAGCGTGATCGTCTTGGAGCGCTGCTGGTAGGTGCCCATCACCTTCCGATGTCGGTAGTAGCGCAGCAAAAGCCGAGGACCCGCCTTCTTTCCTTTGGGCAGCCCCAAGTGCTGCATGCACCAGCGGATCACCTCCCGGGCAAAGACCACCTTGGGCACGCGCACCGCTTGGATGGATGAGTTTGCTGGGCCCTTGGACTTTCCTCCCAGCCAATCGCTAAGCACCCAGAGTAGCCACAAGGCAGCACAGGCACACCAGATAGCGATGCATTCTTTTTCTGAGAGCGAGGGAAATAGGGCTAAAAGCATGGAATTGAAAATTAAGTTTAGCCAAAATTCGGCAACTTTTTTTGGCAAGCCTTAAGAATTACAAGCTTGCAAATTCCCTCTTCAATTACTTATCCAAAAATACTTTTGTAAAAAAAGTAACTACCACCAACAGAAACTGGAAATAAGTTGAACCAAATCTTTACAAACTTCAATCACAAATGAAAGCTACGAACGTCTCTTTACTTGATGCTGTGCTTACCCTCAAATCTCAAGTAGGAAATTTTTCTGCCCAGGACTACGAAAAGGCTACCGGCAAAGCCTGGGATTTCACTTACGATGATATGGAAATTGAATACTTCGGGGATAATGAATTCAAATCGATCACCTATAAAAATAAATTTATCGAGGAGGATTACTTTACTTTTTCCATCCCCTATATCTTTTTGGAAGAGAATCAAGATGCTTTGCTGGACCTGTACCTCATCCTTAAGGAAATGGAAAATTGCCGTGAAAAACTTCAGAATAACCCCCTTTGGGAGAAAAAAAATCAAAATCAGATACCCAATACGAGTAAGGATCCCAGCTCGGATAAATCGAATAGGAATAAACGAAACTCTAAACCCGTAATAAAATCCTCTGACACCTACTAAAAATAATTGATACCCCCTTTTAAGGTAAACAAAAAAATTAGCTGTAATGAGGGGCTAAAATTACAAGCTTGCTTGTACTTCCAGTAGCAAAGTCCCAAAGGTTAACTTTGCTCCGCACTAAATTGAGAACATTGAATTATTTCTTACACATCCCAAGAATTCCACTATGAAAAGTCACTAAGCTGCTAAGCCCTTGCTATCCAAATTTAATCACTAAACACTTGTAGGTTATGGATAAACAGCTGTTGGCGGCAGTCTTGTCGCTGAAATCAAGGGTAGGTAACTTTTCCCATCTCGAATACGAGATTTTACTAGGCAAGCCCTGGGACCTTTTCTTCAAAGGAGTAAAAATCTCCTACCTCGGGGAAACAACCTTTCTTACCTGTGAAGAGGTAATGGAGTTGAGGGAGATCGCATCTTTAGGTGAAACGATATACCACGTAGGCGAATACCGCAACAAGTTTAGCTACACCGAACTGGAGGTAGATACCTTGTTGGACCTCTACTTGGTCATGGGAGAGATGGAGGACTATCTCAACAGCCTACAGACAGAAGTTTTTTGGGAAGAACGGGTAATGCGGAAAGGCAGCTCTGGAAGGGAAAGAGGGAAACAATGTTCTTTCCCCATCTTGGGAGAGGGGGATGAATCCGAACTACACAGAAAATGGAACAAATACGCTATGCGACACTGGCGATGGGACTGAGTATACGCTGAACTACCTGTTTGGGAATATGCCTAGTCGGCACTGAAAATCCCAGTTTCATCAGAAATAAAAGATAAAAATATGAACACACAACTGCTAGCGGCTGTACTGTCGCAGAAGGAAAAAATAGGTGATCTATCAGCAGCATCCTATGAAAAAGCTGTGGGAAAGACTTGGAAACTGTTCTACAAAGGAAGGAAGATCACTTTCCTCGGAGAAAAAGAGTTTACCACCACGGCATGGGGGGAAGATGCATGGGAAAATGAAGGGTTCCAAAAAATAACCCTCCCCTATGCGCGTTTAAGTGTAGATACCTTGTTGGATCTTTACCTGGTCCTTTTGGATATGAAGATCCACTTCGAAGAACTTCGAGCACAAGCGTTTTGGGAGGAGCTGGGTTTGAATAAGATCGCGTTTCTAAACGACCTGAACCCATTCAGAAAGTCGACTTAATCCGTTACTTTAATGTGGGAAAGTAATGTGTCATTTTCATTTCTTCCGATGAGATACACGTTGCCAAAACCTTCTTTATTTATACTTCGAATTATATAATTTTCTGCCAATTCTAATCCCAAAGCATTAACGAAAGCAGTTTTAATCAAGTGTACTTGCCTTGAAATTTGTTCGGTATTTAGGTCACAAAGCTCATCTATTGATGCATTCAATCTTTCTTTTCTTTCAACATCTTCCCTATCCCCCTCAACTCGGACATCTAATCCCCAGGCCTTTAAATAGGCTAACTTGAACTGGTCTTTGATGCCCCCGAGGTTGTGCAAAAAACTATTCAATCCAATAGGCGTTCCATTCTTTTGATTGGTATATACGAGTTCATATAAAACACGACCTTGAACGGTAAGTTTCTGCGGATCTAACTTCAGATTACCAAAGTCATCAAAGGAGAAAATTCTTTTATCTTTTTTGATAGATAAAGTAGGTAAATTCTCGTCCAACCTCCATTTATTGCTAAACTTCATAAACCCACTTATTCTTCCTAAAATTTCAAGTACTTGAAGAATTAGAAATTTATTCACCCCAGCTTGGATAAATTCATTTATGCATTCCTCACATATATCCCCCGTGCGTATTTTGAGATGCACCTTCTCTTTTTCTTTACAAAAATCATTGATGCATCCTAATTCAGGATCTTCAGGACGGAGTCCATGTACTTTTTCCAAGATCTCTTTTTCACTCTTGCCCCATTTATGATGCAGTAAGGTAATCACCACATGGTAAGCAATAGGATAGCGAACATCACTTCCTTTTGCAAAAAACTTCCAATCTTCACAGTGTACAAAAATATTGTTCTTCCCTCCGAAATCCGCCGCACTAAACCAGAGTTTTTTATTTCCATGATCGGATAGGATTACCACATAATCCTCCGTTTTTACTTTATCCTCTTCTTTTCTTTCTTCCTGAAAATTTGCCCGAAAGGCCTCTGCCTGCTGAAAAAAAGCGTCCCAAGATTTGTGAATAAGCGTGGTTGAACTCTTATTCTCTTCTTCTAAATCCAAAACCTCTGTTTCCTTGGTTCTGAATTGAAAAGCCAATCCTGAGGCTACCTTAATTGATCCAAGGAGGTTGTATACATCATTAAATTTCTGCTTGGATACCTCTGGAGAACGAACCAGCCAAACGTTTATTTTCTTTGCTTCAGGGTTACTTTCTTTGGAGGGAACTTTGGATTTCATCCGCATTCTAGTTTGGAGTAAATGAGTTTTTTCTAAACTAAATACGCAAATTTTTATAAACTTCTTCTGCGATCGCAAAAATTTCTTTCAACTGATTCGGGTGGATACGGTGGTTGATCATTTCATAAATGGGGTACTTTTCGATGATGCAATCTAAATTCCAGCCCGCACCGATTAGGTAAGCCAAAACGGTACTGGAAGCCAGCAGGCTATTTATTACTTGTGAGGAATAGTCTTGTGAGACATTTTCATAGCCATCGGTCACCAGGATTAAGAGCAATTGCCCCGGACGCTTAAGGTTTTGCAAATAGTTGATCCCCTGCCCTATCGCGTCATACAATGCCGTATATCCCTTAAAATCAATTTGTTGCAAGGCACTTGGGATGGAGGTCAACTTCTCTAGTTCGGTGATGGGGTAGACTTGAGTATTGAAGAAGCCAAGATGCAGGCTATCCCCAATCTGGGCTGTAGGTTCTTTTTCAATTTTTTTGAAGTGGCTGAGCAGGTGTTTTTTTAAGTGACTTTCAAACGGCTTCATGCTCTCGCTACTATCGAGCAAGAGTAAATAGTGGAT
>JACCEE010730152.1_pt1 | contig 20687 bp, 19 predicted proteins | sample 7449931 | NCBI WGS metagenome assembly JACCEE01 (sample SAMN15323457, study PRJNA562643) | freshwater metagenome | isolation source: river surface water | place: USA:Blue River Watershed | collected 2017-08-19 | reverse complement strand
TACTTTAGAGTTTTAATTTAGCGAATAGGCAGTGTTTTAGGCTTAAAACTAGCTCTTTTTTCTTCAAAATTTGAAACCTGTTCTATCTTGGTAAAGGTCAAGCCGATGTCATCTAGACCCTCCATTAGGCGCCAACGAGTGTAATCATCGATAGCAAAATTCAAAGTTGTTGAACCGTAGGTCACAGTTTTGCTCTCAAGATCAACGGTAATCGAGGTATCAGGTTTAGCTTCGATCGCTTTCCATATATTTTCAATTTCATCTTGTGGCAAAATTACCGTTAGCAATCCTGCTTTCTGTGAGTTACCCCTAAAAATATCGGCAAATCGGCTAGATAAAACTACTTTAAAGCCATAATTTTGTAACGCCCAAACCGCATGTTCACGAGAAGAGCCAGTTCCAAAATCTGGACCGGCGACCAAAATAGTCGCAGATTTATACTGAGGCTGATTCAGCTCAAAAGCTGGATCACTTCGCCAAGCAGCAAACAAGCCATCCTCAAATCCGCTTTTGGTGATCCGCTTTAGATACACCGCAGGGATAATTTGATCAGTATCGACATTGCTTCGACGAAGCGGCACTGCACTGCCGGTATGTTTTATAAATTTTTCCATTAAAGATCCGCCGGAGAGGATAAGGTGCCCTTAAGTGCAGTAGCTGCTGCAACAAGTGGGCTTACCAAGTGAGTACGTCCACCCTTACCTTGCCTACCTTCAAAATTTCTATTGCTAGTTGAGGCTGCTCGCTCTCCTGGCTTTAGTTGATCTGGATTCATACCCAAGCACATTGAACATCCTGCACTTCGCCATTCAGCACCTGCATCCAGAAAAACTTTATCTAAGCCTTCAGATTCAGCTTGAAGCCTTACTCGAGCCGAGCCTGGGACAACTAATAAACGAAGTGAGTTTGCAATTTTTTTACCTTTGATCACCTCTGCTGCCGACCTTAAATCTTCAATTCTGCCATTTGTGCAAGAACCTAGAAAAACCGTATCCACCTTAATTGATTTAAGTGGTGTGCCAGGTTTTAAATCCATATATTCAAGTGCTCGCTCGGCTGCACCACGATCTTCAGGATTTGCGATATCTGCTGGGTTTGGAACCGAGGCACTTAATGGTAATCCCTGACCAGGATTTGTTCCCCAGGTAACAAATGGAGCTAATTCATCAGCGTTCAAATAAATCTCTTTATCAAACTTTGCATCTTTATCTGTAACTAGCGTCTTCCAATAAGCAATAGCCGCATCCCAATCTGCGCCACTTGGAGCATGTGGTTTACCTTGGACATAATTGAAAGTAGTTTGATCAGGTGCAATTAGCCCAGCTCTAGCACCTGCCTCAATGGACATGTTACATATCGTCATTCGAGCTTCCATAGACAAGGCCCTAATAGCACTACCGCGATATTCAAGAATATAACCTTGCCCGCCACCGGTGCCTATTTTTGCAATAACTGCCAAAATAATATCTTTACTGGTCACTCCAGGCTTTAGAGTTCCTTCAACATTTATTGCCATAGTTTTTGGTCTAATCAAAGGCAAAGTTTGAGTTGCTAAAACATGCTCTACTTCGCTAGTTCCAATCCCAAATGCCAACGCACCAAATGCACCATGTGTTGAGGTATGAGAATCTCCACAAACAATTGTCATTCCAGGCTGAGTAATACCTAATTGCGGGCCAACTACGTGAACAATTCCCTGTTCAACATCTCCCAAAGAGTGGATACGAACACCAAATTCAGCGCAGTTTTTCCTAAGTGTATCTACCTGTAATTTAGATACAGGATCGGAAATTGGCTTATCAATGTTTAAAGTTGGAACGTTATGATCTTCAGTTGCAATCGTTAAATCTGGCCTTCTAACTTTTCTATTTGCAAGTCGGAGACCATCAAAAGCTTGTGGACTTGTTACCTCATGAATTAAATGCAGATCTATGTAAAGTAAATCGGGTTCACCAGCGGTAGAGCTAACCACATGCTCTGCCCAAATCTTTTCCGCTAATGTCTTACCCATTACATCTTGTCCCTTCACACTTTGCCTGAATTTGCTTCTCATAGAGTGAGATGGCATTATCAGAGTATGGACAGAAAGAATAGCGGAGTTGGCGTATTAGATAAAGCCGTAAAAATACTCTCTGCCCTTGAAGCCGGCCCACAATCACTTAGTGAACTTGTCTCAACTACTGGAATAGCACGGCCGACCGCACATAGATTGGCGGTTGCTTTAGAGCATCATCGACTTGTTTCCAGGGATTTTTCAGGAAGATTTATTCTGGGTGTGCGCTCCTCCGAATTAGCAGCAGCTGCTGGAGAAGATAAATTGCTTGCTATAGCAGTTCCATCCTTAACTGCACTTAGAGATGCAACCGGTGAGAGTGCCCAGCTCTATCGACGACAAGGTGAATTAAGAATTTGTGTTGCAACAGCTGAAAGATTAACTGGCTTAAGAGATTCTGTGCCAGTTGGAACAGTACTAACTATGCAGGCAGGCTCTGCTGCACAAATACTTCTAGCTTGGGAGGATCCGGAAAAACTTCATCGAGGTTTAGTAAATGCAAAATTTACCGCAGCAAATTTAGCAGCGGTGCGAAGAAGAGGTTGGGCGCAATCTGTTGGCGAGCGCGAGGCCGGAGTTGCATCAGTTTCTGCACCGGTTCGTGGTCCAAATAATAAAGTTATTGCCGCAGTAAGTATTAGTGGACCAATGGAGCGATTAAGCAGACAGCCAGGAAGAATTCATGCAGCAGCAGTTGTGGCTACTGCGGCTCGACTTACTGAGCATTTAGCTAAAAATAAAAAATAACAGTTTGTAGCTCCGAGGGGATTCGAACCCCCGTAGCTGGCTTGAGAAGCCAGAGTCCTAGGCCACTAGACGACGGAGCCGTGCAGTAAAACATTTAATCGCTGGGGTACCAGGACTCGAACCTAGACAGGCTGAACCAGAATCAGCAGGGCTACCAATTACCCCATACCCCAATATTAAATTTTTCAATATGGCAAGAATACCCTGCAGTAATTTTATTTGGAAATTGCCGCCTTAATTCGTTGGATTGAACGCTCCTTACCCAACAACTCAAGCGACTCAAATAGAGGTGGTGAGATATGAGAACCAGTAACTGCAATTCTAACTGCGCTAAATGCCACCCTCGGTTTTAATCCCATTTCATCTATTAACACCGCTCTGAGAACAGATTCGATCTCTTTAGTGTTCCAATTGTTTAACCCCTCTAACTTTGAAAGGGTTGTAATCAAAACCTTCTGTGATACCTCATCGGTTACTTTGGAGATCTCATCGGGTGCGATCGAAAAATCCTTTACAAATAGGAAATTTAGCATGGCTGGAATTTCCGAAAGTTTAATGATTCGCTCCTGGATTATTGGCAGGGCAGATTTAATGACAGCTAACTCATCTTGAGTGCCTGAAATAACTTTAGATTCCAATAAGAAAGGTAGTGACCACTCCATAAACTTCTCTAACGTCAGAGCTCGAATCTTGTCGCCATTTATAGCCTCAAGCTTTTTCATATCAAATCTTGCCGGGCTGCTATTAACCCGCTCTACGGTGAAAAGGTTTACTAATTCCTGCATACTTATATTTTCTTTGTCATCACCAGGTGACCAACCTAAAAGTGCCAAATAATTACAAATTGCCTCGGGCAAGAAACCTTGTTCTCGATACCAAGCAATCGATACCTCTCCATTTCGCTTTGATAGCTTGGCATTATCTTGACCCATCACAAATGGAAGGTGTGCAAAAAGTGGATAATCTTTAACTTCAACTCCCATAGCTTGATAAACGCGAATTTGTCTTGGAGTTGATGACAGTAAGTCTTCACCGCGTAGTACATGAGTAATCTTCATTAAAACATCATCGACGGCAACAGCTAATGTATAAAGCGGTGAACCATCGGCCCGAGCTAAAACGAAATCTGGTACAAATTCATGTTCAAACTTAACTTCACCTCTGATTAGATCAACAAAAGTAGTTTCGCCAGTTGGCATTCGCATTCTTATTACCGGTTTTCTACCTGCTAACTTGTACTCATCTACTTGTGTTGGTGATAACTGTCTACACTTTCCATCGTAGCCAGGAGCTTTATTATTCTTCATTTGGATCTGTCGTCGCTCTTCTAGCTCCTCCGAGGTGCAGTAACAGTGATAAGCATCGCCTTGATCTAAAAACTTTTGCGCCCACTCGGCATAAATATCTAATCTTTGAGATTGCAAATAAGGTCCAAAATCTCCACCAACTTCGGGCCCCTCATCCCAATTAAGTCCCAACCACTTTAAAGTATCAATTGCTGCTTTAATGTATTGATCTGTAACTCTTTCAGTATCAGTATCTTCAATACGAAAGATTAACTTTCCACCAGTATGTCTGGCGTATGCCCAATCAAATAATGCTGTTCTTATATTGCCAACATGCAAATCACCTGTTGGTGAAGGGGCAAATCTAACTCTTACTTGAGATTTATTGGACACGGGCTGAAACCTTATTTGTTAATGTGCCTAAACCGTCAATTGAAATCGAGATCGTTGATCCTGCAGGCATGGGGCTAATGCCAGCTGGCGTGCCAGTTAAGATCACATCTCCAGGAAGTAGAGTCATAACATTTGTAACAAACTCAATTATCTGAGGAATTTTAAAGATCATTTCAGAAAGAAGTGAGGATTGCTTTATTTGACCATCTAAAGTCGCCGTGATTTTTTGATTTCCCGGGACAAATTCAGTTTCTATCCAAGGGCCCAGAGGACAAAATGTGTCAAAACCCTTTGCTCGAGTCCACTGCCCATCTTTTTTTTGTAAATCACGAGCCGTAACATCATTAGCTAGTGTGTACCCGTATATAACATCTTTAGCTTTTTCAGCAGGCACCTCTTTACAAATTCGACCAATCACAATTGCTAATTCTGCTTCGTGATCAACTCTTTGACTCATTTTTGGCCAAACGATTGTTTCATTTGGTCCAATTACAGAAGTATTAGGTTTTATAAATATAACTGGCTCACTTGGAACCTCTGAATTCATTTCCGCTGCATGATCGGCATAATTTTTTCCAATACAAACTACCTTACTTCTTGGAATAACTGGTGCTAACAACTTGACTTCACTTAAGTTAACAGTCTTATCTTGGGGCACAATTCCAGCGTAAATTGGATCCCCTCGAAGTAATAAAATTGCGTCTTTGTCATTAAGAATTCCAAATAATGGATCGCTACCAATGCCTAACTTTTCAGGAGCAGTAAATCTAACAATGCGCATTAGAGCATCTTACAACTGATCAGATGGCTTTCCTGATTCTTCAATTTTTTCGACCAATACTGTGGCAATTCTATGTCTGCGACCTGAAGGTCTTTCAGCTGTTAACTTCCAGCCTGGTACGGTGATCGTACTTCCTGGTATCGGAACGCGCCCTAAATGCTTGGCAATTAGTCCACCAATTGAATCAACATCTTCAATCTCTTCTTCTGTAAATTCACTTTCAAATTGTTCTGCAAAATCTTCAACATGTAATCTAGCTGAAATTCTTGCCTTTTTTTCATCCAGCCATTCGATCTCTTCGGTCTCATTGCCATCATACTCATCTGCAATTTCACCAACAATTTCTTCTAAAATATCTTCAATTGTGATAATACCTGCTGTTCCACCATATTCATCGACCACAATTGCCATATGTATTTGATCTCTTTGCATCTGCTTTAATAAGTCATCAGCAGTTTTATTTTCAGGCACAAAAGTTGCCTTGCGTAAATGATCCTCTACTTTTTCATTGACTTCAGAGTTTGGATTATCATGAACTCTCTTAGCTAAATCTTTTACATAAGCTATACCCACAACATTATCTAAGTTTTCTGAAATTACCGGAATTCGAGTAAAGCCAGAACGAAGGGCTAGTGATAGGCCTTGTCTTACAGTTTTTTCAGCCTCTATCCATACCATTTCAGTTCTTGGCACCATTAGTTCTCGCACCAGAGTTTCACCTAAATCGAAAACTGAATGAATCATCTCCCGCTCTGATTCCTCTACGAAACCACTTTCACTTGCTTGATCAACCAAATCTCTAAACTCTGCCTCGGTTGAAAAAGGACCAGACTTAAATCCTTTTCCAGGGGTCAGAGCATTTCCAATACCAATTAATAGCGATGTAAGTGGGCCTAATAGTTTAGATAGCAAAACAGCTACTGTGATTGCAGGTCTTGCCCATTTAATTGCATGTTGTTTACCTAAAGTTCTTGGCCCAACTCCTACAACTACATATGAGATGGCAACCATTAAAGAAATCGCCCACAGTAGCGATAGCCCTTTATTTGAGCTACCCTCCACAAAGAAAGTTGCAACCAATGCGGTCGCAGTTAATTCACAACTTTTGCGAACTAAGAGTATTACATTCAAAAACCTGGCGGGATTGGAAACAAAGTTTTCAAATCTTTTCTTATAATTTGGTTTGGCTTCAACAATCTCTTCAATTAAAAGTCGTGAAAGTGAGGTTAAAGCAGACTCACAGCCAGCCAGAAAACCCGCAAATAGTAATAATAGAATTATTAAAAATAGAGATTCAATACTCATTTAATCGATCTCCACTGTTCTAGAAATTCATCTTGCAATCCAAACATTTTAACTTCATCATCAACATCTTCATGATCAAATCCCAAAAGATGTAAAACTCCATGCACAGTTAATAATTCCAGTTCTTGTGCTAGGGATTGTTTGCCATTTTTTTCCGCAAAGGCTGGGCACAGCACTATGTCGCCAATGACTCCTGGCCCATTTGCAGCTGTATGGGGTTTCATTTCATCCATTGGAAAGGACATCACGTCAGTTGGTCCGGGCAGGTCCATCCACTTCAAATGTAATTGTTCCATTTCATTCTCATCAACAAGTCTTATTGCGAGCTCTGAATCAGGGTGAATGCCCAATTTATTCAAAGAAAAATCAGCAAGAGAAATCAGCTTTGAATCATTACACTCATAACTAGAATTATTTTCTAAATCTATTTTCATATCGGCTACTCAATTTGAGTAATTATCGATCACCTTTTCCGCTTCTAATTGGAAATGTTGATTTGGAAATATTCTCATCCCAGTTTCCATAAGCTGTGACAATCTCTCCAACTAATCTATTTCGTACAACATCGTCTGCATTGAGATATATGAATGAAATATCATCTACAGCATTCAAAATATCTTGAACAATTTTTAAACCCGAATGGGAGTTATTTGGTAAATCCACTTGGGTAATATCCCCAGTGACTACCATCTTTGAGCCAAAGCCTAATCTGGTTAAAAACATCTTCATCTGTTCGGCCGTTGTATTTTGAGCCTCATCCAGAATAATAAATGCATCGTTTAAAGTTCTTCCGCGCATATATGCAAGAGGTGCAACTTCAATTACTCCCGAATTCATCAACCTTGGAATAGCATCCTGATCAATCATGTCGTGTAAGGCATCAAATAATGGCCTCAAATATGGATCAATTTTCTCGTGCAAAGTTCCTGGTAGAAAACCTAATCTTTCGCCAGCCTCAACTGCTGGTCTAGTTAAAATAATTCTATTAACTTGCTTTGCTTGTAGAGCCTGAATTGCTTTTGCCATAGCTAAGTAAGTTTTTCCACACCCAGCAGGTCCAATTCCAAATGTAATTGTGTTGGCATCTATAGCATCCACATACTTCTTCTGATTGGATGTTTTGGGACGAATTGTTTTTCCTCTATTACTTAGGATATTAAGTGACAAAACCTCTGCAGGATGTTCAGTCGGATTCTGATTAATCATTCCTATGCAACGGATTACCATATCCGCGTTTAAATTCTGGCCAGAACGTAGCAATGCTATTAACTCTTCAATTAATTCAGAAAATATTTTGGCTTTCTCTGCATCACCATTTACGTAAATTTCATTTCCTCTGACAGTAATCGATAGTTGAGGAAAATTACTCTCTAAAATTCTTAGATATGAATCACCTGGGCCAACTAAAGAGACCATAGGAAAAACAGTTGGAACTTTTATGCTTATGGGGTCCATTGATCTAATTCTATATTTAACCCGGTGGCCAAGCGAATGTCCGACCACCTAGTAGATGAATGTGAGCGTGGAATACCGACTGACCTGCGCTTGCACCCGTATTAATGTTTATTCGCCAGCTATCTAGACCTAAGTCTTTTGCGATTGCTGAAGCCTCTCTTAGCATTTCACCCGCTAGTTTTTCATCGGCCTCAGATAATTTACCCATGTTCTCAAAATGAATATTAGGGATAATCAATATATGTGTTGGTGCCTGCGGTGAAATATCGTTGAAAGCCGTAATTTTTTCAGTTTGTTTAACAATAGTGGCTGGGATGCTGCCATTTACAATTTTACAAAACAAGCAATCCATACCTACCACCTTCCAATCTTAGTTTGCAAAGCAGAAAGGGCAGCAAATCCAGCGTGTGCAGAACGCAAGATAGGCTCTCCAAGTCGAGAAATTATTGCGCCCGATGATTTAAACACTTCTATCTCTGAATCAGTAATCCCACCTTCAGGGCCAATAACTATATAGATTTTTTCAACTCCACTTGGAATCTCTACCCCACTAAATTTATTACCTGAGCTTTCATGAAAAACAACTGAAAAATTATTCTTCAATATTCCTGATATTTGTTCAATTTTCATGGGATTGCCAATAGTTGGAAGCTGTAATCGTTTTGACTGCTTACAAGCCTCCCGAACAGTTAGCATCCACTTATCGGCCGAATCTGGTTGCCACTTACTGATTGAACGTTCAGAATCCCATGGAATGATCTGATTTACTCCGGAAACAGTTAGAAGTTCAAGCATTTCCTTGTTTCGATCTGACTTAGTAAATGCTTGAATAACAATTAATTCTGGCGTAGGTGATTCTATATTTCCTCTCTCGTTAACCCTTATTTCAAGAGATTTTCTTCCTATTTCAGAAACTTTGCCAGAAACCCAACTGGATTTCCCATCTGACAATACTAATTGCTCCCCTTTAGTAAGCCGCAATACTTTAATCGCATGATGAGCCTCTTCACCTTCAAGTGCTTGTACCGTATTGGAGTCAATAGCATCAACAAAAAATAAATAGCTCACTATCTAAATGCTCTTCTGACTTTATCAAAGAAACCTTGCTCTTCATTTGTATTTATCTTTACTTTATCAAGAGGTTCATTTCGTAGATTAGCGATTTTTCTAAGTAACTCACTTTGCTCTTTATTTAATTTAGTTGGTGTAAGAACTTGAATATGTACAATTAAATCGCCTCTTCCAGAACCTCTAAGCTTTGTCACACCAAGCCCTCTTAAGATCACTGTTGAACCACTTTGCGTACCCTCTTTAATTTCAACTTCTTGCTTGCCATCTAAAGTTTCTATAAATACTTTAGTACCTATTGCAGCAGCAGCCATAGGAATTGATACTGAAATATGTAGGTTACTTTCCTCCCGAACAATAAACTCATGAGGGATTTCAATTATCTCAACATATAAATCGCCAGGAGCTCCTCCGCCGGGACCAACCTCGCCTTGTCCACTTAGTTGAATTCTGTTACCCGTTTCGACACCAGCAGGGATCTTTATTGGAATACTCTTTCTAGCTCTTACTCTGCCATCACCTGCACATTCACCGCATGGATCAGTTATTACTGAACCAAATCCCTGACAATTTGCGCATGGCCTACTAGTCATTACCTGACCAAGAATTGACCTAGCAACTTGCTGTGTTTCACCTCTTCCTTTACAAATATCACAAGTCCTAGGTTTTGAGTTGTTCGCACATCCGGTTCCATTACATTTATTGCAACTGACTGCGGTTTCTACATTTAAATCTCGTTCACAACCAAAAGTGGCTTCCCTTAAATCCACTTCAACTCTTATAAGTGCATCTTGTCCAGGTCGATTCCTAGGTCTTGGACCGCGCTGTTGCCCACCGCCAAAAAAAGCATCCATAATGTCGCTAAAGCCAAAACCGCCACTATTAAAGCCACCAAAACCATTTCCACCAACATCATAATTCTGTCTCTTATCTGGATCGCTTAATATCTCATACGCTGCAGTAATTTCTTTAAACTTCTCCGCCATTGCCGGATCAGGATTAACGTCAGGATGATAACTCCGAGCTAATTTTCGATATGCCTTCTTAATATCATCAAAACTTGCATCTCGATCTACTCCAAGAGTTTCATATAGATCTGCCATTTATTTGCTCTCTGTCAAAAATCTACCAACATAATTTGCAACTGCATTAACAGCACTTATCGAGGAGGCGTAATCCATGCGGGTTGGCCCCAATACGCCTAAAGCGCCTACGCCGGCATAACCCACTGTGACTAAACTTGTTTTCTTAAAACTCTTCTCGCTTTGTTCATCTCCAATTTTTACTCTGACAGAAGAGTCTGTACCAGATAGCAACCTTAGAAGAACGACTTGCTCCTCAAGAGCTTCTAAAATTGATTGCATACTGCTTGATAGATCCTGATTAGCTCTAGCCAAATTGGAAGTTCCGGCAAAAACTACTTTCTCTTCGGGATGTTCAATAGCCATCTCAATTAAAGTTGTAATTATGACCACCACATTAGACTTGTCATGACCATTGTAGCCAGAACTGATTCCGTCTAAAGTCCCAGCTATATTAGATAGTGTTTGCTTAGCAATCTTAGTGTTAAGTTTTTTATGCAAATCAGCTAATGATGCGTCGCTAATTTCAAATGGTAATTCAACCATTCGCTGCTCAACTCTTCCAGCATCAGTAATTAGAACGATCATAACTCTTGAATTATTCAATAGGACTAATTCAACATGCCTAACTTTAGCTTTTATCAGTGATGGATACTGCACAACAGCCACTTGTTTTGTGACTTGAGCTAGTAGCCTTACAGTTCTAGAAATTACATCATCTAAATCTGTAGCTCCATCCAAAAAATTTTCAATTGCCCTCCGTTCAGCATTCGAAAGTGGCTTTATTTCAGAGAGCTGATCAACAAAAACTCTATAACCCTTATTTGTGGGAATTCGTCCAGCGCTTGTATGTGGCTGAGTAATTAGACCGGCATCTTCTAATACTGCCATTTCATTTCTTATAGTTGCAGGTGAAACCCCAAGCCCGGAACGAGCTGCTAGTGTCTTGGAACCAACAGGCTCTTCAGTAGAGACGTACTCGTCAACAATTGCCCGAAGGATTTTAAGTTGTCTACCGTGCATTTTATTTCCCATATGCCAACGCTACTACAACAGTATTTCTCGGACTATTCGATCTGCAATAAGTCTGCCGTCTAAGGTAAGTGTCGCTCTTCCCCGCTGCCAATCCGAGTGATTAAGGTGACCAGAATCAACATATCCGGCAAGGTTATTTAGTTGTTTTTCATTCAAAGATTTGGTTTCAATTCCGCTGGTTAACCTGATTGAGAGCATAAGTCTTTCACTCTCAATCTGATTCTTATTCAAAATTTCAGAGTCTGCAATTGGTAATTGATTTAACTCAATTTTTTCCTTATATGAATTTGGATGCTTTACATTCCAGAATCTTTCTCCATTTAAATGAGAATGAGCGCCAGGTCCTATACCCCACCAATTTTCGCCCAGCCAATAGGAGAGATTATGTTTGCTATGTGATTCATTTTTAGCCCAATTACTTAACTCATACCAATTAAAACCTGCCTTAGTAAACAACTGGTCTGCCATCAAATATTTCTCAGCCGTAAGGTCATCATCTACTTGCTCGACTTCTCCTCTTTTTATTTGTGCAGCTAATTTGGTACCAGGCTCAACAATTAATGCGTAGGCAGATATATGAGAAATTGGAAGTGCTAGCGCTGCCTCAATCGAAGTCTGCCAATCATCCTTACTTTCACCAGGGGTCCCATAAATCAAATCCACCGAAACCTGTTTAAATCCGACCTCTGATGCCCAATTTACTACCTTTGAAACATTCTCAGGGTTATGAGTTCGATCTAAAGTTTGTAAAACTTTGGGTACAGCCGATTGCATTCCTATTGACAATCTATTTATTCCTTCATCAAAAAATCTCTGTAATTTTATTTTATCTACTGAGTCAGGATTAACCTCAAGTGTGACCTCTGTCTTATTAGTAAGTTCAAAATCATCTCGAATTTTCTTAATTACCCGACCAATGTCACTTGGCTCCATTAACGATGGAGTCCCGCCCCCGAAGAAAATTGATGAAACACTTATTGATTCAGCTATTTTAATTTTAACTAAATCCAATTCCTTAATGACTAAATTAATATAATTATTTGAAATTTCACTCAATCCAGTTGATATTTTAAGTTCAGATGGCGTGTAGGTATTAAAATCGCAATACCCGCACCTTTTACTGCAGTAAGGGATATGTATATAGAAGGCAAGTTTCAATTACTTTTTCTTTTCACTCGCTTTATCTGAATCCGTTGTAAGAGCAGCAATGAAGGCCTCCTGTGGAACTTCAACTCGTCCTACCATTTTCATTCTCTTCTTACCTTCTTTTTGTTTCTCTAAGAGTTTACGCTTACGAGTTATATCTCCGCCATAACACTTGGCAAGCACATCTTTTCTAATTGCCCTAATATTTTCTCGAGCAATAATTTTTGCTCCTATTGCTGCCTGAATCGGGACCTCAAATTGCTGTCGAGGTATCAACTCTCGTAATTTTCCAGTCATTGAAACACCGTATGCGTACGCTTTATCTCTATGAACTATTTGGCTAAATGCATCAACTTTTTCACCCTGTAGGAGAATATCAACTTTAACAAGATCGCCCACCTCTTCACCTATCGGTTCATAATCCAAAGAAGCATAACCTCGAGTGCGTGATTTAAGTTGATCGAAAAAATCAAAAACAATTTCTGCTAGTGGTAGCGTATATCTGATCTCAATACGATCCTCAGATAGATAGTCCATTCCTTTTTGAACACCTCTACGCTGCTGACATAATTCCATAATCGTTCCTATAAATTCACTTGGAGCTAATATCGTTGCCTTAACTATTGGTTCATAAACTTCTGCAATTTTGCCATCAGGGTATTCTGATGGGTTTGTCACGACAAGTTTTTTGCCATCATCTAATGTAACGTTATACACAACGCTTGGCGCAGTAGATATTAATGTTAACCCGGCTTCTCTTTCTAATCGTTCTCTAACAATCTCCATATGGAGTAAGCCAAGGAATCCACACCTGAAACCAAAACCTAATGCGGCAGAGGATTCTGGTTCAAAAACTAGAGCAGCATCATTTAACTGTAATTTATCCAATGCCTCACGCAGCATTGGATACTCCGCACCATCTAGTGGAAATAATCCAGAAAATACCATTGGTTTTGGATCTTTATATCCAGCAAGTGCAACCTTTGCTGGATTGTTATAAGTTGTCACAGTATCGCCCACTCGAGATTGCCTTACATCTTTTACACCTGTAATTAAGTAGCCAACCTCTCCAACACCTAGCCCATTACTAGCCATTGGTTCTGGAGAAATTACACCGACCTCCAACATCTCATGCCGAACTCCAGTTGAATACATTTGAATTTGATCTCTTGGCGATAAGTGTCCATCTACTACTCGAACATAAGTGACAACACCACGATAGGAGTCATACACTGAATCAAAAATTAATGCCCGAGTTGGAGCTTTAGGGTCTCCGACTGGAGGTGGAATTTGCTTAACAATTTGATCAAGTAAAACTTCAACACCTTCACCAGTTTTGCCTGAAACCCTAAGGCAATCCTCTGGTTTACATCCGATTAAATTAGCCAACTCTTCCGCAAATTTATCAGGCTGAGCAGCCGGTAGATCAATTTTATTTAAGACTGGAATGATGGTCAGGTTGTTTTCCATCGCAAGATATAAATTAGCAAGAGTTTGAGCTTCAATACCTTGAGCACAATCAACTAATAGGATTGCTCCCTCGCATGCAGCTAGTGACCTTGAAACTTCATAGGTAAAATCAACATGTCCTGGCGTATCAATCATATTTAAAATATATTCTTGGCCATCGATACCAGAACGCCAAGGCAACCTAACTGCCTGACTTTTAATAGTTATGCCCCGTTCACGCTCAATATCCATACGATCTAAATATTGTGCGCGCATGTTTCTATCCTCTACAACACCTGTGATTCCAAGCATGCGATCTGCCAACGTCGATTTACCATGATCAATATGAGCAATGATGCAGAAATTTCTAATTTGCTGTGGAGCTGTTGCAGCAGGTTGCGGAGATTTTGCAATCGAAATAGCAGGCATCTATGCCTTAAGGGAGACTAAAAAATTAACGAATACCAGCTTTGTTGGCCAATTTAGCCATAGCTGATTTTTTGTTTGCCGCGTTGTTGGCATGAATAACACCTTTTGAAACTGCCATATCTAGCGTGCGAGATGCATCCTTAAACTCTGCTTTAATTTTTGCAGCATCTCCGGCAGTTACTGCTTCTCTAAACTTGCGAATTGCAGTACGAAGCGCTGAACGATAAGCCCGGTTGCGATCCTGTGCTTTGTTGTTAGTACGGATTCGTTTGATCTGAGACTTAATGTTTGCCACTTAGGATTACCTTTTCTCGTTTAGTTATATTCGCTTCAAGTTGCCAAGGATATCAGCGCCAGCCACTACGCTCAAACTGAGCCTACTTAGCGAGTACTTTTTGCAGTCGAGACCGTCATTATCGCCCGTTCTAGAGCGTATTTTGGATCACTCGCTGCACCCTTAATATCTGCATCAACAGCTGCAATTGCAATCACAGCCTTTACCAATCCATTTTCACTCCATCCATTTAACTGCTTTCTAGCTTTGTCAATTTGCCAGGGTGCAAGTGCAAGTGAAGATGCTAATTCATATGGATTTGAACTTTTGGAGCTACCAGAAACTTTTGCTAGCGTCCTAAATGAAGATGCAAGTGCACTAACAATTAGTACTGGATCAGTTCCTGTTGCTAAAGCATTTCTAAGCGCTATTAAAGCCTCAGCTGTTTTCCCTTCTACTGCGGCATCTGCAACATCAAATCCAGTGCTTTCAACTCTACCTTGCTGATATTTTGCTACATCCTCTGCATCAATGATCTTTTGTAATTCAACATCAGAAGCCAATTGAGAACATGCCGCACCTAATTCTCTCAAATCACTACCTAATGAATCTATTAATGCTTGAATAGCCTCAGTTGAAATCTTTCTATTTAGATTTTTAAACTCATTTCGTATGAAATCTGATTTTTCACTATCTTTTTTAATGGCTTCTGCCGATAAAAGTTGTGGATTAAGCTTTTTAACTTTATCAACCAAGCCCTTTCCTTTTACACCACCCTTATGCCAAAGCACTAACACTAGATTCTCATCTTGATTTTCTAGATATGAAGCTATCTCTTCAGTGCATTCTGCTGCTAGATCTTGTATTTCCCTTATTACAACTACTCTCTGATCTCCAAAAAGTGAAGGCGCTAAGTTATCGGTTATTACTCCAACTTCAAGTTCATCTGAATGTAAATTAGAAATTTGAGCATTTGGATACTTTGAAATGACCTGCGAAATAGCACGATCTGCCAGAAGACTCTCTGGCCCTTGGATCAGTACTAACCCCACTTGATTTTCCACCATTCTTTTCCAGTCACCCTGATCTTATTGCTTGGAGCAACCGATATGCCACCAGATATATCAGTTCGCCAAACCGCAATTGATCTTTTATCTAGCTCTTTCAAAAATTCACCGTCTGGATGACCGTAAGTATTTTCACGACCAACACTGATAATTGCGACCTCTGGTTTTAGAATATCAAGCATTGGTAAATACTGATAGGCCGATCCATGGTGAGAAACCTTGAGTATGTCTATGTCTGATAGTAAACCAGAATTAGTAATCAACTCTTGAACCTCAGGCTCTATATCACCACCTGCAAAAAGTGATATGTACTTAGTTCTCAGTATCATTGAGATACTTGAGTTATTAATTTTGGAACCATCCCCTGGCAGTTGGGCAAAATTTAATTGATTGGCTTGAGGCCATAAAACTTCTATTGAAGTGTCACTGTTGGGAAACTTATAACTTTCCCCCTTACTTACACTCCTTACTTTGATACCAGATAGCTCCTTAATTACTCTTTCATAGGTAGATGTCGGTTGACTTAGATTAGAGATCCAGACTTGTCCAATTGATCGATTCTTTTTTACACCCAAGATGGCACCAACATGATCTGAATGAAAATGCGTCAGAATCAACAGGGGTATTGATTTAATACTTAACGCCCTTAAGCACCTATCTATGGCATTTGAATCAGGTCCTGTATCTACAACTATTGCCGAGTTTCTCCCTAAGTTAATCACCATTGCATCTCCCTGACCAACATCACAATTTGCAAGTTGCCAGTCTCTACCTGGCCACGAGATGGTTACGAAAACAATTTGAGTAAGCAGTAATGCTGCAATAACTAGGGCAGCTTTTTGCCTATGTTGAAGTAGAAGAGCTAGTAGCAGAATAAAAATTAATATAAATAATCGAGTATCATTGAAATGAATAGATGGAAACTTATCCATCACACCACTTATGAGAACAATATAATTGGCAAAATACGAGGCTACTTTGAATAAAATTAATCCAATAATGGGTATAAATGGAGTTATTACTGCACTCAAGAATCCCAGTACAGTAATTGGAGCAATTGCTGGAGCAACAAAAATATTCGCTGGGATTGTAGCTAGTGAAAATTGATTAGATAAAAGTAAGATCACAGGCAGACATAGAATTGTGGCACTAACGGGAATCGCAATGGATTCAACTAGCCATTTTAGTTTAAGTACATTTTCAAGCCTACTTTGAATAATGGGAGCAATTAACAATATTCCAGTAGTTGCAAGAACCGATAAAGCAAATCCAGGATCTATAGCCTGAAATGGATCCAATAAAATCAGTAAAGTAATTGCTGCACCCAACGATGCAATTCCCCGTGAGCTTTCTCCACGATATCTTGCAATGAGCACAACCAAGGTCATAACAGCAGCTCGTAATACAGATGGCGTGGGTCTGACTAAGAATATAAAAAGAAACAAAACTAATGAAACTATTATCAAACGGTGCTTTAATTTTTTTACCATAAATTGCAGTAGCCAGAGCAGGAAAGTAGCTACTAGTACAAAATTAGCCCCACTAACTGCTGTTAAGTGAGACAGTCCGACTTTCTGCATTTGCTCTTTAAATTCATTATTTTGAAGTGAGGTATCTCCTACTACTAATCCAGGAACTAGTGAATCTGACAACGATCCATCTGAGTGATTTCTAAAATTTTCTCGAATTACCTCAGTAAAGTGAAAGAGTTTTCTCGGAGGACTTAAAATAGAGATTGATTCCTGGGTAACCGCCAAAGCGGCAACTTTACTTTCTCGTGTTTTGATCAACCTAACTTTTGCTGAAATATACTGGTCCATTTGAAGGGAAATGTTTGAATCATATTTAAGTCTGGCAGGCAGATTAATTTTTCTATCATTTATCTGGATAAGTTTTACTAGCAGTGAATATTCATCCGCTCGCCTATTAGAACCAAATATCTTGCCTGATTTTAGAACAGGATCGCTACGAATTATTGCCTTAATTTCAACAACATTATTAAATTGAGAAGATAAAAATTGATTTTCAAGGGAAGATTGCTTGATCCAAATAAGAAATATACCCACTAAAAAAGTGAGAATAAGAATAAAAAAGGTTCTTTTTCTGCAAATTATTGCAAGCAATACTGTAGCCAGTAGTAGAAAAGATTTTAGGCTTGGGAAAAACCCAACTAAAGCCGCCGAGGCCCATAAAGATATACCAACCCAGAAGAGAGGAATTTCTAAAGGACTCGGAGCAACAACCTTATCTCTTCGAATTTCGCTCCACCTAACCCTGAAATTTTCTTTAACTCATCGATTGAATTAATCCGACCAACTTTTGTTCGGTAGTCAATGATTCGCTGACCGGTAACTGGTCCGATTCCTGGCAAGGTATCAAGTTGAGAAAGTGTTGCTCGATTAATATCAAGTGGATTATCTGCAGTTATTTTTTTTGGTTTTACTTTCAAACCTTGCTGTTTGTTGGCACCAATTAAAATCTGTTCACCATCAACTAAAACTCTAGCTAAATTGATATCACTTATATCAACGCCTTTAAGTTGATTGCCCGCAGCATTAAGTGCATCAATTACCCGAGAACCTTGAGGTAGTTGATAAACACCTGGATTTTGTACTTTGCCAGCCACATTTATTATTAATTCAGTTGCGATCGATTGTTGTGGGATAGGTTCTGTAATACTAACCGCCGATTGCTCCGCAGCTGGCCTAGAGTTGAAATAATAGAAACTTGCCAATCCGAGCATTGCTGCAAAAATTATTATTAGTCCCCGCTTTTGATCTGGCGTAAAATTGAATTCAAACATGATGTAATTAAATAGGTTTTTAAAGTATCTTGCTTTGGTTTAGTAAATTTGTGGAAAAGTTAATAACTATAAGTTACCTAAACGCTCCAGATAGTTTTATTCCAAGTACTACAACAATTCAATTTTTCGAGCTAATGCACCGCCTACCATTGCATGCAGCTTCGTTCCTTCAGGAAGATACTCTTCGGAAATAATTTCTCCTTGCTCATGAATTGCACTGACAAGGTCTCCTCTATTAAAGGGGATGATCGCTCTAATTTCTACCTTTGGCTTAGGTAATGCTTGTTCGACTGCCTTTAGTAAGTTATCAATTCCGTACCCGGTTCGAGCAGAGATTGCATAGGCGTTACTTTCTTTGCGTAAAATTTCCATGAGTACCTCAGGTGAGGCTATATCTGCCTTATTTATGGCAATGATCTCCATAATCTCTCCGCCACCTATTTCACTAATAACTTGGCGAACAGCCCTTAATTGCTCAAATGGATCAGGGTGTGACCCATCTACTACATGCACTATGAGATCAGATTCTGAAACCTCTTCGAGCGTTGATTTAAATGCTTCAACTAGTTGATGGGGTAAGTGCCTTACAAATCCCACAGTATCAACAAGTGTATAGATACGGCCATCTGAACTTTCAGTTTTTCTAACAGTTGGATCTAACGTAGCAAATAATGCATTCTCAACTAGAACATCTGCTCCAGTTAATCGATTTAGAAGTGATGATTTTCCAGCATTTGTGTAGCCTGCAATTGCAACAGATGGAATATTGTTTTTACGTCTTTCACTTCGTTTAGTATCTCTGGAAATTTTCATCTCTTTGATTTCTCTACGAAGCTTAGCCATTTTGTCATTAATTCTTCTTCTATCTGTTTCAATCTTTGTTTCACCAGGTCCACGGCCACCAATTCCACCAGCCTGGCGAGAAAGCGATTCACCCCAACCACGAAGTCTTGGTAACATGTAAGACATCTGCGCTAACTCAACTTGTGCCTTACCTTCCCTACTCTTTGCATGTTGAGCAAAAATATCCAAAATTAAAGCAGTTCTATCGATAACTTTAACTTTAACTTTTTGTTCAAGGGTTCTTAGTTGAGCAGGCGATAGTTCGCCATCACAAACAACAGTATCTGCACCAGTTGCCACAACTGCTTGTCTTACTTCATTAACTTTTCCAGAGCCGATAAATGTCGCCGAATCTGGCTTGTCTCTGCGTTGAATTAATGCCTCCATAACTTGTGAACCAGCTGTTTCTGCAAGTGCAGCCAACTCCTTAATTGAATTATCTGCATCCTTAGCGCTGCCCTCTGTCCAAACGCCAACTAACACAACTTTTTCCAGGCGAAGTTGACGATATTCAGCATCAGAAACATCTTGTAATTCAGTTGATAATCCACTTACCCTGCGAAGAGCTTGGCGATCTTGTAAGTCTTGGTTAGCACTTTCAGGAGCTTCATTTAGTTCGTAATCGGCAACAGCTTGTGCATTCTCTCGAATCAGAGAGTCAATATCTATTTCAAGTCCGGTTGATTTATCAAACTTTGAATCACTCACAAATATTTATCCAGTTCCACATCCTTAACAAGAACGGCAGGGCCAGTTAATGTCGCATTACTATGTCCATCAATTTCTACTACCAAGCGCCCTCCTGGTGGGTTTATGACCCACTTAATTGGTAGCGTCTTTTTGCTCTTAATTGTTGCAGCTAACGCCACCGCACAAGTGCCAGTGCCGCATGATTGTGTTTCACCAACTCCGCGTTCAAACACTCGCATTTTTATTTCGCCATTATCTACTAACTCAACAAACTCGATGTTTACACCGTCAGGATAAGCATCCTCTGGTAAAACAGCGGGTGATTTTTTAAGATCTCCCACTGTTTCCAAATCATCTGTAAATACCACCGCGTGTGGATTTCCAACATCAATATTTAATCCAACGAAAGTTTTTGAATTTTGTATTACTGATACCTCACCATTTATTTGAGTGACTTTTCCCATGTTAACTGAAATATCACCCTCATCTGGTACCGATAAGAATTTTCGTCCATCACGTGTATTAATGGCATAGATTCCACTGGCTTGGTATCCACGATCAGTTAGGTAGCGGGCCATAACTCTTATGCCATTGCCACACATCTCAGCTACTGAACCATCTGAATTTGAGTAATCCATAAACCAAGCACCATCAACCTTTATTATTTTTATAAAGCCATCACTTCCAATTCCTACTTTGCGGTCACAAATTTTCTTTATTTGTTCTGGTGTAATTAAAATCTTATTTTCTGGATCAAAAACTAATACAAAATCGTTGTGGG
>JACCEE012313826.1_pt1 | contig 20697 bp, 13 predicted proteins | sample 7449931 | NCBI WGS metagenome assembly JACCEE01 (sample SAMN15323457, study PRJNA562643) | freshwater metagenome | isolation source: river surface water | place: USA:Blue River Watershed | collected 2017-08-19 | reverse complement strand
TTACCGATCGCGAATTTCTACAATTTCGTATCGACTTTCTAAAAAACTCTCTCAACCAAAACTTTATTAATTCCATCACGCAATCAGACCAAGCTAAACTTTGGCTTGATACTCTCATACAAAACATTCAAAACCCCTGTGAGTTTTTAGTTAGAAAACTGAATAACTGTTCCTCACTAAATACACTCATTGCTAATAATCATTTATGTAACCCCGCAAAGGAGCCCAATCTCTTAAACTTTCTTCTTCAAGATCATTCATTCGATAGAGATATCGATAACATTATTGAAAAACTTTTAGATAAAAATTTTCCTTTAAGCCAAGACACGCTTATTCAGCTTAAAGCTCAAAACAATGATCATATTTTCAACATCCTTAAGAAGAATAAATTTTCTTTCAACGAGAATGAAATATCAAGCAAAGCCAAAGATGCTCCACTTAATCGAGAGTTCACTAATTTCAAAATAAAAGCTCTAGATATTAGAAGTAAAAAAAATGAGATTGAACTTATTGCTCTAGCGAAAGAAATTCCCTATCTCAGTTCCAAACTACCTAACGAAAGTGATTACTTTAAAAAGATACATTCATATATTTATAATGATCTATTTCAAATCCACCTACAAAGGGCCCCGGCAAACGGCATGATCAATATCCCTAAAAAGCTTTTAGTCGCATCGTATGATAAATTCGCCACACTCACTTGGGATCAAACTAATAATAAATATCTTCCAAAAGATGAATTCTCTATAAAACTTTCGGATTCAGAAAGAATCTCGACTTCGACTTGCCAAGGGAATATTGCCTTATTCTATCACGAAAAAACTCCACGCGCGGTACTACTCAATACCCAACTAAAGAAAATTAAGGATATTCCTTTTGTTCACGCCATAACAAGTGACCAAAAGTATTTTTACACATCCCACGACAGTTCATTTAATATTTACGATTGCCAATTCAAACTTATTTCTTCTGTCAAATATCCTATAGAAAAAGACGCTCATGATATTCTCATTCAAGATGGCAAAGCTTTTTTACTCGATAACATAATGTGTCCCATTTATCTTTTTATCATCGACATAGCGAATATAAAGAAGCCCAAACTCACTGCGGCCATTGAAGACCAGTGCGTGAATTGTCATCTCAATTACCAATGGATTAATAAGGAAAAGAAAGAATGGTATGTAGTTTCTGAGTTTGCTCACATGGGGGGGAGTGGACATACCATCACAACCTACAACTATTCTAATGGCTCCAAGATATCCAATCTGACAATCCCCGCCCATGAACGTTTTGCTGAAGTGCCTAGCTCATTTTCTGTCTCTCAAGTTTATCAGTCAGGAGATCAACTTATTGGAAAAAATGGCGCTGAACTCTTTATTGTGAAACACGATCGAACAAACTACTCACAAGGCTTCACCACTTATTTACCTCTCGTTTTTCAAGAGGACTACCATTATTACCGCCCATTCTTTTTTAAGAACATGGCTTTATATTGCGAACGTGAGAAGTGCCTTGTTTTCAGTATTTCAAAAGATTTTATCCAACCCGTTTTTTGGGGGGATCTTGGACTTAAAGACGTTCGTTACATCTTTTCTTTAGATAAATAAGTTTGCCTCGAGAAAAATAAAAAAGGGAAGCCCTAAGACTTCCCTTTTTTCCTCTAAGAGACACTCATCAAAATTACATTCCCGTCATCGGAAGATAAACGGTCCGGCTTTGATACGTCTGCTCATTTATATTAAGAATATCGCCACCAAGATTCAAGCGTAAATCAACAGTCACATTGTATGCCCCATAAGGGAGATAAAGGTTGAGTTGTTGAAAATTAATAATGACCAAACTTTGCATAGGATTTAAATCCCGGATGAAAAGTTGATCTGCTCGCACAGTTCTATTTTCCATGACGCCTTGTCCTTGGAAGGTGAGAGTCACGAGAAGCTGTTGTGGTGCAAAACTTTTGTTCATCACAAAACGAAGTTCACTAGTGGCCATTTGAATTTGATCGGGGGCCATACGCAGTGGATTTAATACTCTTTCTTTAGGGAGAAAAGATATTGTGTAACGAGCGCGTGTGGTCTTATTAGAGTAAGTTCCTTCATCGCTATTGTAGTAATCCTTACGGGCCACAATAAGCGCCTGGTTACTGTAATCCTGAGCAGTCAATTGGATCATACCTGAAGAATCAAAGTTGGCACGAAGATCAGCATTCACCATGCCCATGGCATTTTCAAATTGAAAATCGATTTCAGCGTATCGAGTGACGTTCACAGTGTAAGGAACACGAACAGTCACAGGGCATGAATAGCTTTCTGTTCTATAGCGGGTTTCATAGCGGCAGATATTTTCATAATAGGTCACATTATTGCAAATTGTCTGACCAGGTATTGAGTTACAAACTTGACGTGGAGGTTCGTTGCGACAAACGCGACGACCATTTTCAAAAGTACATACAACTCCACCACCTTCCATATGACATTGAGTTTGTGGGGGAGCTTGATGACATTCTTGACGTACACGGGGAACTTGCTGACAGATTTGTTCTTGATAAGGGACTTGGCGGGTACAGGTTTGATAGCGGACTTCATCTCTATACTGAGTTTCAGTTGTGATCGAATCCAAGCTCATATGGTCATAGCTTTGACCTTGATAACGAAGAACCTTTGTTGATTCAGCATTAGCAAGCCAAGGTGAGATCAAGAGGATAATAATTAATAGAAGAACAAGATGCTTCATGCAAACTCCTTGAGTTTTTAGTTTTGAGCCAAGATTTTATAAGCAAGGAACTTGCCAACTTTTTAGCATTTTAAGTCATGAAAATTTCAGATTTTTATTTTTTAAGTTTTGACCCCAGGGCCAAACTGGCCCTGCGTCAAAATCAGTTCAAGAGTCAAAAAACACCCATTAAGCTTTGAGCGAGCGCTTTAAGTATTGTCCTGTATAAGACCCCTTCACCTTGGCCACTTCCTCAGGAGTTCCCTGAGCGATAATTTCGCCTCCACGGTCTCCCCCGTCTGGACCCAAGTCTATCACCCAATCGGCAGTTTTAATCACATCCAGATTGTGTTCTATCACAAGCACTGTGTGGCCATTGTCAGTGAGTTGATGAATGGCCTGAAGAAGAATGCGGATGTCGTTAAAATGAAGTCCTGTTGTTGGTTCATCCAAGACATAGAGACAATGCCCCTTGGCCCTTCTTCCTAATTCTGAGGAAAGCTTCAAACGCTGAGCTTCTCCCCCTGAAAGAGTGGTCGCAGGTTGTCCTAGCTTCATATAGCCAAGCCCTACGGCCTGCATGGTATTTAGCACTCGACTTAAGCGTGGATGATTTTTAAAAAACTCCACCGCCTCATCAATGGTGGTATCCAAAATATCGGCGATATTTTTTCCCTTATAAAGAATCGAAAGGGTTTCTTTGTTATAGCGCGTGCCCTTGCATTCACTACAGGTAATATAAACATCGGGAAGAAAGTGCATTTCAATTTTTTTAACCCCATTTCCTTCACACTCTTCGCAGCGCCCTCCCTTCACGTTAAAGCTAAAGCGCCCGGGCTTATAACCTCTCACCTTAGCTTCAGGGGTTTGAGAATAGAGCGTTCTGATATCATCAAAGATACCTGCATAGGTAGCAGGGTTCGAGTGAGGAGTTCTTCCAATAGGAGATTGATCGAGTTCAATCACCGAATCAATCACTTGAACACCTGAGATAGAATTGAAATTATTTCTTTCGATGAGATGGCGCTTATTGGATTTCGCCATATAGGAATGTATGGCAGGAACGAGAACCTCATGAACCAGAGTGGATTTTCCTGATCCACTCACACCAGTAATACACACCAATCCTTTAAGCGGGATATCTACGCTTAAATTTTTAAGATTATTTTCCTTCGCCCCTTTCAGAGATATTTTTTCTGTCAGCTCGCGACGTTTATTCGGAACATCTATTTTCATTTCCCCCAAAAGATACTTCGCGGTGAGAGATTTTTTATTCTTCATAATCTCATCAAGCGTTCCAGAAGCGACGACTTCCCCACCATGAGTCCCTGCCCCTGGCCCCATGTCCACAATAAAGTCTGCACTTTGAATCGCGTCTTCATCATGTTCGACAACAAGTATGGTATTTCCTAAATCTCTTAAATTTTTTAGCGTTTCTATAAGACTCTGGTTATCTTTTTGGTGAAGACCGATACTAGGTTCATCCAAAACATAAAGAACACCTGAAAGGGCCGAACCAATTTGTGTGGCAAGACGTATACGCTGAGATTCACCTCCAGAGAGACTTCCGGCTGCACGGTTTAAGGTGAGATAATCCAGACCCACATCCAATAGAAATTTAAGTCTGTTGGTAATTTCTTTTAAAAGTTTTTCAGCAATCTTGGCCTTATCCCCTGTGAATTTATTTTTACCAAAGAAATCATAAAGCTCGCCAATGGATAAATGCCCAAGCTCCATAATACTTTTGCCATGGATCTTGGTCGATAGTGCTACCATATTAAGGCGCATGCCATGACATTCATCACAAGGTTGAATATTCATGTACTGTTCCAGCTCAAGACGCATGCGCTCTGATTCACTTTCTAAGAATTTTTTATTAAGCCAGTTGTTAATCCCAGGAAACTCTTTGGTAAAACGAAAACTGCTTCCCTGGGTAGAAAAGCGGTATTCATAAAGCTTTTCCCCATTACCTTCAAAAAGCATTTCCACTTGTTTCTTAGGAAGTTTTTTTAAAGGAACATTCATATCAATTCCTTCTTCCTCACAAACCGTTTTGGCCATGTGATAGAGAAAGGAGTTTTTCTTGGCAATAGGTAAAATCGCCCCATCATCGATGGAAAGATCAGGATCTTGAATCATGAGCTTTCTGTTAAAACTCTGTTTTTCTCCAAGACCATTACAGGCAGGACAAGCCCCAATGGGGGAATTGAAGGAAAAAAGTCTAGGCTCAAGAGGCGGGTAGGTTACTTTTGTGACAGAAGAAATATTGAGTTCACTAAAAAATCTCTCTTCAGCTTTCTCCCCTTCTTTTTCAATAAGGGCGATCACCCCGCCGCCACCATATTTGTAAGCAAGCTCGATAGAATCGACGAGACGAGCTTCAATTCCCTCTTTTACAAGCAAGCGATCTACGATCACTTCCAGCTTAGGATTTTTAGGAATTTTAAGCTTGGGATTTTCTTCGAGGCTGGTGAGCTCGCCATTGAGACGCAAGCGATTAAATCCCATGCCTGCAAATTGTTGAGCAACTTCCATCATGTCTGTTTTAGGATCATGAGCAATCGGCGCTAAAAGCTGAATCTTGGTGCGCTCTTTATACTGAGACAATTCTCTGGCCACTTGGGCCGGGGTATAGGAACGAATCTCCACTCCACTTTCAGGGCAATAAAGAGTCCCTGCGCGGGCGTAGAGAATACGCATATAATCGTAAATTTCAGTAATAGTTCCTACGGTTGAGCGAGGGTTCTTACTAGTTGTTTTTTGATCAATGGCAATCGACGGTGAAAGACCCTCAATCGATTCGACATCAGGAGGATTATATACTCCCAAAAATTGTCGGGCATAAGACGAAAGAGATTCAATGTAGCGCCTCTGCCCTTCAACATAAATGGTATCAAACGCTAAAGAAGACTTTCCAGATCCTGACGGGCCAGTCACAACCGCTAGGGTATTTTTGGGAATTGAAACCGTGATGCCTTTAAGATTATGAACATGGGCTTTGTGAACGGTGATATTTTCATAGGCCATAGCGACCTCACTTTTCTTTTGAAATTTCCAGAGCCGTTTTTAAGACATATTGGCAGCCTTCTTCTGAAGCCTGATTTTTTCCATAAAGTTCAAAGGCCGTACCGTGATCCACGCTCATACGTAAAAAAGGTAACCCTAGAGTCATATTGATGCCTTTAAGACCATGACGGGCCTTAAAGCTAGGAAGCCCCTGATCATGATACATATAAACCATAAGCTGAGAGCGCTTGAGATTTTGCTTAAAATGCAAAGTATCGCCTGAAAGAGGACCGATAAAAGAAATATTGGGATAACTTTTTTTAAGTTCCTCTAAGGCCTGAATAATTTCTTGATCTTCATCGCCGAGAAGTCCGCCTTCACCAGCATGGGGATTGATACCCGCAACAATGACTTCTTCCAAAGAACAAAAGTATTTTTGATACTCTTCAATTACAGTTGCTAATTTTTTTTGAATATAATCTTTCGTTAAAATTTGAGTAACTGCTCTCAAAGGAATGTGGTCTGTCATGAGCAAGACGAACTCTTCATCTGCTTTAAAAGTCATAGCGAGTTCGGGCTTTCCACTGACCGCACGCAAATACTCTGTGTAGCCCAAGTGATGGGTTCCTAAATCATGCAGCTGATCTTTGGAAGTAGGAAGAGTCACCAAAATATCTTTCTCTTTGATAAGTTCTAAAGCTTTTTTTAAACTGGTGAGAGTCAGTGAAAGACCTGAGGACTCTATTTCAACTAAACTTAAATTTTTAAATTCTTCTTTGTTGAAACTTAAAAAAGCAAGGTTCTCTTCATAAACTCTTTTTTGACAAACAAGAACAATTTTTTTTTGCTCAGAGGGACTAAGCTTAAGAAAACTCTTAAGAAAGACTTCCATTGCAATGGATTTCTCATGCCCTTGAGTAACGTAGATCATAAATGATAATTAAAAAGTACGAACGTAGTGTTTATTTTTTTCTCTTTGAGTCCAGACGTCTAACATCTTTTTGGCAGTCTCTTCGAAGAGCTGATCTTTAATTCTATCTTTTTCTTTAGTATAGCGCTCAGACTCAACCAAATCTTTTTTCTTCAAAAAGAAAACATGATAACGATCATTCATAAGCACAGGATCAGTAAAAGCCCCTTCATCCGTTTTCTTTAATTGCTCGCGCACATTGGCCGCTAAACCTTCTTCTGTCATATCTCCAAGATCACTCGTGTCTAAATTACGCATTTTCTCAGGAAGGTGACCATCAGCTTGATAGCGAATTAACGCCTCTTTCATTTCTTCTTTCGTGACTGGCTTGAAATCTTTTTTAGAAATAGAAAAATCGATGAGGTTGTAACGAAAGTTAAGGGCTTTATTATCAGCATTTTTTCTGTAATAAGCGTTTTTAATTTCTTGCTCAGTAATAGAAATGAGCGGCTGAATCACGCGAGTCATGAAGAGGTTAAACTCGATACTCTCGCGCACCAATTCAAAATACTCATCAAAGGTGAAATTGTTTGAGCTTAAAAACTGTAAAAGCTGTTCACGCTTAAGACCCAAGCGTTGCTCAGTATCTTTAACTTGTGATTCAACTTGATCGTCAGAGATCACATAGCCCAATTCACCAAGCTTAGCGCGAACGAGAATCTTTCTCATCATGAGTTCGATGATTTCTGCTTGGCTGTATGTATTTTGATTATAAATCATGCCCGAGATATTTTTTCGAACGGGCAAGGACCCCATCACTCTTTTCACCATAGAAAGGGTGAAAACCTGATCATCAATCACTGCAAGGGTCTTATCTAAAAGTTTGGCCTGAGGAGCACCCCAGGCCAAAGTTGAAACAAGAGTAAAAACAAGAAAAGCGTATTTCATAATCCCACCTGCCTTTTAAAGGCTAAACGTGGGGCTATTCTAAGTATTTTTTCTCAATTTTGATAGAAGCTTCTTTACGTAAAGCTGCAAAGTAATCTTCGATAATTTTATCGCGCTTTGTATCATAAATGATTTTCTTATAAAGAGAGCTGTCGATGTCTTTGAAATCTCTTACGGCCATCACTTTTATAATATGATAACCAAATTGAGTTTTTACTGGAGGAGAAACGTAGCCTACTGGCTTACCTTTGATCGCCTCAAAAAACTCAGGGGCTAGACGTATCGCTGGTTGAAAGCCAAGATCGCCACCATTGGGGGCCGTGCTACTTTGAGAATACTTATTGGCAAGCTCAGGGAAAGTAGAAGGCTTCTTGCTGATTTGGCCATAAACCTCAAGCGCTTGAGCCAAAGCCGCTTCAGCTTCTTCCTTAGCAGGTTGTGCTCTCATACGGAAAAGAATATGAGCTGTACGATATTCTTTGTGATCGTTGTAATACTTCTTCACTTCATCATCAGTCACAGTGATTTTAGCAAGAAGTGGTTCTAAATCTTTTGAAACCATTGCGTGAAATAGAACGTCTTCCATTTTTTGTTTCACTACAGAATCATTATCAAGCTTGATTTTTTTCGCTTTGATAATTCCAAGCTCACGATTAATCATGTCTGTGAGAACTTTTTCTTTGGTAACTTTTTTATCGCCTACCACAAGAAGATTTTGCTTATAGGTTTGATCAAACTCACTGAGCTTGATAGCAGAACCATTCACAGTTGCTACAGTTGGATCTGTTTGAGCAATCGCTAATGCGCTTAAGCCTAATGCGAGTGCCATGATGCCAGTCTTAATCATTTTATCATCCTTGAAAAAGTGGAGACTTGCTAACTAGTATATAATAAAAACACTAACATGGAAGGATTTGCTGAGCAATATCTTTGGCAAAAGCAAGGAGTACTCCCTGATCCACACGATCTTTATGCGTATAAACCACACGATAATCTGGAGTAATTTGGTACACCTTTGGTCTGGCCATAAATGTTTTAACAATGCTATCCCGAAGCTCGGGTTTGCTTTCCAAGATGCCTTTATCAAAACGCATATTGATGGTGCTTCCAGCAATTTGCACTGACTTAAGCCCCAAACGTTGAAGATGAATACGGCTTTCGATAAGCGAAAAAAGGTTTCGAGCTTCTTCAGGAAGCTGCCCAAAAATATCTTCCATTTCCTCTCGTAAATCACTGGTATCTTTTTGAGTTTCGCAGTTCGAAATCTTTTTATAATAGCGCAGTCTTTCCGCTGGATCAGAAAGATAGTGATGAGGAAGGTGAGCGGCAAAAGGTGTCGAAAATTCGATATCTTTTTTAAGCACTCGACTTTCGCCCCGAAGCTCAGCAATGGCCTCTTTAAGAAGTTCCATGTAGAGCTCTAGACCGACCGCCTCAATGTGCCCCGACTGCGAAGCTCCCAAAATATCTCCTGCCCCTCTGATTTCTAAATCGCATGACGCTAGGGAAAAACCTGCCCCCATTTCTGCATAGGTTTGCAGCGCTTGAAGGCGACGCTCAGCGATTGGGCTTAAATTTCTGGTATTAGGGATCACAAAATAGGCATAGGCTTTCTTGTCGGACCGCCCGATGCGGCCGCGCAGCTGATGAAGCTGTGAAAGACCAAAGGTATCGGCCCGGTTGATGATCATAGTGTTGGCGTTGGGAATATCAATCCCCGATTCAATAATCGTGGTACTCAAAAGAAGCTGATAATTTCCAGCATAAAAATCTTTAATACGCTTTTCTAATTCTTTTTCAGCTAACTGCCCATGACCAATTACTATTTTAAGTTCTGGTACAAGCTCACGCAAACGCCCAGCGACTTCTTCAATGTCATTGACACGATTATGGACAAAAAAGATTTGTCCACCGCGAGAAATTTCTTTCTTAATCGCCTGTTGAATCGTGAAATCATCATCTTTGATGAGATAGGTTTTGATCGACTGACGCTTAGGAGGAGCTGTCTGAATGAGAGAGAGATCGCGAAGACCTAGAAAAGCTAATTGCAAGGTTCGAGGGATAGGCGTGGCAGTCAAAGTCAAAAAATCCACTGTGGATTTCATGAGTTTTAATTTTTCTTTGTGGCCCACACCAAAACGTTGTTCTTCATCAACAATCACTAACCCCAAATCTTTAAACTTTAAATCATCAGCTAAAATTTTATGAGTTCCGATAATAATATCGACCCTTCCCTCACCTGCATCTTCTTTAATTTTTTTTACTTCCTGCGCTGTCTTAAACCGAGAAAGAAACTGAATATTGACTGGGAAATCTTTAAAACGTGAAACAAAAGAATTGTAGTGTTGAAGGGCCAAAATCGTTGTAGGAACTAAAACGGCCACTTGTTTTTTATCTAGCACGGCCTTGAAAGCCGCCCGCATGGCCACTTCAGTTTTTCCAAACCCCACGTCGCCACAAACCAGATGATCCATAGGCACAGGCTTTTGCATGGCCTCAAGCACATCTTCAATGGCCTTGGTCTGGTCGGGAGTTTCGGCAAAAGGAAAGGCTAATTCAAACTCTTTATACTGATGATCTGGAGGAGAATAAGAAAACGCTTGAGAAGATTGGCGCTCTGCCTGAAGTTTCAATAGGTCGAAAGCCAGCTCTTTAGCGGCACCCTTGGCGCGTTCTTTGAGCTGAATAAATTTATTGGTGCGTAAATTAGCGAGCGATAATTCAGCTGTGGCTTCCGCATGCTTTTGAATTTGATTCATGCGATAGACAGGGACGTAAACCTTGTCATTATCGCTATAGAGAATCACCAAATAATCAGTGGCCGTACCACCCACATCCAAGGACTCCAAGCCTAAGTATTTTCCCACACCATGATCAGTGTGAATGACAAAATCCCCAGGTTTTAAAGTGGCTAACTGCTCAGCAAAGAGATCAAGTTTTCTTGTGGGCGTTTTTCTTACGGCCTTCTTTTTAAGAGAGAAAATTTCTGCTTCAGTGAGATAAAGAATCTTCTCTGCTTCATAAAAGAAGCCATGATTTAAATTCTGAAAAGAAAAATGGATGCGCTCGCGCACAAGGTGGGGAACTTGGTGTACATCTAAAAGATATTGGAGTTCATCTTTCGTTGAAGCCGCTGTCACACAGAAAACAACATGACCAGAGTATTGATAATGAGTTTTAATCACTTCAAAAAGACTCTGAATAAATTCATGCTTAGGAACGGTGACATTCATAAAACGCGCCAAATAAGCGCGAGCTTCTTCTAGGTGAACATCAATTTCCTCAGTGAGATCGGCTGTTAAATTGGCCGTAACGCCAAAGCCATTGATCTTAAAAAGAGAAAAATTTTCTGTGAGTTTTTCAAAATCGACGAGGGTATACAGACGTGAGGGAGGGGGAAGAAGACTCTCACTGTCTCCATCGCCCTCAACTCGCTCATGCTCGACACGTAGTTCTTCCCACCAATCAGCGAGGTTGCGACTGAGATTAAACTCATTCACAAAATGAAGATGAAGTTCTTTAGGATTGAAGTAATCCAAAAGAGTCATGGGCTTTTCAAAAAAGAGAGGAACAAAAGCCGGATAATTTTCAAAAAGCTGCTTTTCTCCCAACAACTCCAAGACATGACGGCGCTTAGCGAAGCGCTCTTTTTGCTGAGGAGGAGGCATAGGAATATTTTCTCTGAGCTTTAGAACATAATCCCCTTGAGTCAAAATCCCTGGTGTAGGGGCAAGAGTAAGTGCGGCATAATCTTCTTCTCTTAAGGTCTTTTGTGTTTTGAGATCAATTTTATAAATGTGCTCAATTAGATCATCAAAATAAGTCAATCGGACCGGTGGATGAGAAAGAGGATAAATATCGAAGATCTCCCCTCGCTGAGCAAATGTGCCAGGTTCCTCAGCGGTAATCGCAGAGGAATATCCCAACTCCACAAGTTTTTGCGCCAAATCACGCGGAGCAAGTATGTCCTCACGATTCAGAACAAAAGACTTTTCTTTAAAAAAAGATGAAGGAGGCAAATGCAAAAAGAGAGCTTCTAAATGACAAACGACGATAGAGCTTTCTTTTTTTCTACTGAGTAAATCGAGTATTTTAAAGCGCTTAAAAAGATTGAGCTCGGAAGAAATGATGCCCCCATAGGGACTTGTTTCCAGACCAGGAAAAAAATAAACATGAGTCTGGGGAATGGCAGAGCGTAGAGTTTCATAGAGCTGCTCAGCTTCATCAAGAGTCGAACAAACTAAAACATGTGAGCGATTTGCAAAAGCCTGATCATTTTTGAATTGAGTTTCAAAAAAAATAGGCCACTCGTCAGTCTTAATTCCATGGAGAACAACCGGGCTATGACCCTTCTCCACCATAAGTGAAATTTTTCTTCTAATCGCGCTAAAAAAATTCATAAATTCATCTTATCATGTAAAAATCTAGATAGGCTTCCGAGTAAAATAGTCAAATAAAACTTTTTTGGAAAAAAATCCGAATAAGGCATAGAATAAGTCTATGATGACACTTTTACCCTTAGCTATATTTATCGTGAGTTCTATCGCCTGTCTATTGGTGCTCGTCCTCGTTGGCAAAATTCTTTCTCCAAGACTCTCGTTAAAAAAACGTGAAGTCTACGAAATGGGCGTCAAAGCAAAAATTCAAGAACGCCTCCCCATCAAATTTCATCTCCCTGCAGTTATTTTTATTTTTTGGTCCACTTGGTTACTCTTTTTTCTTCTTCCCTGGATTTTTATCTATCAAAAAGAAGGAATGAGCTATCACCTTTCCGTTGGTTTGATTTTTATCAGTGCCATTTTCGTGATTGGTTATCTTATTGGCATGTTCACTGGCGCCTACAAAGAAAAGAGGAATACATGACCTTCCTCATTCTGAGTTCCTTTATCAAATCTTTTATGATTATCAGCTTTTTAGGGTTGCTTATTTTTCTGGCCCTCTTTACTGAAAATCTTGTGACAAAAATTCTCTCTAAGAGTTACGGCTCACAAATTCGGCTCAACCCTTTTTATCCTCTCATCAAGCTTTTTACCAAAAGAGAATCTGTACCAGACTATGCAGCCTCTCCACTTTTTTTTAGAGTCATTCCTTTTCTTAATTTCATTTTTGCCCTTCTTCCTGTGGCGATCATTCCATGGTGCGAACCCTTTCTTATCTACGGTGTTCCACAAAATAGTGAAGTTTTTGGTAACGGTCAGGGCGTTCTCATTTTCTTTGCCATGTCATCTCTTGCTATTCTTACCGTGCTGTGGAGTGGCTGGCTAGCGCAAAAGAATGTCACGATCTTAAGTTCTATGCGAGCCGCCTATAGAGAAATATCCTGCAAGATCCCCTTGCTCATGATTGTCTTCTCTATGATTCTATTCTATCGCAGCTCTGATCTTAACCAAATTATTTTGATTCAAGACAGAACTCAGTGGGGTATACTCCAACAACCTTTAGCTGCGCTCATCTTTTTTGTTGCCCTCCTTGCTGAAATTGGCAAAGCCCCTTTTGATACTGCAGAAAACTTTTATGAACTCAATGGAGGCTATCTTTCTGAGTATGGAGGAAGCCAGACCTTCTTTCTTCTTCTTGCGGAATACGTCAATCTCGTTATCTTTTCCATTATCTTTATCCATCTCTTTCTTGGTGGCTATCACATTCTTCCAGGTTTTGAATGGATTCTACAATATGCACCGGGGCTACTTTTCACTCTGCAAACAAGTTCGGTCATCATTAAAATTATTATTCTAGTTATGCTTTATACAATTTTGAAACTCGCCATCCCTCGTTATAGACACGAAGATCTTTTGGCTTTTGGACAAAAGGGGTTATTACCTTTGAGTTTTATCAACTTACTCGTTGTCATCGCCGGACAATACTATCGAACCTATGGGAGTCTTTTTTAAATGGACTATTTGATATCACTTGTAACTGTTGTATTTGCCTTTGCGACCGTTCTCAGTCGCAAAACAGTGACAGCTTCATTTTTCTTTTTAATGACTTGTCTCAGTGTGAGTGCCATCTTTTTTGAATTACAATTGATTCCTTTTTCGCTCATTCTGATTTTTTCTTCAGCTTTTTGGCTGAATGTATATTTTCTCTTTTCCACTTTGCTTTCCAAAGAGATGAAGGCGAAATCTCTTCTTCCTGACAAAATTCGACTTAGCCTCGCTTGTGCTGGCGTTTCTTTAATCTCTCTTCTTTTTGTTCTTTATTATCTTGCCATAAAAGATACGACCCCTACTGCTTATGGAGTTATTGATTTCGCCAAATACTGGAAGGAAGATTTTATTTTGAACTACCCACTTCTTCTCACATTTTTCTTACTACTTATTTTAGGTCTTATCACTGTGTTATATATGACCTGGAAGGGACACACTAAGGAGCAAGGCCATGACAATTTTTGAGCTTTGCGGACTTTTTCTCATTATTGCAGGGTTGGCAGGTTTTGCTTTTAAACGCAATATTTTAGCAAACGGCATGTCCTTTCAAATTATTGTCTTGGGTCTTATTCTTTTGGCAAGTCGGGGCTTTGCCCATGAGTTTTCTCGCTCATCTTTCATGCTGACTTTCTTTCTTTTATTTTTTGCCAACATTTTCTTTATGATCTTTATCGCAACCATCTATAGGGTAGTGAAAGATTATTATCTCAAGGAAGAGGTGTAATCATGGGTCGTTTTCAATTTTGGCTTCTTGCGGCTTTTGCCTTAAGTCTTTTTTCACTTTTCTTTATTCAAATAAAAAGTCGCTTAGCAGCTCTTACTCAAGTTTTTAATACAGTGGCCATTTCAGCTTTTATCGTCGCCCTATCTCTTGTAAGAGAAGTCAACTACTCAGCTGAGTTTCATTTATCACCTCTTAACAAGCGCATTCTTCTTTTTGCGACTGCGGCTCATTTTTTGGCTCAGTATTTTCTCTTTTTTAAACGCAATATTTATTCTCCATGGTGGTCATTTTTTGGTCAACTCTCACTATGGGGATTATTTATCTTTCTTTCAGCTCAAAACGTGATTCTTCTTTTTGCGGCTTATTTTCTTATGAGCATGCCTCTTTTTATTATTTTTACACGTTCTTCAGAACCTAAAAGTCTTCTTTCTCCAGCTTCTTATCTCACTCAAATCAGTTCATATTTCTCAGCTGGACTGAGTCTAGTCTTTTTTTCTCTGGCCTTAGGAAATAATACTTTAGGTTCAGGCCAGTTTCTTTCTCAAACTTTATTTTGCTTGGGTCTTATTCTTTTTCTTATCACTTTGATTTTAGAAATGAATATTTTTCCTCTAGGTAAAAACCTTTTGCAGATCTGGAAGGAAAACTACAGCCAATTCTTTTATGCTCTCTTCATCATCTATCCCGCTCTGGTATGGGCGCTTATGGTTCGCTTTAAAGAGTTGAGTTTAGATTGTTCTAAACAGAGTCTTTTCATTGTCCTCATTACCCTTGTCTCATTGTTGAGTTTGGCTTTGTGGAGCTGGAAAGCGTATAAGAATAAACTTTTTCAAAATCGCATGAGCCTAATGTTTAGAGTTAATGCTGTGATGTTTTTTGCGTATCTTCTTTTACCAGACGAAAAATTTAGTCAAGCCTATTTAGCCTATTCACTCTTAGCTGTTGGAGCTTCCGGAGCGGCTCTGCACTGTCTATTTTACCGACAAGATTTTACGGAAGAAGTTTTCGAAGGTCTTTTTTATAAGAATAAGTATCTCTCACTTCTTCTTCTTCTATTTAGCGGAAGCTTAGTGGGCTTTCCTCTCACCTCTACCTTCTTTTTCCGCTTAAAAACTCTTGCTCACTCTGAAGGACAATATCTCTATCTCCTTATTGAAATTCTAGGAATGCTGCTTCTTCTTAGTCAGTTTTATTTTTTGGCACGAACAATCTTTACCAAAAACGACAAAAATTTCTATCCACAGCCTATTGAAAAATATCGCTTGATTCTTGTCAGCGTGCTGGCTTTGGCGACACTTTATGGTGGCTTCTGGCCATTTATGAGGTTTTAGAACATGCTGAAGAACAAGTATCGCATACGCCTAAAAAATGGAAGAATTGTCGGTCCTTTTGCTCCCGAACAAATTACCGAGCTCTATGCCAAGGGCCATATAGATGGCACTGAGCAAGCACAAGTTTTCCCAGGTGGTAATTGGGAAAGAGCCGATACTCAAGCTGAGCTTTTAGAATGTTTTGTTGTTGCAATTTCCAAAAACTCAACAACAATCCATGAGCCCTCCATCTCTTTCCCCACAAGAAATACCAAAGAAAAATTAGCTCTGCCTAAAGCTTCTGTGATTGAAAAAGAGCTGGAAAAAGAGCAATCCAAAACTCAGACTCCAAAGCCATCAACACAAGGAGAATTTAAAGAGTTTAAGTTCTCAACTGACGATAGCCCTGTTGAAATTCAAGTTGATTACGAGCAACTCGAAAAAAAATATCAAGAAGAAAGTAAAAAAGCTGAAGATGATAAGAAGGAAGAGTTCGAACGAACTCGCATAAAAAAACTAGAGACAGCTCAAGACCTTGACAAAACGGTAGTGAAACCAGGCGCCATCTCTTATACAGATTTTTTTAAAGTCAAAGAGGAACCCAAAGCAGATGAACCTCCTCCACCTGTACCAATTGAAGACGAAGGACCTTCTGCCTCTGATAAAACTCAAGTCATCACACTTCAAGAAGCTTTACCAGACTTAAAAGCCGTAGCTCAGCAAGCAGAAGAAGAACTTCAGGAACTCATTATTGCCAAAGAAGAAGAGGAGCAGAAAAAACTTGAAGCCCTCAATCCAGACCCCAAAGGCAACCAAAAGAAAGACAGCGGCAAAGACCTTCTCAAAAAGAAAGGCATGAAGCCCATCGTCTTTATTGCCTTCCTTGCTATTTTCATTGTCCTTTTATTTCCTGAAAATGAAAAAACACTCGGAGATATTAAACCAGAATATAGTGTGATCTCCTTCCCTATAGCTAATGCTATTGAAGACAGCAATAAAGCCGCAACAGAACTAAAAGAAGGCGTAAAACTTTATAACAAAGGAACTTACCTTGATAAATTGCGTGCCGCTGAACACTTCAAAAAATCTCTCGAAGCCAAGATTCAAGATAACCCACAGGCCCTAGGACATCTTGTCCTCACTTATGCGGAACTTTTTCCCAATACTGAATCCACCGATAATTCGACTAAAAACCTCTATCGCCTGATTCAACTGGCGCGGGGACGCATTATTACTGATAGCAATGTGGCCATTGGTTCTGCCATCTTTTATGGACACATCAAAAAATACTCAACCGCCACAACAATTCTAGAAAACTTTTTACGTGTCAAAAAGCAACCTTCTTCAAAACTCTTTGCTGTCTATCTTGATCTTCTTATCAAAAGCGGCCGCTGGGTGGATGCAGGAAAAGTTTATTTGCAACTCAAAGAAGTAAAATCTCTTCCTGTTGATGCTTATCTTCCCATTATACGTTTTTTAAATTTTGATGGGCACCAAGATGAAGCAAAAAAACTTTTAGAAGACGCTTTGAAGCGCTTCCCTAACTCTGTTCCACTTTTTCTTGAATACTGCTCTATGCTTCTCAATGACGGCAATTTTCAAGCTTTTGATAAAGCTCTTGAAAACCTTAAAAAGACTAGTGCTGAAAACTCACCCCTTCAAGTTTCTAAGTATCTTGAGTTTTTGGGCATGCAAGGAATTATAAAAAAGAACTCAGAAGTCGCTGCTACCTATTTTAAAAAAGCTCTACAAATCCATGAATCAGACGAACTTCGCTCAAAACTTTCTGCTCTAGAAATTGGAGGAAGTCAAAAGGTTGAGTCTCTTATTAGAGAAAGTAAAATTTTAGATTTAATCAATCGCTCACGAACTGCCGAAAGCGAAAGGCGTTGGGATGATGCCTTCAAGTTTGCCATTGATGCTGCTGACCTCTCTCCCGACTATATTCCCGCTCAACTCTGGTTAGCGTCTATTCAGACAAAGCGAGGTTATTTCAATGGTGCTATATCTACATTAGAAAAGATTCAAAAAGATAATCAGCAAAACCCACACGTGAACTTTGCGCTTATTAGAGCTTATATCGAAGCTCATAAACTTGATTTAGCCCAACGCCTCTTGGCGCAATTCAACAGCAGCAAGCTTGGACGTACAGCTGAATTTGCCTTCAATATGGGACTCTATTACAAAGGAACAAATGCGAACCTTGCGGTGAAATGGTTCACAACGACAACTGAAATCAATCCAGTTTATGATCAGGCTTATTATGAACTAGCTCAGCTTTTTTTCGATTCTCGCAAATACGATCGCAGTAAGTTATACATTTCAAAAGCCCTTGATCTTGATCCTGAAAGCAGTGCCTACCATGGGCTCAGTGCTCGTATTATTTATGAAACTGAAAATGTCGATACGGCTATCGGCTATCTACGCGATGTTTTGGAAAGTAAGGTTGATGATCCTTATCTTATTGGTGAAATCGCCATTCATTACCAACGAAGTGGAAGACTCAAAGAATTTGAAATCTATCAAAAAAAGTTTCAATCCTTGGTCAACCCTACGACAAATTTTTATGACCACATGATGTATGTCTCACGTATCAATGACAACTTCGACAATATCATCTATTACGGTAACGAGTATCTTAAGATCAACCCAGGAGCGATGGAGATTCGGCTTATCCTAGGTGAAGCCTACATGAAAAAGCAAATGTGGAAAGAGGCTTTGGAGATGTTTATGTCCGTGCGTGAACGTCTTCCATCTTATCCTAAAGTCAATTACTGGATTGCTAAGGCATCCCTTAGTCTTCAAGACTTCAAAAATGCCTATAAATTCTCCAAAGAAGAAATTAGCTACAACCCCTCTAATGAACATGGCTACTTTATTTTAGGTGAAACTTATAAGACACAGCAAAAATGGGCAGAGGCCTTAAACAACTTGGAAAAAGCGTTAAGTCTTAACGGAAACTCTATAGAAACTCTCTACTCTCTTGCTTGGATTAAGCATCGTCAGAATTATCCGAATATTGCACGCGATTTCTACACAAAAATTCTCAAGCTTGAGCCCTCGAATCCTGAAGCAAACAAGCAATTGGGCTATGTCTATAAAGATTTAGGGCAAGGAACTCTTGCCATCGAATATCTTAAAACTTATCTTGATCTCAATCCTGCTGCCGAAGATCGCAACCAGATCGAGGCACAGATTCGTCAACTGCAGTGAGGTAATATGCACGACATTAAGTACTTTTCAGAAAACACAGAACTCGTAAAAGCTAATCTCAAAAAGCGCGGCTTTGATCTCTCTATCGTCGATCAGGTCATCTCGCTCAACAGTAAGCGTCGCGAACTCACTCAATCGGTTGAAACCAAAAAAGCTGATGTAAATAAACACTCCAAAGAAATTGGCATGCTCAAGAAAGAAGGAAAAGATGCCACTGAAAAAATGAATCAGGTTCACCAGATCAAAAAAGAAATTGAAGAAGGTGAAGCACAACTTATTAAGGTGCAAGAAGACCAAAAAGATCTTCTCTCTCGTATTCCTAACCTTATCGCTGATGACGTTCCTGTGGGCGATAGCGCTGAACAAAACGTAGAAATCAAACGGTGGGGAACTCCTCGCAAATTTGATTTCGATCCTAAAGACCACTCTGATCTTGGTGAAGCCTTAGGCATGTTGGATTTCGAAAGAGGCACACGCATCACTGGAGCACGTTTTACCGTATATAGAAAACATCTCGCTCGCTTAGAGCGCGCCCTCATTAACTTCATGCTCGATGAACACATCAAAAACGGATACGAAGAAATTCTTCCTCCTTTTATCGTGAACTCATCCACCATGTACGGCACAGGTCAACTTCCCAAATTTGGTCAGGACCTTTTCAAGCTCGAAGGCTTTGATTGGTACCTCATCCCTACCGCTGAAGTTCCTGTCACGAACTTAAAGCGCGACGAACTCTTCTCTAAAGACGAACTTCCTATGCGCTTTGCTGCTCACACCCCATGCTTCCGTTCTGAAGCAGGTTCACACGGCAAAGACACCAAGGGCCTTATCCGCCAACACCAATTCAATAAAGTTGAACTGGTGAACATCGTCGCGGCTGACCAATCTGAAAAAGCCCACCAAGACATGATTGACCGCGCTTGCTCCATCCTTGAGGCCTTGGGCCTGCCATATCGCGCCATGCTTCTTTGCAGCGGCGACATGGGCTTTGGGGCCAGAAAATGCGTGGACCTTGAAGTTTGGCTCCCCGGACAGGGGGGCTACAGAGAGATCTCCTCTATCTCCAACTGTTGGGATTTCCAAGCTCGCCGTGCCGGCATACGCTATAGAAACGCCGAAGGAAAGCCAGAGTTCGCCCATACCTTGAACGGCTCAGGACTTGCGGTAGGCCGCACCCTCCTTGCCATCATGGAAAACTACCAAGAAAAGGACGGAAGCATCATTATTCCTGAGAAATTACGTCCTTATATGGGTGGAATGGAGAGAATTTCAAAATAAGACTTGAGATTTTTCCCCTAACGTTTTAAATTAGGGGTCCGCGGAGGATTGGCTGAGCGGTCGAAAGCGGCGGTCTTGAAAACCGTTGAACCCTCCGGGTTCCGCAGGTTCGAATCCTGTGTCCTCCGCCATTTTTTTAAAAAGCCCTGTTTTTACAGGGCTTTTTTTTTGACTTCTTTCACTGCAACCAATTGCAACCAGTCTCAGTCTTCTCTCCCATTTTTTACCCACATCATTTCTGCAAATTCATTAAGAGCGTGTTCATTTCTCTTAACGTAAGTAGCAACTGTTTTCATGTCTTTTACACCAAGTTGTTGTTGGCATAATGAGGCATCACCTTTGGACTCGTTATAAACCCAGGTTGTACCCGCATGTCGCATGATATGAGTTCCTGTAAATGGTAATTCTGCACGCTTAAAGGCCCTGTTGTAAGCGTTCTCAATTTGGCGATACTGAAAAAAATTATCTTCATTTTTAAAGATGAGTCCTTTCATATCAGGCTTCCAAATTTTAGCAAGAACCTTAAAAGCTTCTGGAAAGATTGCCAATTTTTTAGTGTTATTCTCCAAGTGCTTTGAGTTTTTAAAGCCAGGAAGTTCTTTCGACTCAACCCCCATTGCTCTCGGCCAATCAATGTGTCGCTTTACAATCATGTATGAGAGAGAAGGG
>JACCEE011028974.1_pt1 | contig 20716 bp, 22 predicted proteins | sample 7449931 | NCBI WGS metagenome assembly JACCEE01 (sample SAMN15323457, study PRJNA562643) | freshwater metagenome | isolation source: river surface water | place: USA:Blue River Watershed | collected 2017-08-19 | reverse complement strand
GTAACGGCAAAATCCGTCACGCAACTATTACTGTAGAGAAAGGTCTTCAAAATGCTTATAAAGGCAGAAAGCTTCTCAAGAGAGATATGAGAAGTCTTTGGATCAACAGAATTTCTGCTGCTGCTAAAATGCTTGATTCTTCTTACTCAAGATTGATGAACTCCCTCAAGCAAAAGAACATTGTGCTTAACCGCAAAATGCTCTCTGAAATTGCTGCTCGTGACTTCGACGGTTTCAAGAAAATTTTCGAATCTGCTAAGTAATTCGGGCAAAATATCGAACCAATAAGAAGGCACTCTTATGAGTGCCTTTTTTATTTCTTTTACTTAAGACTCAACTATAATGTTTTTTATGAACGCAGAATCGCAGAAGTATGTAGATATAGGTATCGTTGTCCTCAAACGTTTTAACACTCCACTCATTTTTGATGTCTGGATACGAAGGGCCAGTACAAGTTACTCTAAGCTTTTTATGAAAGGGGACATTATTGATTGGGAACGTCTTGAAGCCTATAAAAGCAAAGGGGTTGAATCACTCTGCGTGACTTTAGAGGATTATTCTAAGTACTCCCTTTATGTAGAAAAAATGGGAGAACATCTTGCAAAAAATCCTGATAAATTTTCTCCTGAAGATACGGCCGCTCTTTTAAGGGAAATGGTGAATTTCTCTATGAGAGAGATCATGGTGAATTCGCGTGTCGACGAAAGAGTTGTGGCCAATTCAACAAACGTGGTAAATAGCTGTGTTCAGTCCATGCAAAAAGATACAAAAAGCATGATGCGTATTGTGGGACTCATGGGGCAGCATCCTTACATCTTTAAGCATTCGATTACGACAAGTATTCTGTCCGTCATCCTGGCGCAAAATACGGGTATTGAAAATTTAAACAACCTCAATCTTTTAGGCTTGGGGGCTTTTCTTCATGACGTTGGTGTTTCTCAATTAAGCTTTGACCCTGAAGACAAGGAAACTTTATCTGCGGAAGAGCGCAAAGAAATCATGCGCCATCCTGAAATGGGTAAACGACTTTTAGATACAATTAAGGGGATGCGCACCGAGGTTTTGGCAATTGTAATGCAACATCATGAACAACCTAATGGGCGAGGTTATCCAAACGGTCTTAAAGATGCCGAGATTTATCACATGGCCAAAATCGTGGCGATCGCTGATACCTTCTCTGCCTTGATCACCAAGCGTAGTTTTCGTTCAGGAATGTCTCCCTTAGAGGCACTTTCTGTGATGAAAAGTGACACAGGGAAATTTGATAAACAACTCTTAGAAAAATTTTGCAAAGTTTTTGGTGGTTAAACGTTTTTATTCGACTGAGTCTTGATCCTCTTATAAAAGTCTTCTCGAGGATTTTTTAATCGAAAAATATCCGTTGGCGTTAACCAGTTATCGAGGAATTTTTCAAATTCCTTATAGGTTTCAAAATGGTTTAATTGTTTATCAATTTCATCGATAACCATTTTTCCCCATTCTGTTTTTGCACAGGCAAATACAACTTCAACATAAGGTTTATTATCAGTCAGAGGGAGATGAACGATTTCATCTTTTTCTTTAAAAAGTTTTTTGTAATAAACAGCTTCGAAAGGGTAACCTAGCGTGTAGTCAAGTCTGTCACGACCAAGCATTTGATGAACGAGTTTGCTATTTGAAATAACTTTTATCTTGCTATGGGTTTTATAATTGTTTTTTTGAAGAATAGGATCAATTCCTTCTCCATAGAGTCGGCCCACACCTAAAGTCCAATTGGTTTGATCTAATAGTGTTTGTAACGAATAGGGTGAATTCTTTTCTATTTCTTTAAGTCGATTCTTTTTCAAGAGAATTCCATTAGAGGGAATAATGACAAAGGGCCGTGAAAAATAAAAAATTTTTCTCCATTCTGGTGTATCAAGCCAACCTGCATTGCAGGTATTGCTTTTTTCCTCTGCTAGTTTGATAACCCTTAGGACATTGGCATTTAATGTTTTATGTTTGTAGTTTTTTAATTTTTTTCGCATATAGGTTTCGACTTGATCGAGAAAGCCTTGACCTTTAAATGGTCCCTCCACAACGAAGATCGGAGGGTCGTTCCAATTCGTCCATGTAATCATGTCATTTTGATCGTCCAAAGCAAGAACTTGAAAGCTTAATGTGCATAGTAAAATGATGATGAGTTTCATTGTAAACTCCAAAATATAAATCTTAGAACGGTTTTAGAAATACTGAAAAGGTAAGAAAGATGGAGAGAATTACTTTGAAAGCGAGAGTCTTAAAAGCTCAGTTTTTCGGCATAGAGTTTTACTTTATAAAAAGATTTTTTTCCGAAATACTTTCTCTTTGATCAATTTTTTCTTTTTAAGTTTTTCTTACTGCTAGTTTGAATTCAAGTGTTTTTCTATCAAATAATTTTCGCTTTTCAATGAAATCTCTTTCTCACTCCAGTAAAAAAGAAATTACTAAAGACTTTACTCTGGCCTTTTTTCTTCAATGTTAATCTGAAAAAAAAGGGAGGGTCTATGGGATTTTCACAACTCAGTGACGAGAAACTAGACGAGCTCATTGATGAATATATGGGACTGACTGCTGCTTTGATGGAGGAGCAACGAAAAAGAAGAACTCATCAGGGACTTATTAATCCAACGAAGAATTTGATTGAGACTTGTTTGAACCTACAGTTTGAGCATGTCGTATCTGACGTAAAAAAGAAACAGGATCATCAGGAGTAAGAGTAAAGCAACGTATAAAACCTCTCTGCCTTCTCACCTCAACGACTCTTCCAACAAATCGATTGGTAAAGTTGATCCGAGATAGTTTGGGTTTAATCGTTTTGGCCAGAGGCAGTTCTTCAGCTTCCAAGTCTTGGTCGATGGGGACGATAAATACGGGGATATAAGAAAAGAGCAGAAGGCGTATGCGACCATCTTTGACATCGTAGTTTATTAAGAGACGCCCGATAATCTGAAAGGCACAGGCGAAAAGGAAGGTGAGGGCGAAGACGTAAAGAATGGCTTTAAGAAGCATAGTTAAGACTCGCTAGTTTTTCACAACTAAATTTATTTTTTCACATGCCAGAGTTTTGCGCCAGTCTGGTTTTGAACACTTGAGCCTTATCATAAGATGAAATCCCATTAGTTTCTAGTGCTTAGATATGTCTCTTTTTTCTAAAGGCCCTTGAAGCCCGGAACAAAATGCTCGGGGTTTGGTTTCTGGGGTTTCTGGGTAAAATAGAGCAATGAAAAAGATTATTCTAAACCTTAGTCTTATTTTATCCCTTCTTCCTTTAGGCCATGTTTGGGCCAGCGACACTAAGTTAGACAAAGAAGTTGCTGAATTAGAAAAGTATGTTCTTGATGAACTGAATAAAAAAAATGTCAGCCAAGAAACCATTTTCTTTCATTATCTTCTCGCTGGGCGTGAGACTTATACTTTGGGTCTAGACCTGCACTCTAAAAAGTATTTTACAAAAGCTCTTGAGATGAAGGTTCAGGAGGATAAGACAGAGGCTTACGTCAATCTTATCGCTATTGCACACAGAGAGAAAAATGAAGCTGATAAGAAAAAGTATATTGCTGATTTTGAACTTTTTTTAAAAGCCAATTCAAGATTTGCCACTCCTGAAATGACAAATTATTTGGAGTTTTTGAAAACTGGAAAACCTGGAACGATGTTTCAGCATTATTTTGGTTTTTATAGTTCGATGAATAGTCTTGAAGATTCTATCAAAAAGAAAAATTACCTTCAGGCATACATGTCAATCAATCCCAAGGGGCTTGAAGGGGCTGAGATTGGCCTTAAAACGACTTACGATCTTTTGAATGTTCTTGTGAATAAAAAGAAGGCCAAGAAGCTTTTATGTATGGATACATATAAAAAGTTTCCCAAAGCTTTTTCTTATTCCGTTAAAATTTGTGCCATCCTTGAGCAGTATCTTGCAGAGGGGAAGGTTCAGCCAACTCGTATAGATGATCTTAAAAAGTATTTTGAAAAAAACCATCAAGACAGAGCCTATCTCCTAGGTGCGGTGGAGGATTTGAAATGAAAAAGTCATTATTAGTTATTTCCTTTTTGGCCCTCCTTCTTGTCGCCTGTGATCAAACTGGATTAGGAGTTGGCGCTGCTTTTAAAAATCTCATTTCTCTTCCTGTTCAAGGTGCTCAAAAAATTGCCAATAGCATCTCGGGAAAAACTTACGAAGCCTACAAAGAACGCACAACTCAGGGGCTGAATCGCGATGGTAGTAGTTGTTTTGATTCTCAACAGGGAAGCGGAAGCAGTTCCCAGTTCAATCAATTAAGCCGCATCGCTTGTCAGTGTAAGGCTTGGGCTACATGTTTGAAAGAGCTTTGCTCTTGCAATGTGATGTGCCCTGAAAATTTTAATATCTTTAATCGTCCAGATTACTCTTTAGAGCCAACTGAAGCCAACTCGCTTTCTTTTGTTAACAGTTCAAGTGCTTTTAAAAATAATAAGATGACTCAAGGTTATTGTTGGGGACATGCGGCCATTACCCAACGTTTTAATCGTTTAGGTTTTTTTGATAGTGCTGCTCAACCTGTGGAGAATGGCCGAGTCTTAGATGAGGGTAATGATCCTCAAACTTGGAAAGAGTATTATTCTAAACTCATTGACAAAATTGCAGATAATGAAGCCGCAGAAATTCCTGGTTTTGCTAATCTCGGGGAGTTTTCAAGACACCCTGTTATTCAAGAAATGCTTGCTGATAAAGTTGCTAAAACTTGGGCCGACAATGCCATGAGCTTTAATGGGCTTTCTGCTGGTCTTGACACAGCTGGAATGACACTTGATAAGTCTGATCTATTGTTTAAAAACCTTAAAGAGAGAGTCACCAACCATCAATCTCCTCAATTGATTATTACTTCTAAAGAGCAAAAATTTATGACCCATGTGCTTTTAGTTTCTGATGTTCAAGAAGTGAATGGGGAAAAGCGTATTTGTCTCAACGATAATAATTACCCCGTTAGGATGAATAAAAAGTGTAACACCTATATTCGTGTTACCAAAGATGGTCGCATGCTTTATCCAGAGTGGGGGTCATTAGGTGAGCTAGGAACTGTTCAGGTCACCAAGAATGAAGATACTGATACGGTGAAGCAGGTAGACGCTCTTGTGAAGCACTGTCGTGGTCAGCGTAGCTGCGAAAGCTGATTACTCTCTATTTAATTTTTGAACTTTTCTTGAAGCTTCCTCGTCTAAAGTGTATGGAAACATTTCCAGGGAGGAAGTTATGAAATTCTACAAGTTTTTAACCCTATTATTTTTATTTATGAGTCTTAGCGCTCTTGCTCAAGGACCAGGGGGGATGGGCAAAGGACATATGGGACAACGTGATCCTATGGGGATGATGATCAAGTCCTTGGATTTGACTGCTGATCAGTTGGCCAAAATTAAAGAACTCAGAAAAACGCATTGGGAAAAGATGAAGGCCAAGCGTAATGAAATGAAAGCTGGAGCCAATCATATGTTTTCAGTGATGAGTGCCACTGAAACAGAAGATAGCTTGAGGACCAGTTATAAAAAGTTTCAGGCCTTAAAAGATGAGTTGGACAAAGAGCGTTTTGAGATGATGCTTTCTATTCGTAAGATTTTAACAGAAGAGCAAAGAAAGAAAGCCTCAGAACTTATGCAAAGCCACAGAGAGAAAATGGGCTCACGCATGAAAGATGGCCCTCCAGATTTTGATCGTCCTTAAGAGGGGTCTATGAGTCAACTGGAGCTCAAAGAGTTTGAAGAAATCTACCGGACCCAAGCTTCAAGGGTCCGGTCTATTCTTTTCAGTCTCGGAAATCAAAGTGAAGTTGATGATTTGGTTCAAGAGGTTTTTATTAAAATTTGGAAGTCTTATTCTTCGTTTGAAGGAAAGAGTTCTCTTTCAACTTGGGTTTATCGCATCACTGTGAATACAGCGATCGATGCTTCAAGAAAGAAAAAATTTTGGTCTTTTTTTGATGTTTTTAAAGGTGAAGAAGGTGTAGCGAAAGCTGATAGTAGCACCGAAAGAGATTTAGTAGAGAAGGGGCTTTCAAAGTTAAGCGAAGATCATCGCGCTGTTTTGGTGCTTTCCTATCTCGAAGGTTTTTCAAATGCCGAGCTTGCCGATATTTTGGATATTTCCGAGGGAACAGTGAAGTCGCGTTTGCATTACGCCAAAAAAGAATTCACTGAAACCTTAAAAAAAGCAGGAGTGAGTTATGAGTGACGATAAAAAACTTCAAGAATTTTTGAAAAAAAATATGAAGTCTTGCCCTCCAGCTCCGAATCGTGAGTATCAAAATATCCTTGAGCGTATTGAAGATGAAAATAAACCGGCCATATCTCCTTGGAAATGGATGGGATTATTTGGAACGAGTGTGGCGCTTGGAGTACTCTTGTTCGTTTCTCTTCCCTATTTTCAGAATTCAAAAGAACAGGTTTTGACTGAGAATACTCAGCAGGTTGAAGAGTTGTTGCAGGAAACTTTTAGTGATTACGCTTCATCTTTTGAGGAAGATGAAGTTTTGTAGCTTGGAAAGTCACTTTTTCTTCATCGTTGGGAAAGAGCTCAATAATACCACGAACCACAGCTCCCTCTTCAGCAGGGACAGTCTCTAAAGCTTCTATTGATATGGTCATCGCTGCATTCGCTTGTGAGACTCCGTAGAGTTCAGCGATATTCGTTTTATCAATGTCTTGAAGGGTGCGATGTATGACCCCAGATCCTATGTAAGGGTACATAATAGAGCTTGTGGTGCTTTCATGTTTTAAGCCTAAGACGTGGCCAAGTTCATGGAGGGCAACGGATGGTAAATCATAGCTTCCCATGACTCCTGTTGTGCTAAAATGAAAATCAGCATTGAAAAGTATGTCGGCATGAACGATTTCCATAAATTCGTTAGGCGTCCCTACATTTCTTCTGGCAGCAAAAAACTGAGTGACGGCGAGGGCCGAACTTCCAATCTCGCTATACCAATTTTCGATCCAATAGATACCAAGTTCACTGTCAAAAAAAGTATTGAGCGAAGCAAAGTTTTTGTTCGTTGTGGTTGCGGTGTTTGGACTAAAAAAAGTCGCCGCTGCTCCGCTTTGATTCCATTGTAATTTCATTGACTCGATGGCCTGAGAAGCTGTCGCAGAAAAACTATCAGAGACTTTCATACTCAAAGGGAGATTGGCGGTATCCCAGCGCAAAGAAATAGTGCCATCATTAGACTGGGGAATGACATTGGTTGGTATGGAAACGGAGCTGCTTTGCTGTTCGTTTACGCAAGCGACTGCTAAAAGAAAAATAAGGCCCAATAAAAGACGTTGCATCCGTTCCTCCGCCTTAATACTTTGTCGGAAGGTAAGAGAGGCTTCTTGAATTTAAGAGGGTAAATATGTGGGTTTTTATGAAAGTAGGGTGCTTGAAACACCCTACTTGATTAAAATACTCGGATTACTTTTGAGCTTTGGCGTGGTCAGCAAGGAACTGAGCAATACCTTTGTCTGTTAATGGATGACCGTAAAGTGCTTTCATCACAGAAAATGGCATAGTGCCAACGTCAGCACCAACCATTGCACAATCACGAACGTGAGTAGAGTGGCGCAGAGAAGCTGCTAACACTTTTGTGCTATAGCCATAGTTATCAAAAATAGTTTTGATTTCTTCAATGAGGGCCATGCCATCATGACCACAGTCATCAAGGCGACCTACAAAAGGAGAAACAAAAGTTGCTCCAGCTTTTGCAGCGAGGAGGGCCTGGTTAGGTGAGAAAACCAAGGTGACGTTCGTCATAATGCCTTTCTCGCTGAAGTATTTACAGGCACGGATACCATCAACAGTCATAGGAACTTTGATCGTAACGTTTTTGTGGATCTTTGAAAGCTCCATTCCTTCTTTAATCATCCCTTCGTAGTCGAGGGCAATGACTTCTGCAGAGATAGGACCATCGATGATTGTGACGATTTCTTTAATCACGTCAACTTGAGTGCGGCCAGATTTCGCAATGAGGGAAGGGTTAGTTGTCACGCCATCCACGATACCCCATTGAGCTGCTTCTTTAATTTCGCTTACGATACCTGTATCTAAAAAGAATTCCATATTAACTCCCTGATTAAGTTTTTGAGGATTGTAGCACAGGTAGTATGGAGTTTGTCACGAGTCTGAGGCATAATGTTTGTTATGACACGTGCGTCTTCAGTTTTATTAATATCTGCCATCAGTTTGACCTTTCTCCTAGGGGGATGGCCCACTGTTTCCTTTGCTGCAAAAAAAAAGGAAAAAGAATTTGTAGATACTGGAGTGCTTCAGAAGGAAACTGTTTCTGAGCTGGATTCTTTTTATGATATCAAAGCCGACTATACTCATTTCCCTGGGCGTGTGACAGATAAAGATGCTGCTGGAATGGTTTTTAAAATCACCAGTGAAAATAAAAATACAAAGTTCTTTAAGATTGGTGATGTCGTTGAGTTTTATGTGGCCCAGCATGAAAAGGGTGAAAAGTGCCAGGGCTATATTCGAAATGTAGAAGAGAATTTTTTTTCAATTTATGTAAAAGACATTCGTCCTTGTTGGAAAAATGAGGAGTATTTTAGAAGAGGCACGATTCTATCTTTTAGCTCTGAACATTTGGCGCAGAGAGTGAAAGATGCTGCTATTCACCGTGCTGTACTGCTTCGTCGGAAAAAAGATTTTATGGAACAGCTCAACGGACTGAATCATTTTGTCTGGTCTTATGATCAAAAGCGCATTCAAGTGGCTGCCGAATTTGATAAGCGCATCATGGAAATTGAAAAAGAAAAACAGCGTGATTTAGAAAATCTTCTTGCTAAGAAAAACGATTCGATTCGTCTTCAACAAGAGTTGATCTTTAAGCTTAACGGAATTGATAAAGATTTAGATTTCTATCGAGTAGAGAAAAATGAGCTTCTCATCGATCGTTGGAATTCAGATCGTGATCTTGGTTTACCTGTAGGCAATCGTCCTCAAGAGTTCAACGCACACTAATTTTTACGATAGTTTTTCCCTTCATAATGGAAGTAGTACTCAGCGAGGCTTTCCTCATTGTAGAGGTAGTCCATTAAGTGGTCTTTAAAAGGCTTAAGGCTGTAAGAGGGAGCAAGTCCCAACCATTCCTTGATGAGGGATTCTTTTTTCTTTTGTTGAAGCCATTTGAAAACGCAGGCCTGACGAAGGGAACGTGGGGTCAGGCTGATCATTAATTTTTTTCTGAATTCTTCAAAAATAATTTCGAGTCCTCTTGGAGAAAGTCCGCCTGAGATAATTTGATAAGGGTTGGCATGAAAGAGGATTTCATCAAAAGTGAGTTTTGATTGGGTTTTCATCTTTTCAAGATCAGGAAGATATTTTTCAAAAACAGCACTGAAGAGTTCTGGCAGAGGGACAGTGTAGGGCTCTCGGTCAGTTTGAGTAATCATCACGCGAGGATTTTTGTTATCTATAAAAATATGTTCTTTTTTGAGATGGGCAAGATCAGAAACTTTAAGTCCACCACCAAAAATAAGAAGGACAATCATTTGATTGCGTCTTGCGATAAGACGGATCATGGGATTATTAGAGCGTTCTTCATCGAGAAGGTGGGTCCAAAGTGTTTTGATATCAATAAAGGGAGTTGGGCGAGGGATATCCAAAAATTTAGGAGAGGGAAGAATGGCTCTCACTGGGTTTGTAGGGTAGTGTCCTTTTTCTACAAGAAAATCAAAAAAGACTCTCAACGTTTGCACGCGTCTGCGCTTAGAATTGTCGGCCTTATATTTCTTTTCAAGATAGCCACCATAAGATTGTACGTGGGAGAGTTCGAAAACTTGAAGGGCAATGCCTTTTTTTTCTTCTTCCAAATAGCGGTTAAAGCAGAGGAGGTCAGTGCGATAGTTTTTAATGGTGTTATGACTGCGGCCTTTTCCCTGCAAGGTATTCAAAAAGGCTTCTTCAAGGTCTAAAAGACTGGAAGTTTGGCTTTCCATGGTTCGCTCTGTAAAAAGTATAAATGCGTGGTGTTGGATCATACTTGAAATGAATAAAGCTGGACAAGAGAAAATGAAATCTTGATCTTCTTTAGGCTTAATGATAAAGAGCGTCATAGACAATTTAATAGAGTGGGAAAATGAAGCAGACGACCTCCAAAGGCAATTTTAAGCCTAGCCGCGAAGACCATCTTGCGCAAAGGGTGTGGAGCCACGCCCGCGAAGTGGAGATGACCCACGAAACTTTCCTCGATTTTTTAAATACTCAGCCCAGTTTTCAAACAGTTGAAGACGTGATGGGCCTTCGTTTTTCTAAGCGCGAACTTCTTTTTGAAGCCCTTACCCATTCTTCCTTCGTGAATGAATTCGCAAAGCTAGATGTACGTTCTTACGAGCGCTTAGAGTTTTTAGGCGACGCCTTGGTTGATTTTTTTGTTTCCAAGGAGCTAAGTCGTCGTTATCCCGATTTGAGTGAGGGGGAACTCTCTCGTTTGCGTGCGGCCTTAGTTAACGAGCACTCGCTCTCCGAACTTTCTTGGCGCCATTGCTTAGGTGAGGGCCTACTTTTAGGCAAAGCCGAAATTTTGTCTCAAGGTTGGACTAAAGATTCTATCCTCGCTGATATTATTGAATCTCTTATGGCCGCCGTTTATTTGGATCAAGGCATGGATCAAGCTGAAAAGGCTTTTCACGCTATTCTTAAGGGAAGTGAGGATTATTTTTCACTTTCCAAGCTTGATGAATTCGATGCCAAGAGCCGCTTACAAGAAAAAACCATGGCCTTGTATAAGGCCTTACCTGAATACCGCGCAACTGAGCTTTCAGATGGAAGCTACAAAGTGGAACTTTTCCTCTGTAGCCTCTTCATCGCTTCTGTCGAAGCCCCTTCCAAAAAAAAGGGAGAAATGAAAGTGGCGGCACGAGCTTTAAAAGAAAATTTATACGTCCTTAAGGAGTAATCATGTTAATTGTCGACCAGCATCCACTTAATAAAACGATCACTGTTGCCGTGTTGGGAGTTCCCAACGCAGGAAAAAGTTCTCTTGTTAACAATTTAGTAGGAACTGATCTTACTATTGTGACATCAAAGCCTCAAACCACTCGTAATAAAATCCAATGTATTTTTAGCGTTGATCATACTGAAGTTATTCTTGTCGATACTCCGGGCTTGCATAAGAGTAGTCAAGAGCTCAACAGACGCCTTAATGAGCAAGCTCGTGATGGCGCTGACGGAGCAGACCTCAATCTTCTTCTTGTAGATCTAACTGGTGAGGTTCTTCGTCAATTGGTTGAGATTAAGGAAGGTTTTGATGGAGAATTTGGTCCATCCTGGCTTGTTTTTACAAAAAGTGATTTAGTAAAAAATGCCGCCGGACTTCCTCTGGATGAGATTTTTGCTAAGGCGAAAGAACTTATTCCTTCTCTTGAGCGTTACCTCTATATCAGCGCCAAAGAAGGTGAGAATATGAACATTTTGACTGGAGCGATTTGTGATCGTGCTCAGCCAGGGCCTCATCTTTTTCCTAATGGAGAGATTTCTAATAAAACGGAGCGTTTCTTTGCTACAGAATATGTTCGCGAAGCTGCTTTCGAGCTTCTTAAAGAAGAACTTCCTTATGAGCTTGCAGTGATCATTGATGAGTATCAAGATTTTCGCGAAAAAGATGAAGTCTCAAAACTTACTTGTCATATCTCTGCTACGATCGTAGTGAATCGTCCTTCTCAAAGAGCAATTGTCGTGGGAAGTCGTGGCTCTATGATTAAAGAAATTGGTATGCGCGCTCGCCATAAAATTGAAGCAATGGTTGGTGGGCAGGTGCACTTGAACCTTCACGTGAAAGTGATTCCTAAGTGGTTTAAAAACAATTTTGTATTGGAAGAAATAGGTCTTCCTCGTGCAAAAGATTCTGCTCGTGTTTGGAGGAAGAAATGAATCCAAGACGTTCCATGGTGATATCTATCATTGGCCGCCCCAATGTAGGTAAGAGTTCGCTCTTTAATCGCCTCTTAAAAAAACAGCATAAAAGTATTACTCACGATATGCCCGGAGTGACTCGCGATCGTCACTATGGTTTAGCTTATTTTAATGATGCCCCAGAGGGGGAAGAATGCGAAGCTATCATGGTTGATACCGGAGGGTTTTACCCTCAAAAGATCGACGAGAATGTTCCTCGCAAGCATGATCAGGAAATGAATAAGTTTTTTAACATCATGACCGAGCATGCAAAAATTGCCATTGATGAATCTGATCTGATTCTCTTTGTCGTGGATGTACGTGAAGGACTTATTCCTTTTGACGAAACAATCACTCGCTACCTTCGTTCAACTCGTAAAGAATTTTGGCTTTTGATCAACAAATTTGATTCTGAAGGGCAAAATGGTCATGAGGCAGATTTCTATTCTCTTGGAATTGAGCCTGAAGCGATGTTCAATGTTTCTGCGGCTCACGGTTATGGTGTTCATGAATTGAGAGCAAAGATTCATGAGAAAATTTTAAAGTTTAATGAAGCCCAAGCTTCTGAGCAGGGGAGACTTCAAAAGGGCGTGACTCCACGATCTGAAGTGATTGGAAAGCTTGCTATCATTGGTGCGCCGAACGCTGGAAAATCGACACTTCTTAATCAATTGATTGGCTCCGAGCGTGCTCTTGTAAGTGATATCGCTGGTACAACGGTTGATCCAATTGAAGGTTTTTTTGATCTCTATTTTGGAAAAGATGCGGCACTTTTAGGTGACGAAAAAGAACTCATACGCAACGATTCTGGACTTATTGCTGAATACAAAAACTTTCGAAAAAATAACCCAGATGTTTTTAAAAGTATTCAAAAGGCTTACGCTGAAGAAGAAGATGAAAGAAACGCTCAGCGCCTCCTAAATGAAATAGAAGAGATTGAAAGCGAGACAGAAGAAGAAGCGCACGAAGGGACTTTCGAAGAGACCCAAGAAGAATCTTCTGAGCCTCTTTACGAAGAAGGGGAGATCTACGCTGTTCAGGAAACTGAAAAGTTAAGCGAAGAAAGAGAAGCTGAACTCGAGCATCAGGTGTTCGAGGAAGAAGTCCAAGAAGATCCTGTTCAAAATATCGACACCAAGAGTGATAAGTATGAAGGTAGTCTCTGGCGTTCTCTTCATCTTGTGGATACCGCTGGTATTCGTAAGCAAAAAAATATCAAAGGTTTTATCGAATCTCAGGCCGTCTATCGTGCCCTACGTTGTATCGATGAAGCTGATATTGTGATCTATATGGTGGATGCCACTATTGGTATTGGTCACCAAGACCGTCGTCTTTTGGACATTGCTTTAGAGAAAGGAAAGTCTGTTATTGTTTGCTTAAACAAGATAGATCAGTTCAAAGATGTGATGAAAGATAAAGTGAGACGTAAAGAGTGGTTGGAGGATCTGGCAGACTCAATCCCTTGGCTTTCTTTCTGTGATCTCATTCCACTTTCCGCCAAAACAGGAAATCGTCTTGGAAAACTTAAAGAGGCCATCAAGAAAACTGCTCTTATTCGCCGTCGCTCTATTCCTACTGGTGAGCTGAATCGGGCCATTCTTTCACTCGTTGAAAGACATTCTATTATCCCAGATGGTTCTTCCACTCGTTTTAGAGTGAAGTATGCCACTATGATTAAGAGTGCCCCACCAACCTTCCTTTTGTTTGTAAACAAGTCTCAGGGGATTAACGATGTTTATCGTCGTTATCTGCAAAATGGTATTCGTGAGTACTTTGGTCTTCACAACACACCAATCCATTTAATTTTCAGGACAGGAAAAGATTTGGAAAAAAGAATGAAGAAAGTCGAATAAAAAAAAGGAGCCGAAAGGCTCCTTTTTTGTTACCAGCTTAAAACGTAGAAGACCATTGTTGAATAAGCATCTCCAGTCAGATCATCATAACCAAAACCGCCTTCTTTGATGGGGCGATAATCTTGAGTATACTTATCATGGAAGGCCACGCTGTGATAGAGAAATTCAAAACCTATATAAGATTCCTTATAAACGATAGGGAATTCTAAGCCTCCACCTAAGCCCCAGCCAAGACCACCACCGCTGTCATTGGCAAGGTTACTTTGATCAACAAATTTATTAGTCGTATGCCAGTACTCCATACGAGTTGTGAGGTAAGGATTGGAGTAGGTGATGGCCGTTCCAAGATTTGCTGTGTCAATATAGTAGCGATAGCTAAAAAAGGTTCTGAGCATTCCAACTTCGATTAAGCCTGGAGGGTCTTTCTGGTAAGCATTCGTTGGTTGATCAATAAAGAAGTGGTGCTTAGAAAATTCAACTCCCAAACCAAATGAGTTATGGAAATCCATAAAATACTGGAGATTGATTCCGTAGGTTGGGGGATCATTTTCGTAGGCCACACCTCTGTTCCCTGTGAAAGTGGTAAGGCCTAGTCCGATATTGAAAGAAAAAAAACGTCCATAAGCATAGTAGCGTTCATCTTCAGTAATTTTTGAAGCATCTAATTCTTCATTAAAGTCTGAAAAGATATCGCCACTTAAACTAATATCGTCTTCATCGATACCGATATCAGCATCAGTTGCTGCTTGTGCGAAGACCTTTGCCGGATGAATAAGCGCAAGACTTATAAGAAAAGGGATGGCCAGCTTTTTTAAGTTTGAAGTCATTCCATTTCCTAGAGATAAAAGTGTACACCGGCGTTAATAAATTGATGTCCCACTGTCTGGACGACGAAATCGTTGACTTTTTTGTGGGCCGAGATACCGAGTTCAAGGCTGAAACCTAAGCTTTCGATGCCAGCGAAGCTGAATTCCGAACCCATCGTTAAATCAAATTGAAAGCCTGTTTTATCGACGAGACTCGTTTGGGTTTTTAAAGCAGCACCAAGGAGCGAAGTATAAAAGTTGAGTTGGGGTTCTTCAAAAATAATACGGTAGAATTTAAGACCAGCTCCATAGCCGCCGTTTGTATTGGAAGAATTAAACCCCATAAGGCCACCAAGGGCGAAGGTACGACTTTTTTGAAATTTTAGGGACACTGCAGGGATATCGATGGCCAATTGATTACTCATCCCTACACCTAGGCGCCCGCGGCGATCCATGGCCATTGCATTCCATGACGCAAGAAACAACAGAAGAGTCAAGCTAAGTCCTAGGAATTTTTTTGTCATAAACGTGCCCTTATCTTAAAAGTGGTCTTTAAATATCTTAACAGAGTGTGAGTATTTTTGACAACTTGACTCGTTACTTCTAAACTTGATTTCATCTTAGCTTAAGAGAAGACTTAGAAAAGGATAATGACATGAACAATCAGCAAAGCCCTGTAGAACAAGTTCTTCAACAAACTGAAGTTGGTAGTGCCCTTATGCGCTATAAAAATCTTTTAATTGGCCTGGCAGTTGCGGCTATTCTTGGAGTTTTTGTTTGGGGGGGCTATAGCCACTATGCCTCTAAAAATGCTTTAGAAGCTCAAACTATAGCTTTTAATTTTACTCAAAATGAAGTGCGTTCTTTTGCTGAAGGTAAGCTTGATGCTCCTGCGCTAGCTTCTGGTTTAAAAGAAGTTTTAAAGAAGTCTAGTTCTCTTGAGCTTCTTCCTTTGACTCTTGCTGTTTCTGACCTTCTCCTCTCACGTGGAAAAAGTGTTGAGGCTTTAGAGGTTCTTGAAATGGCCAATAAGGAGTTTGCTTCTAAAAATCCTTATACAGCACATTTCGTTTTAACTCGTCTTGCTGTAGCTTACGAAGATTCTGGAAAAGATAAGGAAGCTATTGAAGTTCTCGAAAAACTTAATAATTCTTCCCTTAAAATCCTTGAAGGCAAAAATTATCTTGATCTTGGTCGTCTCTATTTGAAAACTGGCGATAAAGATAAAGCCCGTAAAAATTTAGAGCATGTCGTTGATAAATTTGCTAGCGGCGACTATTCACGTATGGCCCGAATTTATCTCTCTGAAATGGGAAGTACTAAGTAATGTCTCGCTTAATTCCAACTCTTCTTTCTTCTTTCGTTCTCGGGATCACTTTAAGCTCTTGTGCTCATATCAAGGCTGACCGTGATCCCCAAGAGTATTTCACCTTAGCCTGGTCTAAAGATCGCGAGGTCACTGATCCTGCTACTGGAAATCTTTCTATCGCTTTGAATTCACCTTTTATCTATGAAGGCATGTTGTATGCTGGTCATAACGATGGACAGATGATTGCCTATGATCTTGAAACTGGAAGAGAGCTTTGGAAGGGCGACGATAAAAGTTCTTATCACTCAGCTCCTGTTATTTTTAAAGACCAAGACCAGATCATTTACGGAACTGTGCAGGGGAGAGTCTATTCTCGCCACTATTTGACTGGGAAATTAAAATACGTCGTCGATCTTGGGGCTTCAGTTGAAACTGAAGGCGTTCTTTATAATGGAAGAATCTTTTTTCATTTGAGAAATCATCAGATTTTCTGTTTGGATGCTGCAACTGGAAAGATCCTTTGGGCCTATAAGCGTTCTGTCCCTTATCAAACAACTTTACAAAAGGCTTCAAAGCCCTTCATTAAAGATAACAAAGTTTATGTTGGCTTTGCAGACGGTTTTGTCGCTGCTTTTGGTATTGATGATGGTGTCCTTCTTTGGGAAAACAAACTGGTTTCAGGATCAAAATTTGTTGATATCGACAGCACTCCAATGATGAAAGATGGAAAGCTTTTTATTGCTTCCCTTTCTGGACCTATGGCCATTTTAGAGCCTAATACCGGAAACCTTTTAAGGAACCTAGATTACGTTGTTTCACGAGCTCCCCTTGCAAGAGGAGATCAGCTACTTTTTGGAACTGTTGACGGTCATCTTGTCCTTTTAGATAAAACTTTTAAAGAAGTGATCAATAGAAAAATCAGTCATTCTGCGATTAGCTCAATCGTTGAGTGGAAAGGAATGTTTGCCGTTTCAACTGTTGGAGCCAATATCTATCTTGTTGATCCAGTCAGTTTAGAAGTGAAGGCTTCCCATCATCTTGGGCATGATTTTTCCGCCGTTTTTGGGAAACTGGAAAGCCTTGAAGGAAAATTGGCCCTTCTATCTTCTCGCAACAGACTTTACGTTTTTAAGTAGAGCTTAGTGTTTCTTTCCCAATTCTTCGAAATACTCTTTAGCCCAAGGAGACTTGAGTCTGTATAGCACTTCGTTGCTATAGCCTTGAGGGGTGAGGGTTTCTTCTTGTGAAGCAATTCCTCTGCCAACTTTCTTACTGGATTTTGTAAGAGAGTCGATAATGGCCATATTGGAAAATAGGGTGCTCTTAAGAAGCATGCGCATGTTGCTGGTATTTGCGCTCATGCGGTTGCTTGTCGTATAGGTCGCAAGATTTTCAAAAATATAATAGTTATCGCTGACTCCGTTTTCGCAGAGTTCGTGAAGTTCATTATAGGTTTTGAGAACGTGGATTTCTAAAGCTTTGGTGAGAAGTTGAGAAGCTTCTTTAGTTCCATCTTTTTTAAGAATGTCGACAACTCGAGGCTCATTTTTTTCTTTGGTCACAGGGAGAAAGAGTTCAGGAAAATTGGCCAGCTCTCCTTCACTTGCTTTGAAGTTAATTTGACTTGCGTCCCAGGTCAGTTTTTTGCTTGTAGGCATAGACGCATTTTTTTCTTTGTATTCAACAAGAGCGCTGTGGAACGTAGGACAGATATTGATTTCTGGACTGCTGCTATTTAAAAATGAGCGCATCTCATTATACTGAGTAAAAAGTGTCATGAAATAGAGGCGTTTGTTGGAGATCGGAAGGGCCCCAGGTTTTTTTTCTGTGACAGAAGCTGGGCCTCTGCTTTTAAAATTGTAGTCCGCTGCTGGAAGTTGAGGAGAACCAAGGTATTCATTGGTGCTGGCTTCAAAGCGGGCCATTTTAGCTTCAAAACTTTCAGGGCGTTTGGCACTTGAGCAGGCACCAAGACCTAAAATGAGAGTGAAGATTGCAAAATTTTTAAAAAGATTTCCATTCATGCAGGACTCCGGAAATGTCTGAAGGGGTCCATCAGTGGGCCCTTCAGGAGACTTATCGGAAGAAAGCCAAGCTTTTTTGAAGGAAAAAGAAATAAAAAAAAAGCCCGAGTTTTTTGCTCGGGCTTTCTCTCTATATCTTTGATTTTTAGTTGCAGGTTTTATTAAAAAGGAAAATCTGACTCTCTTTTGTGCGAATGTTTTTAACTTGTTTGCAAAATGGGTTCCCTAAATAAAGATTACGCCCTTTTTCTCTGTCCTTTGAAAAGTTCACAAGAGACTCAGGACAAGCTACTTCTGCAGGGTAGTCATCGCTTCCAAGATTGGCTTGTTCTATGACTTCGGCTAATCCTGAGGGTGTAATTTTGAGAGCGTAGTAGGTGCCTTCTTCTTCTCGTAAAAATACCAAGTCATCACCGTCTACATAGAGAGGATATTCTTCGCGAGGGATAGTATAAGTACGTACGATGTTTCCCTTAATGATGGTATAGGTTTGATCTACAACAAGTCTTTTTTCTTTAAGGGCATAAATACTAGGGGCCATGACTTCAGCATGATAATAAGTGTTGCCTTCTTTTTGATGATGCAGACAGCGTGAATCCCATGAGATCACTTCTTTTTCTTTTTGTTTTTCTGGGGTCACCCAAGCTGTAAAAGGAAGTCCAGTTTTTTTCCTGAACTCTTCAAGTTTAGCGACTCTTGTTTGAGGAGTGCCAGAGAGTGTGTTCATGAAGGCTATCCATTTTTTTCTTTCGCTTCCAGCAAAGATTGAACAATACGAATTTGAAGGGCATCCATTATCTGCATGATCTGCAAAAGGCATTACCTCAAGTTTCTTATTTGATGGTGAAGCTGTAGGAAGTTTTGTGGGTTGAATTGCTTGAGTTTGCGCCCAACATTGGAGGGAGAAACTTAGCACGAGAAGAGATAAAAAGATTTTCATAAAAACTCCTAGTGCCTTTATTTTAGGACAGTGAGCTTAAGGACAAAAGATAAAAAATATACATTTAGAACTAGGGCTTTTAAGTCCTAAAAGTTTAAGTTGAGTAAACTGGTCGGCCCTATATCTAGTGCCTTGTCAAAAAACCGACGCATTAAAGACACTATATATAGGGTTTGTAAGATTATATTGATTGATAAAAATCCTTTGGGCCGTTTTCATAAAAATATAGAGACTAGACATCGAAAGTTCTTAATGGATTTAAAGAATAGACGATACGAGAGACCGCTGCCCCGACCAGGCATAAAAAAGTCGAGAGAGGAGACTACATGAAGATTAGAAGACTGCTGACCAAGAAAGGAAAAGGCCCTTACGCTGGAATTGAATTCGAGAAACGTGCCAGTGAAATCAGACACAAAGATGGTTCTGGTAAAAACGGTATGGAAGTGACAGTGCCTAAGTCATGGTCACAGGTCGCAGCTGACATTATCGCTCAAAAATATTTTAGAAAAACTGGGGTACCCCAACTCGATGCTAAAGGCAAAGTCATACTTGATGAGCATGATAAGCCTATCCTTGGCAGTGAAACTGATGCTAGACAGGTTTTTGACCGTCTCTCAGGCTGCTGGAGAGTCTGGGGGGAAAAGTACGGCTACTTTGACACACACGAAGATGCCCAAGCTTTCCAAGAAGAACTTGCTCACATGCTTGCCAATCAAATGTGCGCTCCGAACTCACCACAGTGGTTTAATACCGGTTTGTTTTCAAGCTACGGCATTAAGGGATCAGCTCAAGGTCACTTTTACGTAGATCCAGAAACCGGAAAACTTCGTAAGTCTACTTCAGCTTACGAAAGACCTCAGCCTCATGCCTGCTTTATTCAATCTATTGACGACGATCTGGTGAATGCCGGAGGGATCATGGATTTATGGGTGCGCGAGGCGAGACTTTTCAAGTACGGCTCAGGCACTGGAACAAACTTTTCTAACATCAGAGGTCGTGGTGAAAAACTTTCTGGTGGGGGAGAGTCGTCAGGTCTCATGAGCTTTCTTAAAATCGGTGACCGCGCTGCTGGTGCCATCAAGTCAGGTGGAACAACTCGTCGTGCGGCTAAAATGGTTTGCTTAGACCTCGATCACCCAGATATCGAAGATTTTGTGACTTGGAAAACTAAAGAAGAGCGCAAGGTTGCTGCTTTAGTGACAGGTTCCAAGATTTGTAAAATGCACATGACAAAGATCATGGAAGCGATCAAGGGCATGACTGGGGAAGCACGCTTCAGCGCTAAAACCAATCCTGCTTTGAAGAAGGCCATCGCCGAAGCAAACCGTGACAAAGTTCCAATGAACTATATTTCTCGCGCTATCGATCTTGCCAAGCAAGGTCACTTGAATGCTGCGTTTGAAGAATACAATACCGACTGGAACTCAGAAGCCTATGAAACAGTTTCTGGACAAAACTCCAATAACTCAGTTCGTATTCCTAACAGGTTCTTTGAAGCTTTAGAAAGTGATGGCGATTTTGAACTCAAAAATCGTCAGGATAATAAGGTTGTAAAAACAATTAAGGCCCGTGAACTTTGGGATAAAGTAGTTGATGCTGCTTGGAATTGCGCTGACCCTGGTGTGCAGTTTGATGACACGATTAATGAGTGGCACACATGTCCTCAAGATGGTCGCATCAATGCCTCCAACCCATGTTCTGAGTACATGTTCCTTGATAACACTGCCTGTAACTTAGCCTCTTTAAACTTAGTAAAGTTTTTAGATCCTGTGACAGGTATGTTCGATGTCGAAAAGTTCTCTCATGCCTGCGAACTTTGGACCATCGTTCTTGAAATTTCTGTTCTGATGGCCCAATTCCCATCTGAAGAAATTGCAGAACG
>JACCEE010838306.1_pt1 | contig 20716 bp, 16 predicted proteins | sample 7449931 | NCBI WGS metagenome assembly JACCEE01 (sample SAMN15323457, study PRJNA562643) | freshwater metagenome | isolation source: river surface water | place: USA:Blue River Watershed | collected 2017-08-19 | reverse complement strand
CCGGTGGTCAGCGCCAGGTTACTCAAAACCATCAATCGCGGAATGTGATGCGTCCAAGATCTTGCTTCAACATCTTGCACCACAGATTTCACGCAATTCATTTTTGTTTTTGATGAGTCGGTAAAAAGCGGCAGCAATTTGCGATTTGCATTCAGTGCATTGCGGTTGCGGTAGTCCTCACCCAAGAACCAATACATGCCATTAATGTATTCACGCCAACCAATAACCTGACGCACAAAAGCTTCAACAGATTCAATTGGCGCTTTCTTCTTTTTATAAGCACCGATAACCGCAGCCACCACCTCATCAGCGTGCAGCAAGCCATTGTTCAGGTAGGGGCTTAGCAGCGAGTGATGAAGCGCCCAGTTATCAGCCGCAATGGCATCTTCGTATGGGCCAAAAGCGTGCAGGTGGTGCTGAATAAAGTTTTCAAGCTGCTGTATAGCACCGGCGCGGGTTGTAGCCCAGGTAGTGGTTGGAGTGAAATCTAATTCTTTAGCAACTTGCAAATCAATTTCATCGCGAGCGTGCTCTAGATACGGCGGCCAAGAATAATTCTTTGGTGGCGGCAACCGATTATCGGCGTCGTAATTCCAACGGTCACCTTCAGGTTTTCCATTGGTCATCAAAATATCTAGACGAGTGCGTTGCGCGCGATAGAAGTTTTCCATCACAAATGTTTTTTGCTTTTCTGCCCAGAGCTTGAATAGCTCGCGACTGGTTAGAAAAAAATCATTCTCAACAAACTCAACACCAAACTCTTTTAGCTGCGCATACTGCTTAAAAGAAGATGGTTCGGCAGCAGCAATTGGTAACTTGCCAAATTCGGCGAGCGCGGCCTTGAGTCCGTCAACCGTTGTTGCCGCTTTGATGTAGCGCACGGTGAAACCGGCTGCAGTAAGTTGTGAGGCGAAGTGCCTAGCCGAGGAGATCAAAAAGAACAGTCGCTCTTTGTGCCAAGGTCTACCGGTGGTCATTCGAGCACTTTCAACCAGAACGATTGCATCGGTGTCTGGGTTAGCGGTTTTTAGCACGCCGCGGGTTTGGTTTAGGTGGTCATGGGCCACATAAAGAATTCGCTCAAAAGCCATGCGCTAAACCGGCTAACCCTTGCACTTCTTGGAGCAGTATTTGACGTTCGCCCAATCCTTGGCCCATTTTTTGCGCCACTCAAACGGCAGGCCGCAGCGCTCACAGATCTTGGGTTCAAACCCGTTCTTGGTCTTGGCTACCGGTGGCATGTTCCAACCCTAAATCAGCTGAATTTGCTTTGTCGGCGTTACCCCATACACTCTTAACATTCGAACAAGTGTTCGAACTCAAAATCTGTGTAAAACGTCCAAAACGAGGGTAATCATGGAGAAAACCATTGCCGTATCGGTGAACCAGGCTGGTGAACCGGTCAAATTCAGCTGGCAGGGTGCTACCTACGCCGTGCTTTCCAAGCCGGTTCGCTGGTTCGCCCGCAAGCAGTGGTGGTCTGAGGCCAACCACGTACAAAGAGGTATCGGCCCCGGGGTGCTTGAAGTTGAGATGTGGCGGGTCAAAGCCACCAACGAATCTCAAGAGACCGGCATGTTCGAGATCATGCACCGCAACGATTCAAAGCACGCCTGGCACCTAGTGCGCATCTACCACTCATGAACTCGTTTACTCACCTGCACGTGGCCTCGGCATTCAGCGGGCACTACGGCGTGACCCGGCCAGAGGCAATGGTTGAGGCCAGCGTTGCCCAGGGTTTCAGCGCACTGGCCATCACCGATCGCGACGGACTCTATGGCGCGGTCAAACATATCGGTGCTTGTTTGCAACTTGGCATCACACCGATAGTTGGCGTTGACCTGACCGTATTCGATGATGATGGTTCTAGCTTGGGGCGCTGTGTGATTTTGGCGCATGGCAATAATCGCGGAGCGGGGTGGTCCACGCTTTGCAAAATTGTTTCCACCGCGCACAACAAACGACTTGCCACTCGCTCCTCAAAAAAAGAAGTTGGTATTGGTCGTCGCACACTTGCCGAGCTACTTGCCAATGGCAACTGCACGCTGCTGATTGGCCCAGACAGTGACGTTGGTCACGCGGTGGTTGCCGGTAATCGCGATCGTGCCGAGGCGCTGCTAGAAAATTGGCAGGGCTTGTTTCAATACCCCGGCACCTTTGCAATTGAAATTGTTAGTCACCTAACCGAACCGGGCACATCTTTTTCAAGTGTGCAAGCTCGTCGCATGGTTGAGCTGGCCGATGCGCACAAAATTCCAGCGGTGCTGACCAATGCTGTGCGTTATTTAGAACCCGATGACGCTATCACCGCCGACGTTCTTGATGCGGCAAGAAATCTTGAAGCACTTGGTCTTTTTGAGTCGCAACCAAATGCGCAAGCCTGGTTAAAACCGCAAGCAAAGATGCTGGCGCTAGCAATTGAAATCACTGAAGACCGCGCACGTGCGATTGAACTGTTTGATGTCACCGCAAAACTTGCCGAACGCTGCCGACTTGATGCTGTGAATGATTGCGGTTGGGGTAAACCAAAGACTCCAGAGCAATCTGCTCTTGGTATTGATGGCAATCCATTTGAGGTGCTCTGGCAAAAAGCACACGCTGGTATTGAGCGCTACTACCCAAACGCAAAAGACAAGCTGCTGCAACAGGTGCAACACCGATTAGGTCAAGAACTAATCACCATCAACAAACTTGGTTTTGCAACATATTTTTTGACCGTTGCCGATGTGGCGCAAATGATTCGCGATATGAAGATACGCAGTCAAGCGCGTGGTTCCGGTGCCGGTTCGCTGGTGAATTATTTGCTTGGCATCAGCGGGGTTGATCCAATTGAGCACGACTTATTGTTTGAGCGCTTTCTAAGCACAGAACGCTCCAGCTTGCCAGACATAGACATTGATGTTGAATCGGCCAGACGGCACGATATCTATCGGGCGATTTTCAAACGCTACGGCAGTCAGCGGGTCACGCTGCTTTCGATGCAGAGCACCTATCGGGGTCGCGGGGCAATGCGGGATTCCGGGCTGGCGCTTGGTCTAGATGACGAACAGATCGATGAAATTGCCAAGAACATGTGGCGCTTCAGTGCCCGCAGTTTTCGCGGGGCGCTGAGCAGCAAGCCAGAGCTGGCCGAGTTTGCCACCGCCGTAGAAGAAGATCGGCGCATGAACCTGCTGGTTGATATCACGGAGCGGCTTGACCGGCTACCCCGATACATTTCGATGCATCCGTGCGGTGTGATTCTTGGTGATTCCAGTTTGTTGAACTTGACTCCGGTGGAGCCATCGGGGGCTGGTTTGCCAATGAGTCAGTTTGATAAAGATGACATGGACCCAATGGGCTTCTTAAAGCTAGATGTGCTTGGCGTGCGCATGCAAAGCACCATGGCCTATGCCGTTCGCGAGATTGAGCGCGTGCACGGCAAGGTGCTTGATCTTGATGCTGTGCCGCGCGACGACGCCGCAACCTTCAAGGCTATTCGCACCACAAACACGCTTGGCGTTTTTCAGATTGAAAGCCCGGGTCAACGTGAGCTAACCGGCAAGCACCAACCAACTCAATTCAATGACCTAACCATTCAGATTTCACTGTTTCGCCCGGGCCCAATGAAGGGCAACATGATTGCCCCGTATCTTGATGGTCGTCACGGTTTTGCTAAACCGGATTACATGCACAAAGATTTAGAACCAATCCTTCGCGAGACTTTTGGCATCGTAGTTTTTCACGAGCAGGTTCTGCGAATCCTAAACACCATGACCGGTTGCGGTTTAGCCAAGGCCGATGAAATGCGTCGCTCGCTAGAGAACCCAAGAAAAAATCACCTGGTGCAAAAGTTTTTTCGCAAAGAAGCGGCCGCCAGAAAATATCCGCAAGATGTGATTGACCGGGTTTGGTCGATTCTTGAGGGCTTCAGCAGTTTTGGTTTTTGCAAGGCGCACGGTGCCGCTTTTGCGGTGCCAACATATCAAAGCGCCTGGCTCAAGACTCACTACCCCACCGAATTTATGGCTGGCCTCTTCACCCACGACCCGGGAATGTATCCGCGCCGATTACTACTTAGTGAAGCTCGCCGGCTTGGCGTAAAACTTTTGCCAATTGATGTCAATAAATCCACCGATGAATACAGAGTTGAAATAAGCCATGTTGAAAGAAACGGTGTAGAAAAATCTGCAGACAGCATCGGTGTTCGCATGTCACTCACCGAGGTGCAGGGAATTAGCGAGGCCGAGATCGCGCGCATTATTGAAGAGCAGCCGTTTGTTGATGTTGCCGATTTTTATATGCGGGCTAAACCAGCCAGGCGAACCATGGAACGGCTGGCGCTGATTGGTGCGCTAGATGGAGTTGCCGGAATCAGTGCCGGTGAAGTTTTTACCCGCGGTGATGTGCTGGCCCGAGTTCGACAACTAAACGCGGTGAAGAAGCGGCCAACCCCGCGCGAAGATCAGCCCATGTTGGATTTCGCCTCGCTTGATTACGCAGGCGTTGAACAGCTGCCAACCGGCAATGCCGAAATGAGCGTGACAGAGCAGGTTGCTCACGAACTTGAGATTTTGCACCTTGATGTCACTCAGCACGTGCTGGATCAATACCGGCCAATGCTCGATGAGATGGGGGTGGTCACTAGCAACGAACTGGTTGGCATGCGCAATAAATCAGAGGTGCTGGTGGCCGGAGTTCGCGTTGCTACCCAAACCCCACCCATGCGGTCGGGTAAACGGGTGGTGTTCATCACCCTTGATGACGGCCAGGGCTGTGCCGATGCCACCTTCTTTGATGAGGCTCAGGCCCGCTGCGCGCACATTTTGTTCAACACCAAGCTGGTGATTATCGGTGGCAAAACTCGCAGAACCGGGGTAAATGGGGTCTCCATCATGGCCGAGAATGCCTGGGATCTAAAGGAACTCTGGGATCAGTGGCTACTGAAGAAACAGCACGGGCACCATAGACAGCACCAGCAAGATGGCCGAGGCAATGTTGAAAATGCGGCGACGAACCGGGTTGCTTAGCCAATCCTTCAAAACCTGCCCAGCCACTGCCCAAAGCAGCGCGCCCGGATAGGTAAAAATCAAAAAAACAAAGCAAATAAATGCTGTGACACCAAGGCCGGAACCAACCGGCACCATCGTTGCCATAAATGACCCGATAACCACCCAGGCCTTAGGGTTCACGAACTGAAAAGTGGTCGCCTTCCAAAAGCCAATGTACTGAGCCTCACCGGTATCGGATTTGCTGGTGCTTTTGACGATTAGAAAAGCAAGCCAGACGATGTAGGCAAAGCCCACCCACTTGAGTACCTGATAGACCAGGGGCAAGGTGGTGAAAATTACGCCAAGGCCGGCGGCAAGGGCAGCCATCATGCCGATTAGCCCTGCCATGATCCCGTTTAGATAGGGCACCGATTTCTTGAGCCCAAAGTTGGCCCCTGAGGACAGTAAAAAGGTGTTGTTTGGGCCTGGGGAGACTGCGGTCACAAAGCTGAAAACAGCCACCGATAACAACAAGCTCCAGGTCATACTGCGAGTTTAGGTGAACTACGGCTGCAGCCGCTGAACCTGCCACTGCCCTAGGCTGCCATCAGCCGCTAGTGAACGCACGAACTCAACACGGTCGTGCATGCGATTTGATCGGCCCTTCCAAAACTCAATTCGGGTCGGCACAATTCGGTACCCACCCCAGTAATCGGGGCGCGGGACATCGGTGTTTTCAAATTTGGCAAGTGCCTGTTCAAACTGGGTATCCAAGGCAGAGCGGGTGTCAATTGGTTTGGACTGGTGGCTTGACCAAGCGGCAACCTGCGAATCGTGCGGACGCGAGGCGTGATACTCATCTGACTCGACTGGGTCAACCTTCTCGGCAGTTCCCTGAATTAAAACCTGTCGATACATTGAGTACCAGCCAAAGGTGGCGCTGACATTGTTATTGGCAGCAACCGCCTCGCCCTTGCGCGAGAGGTAATTGGTAGCAAAAAAGAAGCCGCGCTCGTCAACACCTTTTAGTAAAACGGTGCGAGTTCGCGGGCGTGAGTGCTCATCAACCGTTCCCAGCACGAAAGCATTTGGCTCATAGATCTGGGCCTCTTCTGCCTCACGCAACCAAATCTTGAACTGCTCAATTGGGTCACTCAGCAGGTGAGTTTCATCCAGCGACTCTTGGCCATAATCCTCGTGCCGATTTAGTGATTCCATAGCTTCAGCCTACTTAGCGATTAAAAGAAAAACCGGCCCTTCAAGAAAGGCCGGTTTTTCATAACCAAAAATTACTTCACGGCACCAGATGAAATGCCTGAGATGAACTGCCTCTGCAGAATCAGGTAGAACACGATGATTGGAACAACTGCAAGTAGCAGACCCGCCATGGCCTGACCATACTCAGTCATGTACTGACCGTAGAACAGGTAGGTAGAAAGCGGCAAGGTCTGGGTCTCTGGAGTCAACACCAACCTTGGAAGCAAGAAGTCGTTCCAAATCCAAAGCGAATTAATGATGGCAACTGTGGCGGTGACCGGCTTCAACATTGGAAAAATGATTCTCCAAAAAATTGTGAAGTCATTCGCTCCGTCAAGTGCCGCAGCTTCGTCTAATTCCATTGGAATGTTTGAGATAAAGCCGTGGTACAAGAATGTTGAAAGTGCAACACCAAAGCCCTGGTAGAAGAAGATCAAAGCAGCCTGGTTATTCAAGGAAACGAACGGCGCGAAGATTGACATGAATGGAATCATCAGCGCCTGGAACGGCACGATCATTGAGGCAACCAAGATCAAGAAAGTGCTCTTGGTGAACTTGTTCTTTGTGCGCTGTAGGTAGTAGGCCAACATTGACGAGATCAAAATCAATGCTCCAACACTGAGCACGGTGATGATTACCGAGTTGGTTAGCGACATGAAGAAGTTCATCTTCTCGAGTGCCTGAGTGAAGTTATCCCAGGTGAATTCAACTGGGAAAGCCAGTGGGTTTGAGATGATTTCAGGAATCGGCTTAAATGCGTTCACGAATACCAAGAAGAATGGCATCACAAAGGCAATTGAAAGTACCAAACCAACTGTGAAAATAATTGACTTGGCTACCGAAGCACGCCTGTTCATAGATACATTCTTGCTCATCGCTGAACCTCCAAGCGCTTACTGATTGTCACTTGAACTAGCGCTGCGATAGCGACCATCAAGAACATGATTACGGCTTTTGACTGGCCGGTACCAAAGTTTGCGAATGCAAAAGCATCTTGGAAAATGTGCATCGAGATCAACTCAGTAGTGCGGTAAGGGCCACCACCGGTAAGGGCAAGGTTTACGTCGTAAGCCATGAAGCCGTTTCGCAATGTCAAGAATAGTGAAATGGTGAAAGCCGATGCCATCAACGGGATTTTCACCGCTAATAGAGTTCTAAGAGCTGAGGCTCCGTCAATGCGAGCTGCTTCAAGAACATCTTGCTCGATGCTAATCAAACCGGTGATGTAGATAATCATCATGTAACCAGACTGCTGCCACACGGTCACAATGACCAAAGCCCAGAAGGCAGTATCTGTTTCGTTTAGCCAGGAGGACTCAAGGGCGGTCCAACCGAATCTGGTTGCCAGCGAAGTCAATGCGCTGTTGAAGAGGAACTGCCAAATCACACCCAGGACAACTCCACCAATTAGGTTTGGCACGAAGAAGAAAGTTCTGAAAATGTTAGAGCTACGAAGTTTAGAAGTCACAAGTAGAGCTAGGCCAAAGGCCACAACGTTTACCGCGATAAGAGACACAACCACGAATAGTGCTGTGAAAGAAAGAGTCGCCCAAAAAGTTTCATCTTGGAATGACTTTACGTAGTTGTCTATACCAACGAAGTTGGCAAACTCAAAGCCATCCCAGTCGGTGAAGGTAAGGAATAGACCTTGCGCAAAAGGATAGACAAGCACAAAGGTGAAGATCGAGAGCGGAAGTGCTCCGAAGATTATGAATTTCTTCAAATTTTTAGTAAAGGGCATTTGCCTCTCCCCTTTGTTTGCTTTTGCGAGTTTTGCTTTTAAGTTTAGAAATTCCTGGGGTGGGTTGCCCCACCCCAGGAATTTGATTCTAGTTGACTAGAAAGTTGAGGTAAGAATTACTTCTTAACTCCGCGCCAGGTCTTTACAGCGCCCTTCCAAGCCTTCTCTAGTTCAGCGGCGTACTGCTCACCGTCAATCTTGTCGGTGATCAACTTCTGACCTGAGGCACCGTATAGGTCCTGACCGCCACCAGGGTAGTAAGTGTTCATCCACTCGATTGACTTGTTGGCCTTCACGTAGGTCGCAATTTCACGAGCCATGAATGAGGTTGCCTTCAACTTGGTGCCCTTGTAAACAGGGATGAAGTTCATGCCGCCATCCTTAGGGGCGCCAGCTACGAACTTCTCACCAGCTGGTGATAGGTACAACCAAGTCAAGAAGTCAACAGCACCATCGCGCTGTTCCTTGGTTGACTGCTGGTTGTCGATCATGAAGTATCCAGGAACACCAACTGAGATTGAGGTGTTTCCGTATGCCTTCGCGTTGGTGCTGATTGGCAATGGCATGATTCCGAAGTCTCCACCGTTAGAAGCCTTGATCAAGTCTTCTTCTGCCCAGTTACCCATGAACCAGAAACCAGCCTTACCAGCTGCAAGGTCTGCAATTGCTGCAGCGTACTCGGTGTCAGCAAGGTTTGGCTTTGCCTGGTTGTACTTCTTCATTAGTTCGAAGGTTGCTAGCCAGTTGTTGAATACTGGGTCACCAGTTAGCTTCTTGGTTCCGTTGGCCATAGCGTCTAGAACCTTTAGACGACCTTCGTGAGTTGAAGATGCGTTAGCGAAGTAAAGGTTGGTTACGTGTGCACCAAGTGACCACCAGATAGCTGAGAAGCGGATCGCTCCAGTACCTGATGCTTCAACCTTCTTGAAAGCTTCTTCTAGCTGAGTGCGGGTGGTGATCTTCTTAGGGTCAACGCCAGCCTTGTCTAGAACCTTCTTGTTGTATAGAAGACCGAAAGCCTCAACAGTTGATGGAACACCAACCTGCTTGCCACCGATGTTGGCTGCAGTTAGTAGGTCCTTCGGGGCAGCAGCAGCAAGCTTGGTGCCCTTCCAGTCCATAACACGCTTTGCCATGTCTGGTAGGAACTGTAGGTCGTACATGATGGTCGGAGCCTTCTTGGCAGCGTACATCGGGGTTACGTTCTGTAGGAAAGTCAGCTTGCGGTCGCCCGGGATTGACTTAACTGTGTAGCACTTCTGACTCTTGTTGTATGCAGCAACTGCATTTAGGAACTGGTCCTGGATTTCAGGCTTGATTGTTCCAAGCATTGTTACGGTTGCCTTCTTAGGGCATGCAGGTGCAGCGTTTGCTGCAGGTGCTGAAATTACAGAAACCGCTAGTGCAGAAGCAAGAGCGATAGCTGCAAATTTTGTAGCTTTCTTCATACGAATTTCCCTTTCCATGGAAACCTCCATCGACGTCGAAAAGAGGTTTGCTATAAAACTAAACCTTCTAGTCCGGACAAAAAACCATTTTTGATAACGATTTGTAAACGCTTACATTCTTGGGGGAATTCGACTAAATTGCCCCGGATCCCAGCCAATTCTTTGGCTAAATGCCATAGTTAAGCCGTAGATAGGGGTTAGTTAGCGATGAATGAAAAACCAATCCAAGAACGGCGCATCAGAGCGGTCCTAGGGGCCGGATCTATAGTCTTTGGCCTGAGTGCCTTAGTGCTAATTGGGTTTCCGGCCTTTTTCAACCAGCTATTGGGCCTGCCAGCCTCGGCAGCGCTGGATTGGGCCATGCGCATGATCGGCATCACCCTGGTGGCGCTGGCCGGCAACATGTTATCGGTGTCTGTAAAGGGGTCAGCCGAATCCGTGCTGTTTTCAGGCAGAGTAATGCTGATTAGCGCCGCAGCCTTGGGTGTTTTGACCCTGTTGATACCTGCGCCGCTTGGCTGGTTTACCTATTTATACGCAGCGGTGGGTTTTGGCTTTTCTGCCGCCTACGCCTGGGCGCTGCGAAAGTAGCTTGGCCCACCCATTAGGTTCGTGGTCGGACTGACAGGATTTGAACCTGCGACCCCTTGTCCCCCAGACAAGTGCGCTACCAAGCTGCGCTACAGCCCGTAATTACTTACCTGAAAAGGATAAGAGAAAACCCGGTTCTCGTGAGAAGAAACCGGGCTTTCGTGCGCTTGGAGGGACTCGAACCCCCAACCTTCTGATCCGTAGTCAGATGCTCTATCCGTTGAGCTACAAACGCGAGGAGGGTTAGATGAGAGCTAGCTCTCAATCTCACCCGACGAGCGTTTGTCGATTTCGTTAGAAATCGCACAATCGCCGCGTTCTGGGTTGGTACCTTGCCACCTTTTTACAGGCAACTTCCCTATCTTATCCGCTTTGCTAGCTGCGGTCTAGGGGTTGTTCGTGGCGGAGACGAGAGGATTTGAACCTCCGAAGGGCTTTAACACCCTTACCTCATTAGCAGTGAGGCGCACTCGACCGGGCTATGCGACGTCTCCACGAACCTTGCCAGTTTAGCCGAATCAAGGCCTCAATTGAAACCGATACCTGGGTGAGCTAGAGCAGCTTGGCGCCAGGAATGGCATCTAGCAGGTTGCGAGTGTACTGCTGCTGCGGGTTGGCGAAGATCTCTTTGGTGCTGCCAAACTCCACAATTTGACCCTTATTCATTACCGCAACCTGATCGGCAATCACTTTCACGACGGCAAGGTCGTGCGTGATGAAGAGGTAGGTGAGATTTAACTCGTCTTGTAATCTAGCCAACAGTTCAAGAACCTGAGCCTGAACCAAGACGTCCAAAGCAGAAACAGCCTCATCAAGAACTACTAGTTCCGGTTTCAAAGCAAGTGCGCGCGCAATCGCAACGCGCTGACGCTGACCACCGGAAAGTTCGCTTGGGTAGCGAGTTGAGATTGCCCAAGGGAGAGAGACCTGGTCAAGCAACTCGCGCACACGCGCCTCGCGTTCCTTGCGATTTCCAACTTTGTGCGTGACGAGTGGCTCAGCAATAGTGTTGGCGATGTTTTGCAGCGGATCAAGCGAGCCGTAAGGGTCTTGAAACACCGGTTGCATGTGGCGGCGCAGATCAAATAATTCCCTGACCTTCATGCCAGCAATATTTTTGCCATCGACTTTAATTTCACCCGATGTTGGTTTTTCAAGGCCAAGCAACATCTTGGCAACTGTTGATTTACCGGAACCCGATTCACCAACCAGAGCAAGAGTTGTACCACGTTTAATTTCGAACGAAACATTATCAACTGCGGTAAAAGGTGTGCTCTTGAAACCGCTGCCCTTGATTTGATAAACCTTGCTGACGTTTGAAATTGAAACGGCAACATCGGTGCCCTCGTGAATTTTGCGAGGCGCTGCTTTTCTTGCGGCAACAAGCTTCTGAGTATATGGGTGTTTTGGGTTTTTCAATACTTCTATTGATGGGCCTGCTTCAACAACCCTGCCGCGATACATGACGGCAATCTTTTCGGCACGTTCGGCTGCAAGACCTAGATCGTGGGTGATTAAGATAACCGAAGTCTGACTTGCCTTGGTGAGAGTCGCTAGATGATCAAGAATTGTGCGTTGCACGGTCACGTCTAATGCGCTGGTTGGTTCGTCAGCGATTAGCAATTTAGGATTCGCTGATAAACCAATTCCAATAAGCACTCGCTGACGCATTCCGCCTGAAAACTGATGTGGGTATTGCTTCATGCGCTTATCGGCATCAGCAAGACCTGCCTTTTGCAGCACGGCAATGGCTTCAGAGCGGATGGCCTTTTTATCGAGGCCTGGGTTGTTGGCAGCGATTGCTTCTTCAACTTGGAAACCAATTGACCAAACAGGATTTAGGTTACTCATAGGATCTTGCGGAACAAACCCAATTTGTGAGCCGCGAATCTTTTCAAGCACGGCTGAATCAGCACCAACTAGTTCTTGACCGTCAAAGATGATTGACCCGCCAGCAATAGTTCCAGCACCCGGCAACAAGTTGATAATTGCATGAGCAGTGGTTGACTTACCGGAGCCAGATTCTCCCACGATTGCAAGAGTCTCGCCCTGCCAAAGATCAAGGTTTACGCTGTCGACCGCGCGCACTGCGCCTTTGGCATTAGGAAACTCAACGGCAAGGTCTCGGATTGAAAGAAGTGGAGTGCTCATGATTAACGCTGCGCCCTTGCCTTGGGGTCCAGCGCATCGCGAATGGCCTCGCCCATCATGATGAAGGCCAGCGCGGTGATTGATAGCGCCAAAGAAGGCCAAATCAGCACCTGAGGAGCGGTGCGCAGGTCAGCCTGGGCCTGGCTGATGTCATTTCCCCAGCTCATGGTTGAGGTTGGCAAACCAACCCCCAGGAACGAGAGAGTGGCCTCGGCAACAATTGCAGCCGCGAGAGAAATGGTGGTCACGGCAATCACCGGCGCTATTGAGTTCGGCAAAACGTGACGAAGCAAAATTTTGAATCGACTAACCCCAATTGCGGTCGAGGCCATAACGTAGTCCGATTGTTTGACTCTAAGAATTTCACCGCGCAGCACGCGTGCGGTAGATGGCCAGGCAAAAATTCCGATAGCCGCAGAAATCACCCAAACGTTTCTGTAGTCAGAAAATACGCTCATGATCACAACCGCAGCCAAGATGTAAGGGATTGAGAAGAAAATGTCTCCGGCACGAGAAAGAATCGCATCTACCCAGCGACCGTAAAAACCAGCCAGTGCACCAAAGAAAATACCCAGAGTCATCGTCATCAAAGTCACAATCAAACCAACCGATAGTGAAGTTGAGGTGCCGTGCACAATTCGGGCGTAAACATCGCAGCCTTGGCGAGTGAAACCAAGTGGGTGCCCGGCGGTTGGCGCGCCGTTGCTATTAGCCAAGAGACAGTTATCGTTTGGTGGAGTCTGGGTAAATAAACCAGGGAATAAAGCCATAGTGGCAACCAAAATAATCAACAACCCTGCGATGTAAAACATCGGCCGCGTGCGCAAATCACGCCAGGCGTCAAGATAAAGGTTGGTTGGTTTCTCGCTGATGCGCACCGCATCAATCTCGGCGGCTGCTGACTCATCAAACTTTGCTACAAAATGCTCCTGCTTATTTGCCATAGCGAATCCTTGGGTCAAGAACTGCGTAAAGTAGGTCGGTTAGCAAATTCACTACTAGGTAAATCAAAACCATCACTGTGACGAATGACACTACGGTTGGGCCCTCGCCGCGAATAATCGCCTGATACAAAGTTCGACCAACACCAGGCACGTTAAATATTCCCTCGGTCACAGTTGCACCAACGAGTAACACACCAAAGTCAATTGATAAGTACGTAACAACTGGAATCAATGAGTTGCGCAGAATGTGCACACGAACAACGCGCTGACGCGACAACCCCTTGCCATAAGCGGTGCGAACAAAGTCTTGCCCAGAGGTTTCAATAACCGACGACCTGGTCAGACGCACAATGTAGGCAACCGCCAGAGTAGACAGCACAATTGCAGGTAGCAGTAGCTCTAAGAATCCGGCGTCGCCGCTTACCGTTGGTTTCGCCCAACCAAGCTTGATAGCGAAGATAAATTGAAAAACAAAGGCGATGACAAAAACCGGAGTTGAGATAAGCAACAGGCTCATCACTAGTGATGAGTTGTCAAAAAGCTTGCCCTTGCGAAGACCAGCAACCAGGCCAACACCAATACCAACCAGCATCTCAATCGCAACCGCCATCAGAGCTAGTCGAATGGTCACCGGAAAAGTAGCCGCTAAAACATCAGCGACTGGCTGACCTGAGAAAGATGTGCCAAAGTCTCCTTGAAAAATGCCACCGATGTAGATGAAGTACTGAACAATGAACGGCTGGTCAAGGTGGTACTGGGCACGCAATTGTTCATAGACAGCCTGGTTCACGCCGCGGTCGCCAAACATAGCGATAATCGGGTCACCAGGCATGGCAAAGACCATGAAGTAAATCAGCAGCGTGGTGCCAAAAAACACCGGTAGCGCCTGAAGCACTCGCCTGATTATGTAGCCGGTCACATTTGCCTAAAGTTTGAGGGGTCAAACCAAGGGGTGACAATCCTCAGATTGCCACCCCTTGGTCATCGGTGTTCTAGTTCTTGATGATGTTGTGAAGCACTGGAACTGAGTTCCAACCAAACTTCACGTCAGTCACCTTGGTCGAGTAACCACCGTTTGAAACTCCGTACCACATTGGAATCGCAGGTAGATCCTTTAGCAAGATCACCTGTGCATCCTGGTACGCCTTGTTTGCTTCTTCAAGAGTCTTGGCGGTGTTACCCTTTGCGATCAAAGCATCGACCTCAGGGTTTGAGTAGTCACCATCGTTGGCGCCGGCACCAGTCTGATACAGCGGAGCAATGAAGTTTGCCAGCGCTGGGTAGTCAGCCTGCCATCCGGTGCGGAATGCGGCGGTGATGGTGTCTTCGGTGATGTCGGTGCGGAACTCAGCAAAGGTTGGGTAAGCCTTACCTACCGCTTCGATTCCAAGGGTGTTCTTGATGCTGTTTGAAACTGCATCAATCCAACCCTGGTGTCCACCGTCTGCGTTGTAACCAAGCTCAAACTTGCCTGACCACTTTGAGATCTTGTCAGCCGCAGCCCAAAGTTCTTTTGCCTTGGTTGGGTTGTAATCAAGAACATCAGCTCCTTCAAGCTGGTCGCTCCAACCGGCAATTACCGGTGAAGTGAAATCGCGTGCTGGTTTCTTGGTTCCGTTGAAAATCACATCGATGATTTCCTGACGATTGATCGCCAGTGAAAGCGCTGCACGACGAAGCGCACCTTCTTCTCCAGAGAAGTGAGCTAGTCGAGATGGGATTGTGAATGACTGGAAGATTGCAGCAGCCTGGTCAACTGCTCGGTCACCTAGGTCATCTTTATAGGTCTTGAGCGCAGCATCAGGGATACCAGCCAAAATGTCTAGGTTGTCTGCAAGAAGATCTGCATAAGCTGCATCAAGAGTTGCGTAGAACACAATCTTTAGTCCACCGTTCTTGGCAACGCGACCACCCTTGTAGTCAGGGTTCTTTACCAAGTTGATGTCAACGTTGTGCTTCCAAGCACCTTCGCCGGCAAGCTTGTATGGCCCGTTACCAATTGGGTTTTCACCAAAGGCCTTAGGGTCATCAAAGAATGCCTGTGGCTGTGGGAAGAATGCGGTGTATCCCAAACGAAGCGGGAAGTCCGACTGAGCTGATGCAAGCTTCACGGTGAACTCAGTTGGGCTAACTACCTTTAGGCCGGTTAGTTCTGTGTCCTTCTCGTAGGAGAAACCTTCGATAGCGTCAAAGAAGTAGCTGTTCAACTGAGCGTTTGAGAAAAGCGCTCCGTACTTCCAGGCGTTTACGTATGAGTCTGCGGTTACTTCTTCACCATTGGTGAACTTCCAACCGCTCTTGATCTTTACGGTCCAGGTGATGTTGTCGTCTGAGGTAATTGACTCAGCCATGTCATTTACTGGGGTGCCATCGGCATCGTAGTAAACCAAACCTGCGTAGATGTTGTCGATGATCAAACCGCCGCCAACCTCGTTGGTGTTGGTTGCAATCAGGGGATTCTGTGGCTCTGAGCCGTTTACAGAAATGATGTTGTCGTTGCCACCGTTTGAGCCGCCGGCACAGCCAGACAGGGTCAAAGTGACTGCCGCAGCAACTGCAACCGCTGCCAGGCCTAACTTCTTAAATCGCACGAGTGCTCCTTTTCGAGAAACGCCGGCGATGCACACGCCAGCGTGTTGTCCCTCCAGCCTAGGCCTGAAAAATGGCCGGACATCGACTACGTGTAACGAATAGATAAATTTTCTAAAAAGTTCAATGACTTTATGGTCGCAGGTTGAGCTTCGCGAGCCGGGTCTTCAAATACTTTTTGAAGGCTTTCAGCGCTAGCAATACGAGGCTTGGTTGCTTGCGCTTGGGATCGTCTTTTGAAGGTCTCCGACGCGATATGTACCAGAGCAGGCATGCAAGCAAGGCTATAAAAAAGAACGGTTCCTTCCACTGAATGACGAATACCGACGACTCCACAGTGACAGGGTCAAATTTCGTGCCACCGAGTTCCGAGTGCAGGGTTGTCTTAATTTTGACAGGCCCAAAATCGGGTAGCACGTTGACTGTTTCTCGAGATCCCTCAATGTTGGATTGGGTTATGACAGATCTGGTGGCGCTTCGCCCACCCAACAAAATGCTTTTGGATGTCCGCTTGGTTGCCAAAACCTTTTCGTTGGCGCTAATTTCCCAGCTCGCGAATGCAAAAACAGGGAGTTCCCCTTTGTTTCTGTATCTGACTTTTGCCTCAATTGGCCCCGAATTAATCAGCCCGGGCAGATCTGGGAGAAATGAGTCTATGATACTTGTTCGATTTGTTGACGTGAAGTTGATTCGCGAAAGCTCTGCACCAGTTATTTTTCCGTTTTTTATGCTCCCTGCAAACCCATAAGGCGTCACATTCACCTGCGAGGCAATAGCGCCAGTGGAAGCGGCACTTGCAATTCCCGATTGTCTGGTACCGCCCAAAGGGTTCATGGATACCTTAATTCCGCCGTAGTAAATCTGCTCTATCTTTTTAAGCTTAGGCTTGAGAGTGATTAAAAATTCTGAACCAGATTTTGATGGTCGATATAGATTTTGGAATGGAGTGACCGAGAAAATTTTTGCCAGCGAATGCGGTGTTGAGTTTTCTGGAAGTCTCGCCTTATTCCCAGACTCATCAAACACGTAATCCACAAACTGCACATCTATTTCAGCAGCGACTGGGCCAGTAATAATAACAACCAAATTGAGTGTGGGCTCAAGGATTCCAGGCTGGCCAATTATGAACTCTTCCGGCGGGTTACTGACCTTTAAGGTGTTAGAGGCCGCATACGACGGAATCGCGGTAACTCCAAAAGACAGAGTTACCGCGACTACATAAGCGAGTAATTTTTTCAAATTCTTAAGGACAGAATCCTATGAAACACTGCCAAGGTCCGTCGTTGAAACTTCCGGTGTCCAAGGTGAATCCGTGCTTAACCCGATACTTGCCAACTGGGACGTCACCGAATATGGTTATCGACGCCTTGGTGGTGGCTTCTCCACCGGACCCCCAAATTACCGGCATGTTTTGATTTGTATACTCTGTTCCCCACGCCTGTACGTTCCAATCATCTTGAGGCCTCACCTCCCAGTGAACGTCATCGTAAAGTTTTACATCGTTTCTATTCACTCCGAAAAGAGAGTAGTCAACAAAGAGATTGGCGGATGCTCTTAGGGTTGAAGCACCCAAAATTCCATCTGCGTCAGTCATCTCAACCGGATTCCAGTAATCACCATCATCGGTAAAAAAGCGTTCGACCGGTTGGCGCTCGGTCCAAACGTAACCCTGCCGATCAGATACCTCACAGTTGTCGGCGTCAAAACTAACTTGAAAGTCTTGAGATACGAAGTTTGTGCGGGTATTTTCACGCAAGAGATCCAACGGATACCGACTCAGGTCTCTTGGGTCTCGAACAACGCCTGCGGAGAGATCTTGATTCTGATCACTTACGGCAGGGGTTTCTGAGTTGTTGTCATCGTCGTACCCGTCACCTTCCCACGCAGTTTTGAGGATCTTGCGCTCTTTTCTAACGGATATGTTGGTAAGAGGGATACTTAGGGATCCAAAGCCCGTGCAACTATCGGGGCCGCCGTCATCGGGGTTATCTCCTAGATCCACAGACACTGTAACGATTTCATCTGGTCCAGAAGAGTCCTCCCAGGCATTAGCTGAGATAGGCGACAAAACGCCAACGACGGTGACAGCCGTGATGATTGCTATCGACTTCCAATTCCACAAATTTTTACTCATATTAAAAGGCTAGAACTGGCAGTTCACACCGAAAAGGCTTCACGGGTAATTGAGGGGATAACCCCTCAAGATAATCTCAATCGTTATTTTCATGTAGGGAAATCCCATCACTGCCTGATACTTAAGTCATGCAGATGCGCGTTGCCTTAGTTGAAGATGACGACTTCACGCGCCTAACTGTTGCATCTTCGCTGCGGGCTCAAGGCATTCAAGTAGTTATTGATACAGGCTCGGCCAGCGAGGCTCTACTGGAATTTGATAAAGCAACGCCGCACGTGGCGCTACTAGATCTTCATCTTGGTAAAGGACCAACGGGAATAGACGTCGCAACTGCCTTTAGAAGTAAATCCCCGAACATTGGCATTGTGTTCTTGAGTAGTTTTGAGGATCCAAGGCTATTGAATCCAAGTTTGCCTCCACTGCCCTTCAGATCTATTTATCTGCACAAGAACAAAATAAGTGACATCTGGAACATTCTTGAGGCCCTACGAGCATCTATCGATAAGTCTGAGAGAGTCCCATCTATGGCGCGGGCAAGTTCGTCACCAATTGCCACCTTGACTGACGTGCAACTTGAGACTTTGAGACTTATGGCTCAGGGCCTTTCAAATGCCGAAATTGCCAAGCGCAGAAGCGTTACAGAAAAGTCCGTGGAGCTAGCCATCTCTAGGCTTGCCAAAACACTTGGCGTTGAAAAGGATTCGACAATAAATCAGAGGGTGCACATGGCAAACGTATATTTCCGTGCACTGGGACAAATGAAGAATGTCTCCGACTAAAGAAGAGTCGTTTCTTGCTGCTGCCGCAGGCGGGAAGTTTTTTCTAGACACCCGCTACCTTTTGCTAACTACTCCCTTAGTTATCACCACCTCCATACTAACCACAAGTGCAGGATACTTCTCGCAAACAGAGCCCCCACTAAACACTCTTGGTCTTTTATCTGCTATTTTTCTCGCCAACATTTTCGCTCTATCTATTTGTGCTATCTGGGTTCTAGTTTTTTCTAAAACAATTTTTAGAAATCGAGCCAGGAATCCTGTTCCTTTATTTTGGGTGATTATATTTAGCGCAAGTGTTGGAGCACTAAAAGGCGCCATGACTGGTTTGGGCTGTTGGCTGCTTCAAATTGAATCTGACCTAGCCGCAACAATCTCAGATCGAGTAGGCCAGACAACTCTTCTAGGTGCATGGCTGATCCCCGCAATTACATTGGTTGCCCACAGACTTTCAATCTTGCAAGCCCAGCGCGAGGCCCTGGTTGCCGAGAGAGTTTCAAACACTTTAATTGAGTCAGGCGCAGCACAAACACGAGATAACCAAGCGTCGCTCCGAGCATTCGCTGCCATGGCTAAAAAAGAGTTGTCGTCAATCAGCACACCAGTAAGCACTGATGAGCAAACTAGCCATTACGCCCAGGCAATTCGTAGACTCCTCACTGATCAACTGAGACCACTTAGTCACCGAATCTGGGAACAAGAAAACAAAAGAATTTCTAGTTTCTCAATCGCCGAAATAGCAAGACAATCAATTTTTGGTTTTTCCAAAGCCCGTTCTGTTGTGGCGTTGGTTTATGTCGTGACCGCCTTCCCTTCAATCATGAGATTCGTTGGTCTCGGTGAAGCCGTTCTACGTAGCATTCTTGCCGGCGCTGTTATCTACGTTGGCTTTTGGGCAATGTCAGCCTTCACACCAAAAAAGTATTGGGTGGCAACCAGTTGGTTTGTGCTGGCAATTCTTGGGGTTTCATACCTAAGTTTTGTGACAGGTGAATTGGCTTTTGGTTACGTGACAGAGTTTGATGCTTTTGAAACGGTGATGGCCGTCTGGCTTTGGCTTACACAACTAACATTCATCAGTGCATTTCTCTCAGGGGTACGCAAAAGTGGCTTCGAAATTAAGCAGCAATTTGCTGATCTTTACGGTTCAGGGAGCATTGATCGCGCCGTAAGACTAAACCAAGCTCGTATTCAAAACCGCGATTTCGCAAACTACCTTCATGGTCAAGTGCAAAACAAGCTGCTATCTGTTGCCCTTGGTCTCGAAAAAGGTAAGGCCACCAAGGAAGAACTAGAGCAGGCACTTGCTGTTGTTGAAAACATTTTGAAAACTTTGGATTCAAATTTTCAAACCATGAATTCAGGTGACATAGATGCTGAAGTGGCAAAACTAAATGACCAGTGGTTAGGTTTCATAAAAATACGTTGGAACCTGGATACAGGCGTAAAGAATCTTGAAACCAGGAAGAGAATTCTTTTGATGCAACTCGTAGATGAAGCCATTTCTAACGCCGTCAGACATGGCCTTGCCAAGAAAGTTCTTGTGAATGCAGCTGTAGCAGCCGACGAAGAAGTGACTCTTGAAGTCATTGACGACGGCATTGGGCCAAGAGATGGCAAAGCGGGCTTGGGCTCCACATTCTTCAAGAGCGTCTCTAAAGGCAACTGGAAGTTAGAACAAGGGCCCAATGGCGGATCTAAGCTGAACCTAAGGTTCTAAATGCGCGCTTAACCGGATACTCCAAATAGTCAGCGGCAAATTCTAAATTCGGCGAGCGCCAAGCAAAATCGCGAGCCACCTTAGCCAGAGCTGCCCAAAAGAAAACATTCAATAAATCCACACCGATGTGAGTCATGCTGTCACCCGGTAGTGCCTTACCGATCATTCGGCGCAGCAGGGTTGGCACATCGCTAAGGCCAAATCGGTGCAGGGCTGCACGCACCTCAAACTCAAGTTCGCGAGCTCGGCGCGGGTTCCAGAGCGGGTTACCGCCGGAGCCATCGCCCATCCGGCCATATTCATCGGTGGGTAAATGAAGAAGAATATGGGCAACCATGGCGTGACGGTAATGGGCCCCATCTAGCTGGTCAAAAATCTCAGCAAAGTTCTCAATT
>JACCEE010311390.1_pt1 | contig 20727 bp, 19 predicted proteins | sample 7449931 | NCBI WGS metagenome assembly JACCEE01 (sample SAMN15323457, study PRJNA562643) | freshwater metagenome | isolation source: river surface water | place: USA:Blue River Watershed | collected 2017-08-19 | reverse complement strand
TTTTGGATGCTGCGCATAATCCGCATGGTGCAAGAACTCTTGCCAACACACTTCAAGAAGAATTCACCTTTGGTCGCGTAATCGCCGTAGTTGGCGTCTTTGCGGACAAAGATGCCGCTGGAATTTTTAACGAAATCAAAGATGTAATCGATGGAGTTATCGTTACTCAAAGTTCATCTCCACGAGCACTTCCAGCTGATCAGTTGGCAAAAGTCGCGCGTGCTTTTATAGATGGTGATCGTATTTTTGTCGAACCAGATTTAAAAGTTGCAATTACAAAAGCAATTGCTGACGGCAGCCATCCGTTGGAAGACGAAACTGTTGGTGTGTTAATTACGGGTTCAGTTATAACAGTTGGGGAAGCTCGCGCAATTTTGAAAGAGCTAAAGGAAAATAAATGAGAATTTTAGGTGCATCGGTTTTAGTAATGGAATCAATTTGTGTTGGTTTTGCGCTATTACTTGCGATGAAAGAAGCATCAACTTCTGAATTGATTATTGGTTCGACAATTTCGCTTTTGCTTTTTCTCTCAGCAGGTTTACTCAAGAGACGTTCAGGTTGGATCATTGCTTCTCTGCTGCAGGTGGCCATGGCGGGTTATTCATTCGTAGTCCCAGCTTTTGCGATAATCGCATTGATTTTCATTGTGCTTTGGGGCTGCGCAATCTATTTTGGCCGTAAGGGTGAGGCCATCCGGGCTGAATTAGTCGCTAAGCGCGACGCCCAATAGAATAAGCGGGTGAGCAAAGAACGCACCCTCGTTTTGGTTAAGCCCGATGGCGTACGCCGTGGTTTAGTCGGAGAAGTAATTGCACGTATCGAACGCAAAGGTTATGAAGTAACGGCGTTACGTATGCTGCAAGCAGATCGTGCAATTCTTGAACGTCATTACGCAGAGCACGAAGGCAAACCTTTTTACGAACCATTACTTGAGTTCATGATGAGCGGACCAATCGTTGCGCTTATTGCTGAAGGTGAAAGAGTTATTGAAGGTTTCCGTTCTTTGGCTGGTGTTACAGATCCAACTGTGGCAGCGCCAGGAACTATTCGTGGTGACTTAGCTCGTCAACAAGCAACAAAAGTTGTACAGAACATTGTTCACGGATCAGATTCAGTTGAATCTGCAGAACGTGAAATTTCGATCTTCTTCGGAGGGAAGTAAATGAGCAATCCAAACGCAAGGCTTTCATTTATCGGCCGTGATATGGCGGTAGACCTAGGTACCGCGAATACTCTTGTTTATGTACGCGGTCGTGGCATTGTGCTCAACGAGCCTTCTGTGGTGGCGGTAAATCAAGATACCGGCGGAATTCTTGCAGTTGGTCTTGAAGCAAAGAAGATGATTGGTCGTACTCCAGGAAATATTGTGGCAATTCGTCCACTTAAGGATGGTGTTATTGCTGACTTTGATACCACCGAGCGCATGCTTCGTTACTTCATTCAAAAAGTTCATAAGCGTCGTTATTTAGCAAAGCCACGTATCGTGGTTTGTGTTCCATCAGGTATTACTGGTGTCGAACAACGTGCGGTTAAAGATGCAGGTTATGCCGCAGGTGCGCGCAAGGTTTACATCATCGAAGAGCCAATGGCAGCAGCAATTGGTGCCGGACTTCCAATTCACGAACCAACCGGAAACATGGTGGTAGATATCGGTGGCGGAACTACTGAAGTTGCTGTGATTTCGCTAGGTGGCATTGTTTCTTCACTTTCAATTCGTGTTGGTGGCGATGAGCTTGATCAATCAATTATCAATTGGGTTAAGCGCGAATTTTCATTACTTCTTGGTGAGCGCACTGCAGAAGAAATTAAGATGGCAATTGGTTCTGCTTATCCAACACCAAACGAACCAGATGCAGAGATTCGTGGCCGCGATTTAGCAACTGGTCTTCCAAAGACAATCGTGGTTTCGGCAGCGGAAATTCGTAAGGCTCTAGAAGAACCTGTTAACGCAATTGTTAATGCGGTTAAGGCAACTCTTGATAAGTGCCCACCAGAACTTGCATCAGATCTTATGGATCGTGGAATTGTTCTAACTGGTGGCGGAGCATTACTTAAAGGCCTAGACGAGCGCCTACGTCGCGAAACTGGTATGCCAATTCATATTGCAGAACAACCACTCAACTGCGTTGCTGATGGTTCTGGTAAATGTATTGAAGAGTTCGAATCACTTGAAAAGGTTCTGATCTCAGAGCCTCGTCGCTAGTAGTAAGTTAAGAAGAGGCTAGCTCCTTAAATGGCAAGTCCATCAGGAAGTAATCGTGGTCGTTTGCTATTGGTCATGCTGCTTGTCTCTTCATTGCTTTTAATTACTTTAGATTTAAGAGGCGTCTCTGTAATCAGTGGAATTCGAAATGGCGTTGGTACTGCTTTAACTCCAGTTGTCAAAGTTGGGAATTGGGTAGTCACGCCATTTAAAAATATCTTTTCGGATTTGATACATCTTGGACGTACTCGTTCTACTATCAATGATTTGAAGGAAGAGAATGCGAAGCTTCGCGCTCAGCTAGTTCAGAAAAAGAATGCACTTGGCCAAGAGCAACAATTGAAGCAGGCGCTTGATTTAGCGGGCCGAGCGAATTGGAAAACAGTTAGTGCTCGAGTATTGGCTCAAGGTTCTACTATTTCATTTACTCACACTGTGACAATTGACCAAGGCTCACGTTCCGGAATTAAGCAGAACATGACCGTGGTAAATGGTCATGGATTAGTTGGCGTCGTTCGAACAGTATTTCCAAATAGTTCTATCGTGCTTTTAGCCTCAGATCCCTCTTTCAAAATTGGGGTAAGAATTGCACGCAATCAATCTATTGGAATTCTCTCGGGGCAAGGAAGTAACTCAGGGCTCTTAGAATTATTAGATAACACGGCAAAAATTAAGAAGAATGACATTTTGCTCTCTCGAGGCAGTACCAATAACACTCCATTCGTACCTGGTGTACCAGTTGGAATTATTACCAAAGCTTCAGATAGTACAAACTCAGTTGCTCAAGTTGCTGATGTTTCCTTTTATGCAAATCTAAACGCACTCGGGATTGTTTCTGTAGTTTTAAAGGCATCTGAAAGCAATCCTGGTAATGCGCTTATTCCTGAAGCACCAAAGCCAACACCGATTCCAACTGTGACGGTCTATGCAACTCCTACTGCATCGCCATCACCATCAAAGAGCTAAACGAGATTTGTAATGTGGCGTAGAGAAGTAGCATTATCTACTTTTACTTTTGCGCTTCTATTTTTAGCTCAAGAAGCTATTGTTAATCAAATTCGTTTACCGCTTGGTGGCTTCTCTTTAATACTTTTAGCAGCTTTGATTTGGTCTTCTATTAGCGAACCAGAGATCGCGGCAGTTACTGGATTTATCTCAGGTCTATTTATGGATCTCTCTCCATCCACCGACGGACCATTTGGTCATTGGACTTTAGTGATGGTTATTTCCTGTTTTGTAATTTCTTATTTGGGTTATGGTGATGATGCTCTTAATTCAAACCCGGCTGGTTTGATTTTGATGACTGCAACTACTGTTGTTGCTACGTTATTTTTATATCTAGTAATTGGTTTGATTTTTGGGTTGACGGTAGGCCCAGTTTCGAATGTGGTCAAAATGCTATTTGGATTCGGACTTTGGAGCGCCTTAGTCTCGCCAATTGTGGTGCCATTTATTGCAAAAGCTCATGCAATTGTTTATGAAGGTACTAGATGAATCAACGTACCCGGCTCAGCATATTTGTAGTTCAAGCGCTAATTATTAGCTTGATGTTGGCACTTATGGGCAGGCTTTTTTATCTGCAGGTCGCTGCGACCGATAAATATAAAGAAGCCGCACTTGATATTCAGAGTAGAGATATCGTGGTGCCAGCTACTCGCGGCCTGATTGTTGATGCGATGGGCGTGCCGCTTGCTATGAATAGAGTGGGGCTTGCGGTAACAGTTGACCGTAGTATTTTGGATAAACAAGAAGATAAAGGTTTAGCAGTATTAAATCGTGTCTCCAGAATTCTGAAATTAGATCCAAAGGATGTTTGGCGACACACGCGACTTTGTGGCGAAATTACCAAAGGTGACAAGACTGGTTGCTGGGTCGGAAATCGCTTTCAACCTATTCCAATTACCAAAGATGCAGACCCAGAAATTGCGCTACAACTTGTAGAACGCAGTAGCGAATTTCCTGGCATAGACGCCGAACCAACTTCGGTTCGTTATTACCCAGGAACCAAAGGCGCAACGGGTGCACATGTTCTTGGTTATGTTGGTGCATTAACCGATAAAGATCTGGCAGTTGATAATGGCACTAGATATTATCGAAGCGAATCAATCGGAAAAGATGGTTTGGAATATGTTTACGATTCTTATCTTCGTGGACGCCCAGGTATCAAAACCGTAATTGTTGATCGAAAAGAATCTGTCACTGAAAAATCTAGAGATACTGCACCAACACCTGGCATGCATCTAGTTACCAGTCTTGATGTTCGTATTCAGGGAGCAGCTGAAGCCGGACTTGAAACTGCAGTCCGCTCATCTAGAGCTCAAGGCTACAGAGCAGATGGCGGCGCAGCAGTAGTCATGGATGCCAGAAATGGCAGGGTATATGCACTTGCTTCGTACCCGACATATGATCCAAATATTTGGGAAAAAGGTTTAACTGTCGCACAAGCAAAAGCGATGTATTCCGAAAGTACTTATGTGCCTGCGCTTTCAAGACCTCTGCAAGGGCTATTTGCACCAGCTTCAACATTTAAAGCGTTCTCGATTTTCGCAGCAGTTAAAGCTGGTTACAACTTAAATACAACTTACGATTGTCCAGGTAAGTACAAAGTGGGTAACCGCGAATTTACCAACTATGAATCGCGCGCCCTTGGCCGAATATCGATGAAGACCGGTATCGCCGCTTCTTGTGACACTCTTTGGTACAAAATCGCATATTCAGAGTGGTTAAAGGACGGCGGCTTAAGTCCGAAAAACCCAAATGATTATTTCTTCCAAACTGCACATGATTTCCAATTGGAACAGAAGACCGGCATCGATTTACCAGGCGAATTAGAGGGCCGTATTCCTGATCGTCAATGGAGAATGGATTATTGGAAAGAGAATAAGAATTTTTACTGCAACTACGAAAAACGTGCCGCCAAGAAAGATCTAACCCCATTTCTGATTCAGTTAGCAAAAGAGAATTGCATTGACGGAGGAGTATTGCGTGCCGGCGACGCAGTTAACTTCTCTATTGGACAGGGCGATACCGTAATTACTCCGCTGAAGTTAGCTCAGAGCTATGCGGCGATTGCAAATGGCGGAACCTTATGGCAACCATTAGTTGCAAAAGCTATTGTAAAAACCGATGGCACTGTAGTTAAAACCTTTACTCCAAAAATACAAGGTAAAGTTTCAGCAGACCCGAAGACTTTTGAGTGGCTAAATGATGCGCTTCATCAAGTAACTATTGATGGTACTGCGGCCGGTGCATTTGCAGGTTTTCCAGTTGAAGTTTCGGGTAAGACCGGTACCGCTGAAGTGTTTGGTTTGAATTTAAACGGTACCAAGAAAGATTCGACATCTTGGTTTGCATCCTATGCGCCGACAAAGAATCCAAGATATGTAGTAGTAGTAATGGTTTCTCAAGGCGGCACCGGTGCGGCTGCTGCTGGTATCGGTGCCCGCCAGATTTTTAATACGATTTTTGGAACCGAAGGCAGTAAACAAATTCCAGAAAAAGTCGTTTATCCATCAGGCCCGCCAAGTAAATTGCCTAAGATTTCTCCTACGACAAAAGTTGTTGAAACTAAACCGACCCCAGCAGTCAGTGCTAGTGCTTCACCAACCAAGAAGGCGGTGAATTAAGGTGAATGAATCCGTAAGAAGCTTCACTTATCGTCGCCAAAGAAAGAACTTAACCGCTGGCTTTGACCCGATTCTCTCGTTTGCCGTAGGCGCACTTCTTATTTTTGGCACCTTATTGGTTTATGCCGCTACCAGAAATTGGTATGCCGCAGCAGGTGAAGACCCACAATATTATTTAAAGCGCCATGGCATTAACGTGATCATTGGAATTGCGCTGGCCTTCGGCACCACCTTTATTGATTATCGATCGCTTCGTGCGTACACCCCATTTGTTTGGGGAGCAGGTGTTCTTGGATTAGTTCTGGTTTTGATTCCAGGTATTGGTTCGACCATTAATGGCGCTAGAGCTTGGATTGTGTTGCCCGGTGGTTTTTCAATTCAACCCGCTGAGCTTGCGAAAATTACTATCATCATTGGAATGTCTATGATTTTGACCGAGCGCATGCATGGACAAGATGAAGTTAGAAATAAAGACGTAATTCAGGCGCTTGCGATTGCCGGCATCCCTGTTTTGTTTATTGTGCTTCAGCCCGACATGGGAACGGTTCTTATTATTAGCGCAATTGTCGTAACCATTATTGCAACTAGTGGTGCGCAATCACGTTGGGTAGCTGGTTTGTTGCTTGCTGCACTGCTTGGCGGCTTTGTTGCAGTTAAAGCAGGCGTTGTAAATGATTACCAACTAAAGCGTTTGCAATCATTTGTTAATCCAAATGCTGATTCACAAGGTGCGGGCTACCAATTAAGACAAGCCAGAATCACGGTTGGTTCAGGTGGACTTCTTGGTACTGGACTTTTTCAAGGCGCACAGACAAATGGCAGATTTGTACCTGAGCAACAAACAGACTTTATCTTCACAGTTGCAGGAGAAGAGACAGGATTTGTCGGCAGTAGTTTAATTTTAATTTTGTTGTTAACGATAATGATTCGAGGATTTAGTATTGCTCGAAGAACCACAGATCCATTTGGCAGATTGGTATCTGTTGGTGTGGTTGCTTGGTTCGCATTCCAAACATTTGAAAATATTGGAATGACATTAGGACTTATGCCGATGACTGGTGTGCCTTTGCCATTTCTGTCATATGGCGGATCGAGTATGTTCGCCAACATGATTGGAATCGGACTTTTACAGAATGTTCATGCGCGTTTACGCGGGTAATGGCTATTTGGCACGTTTAGTGCCATAATTACCCAGCATTCAGCGCGCGGTCACTCGCAGCGCGAATCCAGAGAAGTACTAAAAGAATTTGCCTGATTGATTTCAGGCCCGGAAACGAGCAAAAGACTAAATCAGTTTTTTGCATACAAAGGATTTGGTGTACATGGCTGATGAGCCAAAAGCGCCGCGTAAGCGCGCATCTAAGAAAGCTGCTGAAGTAGATTCAACTTCTGAAGCGCCTGCAGAGAAGAAAACCCGTAAAAAGGCAGTACCTGCCGTAGTCGCAACTCCCATTTTCCAAGCAGCTCCAGTTGAAGCAGTAAAACCTGCCAAGAAAGAGAAGCCTGCTAAATCTGGTAGCAAGAAAGATAATAAGGAAGAGCAGAAAGAGAAACTTGCTAAGCAAGAAGAAGATTCTGATTCTCGTCGCGGTGGACGTCGCCGCCGTCGCGGTGGCCGCGGTCGCCGTAAAGGTGGAGAAGAGAATTCAACTGGGGCAGAGCTAGCAAGCACCGACGAAACTTCTGAAGATTCCGCTACATCTCATCGCCGCCGTCGCCGTCGTCGTGGCGCGGAAGATGGTGTTCAGCCAGGTGAAATTGTTGATGAAGATGGCGTACCAACTGTAGTTAAGGTGCGCGAAAGCAAAGAGCGCCCAGAACGCACTGATCGTTCTGATCGTTCTGATCGCCATGATCGTAATTCAAGACGCGATCGTCATCATCGTCGCGAAGGTCGTCATCGCGAGGATCGTCGTGAATATCGTGAAACCTACCGTCGTCGCGGAACCATAATCACAGAAGGTGAATTCTTAGCTCGCCGCGATGAAGTAAAGCGCGAAATGTTAGTTCGCCAAAAAGGCGATCGCACCCAGATTTGTGTTATCGAAGATGGCGTTATGGTCGAACATTATGTAAATAGAAATTCATCTATTTCATATGTCGGCAATGTTTATCTTGGAAAAGTTCAAAATGTTCTTCCATCAATGGAAGCAGCTTTCGTAGATATCGGAAAAGGTCGCAACGCGGTTCTATATGCGGGCGAAGTTAATTGGGATGCAGCTGGTCTTGAAGAATCAGCGCCTCGTAAAATTGAAACAGCTCTAAAAACTGGCCAACCTGTTTTGGTTCAAGTTACCAAAGATCCAATTGGCCAAAAGGGCGCTCGTTTAACTAGCCAAATTTCACTTCCTGGTCGTTATGTTGTTTACGTTCCTGGTGGCGGAATGAGCGGAATTTCTCGTCGTCTACCAGAGCCAGAACGCAACCGAATCAAGAATATTCTTAAAGGTTTAGTTCCTGAAGAAGCAGGCGTAATTGTTCGTACCGCCGCAGAAGGTGTTAGTGAAGAAGAATTAACTGGCGATATTCAAAGATTAAAAGCTCAGTGGGATGAGATTTATCAGAAAACTCAAAATCCAAATTTCCATCCACCTGTTGCTCTTTACACTGAACCAGATTTGGCAGTTCGCGTTATTCGCGACATCTTTAGTGAAGACTTTGAAATTCTGAAAGTACAAGGCGATCAAGTACACAGAGAAATCTCTGATTACTTAGGATTTATTGCTCCAGAACTTTCAAACAAAATTGAAAAATACACTGGTACCGGAGATCTATTTTCTGATTACCGAGTTGATGAGCAATTAGCTAAGGCTTTTGATCGAAAAGTTTATTTGCCTTCAGGTGGTTCATTAGTTATCGATCGCACTGAAGCGATGGTGGTAATTGACGTAAACACCGGAAAGTTCATTGGTAAAGGTGGAAACCTTGAAGAGACAGTTACTAAGAACAACTTAGAAGCTGCCGAAGAAATCGCTCGACAATTGAGACTTCGCGACTTGGGTGGCATCGTAGTAATTGACTTTATTGACATGATTTTGGAATCAAACCGCGAGGCAGTGATGCGTCGATTAGTTGAATGCCTTGGTCGCGACCGCACCAAACATCAAGTTGCCGAAGTAACTTCATTGGGATTGGTTCAATTAACTCGAAAGCGAATCGGACAAGGTCTGATTGAAGCTTTCAGTACTACATGCGATTCTTGTAACGGTCGCGGAATTCATATTCATACCGAACCGGTCCGCGCAAAGGCCGCAGCGCCAGTATTTGCAGGGCTCAACGAAGATTCATCCGAAGATCATTCAGAACACGATGACTCAGATGAGAGCAATAGCGAAGCGAATACCCATAGAAATCAGCCAGCAGAGGCTCGAGGCACCAAGCCCCGAAAGCGCCGTCGAGCGGTATCTACGGGCGTGGTGACCCCAGGTAAATAAAGGGTCAATAACGGGTCAATAGCAGTCCGAAAGCCCGATTTGAGTTAGTGGCCGCTCAAATCGTAAGATAAGCGCCTGCCCAAGCGGGCTTAAAAGAAGTTAAAGAAGTTAATGAGGATCTAAGAATGTACGCAATCGTTAAAGCTGGCGGACGCCAGGAGAAGGTCGCAGTTGGCGACACAGTTACCGTCGATCACATCGACGCTGCAGCTGGATCAACTGTTTCATTCCCAGCAGTTCTTGTTGTTGACGGTGCGTCAGTAACTTCAGATCCAAAGGTGCTATCAGGTGTAAAGGTAACTGGTGAAGTTATCGATCAGACCAAGGGACCAAAGATCCACATCCTTCGTTACAAATCAAAGACCGGTTACCGCCGTCGCGAAGGTTTCCGCGCACAGTTAACCAAAGTAAAAATTACCGCTATCAACGGTGCGAAGTAAGAGAAGGAGCTGAATTAAATGGCAAGTAAAAAAGGTGTCTCCTCAACCCGTAACGGTCGCGATTCCAATCCACAGTATCTTGGTATCAAGCGCTTCGGTGGTCAGGTAGTTAAGGCTGGCGAAATCATCGTTCGTCAACGCGGTACAAAATTCCACCCAGGTGCAAATGTTGGTCGCGGTAAAGATGACACACTATTTGCGCTCGCAGCAGGTGCAGTTGAATTCGGACGCGCACGCGGCCGCGATGTTGTAAACGTACAACCTGTAGCTTAAATAAAACGGTTTTAACTAAAGCGGGCCGGCAGATGCTGGTCCGCTTTTTTATTCAAATCAATTATAAGAATTGAAGGGATAGAGCAAATGACAACATTTGTTGATCGAGTAACCCTTCATGTTGCTGCCGGAAAAGGTGGAGATGGTTGCGTCTCCATTCACCGTGAAAAATTTAAACCTCTTGGTGGGCCAGATGGCGGCAATGGTGGTCGCGGTGGCGATATCGTTTTAGTTGTTGATCCAAATGTGACAACGCTGCTTGATTATCACCATTCGCCACATCGTCGCGCTACAAATGGTCGACAAGGTTACGGCGATCGTAAAGATGGATCACAAGGTGAAGATTTAATTCTTTCCGTGCCATCCGGAACCGTCGTCTTTGATGAAAAAGGCAACCAATTAGCTGATTTAGTTGGTAACGGAACTACCTTCATGGCCGCCGAAGGTGGGCGAGGTGGATTAGGAAATGCTGCGCTAGCTTCCTCAAAACGTCGCGCACCAGGGTTTGCACTACTTGGAGTTCCTGGTGAAGAGCGCACTTTAATTCTTGAATTAAAGAGCGTTGCAGATATTGCTTTAGTTGGTTTTCCAAGCGCCGGTAAATCCTCTTTAATTGCTGCAATTTCAGCTGCACGTCCAAAGATTGCTGATTACCCATTTACTACATTGGTCCCAAACTTGGGAGTTGTAAGTGTTGGCGATACTCGATTTACCGTTGCAGACGTTCCTGGATTAATTCCTGGCGCTTCACAAGGTAAAGGTCTTGGTCTTGAATTCTTACGCCATGTTGAACGATGTGTTGCATTAGTTCATGTACTCGATTGCGGAACTCTAGAAACAGATCGAAATCCAGTAGATGATTTAGAAATTATTGAATCCGAGCTAAAGCAGTATGGTGGACTTGATGATCGCCCAAGAATTGTGGCGCTAAATAAGACTGATTTACCTGATGGCAAAGTTATGGCCGAGATGGTTACCAAAACTCTCCAAGAAAAAGGTTATGAGGTTTATCCAGTTTCTGCCGCTTCCAGAGATGGTCTACAAGATTTACTTTATGCGATGGCGAAATTGGTACAAGGTTCTCGTGCCGCCGCTAAGAAGGAAGAACGCACTCGCATCGTAATTCGTCCAACGGCAGTTGATGATTCTGGATTCCAGGTATTTGCTAATGGTGATGGTTCATTTACAGTAATTGGTAAACGCGTCGAACGCTGGGTGCGCCAAACTAATTTTGGAAATTCAGAGGCAGTTGGATATTTAGCTGATCGTTTGGCGCAAGCCGGTGTTGAGAAGGCGCTCTTTAAAGCTGGCGCAGTATCAGGCTCCGAGGTTCGCATTGGTAATGACCAATATGCAGTGGTATTCGATTGGGAACCAACTATTGAAGCTGGCGCCGAGATGCTTGCTAAAAATCTGCAGCGTCGCGGTGAAGATGCCCGCCTTGATAATGTTTGGAAAGAAGAGAAAGTCCAAGATCAACTAACTGAAGATGAAATTGCGAGACAATGGGAATACCAGGTTTCCAATCCAAATACACCGGAAGTTGAAGAGGAAGATGAGTCGTAAATTAATTACAGATGCAAAACGCATCGTTATTAAAATCGGCAGCTCTTCACTTACTGGAAAAGCTGGTAGCGGTTTAGACGCAGCCGCAGTTGATCGATTAGTTGATGTAGTAGCTGATGCCAGAGCTCGTGGCGCCGAAGTATTAGTGGTTTCATCAGGTGCGATCGCAGCTGGTCTTGCGCCACTTGGTTTGCAGACGCGCCCTAAGGATTTATCAACCCAACAAGCTGCCGCATCAGTCGGTCAGGGGCTGTTGATTCATCGTTACACCGAGAGCTTTGCAAGATACGGCATTACTGCATCACAGGTTCTATTGACTACTACTGATGTGGTTAGACGTTCTCATTATTCAAACGCGCAACGTGCGCTATTTAAATTAATCTCACTTGGCGTGGTTCCGGTTATAAATGAAAACGATACCGTCGGAACTTCTGAAATTCGCTTCGGAGACAACGATCGATTAGCTGCACTAGTAGCGCTCTTAACTCAAGCAGATTTATTAGTCTTAGTCTCAGATATTGATGCGCTTTATGATGCACCACCTAGCGAAACAAATGCTAAGAAAATTTCAGAAGTTAAGGATTTATCTGATTTATCTGAAATCAAATTAGGTGGCGCTGGCAGCTCTGGAGTAGGCAGTGGCGGAATGGTCACCAAAATTGAAGCTGCCAGAATTGCAACTAGTGCAGGCACTGCGATGCTTTTGACTAGCGCAGAAGATTTGGCAAAATCAATAAAGGGCGAAGAGTGCGGAACTCTTTTCTTTCCTAAAGATTCCAAAAACAATGCTCGCGCTCTTTGGCTAGCGCACGCTTCTGTTTCAAGCGGAAAACTAGTATTGGATTCAGGTGCGGTTAAAGCATTGCTTGAAAAGAACGTTTCACTACTGCCAGCAGGTGTTACTGCAGTCGAGGGAACATTTGATGCAGGTGAGACCGTTGATTTAGTAGATCCACACGGTCAAATCATTGCTCGCGGCATTATTAATTTTGCAAGCGATGAAATACCACAAATGTTGGGACGCTCCACAAAAGAGCTGGCAGCAACATTGGGTGCTGAGTTCGAACGCGAACTAGTTCATCGTGATGACTTGGTTATCCTCAATTAGGGTTAGATCGAACTAGCAATCTGCTGCAACACCGGAACAATCTTCTCTGAAATTCCATCTGCAGAAGTTGGCAAATCGCTCAATTTAACTATCACTACTTGCTCTTTTGGCTGTACATAGATGTATTGACCGTGAAGTCCGAGCAACAAGATTGAATCAGGGAATGGATGCCAAGTTTGTGCCGAATAACCCCAGTTGTAATCCAAAGTAACTACGGGTGTAGACATTCTCTTTAAGTAACTTGCACTTATCACTGAACCGCCGCCGATATTCGCAGCCCCATTATTCACAAACAATTGTCCAACGCGGGCAAAATCTCTTGCGGTCGCATTAAAGCAACAGAAGGTTTTCTCGATTCCACCGACATGATCTACATTCCATTTGGCTTGGTTTTGTGCGCCAATTGGTTGCCAAACATTCTTTTGGAAATAGTCAGAAACAGTTCCGCCAGTTAACTTGGCAATTACCATGCCAAGTAATTGAGTATTTATGCTTCGATACTCTGGTTTAGTTCCTGGTTTCTCCCACATCTTCTGGTTGTGATGCAACCACCAATAAAGATCAGTAGAGGCGTACATCTGGGCGATGGCCACACCCCAACCTGAAGGTCCGGTTGGGTAATTATCACTCACACCAATTCCAGAGTTCATGTCTAATAAATCTCTAATTGTCACTAAATCAAAATCAGTACCTGCTTTATATTCGGGCAATATGCTTACAAAAGTATCACTCTCTTTTAATTTACCCGCGCTAATTAACTGGCCAATCATTATTGAGGTAAGTGTCTTCGCAACGGAGTAAGTTGGCAGGAGAGTGTCTTTATTCTTGCCGTTGTAATACTTTTCAAAAACTAACTTTCCATCTTTGATAACAAGAAAAGCATTAGTCTCGGTATCTTCAATAAATTTATCGAGTGCAATTACCGAACCACCATAATTAACACTCTTAGGTAAATTGGCCGATCCAGTTGCCCATGCAATTCGCGTATCTGCAGGTTCAATAATGTGACCTGGCATCAAGTCAGGTGTCTTCGAAGCAGGCGCCAATCCCAATTTGATTGCGGCAATCGGTTCTGGGTACCTAATCGCCTTTGTTAAACCGAAAAGGGCTATGTAAATAATCAACAAAGTGGCGACGGTGCGCTTTAGAAATTTGAACACGCGATTAGGGTAATGCCAAGTAAGATTATCGTCATGGATGCGCAGGCTTTAGTTAATCAACTTGCCGATCAGGCTCGAATTGCTGCCCGCACTTTAACGGTAGCAAGTGGCGCCGAACGTGCCGCTGCGCTCAACACAATTGCTGATGAAATTGAAGCCAGAACCTTTGAAATTCAAGAAGCCAATCAATCAGATATGGAGCGCGGCAAGCGCGATGGCCTAAATAGCCAATTATTAGATCGACTCCTTTTAAACGAGGCTCGCATTAAAGGAATCGCAAATGGCGCGCGCCAAGTAGCGGCGCTGCCTGATCCATTAGGACAAACACTTCGCGAGCGGACTTTGCCAAATGGATTACACCTTCGCCAAATATCTGTGCCATTTGGCGTAATTGGTATGGTTTATGAAGCGCGTCCAAATGTGACGGTTGACGCCGCAGTAATTTTATTAATGAGTGGGAATGCTGCGCTTCTTCGCGGCTCATCATCTGCCGAGAGTAGTAATCAAATATTGGTCAAAGTTATGCGAGATGCACTGTCAAAGACAAAGATCTCACCAGATGTTATTCAATTAATTCCGTCCAATGACAGATCTACAACTACAGCTCTACTTAAAGCTCGTGGCCATGTTGATTTAGTGATTCCTCGTGGCTCAGCCAATCTAATTCGCATGGTGGTTGATGAAGCTACAGTCCCAACCATTGAAACTGGGGCAGGGGTTTGCCACGTCTACGTTGATAAAGATGCAGACTTAGATAAAGCAATACCAATTTTGATAAATTCTAAAACACATAGACCTTCCGTTTGCAATGCGGCAGAAACTCTTTTGGTTCACCGAGAGATTGCAGCAGAATTTTTACCAATGGCACTTAAAGCGTTGAATGAATCTGGTGTGGTACTGCACGCAGATGCCGAAGCGGCCAAAGCAGCTGAGTTGCTTGGTATTCGCGCCCAAGCTGCAACCGCCGCAGATTGGGCCACCGAATACGGTGTACTAGAAATGAATGTTGGAGTAGTCGATTCTGTTGAGGAAGCATCTGCGCACATTGCAAAATACGGCACCAATCACACTGAATCAATTGTTACTGAAAATAAAGATACTGCTGAAAAATTCGTCAAACTATCTGATTGCGCTGCGGTAATGATCAACGCATCAACGCGCTTTACCGATGGAGAACAGATGGGATTTGGCGCAGAAATTGGTATTTCAAATCAAAAATTACATGCTCGCGGCCCAATGGGCTTAGAACAGATGACTACCACCACTTGGGTTGTCACTGGCGATGGCCAAATTCGCGCCTAACTCCTTATTTAATTAGAATTCAGCGCATGTCCAGCCTTTCTCGCGCAGAAGTTGCCAAATTAGCAAAGCTTGCGCGCATCGAAATGACTGATGCCGAACTCGATGCACTCTCATCTGAATTCGCAGTTATTTTGGGCGCCGTTGATCGCATTCAAGGAGCACCTCTTGCAGATGTCCAACCGACATCTCATCCGCTACCGATCAATAACGTAACCAGACCAGATGTAGTAATTCCATCACTAACTCCCGAAGAATCACTAAGCGGGGCGCCAGCTCAAGAAGAGCAACGATTCCGCGTGCCACAGATTTTGGGTGAAGAATGATTCGTAAGAACGCATCTGAAATGGCTGCCGCGTTAGCAGCAAAAGAGATTTCATCAGTTGAACTGGTTAATGCACATTTTGATCGAATTGCAGAAGTCGATACTCAAGTTAAAGCATTCTTATATCTTGATAAAGATGGCGCACTTTCACAAGCGAAGGCAGTAGATGATGCTCGAGCAAAAGGTGAATCGCTTGCACCGCTTGCAGGTGTCCCAGTTGCCTTGAAAGATATTTTTACACAAAAAGGTGTACCAACCACTGCGGGTTCTAAGATTTTGGAAGGTTGGCGTCCGCCTTATGATGCGACCGTAACTGCAAATTTAAAGAAAAACGGCATTGTTATTTTGGGTAAAACCAATATGGATGAATTTGCGATGGGTTCATCAACTGAAAATTCTGCTTACCACCCAACTCATAACCCTTGGGATTTAACTCGAATTCCAGGTGGCTCTGGCGGTGGATCCTCAGCATCACTTGCAGCTTTTGAAGCACCACTTGCACTTGGTACTGATACCGGCGGATCTATTCGCCAACCTGCAGCAGTTACCGGCACCGTGGGAGTTAAGCCAACATATGGCGCAGTTTCTCGTTATGGAATGATCGCATTCTCTTCGTCTTTAGATCAAGGCGGACCTTGTGCGCGAACTGTTTTAGATGCGGCACTTCTTCATGAAGCAATAGCAGGGCATGATCCAAAAGATTCAACATCAATCAATGCACCAACTCCTAAAGTTGTTGATGCGGCCAAACGTGCCGATGTTAAAGGTTTGAAAATTGGTGTTATCAAAGAGCTGCAAGGCGATGGATATCAAAAGGGCGTTCTTAATCGCTTTAATGAATCAATTGAGCTGCTCTCTTCATTAGGTGCCGAAATTGTCGAAGTCTCCTGCCCATCATTTGAGTACGCTCTCGCCGCTTATTATTTGATTGCTCCTTCAGAGTGCTCTTCGAATTTAGCTCGCTTTGATGCAATGCGCTACGGATTGCGTGTCGGAGCAGGCGATGCGGAAGCAGTAATGAGCGCTACTCGTGAAGCTGGATTCGGTCGCGAAGTTAAACGTCGCATCATTCTTGGAACATATGCGCTCTCGAGCGGATATTACGATGCATATTACGGAAGTGCACAGAAAGTTCGCACTCTAATCATGCAAGATTATGCAAAAGCTTTTGCCGGCGTTGATGTTTTAGTTTCACCTACTGCGCCAACTACCGCATTCAAGATTGGTGAAAAGAGTAATGATCCACTTGCGATGTATTTAAATGACGTGGCTACAATTCCAGTTAACTTAGCTGGTATTTGTGGCATGTCATTGCCTTCAGGTCTTGCAGATGAAGATAACTTGCCAACAGGTTTCCAAATTATGGCGCCTGCAATGGAAGATCAGCGTCTATATAACGTAGGTGCGGCACTTGAAGCAGCGCTTCTTTCTAAGTGGGGTGCGCCATTACTGGCAAAGGCACCAGCGCTAGGAGGTTCAAAGTGAATTACGAGCAGGTAATTGCTAAATATGAACCAGTTATGGGTTTAGAGGTTCACGTTGAGTTAAATACAAATTCAAAGATGTTTTGCGGCTGTGCAACGGTCTTTGGCGCCGAACCAAATACCCAAACCTGCCCAGTTTGTTTAGGACTTCCGGGATCACTTCCGGTAGTCAACGAAACCGCAATTGAATCAGCTATCAAGATTGGTTTAGCACTTAATTGCAAAGTTGCACCATTTAGCCGCTTTGCGCGCAAGAATTATTTCTATCCTGATATGCCTAAGAATTATCAGACCTCTCAATACGATGAACCGATCTGCTTCGATGGGCATTTAGATGTTGAGATCGAAACCGAAGAAGGTCCTAAGTCATTTCGAATTGAAATCGAACGCGTTCACATGGAAGAGGACACTGGCAAGTCTTTACATATGGGTGGCGCTACTGGTCGCATTCATGGAGCGGATTATTCGTTACTTGATTACAACCGTGCCGGCATTCCACTAATCGAAATTGTTACCAAAATTATTCCTGGTACCGGAAAATATGGCCCAGAAGTTGCCAAGGCATATGTGGCAGAACTTCGCGATATCTTGCGAAGTATCGGAGTTTCCGATGTGAAGATGGAACAAGGGTCACTTCGTTGTGATGCCAATGTTTCATTGCGATTAATAGGTTCAGATACTTTAGGTACTCGTTCAGAAACCAAGAACGTTAACTCACTTCGTTCAGTCGAAAGAGCTATTCGCGGAGAGATGATTCGCCATGCTGAGCTTTTAGAAAAAGGCGAAAAAGTTAAACAGGAGACCCGCCACTTCCAAGAAGATACCGGCACTACCAGAAGTGGTCGCTCAAAAGAACAAGCTGAGGATTATCGTTATTTCCAAGATCCCGACTTGGTGCCAGTTGCGCCAAGTGCTGAATGGATTGAAGCGCTACGCAAATCACTGCCAGAAAAGCCTTCGGCACATCGCAAACGCTTACAGGAAGCTTGGTCAGTTCCTGACAAAGAGATGGCAGCAATGATCAATGCTGATTTGCTTGGAACTGTAGAAGCGACGGTAAACCTGGGCGCAGATCCAACTAAAGCTCGTGGATGGTGGCTTGGCGAAATTTCTCGTATTGCAAACGAAAAAGAGCTGGCAGTTGAAGAACTTTCAATTTCTCCAAAAGATGTAGCTGAAATTGTTGAGTTGATTCAAAAAGGTGAACTAACCGATAAATTGGCAAGACAAGTTGTCGAAGGTGTCATTAATGGTGAAGGAACTCCTGCGGATGTAATTGCTAAGCGGGGATTCAAAGTCGTAAGTGATGACGGAGCCTTACTTGCAGCAATTGAAAAAGTTTGTGCTGCAATGCCAGATGTTGCTGAGAAGGTTCGCGGCGGACATTTACCTGCCGCCGGAGCTTTGATTGGTGCAGTCATGAAAGAAACTAAAGGCCAAGCAGATGCCGCAAAGGTTCGCGAGCTTCTACTTGGCCATCTAGGTCAAGCTTAAATCAGCTTACTTAGTGAGCTATTACGCCTTCAGTTTCAACTAGTGATTCCTTGCCGACGTTAATAAATAGATAAAGCACCACTGCGCCTATAGCTAAAAGCGCTGCACTAAATTTAAATGCAGTTGTGAAGCCATGCGTTAATGCAAATGGTTGAACCATCTGTCCTAACGAAGTATTCGCAGCAGCAAAGTTAGTAGCTGCGGTTGCTGAAATTGTATTTAGCAATGCAGTACCAAGTGATCCACCAATTTGCTGGCTGGTATTCACCATCGCACTTGCCACACCAGTGTCGTGGTTACTTACTGCATGTAGCGAAGTTGAAGTTAATGGAATAAATACCAATGCCATACCACTAGACATAATCAGCAGTGATGGCAAAACATGCGTCACATAAGAAGTTTCTGGAGTGATGCGTGTGAGTAAAAGCAAACCCGCCGCAGCCGCCAAAAGACCCGGAACCATCAGCGGTTTAGGACCAAATTTAGGCAATAGTTGCGAAGCAATGCCAGCGAAAACGATGATGCCTGCTGTGAATGGCAAGAAAGCAAAACCAGATTTCAGCGGGCTATAACCAAGAATTACTTGTAGATAAAGTCCAAGGAATAGGAACATTGAGAATAGACCAGCGCCTACAACTAGTGAACCTAAGTAAGAACCACCACGATTTCGCTCTGAAACTACGCGAAGCGGCATCAATGGATTCTTAACTTTTCTTTCGATGAGGACGAAAATTGTTAAAAGTAGTAATGCCGAAACTAAGAATGCAATCGTGCCTGAATTGCTCCAGCCATGAGTTGCAGCATTATTAAATCCATAAGTAAGGGCAAATAAACCAGCGGTTGCGGTGATAACACCAGGAATGTCATAGCTGCGATCACCTTCAGCATGTGATTCATGAACAAACTTTGCAGCCAGGATTCCAGCCACTATTGCAATCGGGGTATTTACACCCAAGCACCAACGCCATGAGAAGTATTCGGTGAGGGTTCCACCAAGAATCAAACCAATTGCTGCGCCACCGCCAGAAATTGCGCCGACTACACCGAAAGCTTTTGCACGTTCAGATGGAATAGTGAAAGTTACGCTGATAATTGAGAGGGCAGCTGGCGCAAGTAGTGCGCCAAAAACTCCTTGCAGTGCGCGAGAAGCAAATAACAAACCTTGTGTTGATGCAATTCCGCCAAGTGCTGAAGCCGCTGCAAAGCCAACTAGGCCAATAATGAAAACTTTCTTACGGCCGACGAAGTCACCAATTCGACCACCAAGTAAAAGTAATGAACCGAATGCCAATGTATATGCAGTAATAACCCACTGCTGATTAGCATCTGTAATTCCTAATTCTGCTTTCGCACTTGGAATTGCAATATTTACGATTGATGAATCCAAAACCACCATCAGTTGCGAGATGGCAACAACAAATAGGGTTCTCCAACGGTCCTTAAAAATAATTTCAGGCGCAACGATCTTCAAAATTTATCTCCGATTTTTAGGTGATTTTTACTGGCTAACGCTATCTGAGAATGCAGGGGAGACTTTCAATAGGGCGCTTTTGCGAATATGATTTGCGCTATGTCCAACATGAAACCACGCTCTGGCTTAGTAACAGATGGATTAGAACGCGCAGCCGCTCGAGGCATGCTCCGTGCAGTTGGCATGAAAGATGAAGATTTTAAAAAGCCACAAATTGGTATCGCATCATCTTGGAACGAGATCACTCCATGTAATCTCTCTTTAGACCGCTTAGCTAAAGCAGCGCGTCAAGGCGTAATTGATGCCGGCGGTTTCCCAATGCAATTCGGAACCATCTCAGTCTCTGATGGAATTTCGATGGGACATGAGGGCATGCACTTCTCATTAGTTTCAAGAGAAGTTATCGCTGATTCTGTCGAAACCGTCATGCAAGCCGAACGACTAGATGGAATGGTTACATTTGCTGGTTGCGATAAATCATTACCAGGCATGATGATGGCCGCAGCGCGTATTGATGTTTCATCTGTATTCGTTTATGCCGGATCAACATTGCCAGGAAATGTAGATGGCAAAGACGTGACAATTATCGATGCCTTTGAGGCGGTAGGTGCTTGCGCCCGCGGTTTAATTTCTGAAGCAGAAGTGGACAAAATCGAACGCGCAATTTGCCCTGGCGAAGGCGCATGCGGCGGTATGTACACCGCGAACACAATGGGAACGGTCGGTGAAGCAATTGGACTTTCATTACCTGGCTCCGCCGCACCTCCAGCAGTAGATCGTCGACGTGATCGATATGCAGCAGAAGCTGGCGCTGCGGTAATTAATTTGATCAAACAAGGAATTA
>JACCEE011995796.1_pt1 | contig 20728 bp, 22 predicted proteins | sample 7449931 | NCBI WGS metagenome assembly JACCEE01 (sample SAMN15323457, study PRJNA562643) | freshwater metagenome | isolation source: river surface water | place: USA:Blue River Watershed | collected 2017-08-19 | reverse complement strand
GGGCGATGCAGAGGAGATGCTTGTGCAAATATGGGCAGGCCTCGGTAATCCCGGCGCGCAATATGCCATGCACCGCCACAATGTGGGGTTCATGATTGCGGACGTGATTGCAGAGGCCTTCTCTTTTACGCCGTGGAAGACACGCTTTCAGGGCTTGGCTGCTGAAGGCCGGATTGGCAGCGATAAAGTGCTGCTGTTAAAGCCGGCGACCTTCATGAACGAAAGCGGTCGCAGCATTGGCGAAGCAATGCGCTTCTTCAAGCTGGCGCCCGCTGATGTCACGGTATTTTATGACGAGCTGGATCTGGACCCCTTCCGCGTCAAGGTGAAGCGCGGTGGCGGGGCTGCAGGCCATAATGGCATCCGCTCGACCATTGCGCATATTGGGGAAGAGTTTCGCCGTGTGCGCTTGGGTATCGGCCATCCAGGCCATAAGGACCGCGTGACAGGCTATGTGCTTGGCCCCTTCGCCAAGGCCGAGCAGGATGATCTGACCGATATGCTCGGCGCTGTCTCTGCCGAAGCGCCGTGGTTGGCCGATGGTGATGATGTGCGCTTTATGAATGATGTCGCACAGCGATTGCAAAAGGACTGATATAATGGGTTTCAAATGTGGCATTGTCGGCCTTCCCAATGTGGGGAAATCGACGCTGTTTAACGCGCTGACAGAAACACAGGCGGCGCAGGCAGCCAATTATCCCTTCTGCACGATTGAGCCCAATGTCGGGAATGTGGCGGTGCCTGATCCGCGTCTCGATGTGATTGCCAAAATTGGCGGTAGCGCCAAGATCATCGAAACACAGTTGAGCTTTGTCGATATTGCCGGTCTGGTCCGCGGTGCCTCCAAAGGCGAAGGCCTGGGCAACCAGTTCCTTGCCAATATCCGCGAGGTCGACGCGATCGTCCATGTGCTGCGCTGCTTTGAGAATGACGATATTCAGCATGTCGACAACCGGATCGACCCGATTTCGGACGCGGATACGGTCGAAACCGAATTGATGCTGGCCGATTTGGAGAGCCTCGAAAAGCGTGTCCCCAATTTGCAGAAAAAGGCCGCTCAAGGCGATAAGGAAGCCAAAATTGCCGCCAATGTGCTGGGCAAGGCGCTCGACCTGCTGCGCGATGGCAAGCCCGCGCGCCTGACAGAGCGGGCGGATGTCGAAGAAGAGAAAATCTTTCAACAAGCCCAATTGCTGACATCGAAACCCGTTCTCTATGTCTGCAATGTTGATGAGGCCGCCGCCGCCAATGGCAATGACTTGTCAGCCAAGGTGTTTGCCAAGGCCAAGGCGGAAGGGGCAGAGGCCGTGATTGTTTCTGCCGCGATTGAAGCGGATATTGTGACAATGCCTGTCGAAGATCGCGCTGAATTTCTGGCCGATTTGGGCCTGACGGAAACTGGCCTCGCCCGCATCATCCGCGCCGGTTATGATCTGCTGCACCTGATTACCTTCTTCACTGTTGGCCCGAAAGAAGCGCGCGCATGGACCGTGTTTCGCGGTGCAAAGGCCCCGCAGGCAGCAGGCGTAATCCATACCGATTTTGAGAAGGGCTTTATCCGCGCAGAAACCATGGCCTATCAGGACTATGTTGACCATGGCGGCGAAGCGGGCGCCAAGGAAGCGGGCAAATGGCGGTCTGAAGGCAAAGACTATGTCGTCCAAGATGGCGACATCATGCTCTTCCGCTTCAACGTCTAAGGCCTCAGCTCAGGCGGCATTGGCGCTGCGCTTATTGATCGGGATCAAAGCCCTATGGCGGCCCTCTGCTTAGATGCCGCTGAGGAGACTTGGCATGACCATCGCAGACGCACCGCGCACCCCCTTTGACCGCATTGGCGGTGAGAGTGCAATCCGCCGTCTGGTCGACCGTTTTTATGATCTAATGGACAGCGACCCGGCTTACGCTGAACTGCGCGCCATGCATGAGGATGATCTGCTGCCAATGCGCGTCTCCCTAACCGGCTATTTAACGGCATGGATGGGCGGCCCAAGCCATTGGTATGAGGGGCGCGAAAAAAGCTGCATCATGTCGCTGCACCGCGGCTTGGGAATTGACCGCGAGACGGCGGGCCAATGGATTCATGCCATGAGCCGTGCCGCGCGCGACACCATAAATGATCCGCCCTTTGTCCAATCCATGGTGCAAGCGATGGCGCATATGTCGGCCAGCATGGCGGGGATCGTGCCAGACGACATCGCCTGACGCTTTTCGCTTCCCCTCTCCCCCTGGCTTTGCCAAAGATGGGCGCACAAGGAGATGGGCATGCAATATCTTGAGGACATCAAAGTCGGCGATAAATCAAGCTACGGCAACTATAAGGTTACCCGCGAAGAAGTGCTGGAATTTGCCAGCAAATATGATCCTCAGCCCTTTCACCTTGATGATGAAGCCGCCGCCAAAACGCATTTTGGCCGAATTTCCGCCAGTGGCTGGCACACAGCTGCAATGACCATGGCGATGCTGGTCGAAAATTTGAAAAAGCATCGTCAAGCGGGGCTTGGGTCGCCCGGGCTTGACGAGCTGCGCTGGCTAAAGCCCGTTTATCCGGGAGACACGTTGCGCGTGGAAAGCGAGATTACCGAGGTCCGCCCCTCGCGCTCGCGCCCTGAAATGGGCAGCATCCATTCCACCATCACAGTTTTTAATCAGGATGATGTGCCCGTGATGCGGATGAAATCCATTGGCTTAGTTGCCACCCGGCCCAAAGACTGAGCCGGGCGGACGAGAGAGTTAATCCGGCTTTTTCGCAACACCCACCAAGGCCGGACGCAACAGCCGATCCTTGATCATATAGCCTGCCTGCATTTCTTGAATGATGGTGCCCGGCTCTGCCTCATTGCTGGGGATTTCCACCATTGCTTGATGCTGGTTCGGGTCAAGCGGCAAGCCAATGGCAGCAATGCGCGTAATGCCATTGCGCTCAAACACAGCCATCAACTCGCGCTGCGTTGCTTCTAGCCCCACAACAAGTGGCTTTGTAGCGTCTTCCTCGCGCATAGCTTGCGGAATAACGTCAAGCGCGCGAGACAAATTATCTGCCACAGACAGAATATCGCGGGCGAAGGATGTTGCCGCATAAGCGCGGGCATCTTGCGCATCTTTTTCAAGACGGCGGCGCACATTTTGCGTTTCTGCCTGTGCATAGAGCACTTGCTGACGTGCCTCTTCCAACTCGTTGCGCAAGGCGTCGAGCGGGTCTTGGCCCGCCTCTTCGCCAGCAGCGGTGTCAGCAGCTTCGGTTTTCAACTCATCTTCGCTCATCAGGTCATCAATCTCGTCAGTGTCTGTGCAGTGAAATCAACCATGGGTACGACACGGGCGTAATTCAAGCGTGTCGGCCCAATAACGCCTACCACACCGACCACGCGCCCATCCCTGCCGTGATAGGGAGCCGCTATCACCGACGACCCAGAAAGTGCAAATAGCTTATTCTCAGACCCAATAAAAACCTTGGTTGAGGCGCCTTCCCGCGCGCTGTTGAGCAGGCGGGCAATATCTTCCTTGCCCTCAATTTCATCGAGAAGCTGGCGAACCCGATCTAAGTCAGCCGCGGCAGCATCATCCAATAAATGGGCAGCGCCCCGCACAATCAGAACAGGGCGATGGGCGCCATCTTGGCTCAACACAGCAATGCCCTTGGCAACCAGGTCTTGCGCCGCGGCATCCAGCGCTGCGCGTTCACGGGCAATTTCATGGGCAAGTGCCGCACTGGCTTCTGCCAATGTCATCCCAGCCAGCCGACCCGAAATGAAATTGCCCGCCTCTACCAAAACAGTCACAGGCAGGCCCGGCGGCACATCAACCACACGGTTTTCAACTGAACCATCATCCCCAACCAAGACAGCCAGTGCTTGGCCCGGCCCCAAGGGCACAAAGGTGAATTGCCGCAAGCGAGGCTCGCGCGCGGGCACCAGCACGATGCCGGCGCATTGCGACAGGCCAGACAGCGTTGATGTGGCAGCAGCCAGCGCGTCTTCAATTGGCCCACCCTTGGAAATGCGCGCTTCAATCGCCGCGCGTTCATCCGCTGTGGGTTCTGCCGTTTGCATCATCCCATCGACAAACAGCCGCAAGCCCAATTCAGTTGGCATCCGCCCGGCAGATGTATGCGGGGCAGCGAGCAGGCCCAGCTCTTCCAAATCTTGCATGACATTGCGGATGGATGCGGGCGAAAGGTTCATCGCGCCCAATTTAGAAATCGTCCGCGAGCCAACAGGCGCGCCGCTGCCGAGATAAGATTCCACCACCACGCGAAACACATCGCGTGCACGATCCGTCAATTCGTGGACAGGCGTGGTCATGCCCCTGATGTAAGAAGGAGTTACCCCAAGATGCAAGGCTTTGACTCGGATAAGGCTCAAAGACTTGGGGGTGAGGGCTGGTCTCAGGCGGCAGGGCCCGCTAGAGGAGGCTCAATTCCAACTTAAGGACATCATCATGCGCCCATCCGGCCGCGCGCCCGACCAAATGCGCGAAATCATTATTGAACCCCATTTTACCAAGCACGCTGAAGGATCAGTGCTGGTGAGCTTTGGCGACACCCGCGTGTTGGTTACCGCCAGCGTGGAAGAACGGGTTCCTCCCTTTCTGCGTGGAAAGGGCGAAGGCTGGGTGACGGCAGAATATGGCATGTTGCCCCGCGCCACGCACACCCGTGGCAGCCGCGAGGCGGCCAAGGGCAAGCAATCGGGCCGCACGCAAGAAATTCAGCGACTTATTGGCCGCTCGCTGCGCGCCGTGGTGGATCTGAAAGCCTTGGGCGAACGCCAGATCACACTCGATTGTGATGTCATCCAAGCGGATGGTGGCACACGCACCGCTTCTATCTCGGGCGCATGGGTCGCCCTGCGGCTCGCCGTTGATAAGCTGATGGCTGATGGCGTTTTGGCGCATGACCCCATTGAACAGCAAGTCGCCGCGATCAGCTGTGGCATTTACAATGGCACGCCCGTGCTGGACCTTGATTATATTGAGGATTCAAACGCCGGGGCGGACGCCAATTTCGTCCTTCTGTCCAATGGGAATATTGCTGAAGCCCAGGCGACCGCAGAAGGCGAAACCTATGATGAGGAAGCGTTATTGCGCCTCCTGCGCCTCGCCCGCATTGGCTGTGCCAAGGTGTTTGACGCCCAACGCGCGGCCGTTGGTCGCTAATCATGGCCCGCAAGCTCCTTCCCGGACGGTTGGTCATTGCCAGCCATAACCAAGGCAAGGTCCGCGAAATTCGTGACCTACTGGCCCCGTTCGGGATTGAGCCTGTGTCGGCAGGCGAACTCGGCCTGCCCGAACCCAAAGAGACAGGCACGACTTTTGCTGAAAACGCACTGATCAAGGCACAAGCCTCGGCTGAAGCCTCGGGCCTGCCTGCATTGTCAGACGATAGTGGGTTGGAAGTCTTGGCGCTGGGCGGACGCCCAGGCGTGTACACAGCGGACTGGGCCGAACGCCAATGGTTTGAAGGCGAGCCGGGGCGTGATTGGTATATGGCGATGGGCAAGGTGGAAGGCCTGCTGGCAGAACAAGGCCCAGATGTGGACCGCAGCGCCGCCTTTATCTGCACCCTCGCCGTGGCTTGGCCGGATGGGCATAGCGAGATATTTGAAGGCCGCGTGTCGGGCAGCCTCACTTGGCCGCCGCGCGGAACCTTGGGCTTTGGCTATGATCCTGTCTTTGTTCCCACAGGCGGCACGCAGACTTTTGCGGAAATTGATCCCGCCGAAAAGCACGCCATTAGCCACCGGGCCGATGCGTTCCAGAAGCTTGTCGCAGCGCTGTTCTGAGGCAGCCATGGACGCAGATTTGGCGCTTTATATCCATTGGCCCTTTTGCGTCTCAAAATGCCCCTATTGTGATTTTAACAGCCATGTCCGCGAGAGCGTGGATGTCTCGGCGTGGGAAGCCGCACTGCTGGCGGATATGGCGTATGAAGCGCAACAGGCCCCGCGCCGCCCGCTCACGTCGATCTTCTTTGGCGGGGGCACGCCCTCGCTGATGCCGCCCGCTTTGGTGGGCAAGCTAATTGCGGCAGCCGAACAGCATTGGGGCTTCGCGCCGGATATTGAAATCACGCTGGAAGCAAACCCCTCTTCAGTTGAAGCGGCTCGCTTTGCTAATTTGGCGGCGGCCGGCGTCAATCGCGTCTCGCTGGGCCTGCAAGCCTTTGAAGATGCAACGCTGCACCTGCTGGGCCGCGCGCATAATGGCGCAGAAGGGCTCGCCGCACTGGCCGTCGCGCAGCAGCATTTTGCCCGCGTCAATTTTGATTTAATTTATGCCCTGCCCGGCCAAACACTAGCGCAATGGGCAGCGGATTTACGCCGGGCGCTGGCGCTGGGGACCACGCATCTCTCGCTATATCAACTCACGATTGAACCCGGCACACGGTTTGAAACGCTTGTCCGCACTGGGGAGCTTTCTCCAAAAGACCCGGACGAGGCAGCTGAATTTTATGAGTTAACTGCCGAGATGACGGCTGCTGCTGGCCTGCCGCGTTATGAAATTTCCAATCACGCCGCGCCGGGAGCGGAAAGTCGCCATAATCTGACTTATTGGCGTTATGGCGATTATATGGGCATTGGCCCCGGCGCGCATGGACGGCGACAGGGCATCGCGACACTGCGCCATCGCAAGCCTGAGAATTTTCTAAACGCTGTCACGCGCAATGGCCATGGCGCGCAAAGCGAAGACGCGCTGTCGCCAGCAGAACAAGCGCGTGAGGCGTTGCTGATGGGCTTGCGCCTCAGCGAAGGCGTGGATTTAGGCCACATTGCCCGCAAGTCCGGCCAGCCGCGCGACACCTTGGTCAACACCACCGCCATCTCCAATCTGGCCCGCCACGGGCTTATGAACCAAATGGACGATCACCTGTGCGTTCTGCCCGAAGGAATGCTCCTGCTCGACCGGATTCTGGCTGAGATTGTCGCAGCTTAATCTTCAAAAGATTTGGGCGCGGGGGAAATAATGCTCGTGCCGCCCTGCCCTACTTGCTGCACTTCAAGGCCGCGTTCTGCCACGCCGTAAGCGTTGAAGCGGAAAACACCATCTATGCCCGCAAAGCCCGCCGGATCATCCAAGGCGCGCAAGGGGAAGGGCGTGCCTGGCTTCCAATCCACAGCCACTTTCGTTGCCAGCAGCACAGCATCATAGCCAAGGCTCGACAAACGATAAGGCGCCGTGCCGAAGCGCGCGCGATATTTGGTCGCCATTTGACCATAGACGCCATCAGGCACGCTGGCGAACCATGCGCCCGTCAACACAGGCGAGGACAAATCACTTTCGGCATTCCATAACTCGGTGCCCAAAATGCGCGCCGTAGCACTGGGGCCACGGCGAATGATGGGGATGGCCTGCACGGCGGTGCGCGTGGCATCCGCAATCAAAATTGCATCGGCCTTGCCCGCTTTGTTAAGCCGCGAAATGGCGGCCATGACAGCGCCAGAATTGCGATCATAGGTCTGAACGGACACCAATGTCCCGCCTGCCTCTTCCACGGCGCGAGTGAGCGCGGTTTGCGCACGCTGGCCATAGATACCGGCGGGCACCAGCCCAGTAAAGCGCGTCATATTGCGGGTGCGGGCATAGCCCACAACGCGCGCAACAGCTTGGGCGGGCGTAAAGCCCAGCAAATAGGTGCCATTGCCTGCAACGGACACATCATTGGAAAAAGCGATGAGCGGAACGCGATATTTGCGGCCCACTTCAGCGGCAGACCGCACATCTTCTGCCAAAAGCGGGCCAAGGATCAGCTTATTGCCTTCGCCAATCGCCTTTTCAGCGGCGGCGGCTGGGTTGCTGCCTGTGTCGTACACGGTCATGCGGATGCGTTCACCGCCCGTATCGAGAACGGCCATATTGGCCGCATTGGCAATTGATTCTCCAACAGCTGCATTGGGGCCCGTGAGCGGCACTAGCAACGCAATGCGGTGGCGCGTGGCATCTGTGGGCAGACCTTGCGTCACGCCCTCTTCTTTGGGCGGTGCCACGGGCTTTGGCGGAGCCTTGGGCACCGTTTGGCAACCAACGGCAAAAAGCGCGGCGCCCACCACGCCCCAGCGCAGCACATGGCGGCGCTGCCAGCCTTTGACTTGCCCCAGACCCTTAGTCTCTGCCATGACACACTCCCTATGGCCCAACCACTTGCTCCCGGACTCTATATCGTCGCCACGCCAATCGGCAATCTTGGCGATTTGAGCCCAAGGGCTGCCGCAATTTTGACAGCAGCCGACCTCATAGCGGTGGAAGATAGCCGCGTCACCGCTAAGTTGCTGCAGCATATTGGCATTAAACGGCCGATGTTACCTTATCATGACCATAATGCAGATAAGGTTCGGCCCGGCTTAATTGCGCGTATGGCAAGCGAGGCGATTGCTTTGGTGTCAGACGCTGGCACCCCCCTTATCTCTGACCCGGGCTATAAGCTGGTGCGTGATGCACGGGCAGCCGGGCATAATATTGTGACGATTCCCGGCCCATCAGCCGTTATTGCAGCACTCACACTGTCCGGCTTGCCAACGGATCGGTTCTTGTTCGCGGGGTTTTTGCCGCCCAAGGCGAAGGCGCGCACCGATATGCTGGCCGAGTTTAAGGCGCTGCGGGCAACGCTTGTCTTTTACGAAACAGGCCCCCGCCTGTCCGCCATGTTGGCGGATGTCGCCGCCGTGCTGGGCAATCGTGAGGCAGCCGTCGCGCGCGAAATTTCCAAGGCCTATGAAGAATGCGTGACCGGCAGTTTGGAAGAGCTTTCTGCGCGCTATGCCAATGCGCCGCCCAAAGGTGAGATTGTCGTGATTGTCGGCCCGCCGGGCGAAGCAGAGGCCGCCAGCGCAGAGGATATCGAAGCGGCCTTACAAGAAGCAATGAAGACCGCCTCGCCCGCGCAAGCCGCAGGCGCTGTCGCGCGGGCCTTGGGGGCAGACCGCAAGGCGCTGTATGCTCGCGCGCTGGAGTTACAAGGCAAGTGAGCCGCCGGGCCGCTGAAGCGCGCGGCCATAAGGGAGAAGCACTGGCCTGTTGGTGGCTGCGGCTGCACGGCTGGCGCATTTTGGGCCGCCGGGTTCGCGTGCGTGCGGGGGAAGTCGACATCATTGCTCGGCGTGGCCGCAGCCTTGCCTTTATTGAAGTGAAAACCCGCCAAAAAGCGCAGGATTTGGACTTAGCCATTGATGCCTATCGCCTCCGCCGGGTGGCAGCGGCCATGCAGGTGCTTACCCCCCGATTTGCACGTCCCGGCGATGATATTCGTCTTGATGTTCTGCTGCTTGCGCCTTTTTCTTGGCCACGCCATTTGAAGAATGTCTGGCACGGGTGACAAGCCCGCCGCTTTCCCCTAGATCGCGCGCCAGATGAGGAGGCCCCTATGAGCTTGACCGTGGCATTTCAGATGGACCCAATGGAGGGCCTGAGCATTGCAGGGGACAGCTCATTTGCGCTGATGCTGTCTGCCCAAGCGCGAGGCTACACTGTCTATCACTTCACACCTGAAGAGCTGAATTATGCCGATGGCAAGGTTTGGGCCTCGGCACGCCCCGTGACCGTGCAGCGCGTGGCGGGCAATCATTACAGCTTCGGCGATACGGTGCGGCTTGATCTGGGCACGGATGTCGATGTTGTCTGGATGCGGCAAGATCCGCCCTTTGATTTGGGCTATATTACGGCCACGCATTTGCTGGAGCGGCTGAAGGGCAAGACCTTGGTCGTCAATGATCCGGCCAGTGTGCGCAATGCACCCGAAAAGGTGTTTGTGCTCGATTTTGCGCAGTTCATGCCGCCGACCTTAGTCACACGTTCGCTGGCAGAAGTCCGCGCTTTTCAAGCGCAGCATGGCGAAATCGTTATCAAGCCACTGCATGGCAATGCAGGCTCTGCTGTGATGCACATTGGCACCGATGGCAAAAACTTGGCTGCGCTGACCGAGCTGTTCGGCCAAGTCTGGCGCGAACCCTTTATGGCGCAGGCCTTTATCCGCGACGTGGCAGAGGGTGATAAGCGCATCATTCTGGTTGACGGCGAAGTGGCAGGTGCCATTAATCGCATTCCCGGCGCAGGCGAAATCCGCTCTAATTTGGCAGCAGGTGGCCGCGCCGAAGCCACCGGGCTAACCCCTGGCGAGCAAGAAATTTGTGATGCCATTGGCCCAGAGTTAAAGGCGCGTGGCCTGTTATTTGTGGGTATTGATGTGATTGGCGGCAAATGGCTGACGGAAATCAACGTCACATCGCCTACGGGCATTGTCGCCATGGATGCCTTTAACGGAACAGATACCCCCGGCTTGATATGGGACGTGATCGAACGAAAGTTGCGTAAATGACTGATTGGATCATCCGGCTGATTGAAGATGCGGGCTATTTGGGTGTTGGTTTCCTGATGTTTTTGGAAACTGTATTTCCGCCAATTCCGTCCGAAGTCATTATGACTGTCGCCGGGGTGGGGGCCGCCAAAGGCGGCATGAACATAACGGCTGTGATTGCCGCTGGCACGGCAGGTGCCATGCTGGGCAATTGTTTTTGGTATCTCGCCGCGCGCGTGATTGGGATTGAACGCTTTAAGCCCTTCATCTTGCGCTGGGGCCGTTTCTTGACGCTCGATTGGCGTGAAATTGAAAAGGCCGAAAAGCTATTTGGCACACGCGGCTGGGCGATTGTGTTTTTTGGGCGGATGTTGCCAACTCTGCGCTCATTAATCTCTATTCCAGCCGGGCTGCTCCATATGCGGCTGCTAACCTTTGTCATTTGGTCGACCATTGGCACCGCGGGATGGACCGCATTATTGGGCCTTGCGGGCTATGCGATGGGCAAAACCGTTGACCAAGTGGATGCCATTGTTGGCCCAATCGCCACGGGCATTATCGTGATGATCGTTGCAGCTTATATTTGGCGACTGCTGCGTTGGACGCCCAATCCGAAATAACAGGGCTTAGGCGCGCGGATGCGCGTTCTGGTAGATATCCAGCAAATAGGCCGTGTCTAACGCGGTATAGACTTGCGTCGAGGATAGGCTGGCATGGCCCAGCAATTCTTGCAGACTGCGCAAATCTGCACCGCGGGCAAGCAAATGGCTGGCAAAGCTGTGGCGCAGCGCATGGGGCGTGGTGCGCGTGCCAAGGCCCAACCGCGCACGCGCTACCCGCACGGAGCGACGGACTGTGCCCGGTTCTAAGGGGCCGCCGCGCACACCACGAAACAAGGGCTCGCCCTTCACAACACCATGCGGAGACACATCAAGATACGCCTCAATCGCCTGCCGCACTTCAGGTAAAAGCGGCACGATCCGCGTCTTTTGTCGCTTGCCGGTAACAGACAATGTCTCGCCCAAGGGAAGCACATCGCCCGTCAGGCCCAAGGCCTCGCCAATGCGCAGGCCCGCGCCATAGAGCAGCAACAGCAAGGCCCAATCGCGCGCAGCCACCCAAGGGTGGCGCGCCTGTTCTGCCACATCTTCCGCCAGAGCCACGGCGTCATCGGGCGCTATGGGGCGCGGCAGGGATTTTTTGATGCGCGGGCCTTTCAGACGGGGCACGGCCTCTTCCCCAGCCGCAAAGCGCAAAAACCCCCGCACAGCCGAGAGTTCTCTTGCAGTCGACACATTGCCAATGCCATCCAACCGCCGCGACGCCAGATAAGCCCGCATATCCGCGGCATCAACACGCGCCAAATCGGGCGTGCCGCCTTGGTGAACGCGCAAAAAGCTCATCAACCGCTCAGCCGTTGCCACATAGGCCCGGATGGTATGGATGGACCGGCGCCGATCACGCCGGAGATAATCAGACCAAAGCTGGACGAGGTCGCTCAACCGATCTTCTGACCGGTCTTTTCCCAGTCAGCCAAAAAGCCTGCAATGCCCTTATCGGTCAGCACATGATTGAACATGGCCTTGATGACAGATGGCGGCGCCGTCATCACATCCGCGCCAATCCGCGCAGCTTCAAGCACATGGATGGTGTGGCGAACGCTGGCGACCAGAATTTCAGTATCAAAGCCATAATTGTCATAAATCAGGCGGATATCTGAAATCAGCGCCATGCCATCAAAGCCATTATCATCATGCCGCCCGACAAAGGGCGAGATGAAGCTGGCCCCGGCTTTTGCCGCCAGCAGCGCTTGATTGGCCGAGAAGCACAAAGTGACATTCACCATTGTGCCATCATTGGTCAGCGCCTTGCAGGTTTTCAGACCATCAATTGTCAGCGGCACTTTGATGCACACATTATCCGCGATTTTGCGGAGAATTTCGGCCTCACGCATCATGCCTTCATGGTCAAGCGCGACAACTTCTGCTGACACGGGGCCATCCACAATGCTGCAAATCTCGCGCGTGACTTCCATGAAATCGCGGCCGGACTTGTGGATCAACGACGGGTTGGTTGTCACGCCATCCAACAGGCCCGTTGCGGCCAGTTCTTTAATGTCGGCAATCTCGGCAGTGTCAGCGAAAAACTTCATGGAAAAGCCATCCCGGTTGGAAATAAGTGATGCACAGGCTTTAACTTACCCCACGCCAAAAACAACTCACCTGCGCCTGCTGGCGCAGAAATTGATGTGGAGCAAAGCGGACCAATCACCCGCGTCTTGCGCCTAACCCTCAAGCCATGCTCTAAGGCGCGCCGAACGGATGAAGACCCATGGCACGCAAATTCCTCTATATCATTGCTGGCATTATTGTTCTGATTATCGTCGTTTTGACGGCCCTGCGGCTTTTTGGCCTGCAGTTATCGCGCATTGCCTTTGTGCCGAGCGAACCCTTTCGGGCACAACCCGCGCTGGCGGCGACGGCCTATGACCAGCCTGATATGTGGATTGCCCGGCCAGACAAGCCCGGCAACCCAGCGCTGTGGCGCCCCGATGGATTGCCAAAGGCAGAGGCAACGCAAAGCGAAGCGGCTGTTTTCTTCATTCATCCCACCAGCTATTTGGCGAAAGCGCACTGGAATGCGCCTTTGGACGATGCCGAGGCAAATGACCGCGCTGCGCAGTTCGTTCGAGCACAAGCCAGCGTGTTTAATGCCACCTCCAATATTTGGGCCCCACGCTATCGCCAGGCTGCGTTCGGCGCCTTTTTGACGGACAAGGCTGAGAAGGACAAAGCCCTTGGCCTTGCCTATCAAGATGTCTTGCAGAGCTTTGATGCTTTTTTGGCTGCACAAAAACCGGGTACGCCGCTCATCTTGGCGGGCCATAGCCAAGGCGCCCGCCACTTGCTCCACTTGCTGAAAGACCGTGTGGCCGGCACCTCGCTGACCAAGCGGATTGTGGCCGCCTATGCGATTGGCTGGCCCATCTCGTTGCGGGCAGATTTACCAGCGCTTGGCCTGCCAGCCTGCACCAAGGCAGATCAGACAGGCTGTGTCTTCAGCTATCAAAGCTATGCCGAACCTGCCGAGACGCAGGATGTTTCAGCAGCCTTTGATGCCCAGCCCAGCCTGACGGGCCAGCCGCGCGGCGATGCATATCTGTGCACCAACCCCCTGAATGGCGGGGCGCAGCCTTCATCTGACATCAAAGCTAATTTGGGCAGCGTGAACAGCAGCGCAGATTTGAAAACGGGGACATTGGGGGCAGGCCTTGTTGGCGCGCGCTGCGATGCCAAGGGCTATTTGCTGATTGGCGAAGGACCTGATCTTGGCTCCTACGTACTGCCCGGCAACAATTATCATGTTTATGATTATGGGCTGTTTTGGGCCAATTTGCGTGCCGATGCGGTGCGCCGCACACAGGCATTTAGCGCCCAGTGATTCATCTCGCTGCTTCTGATTTCCGCGCAGACCTGCCCGAGGGCGGCCGTTTACTTGGCCTTGATGTCGGCACACAAACCATTGGCACGGCGTTGTGCGATGCAGGATGGACCATTGCGACCCCAGCCGAGCTCATTCGCCGCACCAAATTCTCAGTTGATCGGGCCAAATTGCGCGAAATAATTGGGGCGCAATCAGTGCGGGGGATTGTCATTGGCCTGCCGCTTAATCTGGACGGCAGCGATAGCCCACGCACGCAATCCACACGCGCCTTTGCCCGCAATATCGACGAGCTGGGCCTCCCCATTTTCCTCTGGGATGAGCGATGGTCCACTCAGGCCGTGGAACGCGCAATGATTGCCGCCGATTTATCCCGGGCCAAGCGGGCAGATCGAGTCGATTCCGCAGCAGCGGCCTATATTCTGCAAGGCGCCATCGATGCGCTGGCCATGGGTGGATTATCCTGAACCTGATTGCCGACCCCTTGGCCAGCAAAAAGGGGATGAGTGCTTGACCCCAATGGGGAGACGCGGCTAGGGCTGGGCTTTAATGACATCTCCGCTTTTCCCGCACCGACATTTGCTCGGCATCGCTGGCTTGCAGCCGCACGAAATCCTATTTTTGCTGGATGAGGCGGAGCAATGGGTCACCCTCAACCGCTCGCTCACCAAACATGATGATCGTCTGGCCGGGCTGACTCAGATCAACGCCTTTTTTGAAAATTCAACGCGCACGCTTTTGTCCTTTGAAATTGCAGGAAAAAGGCTGGGCGCGGACGTTGTGAATATGCACGCCGCCACCTCCAGCGTGAAAAAAGGCGAAACGCTGATTGATACGGCCATTACACTGAATGCAATGCGCGCCGATGTGATTGTGATCCGCCATGCCTCGTCCGGCGCGGTGGCACTAATTGCTGACAAGGTGGATTGTCCGGTGCTGAATGCCGGGGATGGCCGGCATGAACACCCCACCCAAGCGTTGCTCGATGCACTCACCATCCGCCGCCGCAAAGGCCAGTTTCAGGGCCTGAAAATCGCCATTTGTGGAGATTTGCTCCACAGCCGGGTGGCCCGATCCAGCATTCTTGCGCTCACCTCATTGGCCGCTGAAGTGCGCGTCATTGCGCCGGCAACACTGATGCCGCCGGGGATTGAACAAATGGGTGTCACACCCTTTACTGATATGGATGCGGGGCTTGAAGGCGTCGACGTTGTGATGATGCTGCGCTTGCAGACTGAGCGGATGGAGGGTGGCTTCATTCCCTCTTTGCGGGAATATCACGCCCTTTACGGCCTGACTTATGAGCGGCTGAAGCGCGCCAAGCCGGATGCCTTAGTGATGCACCCCGGCCCCATGAACCGCGGGGTCGAAATTGCCAGCGATGTGGCGGATGATGTCAACCGATCGGTCATTGCCGAACAGGTGGAAATGGGCGTTGCCGTGCGCATGGCCTGTCTTGACGTGCTCACGCGCAACCGCAGGAGCGCGACATGACCGAGCTTTTGGCGATTACCAATGCCCAAATTCTGGGGGGCGGCACGTCTCTTCTGATTGAAGGGGATCAGATTAAGGGCGTAGACTTGCCCTGCCCGCCTGACGCGCGGATTTTGGATGCCAAAGGCGCACAAGTTGCGCCGGGGATTGTCGATCTGGGGGTCTTTTCCGTTGATAAGCGCGCCTGCATTGCGGGGGGGATCACGCGCGTTGCGCTGATGCCCGATCAATCGCCCGTTTTGGATGAACCCGGCATTGTCCAGCGGGCCGCCCTTGCCGCCAAGCCGGACCTCTGGGTGCACCCGCTGGCCGCCGCCACCAAGGGACTTGAGGGCCAAGAACTGGGCGAAGTTGCAATGATGCGCAAAACGGGCGCGCGTGCAGTTGCCACGGGTCGGCAGTGGATTGCGGATTCCGGCGTGATGATGAAGGTGATGGCCTATGCCGCCTCGCTCAACATGACGTTGATTAGCCACGCCGAAGATGGCGGCCTGACGGGCAATGCCGTTGCTACATCTGGCGAGATTGCCAGCCGCTTGGGCCTTGCCAGTGCGCCTGCCGAAGCCGAAGCCATGGCCATTGCACGTGACGTTCTGTTGGCAGAGCTTACTGGCGTGCGGCTCCATTTCCGCAACGTCACCACGCGGCGCGGGCTAGACCTTGTCCGTGCAGCGAAGGCAAAGGGACTGCCAGTTACCTGCGGCATTTCCCCCACCCATCTCTTCCTGTCGGAAGTGGCCATTCATGATTTCCGCACTTTTGCGCGTCTGAGCCCGCCGTTGCGCGCCGAGGCAGATCGCCAAGCCTGTCTGGCAGCCATTGCGGATGGAACAATTGATGTACTCTGCTCCGCGCATGATCCGCGCGGCCCAGAGGCCAAGCGCCTGCCCTTTGCCGATGCTGATCCGGGTTCGGCGGGCGCTGAAACCTTGCTCGCGCTGGCGCTCGGCCTTGTGCGAGATGGCCTGATTGATGAGGCCCGTCTGTTTGACCTTCTGGCTGCCGCGCCATCGCGGCTGCTGGGGCTGGAGTGCGGCCATATTGCACCCGGCGCGCCTGCAGACCTTGTCGTTTATGATGCAGGGACGCCTTGGCAAATTGATGCCGCTAAATTTGTCGGCCAAGCTGGCAACACTCCGTTTGACAAGTTGCCTGTTCAGGGCCGGGTGCATGCCACAATTAAAGGTGGGCGGGTCCTCAGCTAATCTTGGCTGCTAGCGCATGGCCAATAGTCGGGGCCGCGCTGGGGCCTTTGCGGCATAGCGCAAAGTATCAACAGCAGTCACCGCCCGCGGGAAGCAGCTAGCCCCTTGGGCGCGCAATTGGCCGCAAACTCGACGTGCCTCTTCCCGGCTTGCAAATTTACCCAATGAGATGCGGTAAACTGTTCCCTTTTCGCCCTGCACCCGGGCTTGATGCACAGCATAGGCCTCTAAATGCCGCCAGCGCTTTGCCGTTTGCGCCCAACTTTTCGCCGCAGCTTGCGGCGTGCGATAGGCGCCAAGTTGAACCACATATCCCTCGCCAGACCGTAAAGCGCGGCTCCAGCGCTGCTGCAGCGCAGCCGTTGGGGCAGGTGCTGGTAGACGCTTCACATAAGCCGGCACGATTGCGGGGTCTTTCTCTTCCGCTAAAACTTCATAGCGAGATTGGTCGGCCGCAGGCCGCAGCTCTCTCGCCAATTGCGCGGCTACAACCGACGCAGCTTGCGGAACAGCCTCGGGCACATTTTCTGGCGGCGTGGGCCGCACGTCCAGCTGGGCGAAGCCTGTGTCCAGCTGATTTGGCCGACCAAGGGCCAATTCTTGTGGCTGCCCCGTGTCTGCCATTTGCCAATTGGCAGGCACTTTAATGTCCATCAGCTTTGCCATTTGCACCCAAGGCTGGTCTGGCCGGGCTATGGCCGCCCATTGTTTGAGCCGCGCATCCGCCAAGTCGGGCGGCAAATCAACCAGTGCCATGGCGCGTGCGTCTTCCCACCGGCCTGCCATCGCAAAGGCCAATGCCAAATTCTGTCTTAGCCTTGCATTGGCCTCACCTGCGCGCATCGCCGGCACCAGCACAGCAATGCCTGCCGCTGGGTCGCCCGCCAGCGCCAGCGCCAGGCCATAGTCTGACACAGGCAGTTCTGATTGCTGACTTTCCAATAAATCCCGCGCAGCTTTCGGCTTGCCAAGTGCAATGCGCACCAAGGCCAATTTCAAAATGGCCGTGCTATTGCTGGGCTCGAGCGCCAATGCATCCGCAAAGGCCGTTTCGGCCGAGAAAAACCGGCCTGCCATCATATAGGATTGCCCCAATTGCACGCGATACGCGGCCGAACTTGGCATGGCGGCCACTGCACGTTCTGCAGCTGTAATCGCCCGCCGCGCATTGCCTGTCTGCAAATTCTTCTGCGCCGCATGAGAGGCCTGTGTCGCCAGCTTGGTAAGAGCTGCCTGTTCTGAGCTCGCCCGCGTTGCAACCGCACCCGGCGCAAGGCAAACAAGCGCCCCTACCCCAGCAAGCAAAGGCCAAAATGCCCATGGCTTTGCCCATAGCGAACCTTGCCCCACAGTAAGAAGGGACACAGCATTTGGGTAAGACTTAGGTTCGACCATTTTCATCATCCTATTTGACGACGGCCAAAGCCAATGGGCCCTGGCCTATGCGCGACCGCAAAGCCACTTGGGCTGGGCGCCGTAAAAACCGTCCGTCGGAAATTCTTATCAGCGCGCTGGCAGAGTTGCTCCCACAGCTGCTCTATTTCGGCACTGACTGGACAGTCAGGCTCGGTTTCCATGATGGTTAGCCCCTCGGCCATCGCGTCCACCAAGCCCGAGTGATGGGCAATCCAATTGGGCAAAACACTGCCATGCTTGGCCAAGGCCGCGACCATCACCTCTGCTAATTGGCTGTCGGGAGATGCCGCATTTACTAAAAAAATCAATGGCTTACCGGCGCGATCACACAGGTCGAGCAACGGGCCAATGGCTTTCAGGTCATGCGGACCCACTCGGACTGGCACAACCACCAAATCGGCCTGTTGGAGCGCGGTTTGAATGGCCATTGGGTTGCCTGCCGGCGTATCAATCATCGCCAAGCGAAAGCCATCTTCGCGCAGAGCCGTCAAATCCCCAGCCAGCCGGGCCATATGGCTTTCAACAAAGGCAATATCGTCCGCCGGTCTTGCGTCCCACCAGTCAGCCAAGGTGCCGAGATTATCTGTGTCCAACAGCACAACTGGGCCAGCTCCAGCCATATGCGCCTGCACGGCAAGATGACCGGCAAGCGTTGTCTTGCCTGTCCCCCCTTTTTGCGATGCCAGTGCGATTACACGCATATTCCGAGCGACCTCCTATTCGGTTCCTCACCCAATGGCACAGGCGCTGCTAAATTTGTGTTAACTGGTTACGAAACATGAGAGGTGATTGGGCGGCGGCTTTCAGTGTCGACAAGCGCCGTCAAACTGCCGGAATTCCGGCCTGTGGAGTGAGTCGTTATGCGTAATTATGTGTTAGCTGTAGCAGTCGCCTTGGGCGTTACCCTGCCAATTGTTCCCGCATATGCGGATGTCAAAGCCGGCGTTAAGGCATGGGCACAAGGCAAGTTTGAAGATGCCGTCGCGCATTGGCGTATACCGGCCCAGACAGGTGATGCAGACGCCCAGTTTAACCTTGGCCAAGCCTATCGCTTTGGCCGGGGCGTCCCAATGGATTTGAACATGGCAGAAAACTGGTATCGCCGCGCCGCGCGCTTGGGCCATGTTCGCGCTGAAGAAAATCTGGGGCTGGTCCTGTTTCAGAAAGGCAATTACGATGAAGCCTTTCCGCTGTTGGAAAAGGCCGCCAAGCGGGAGGATCCGCGCGCGCAATATGTGCTTGGCACAGCGCTCTTCAACGGTGATCTCATTGAGAAAGATTGGGCGCGCGCTTATGCGCTTATGCTGCGCGCGTCCGCAAACGGCCTAGGTCGCGCAACAACGCATCTGACAGAGATGAACAAATATGTCTCCGCAGAAACGCGCGCAGAAGGGATCAGTCTGGCCGAAAAACTAAAGCTTCAAGCCCGCGATCTGACAGGCGAAGTGGCACACGCGCCAGCAATGCCGCCTGCAACGCCACCTGCGCCGCGCGGACCTGATCTGTTGCCGCCACTCCCATCAACACCGGTAGAGATGCAGACAGCAGCAGCAAATATGGAGCCTGCCGGCAATGGCCTGGCCACTGATGCGCCTATGCCGCCCCAGCCTGCTGCGCCCGCACTCGTCGCGATGACCATGGACAATCCAGCTGAGGCCAAGGTGGCTCGCCCAGCATCACCTAAGCCCCAGGCTGAGCGCGGGCGCTGGCAGGTTCAGCTTGGCGCTTTTCGGTCAAGCGCATCAGCGCGTAGTATGATCGCATATGCCAAAACACGGCTGCCAAGCTTAGCCAAATACACGGTGCGGCCCCAATCACATGGGGATTTAACAGCTGTACGCGCTGGCCCCATCAACAGCCGTGAAGAGGCGGCACGGCTTTGTGCAAAACTGCGGTCGGCAAAACAGGCCTGTATCGTTGTAAGGGCCTAAGCAGGCACTCTCATCAATCCACAGTCGCCCAAGCAGCACGCGGATAGCCCATGGCATAGAGAATGGCCGTCAGGTCGCCATGGTCGATCCGCGCAGGGGCGGCAGCCGCTGTTTTGGGCTTGGCGTGATAAGCCACGCCCAAGCCAGCTGCCTCAATCATCGGAATGTCATTGGCCCCATCGCCAACGGCAAGGCTGTCTTCCAAGGCCAAGCCTTTGGCGACGCGAGTCTGTTCGAGCACGTGCTTCTTGGTGGCCGCGCCCACAATATCGCCCTCAACTGCGCCCGTCAGCATGCCGTCTTTAATACCCAGCACATTCGCAATCGCGCGATCAAAGCCAATCTCTTTGGCCACGGGGTCTGCAAAGCGGGTGAACCCGCCTGAGACCAGAACGGCATGGCCGCCATGGGCCCGAATGGTGCGGACCAATTCTTTCGCGCCCGGCATAATCACCACGCGTTCCGCCAAACATTGCGCGATCACGGTTTCAGGCAGCCCTTCCAGCAGCGCAACACGACTGCGCAGAGCAGACTCAAAATCCAGTTCGCCGCGCATGGCCCGTTCAGTCACTTCGGCAATTTGGGGTTTAATGCCTGCATAATCGGCCAGCTCATCAATGCATTCAATGGTGATCATGGTGGAATCCATATCCGCCACAATCAGCGTGCGTGCCCGATGTGCCGTTTGCTGCACAATGGCATCGGTCTGCGCAAAGACGCCTTCCACGGCCGCGCGCACATCCACAGGGTTGCCCGTGAAATCAACATCCAGTGCCTTAGTCGCCTCAACCCAGCGGGTCGCCAGCACCTGCGCGCCAGCCTGCGCCACCACGTCTGCCGCAGTGGAAATATCTCCTGCATCAAAATTCTGGGCTGCTATGAGCGTCGCTGTGAACATGGAATCGTCCGATACACCTCTAAAGGTCGCGCTCATCGCAGGGCCAACGGCCAGC
>JACCEE010908495.1_pt1 | contig 20775 bp, 20 predicted proteins | sample 7449931 | NCBI WGS metagenome assembly JACCEE01 (sample SAMN15323457, study PRJNA562643) | freshwater metagenome | isolation source: river surface water | place: USA:Blue River Watershed | collected 2017-08-19 | reverse complement strand
CCACATCTGCGTCGAGCCCGTCGATGATGGAGCGCGCTTGCTTGCCGGATCCACCATGGGACTGCTTGATGCTGATGTCCTGACCCGTTTTGAGTTTCCAATGCTTGGCGAAGGCCTGGTTGAACTCGGCATACAACTCTCGGGTGGGGTCATAGGAAACATTGAGCAAGCTGGTTTGAGCCCCCACGGCCACCGCAGACAAAGAGAGGCCCACGATCAACCAGCCCCGCACGATTCGATACAGCTTCAACATCCATCTCTCCTGAATCCACGCAGACACGCGTGGCAGGAGCGGATTCTGTCGCCGAGTCTTTAAAACTCAAACGACTGTTTTGAAATGTTCAAATAAGTTAAACCCATATAGCGCCACCGGCTGTTCGCCAATCGCGCCTGCTGGGATGCGCTCAATCGAGCTTGATCCGCGCCTCATCAATCACCCGGCTGTACCGGGTGTATTCCTGCTGAATGTGCGACCCAAACGCCTGCGGTCCCAGATAGGCGGGGGACATGCCCCCACTGATCAGTTTGCTACGTACCTCGGTCTCGGCCAGACTCGCACGCAAATCCTCCGCAATTTTGTTCACCACCTCGTGGGGCGTGCCGGCCGGTGTTGCCAAGCCAAACCAGACAACGGCCTCGTAGTCCTTGACGCCCTGCTCGATGACGGTCGGCACTGACGACAGGCCCTCCAATCGCTCTCGTGTGGTGACCGCCAAAGGTCGCAGCTTGCCGGACTCCAGCATGGACGCCACCTCGTTGAGGTTGGTGAGCACCATGGTCACATGGTTGCCCAGCACGGCGTTAGCGGCCAATGCGCCGCCCGTGAACGCGGCATAGGTAAAGTCTGTAGCTGTTTGACGCTTCAAGGCTTCACCCGCAATGTGCTGGGTGGTCGCGGGACCCACGGTGGCATACGACAAGGTCCCGGGCCTGGACTTGGCATCGGCCAACAACTCGTTGAGGCTTCGGTAAGGGCTGGTGCTGTTCACGGCAATGACTTGTGGTGAATGCGCCAGTTGCGCGACTGGGTCAAAAGCACGCAGACCGTCATAGGGCAAGTTAGTTCTCAATTTCGCGTTGATCGGCAGGCTGTTGGCTACCAGGAGCAAGGTGTAGCCATCTGCGGGAGCCTTGGCGACCAGGGCCCCTGCGATCACCGTGCCACCCCCCGGACGGTTCTCAATCACGACCGGCTGTCCCCAGCGCTTGGTCAGGCTCTGGCTGACCACACGCACCAAGGTGTCCGCAGATCCACCGGCAGGAAACGGCACCACGATACGAACGGGCTTGGCGGGGAAAGCCTGGGTTTGCGCGTGCGCCCACCCCATGCTCAGCACCATCGCAACAAGGCACATCCCCTGCATCAAGCGTCTCAGAGAAGGTTGGGTCATGGTCATGTCTCCTCGGTTGGTTTGGCGTCGACCAGGATGAATGCCACCCGTGCCGGCTTGCCTGAGCGGTTGGCCCAGGCGTGGTTGGTTCCCCGCTGAATCAGCACATCGCTGGCACGCAGCACCGTCTCGTCCTTGTCCATGATGGCCACGATCTCGCCCTCCAGCACGATGGCGTAATCCACCGTGGCTGTGCGGTGCATGCCAGGATGTTGCCCGGGTTTGGGCGCGTGTTGCGCGTCGCGGTACATACTGCCAAACGTGGCGTCGAGCATGCGCGCGAGAGCTTGCGGATCCTGGGGCTCAGGGGGAAAGTCGATGATGCGCAACACGGTGCCGCCGGCGGGGGGCGAGACCCCCTGGTGCTGCGCAATCTGATCGGGCTCGTTGACCGCCGCGGGCGCTGCCCCAGTGCGCCACAAGTTGCTGACCCGATAGCCAGGACGCTCAGGCACCACGCGAATGGCGGGGGATGGGCCATCCTGAATGATGGAGGACTGTCCCGATGCATCATCGCCCGTGAGAACGCGTCGAATGGGCGGCGGGTTCATGTCAGTTCTTCTCCAGATTCAATCGGGGTATCAAATCGGCGTGCAAACGGTAGGTCTTTTGAATCCGCTCCTTGAACTGTGCTGCCGTCAAGAAGGCCGGTACCTGTTGCAAGGACTGAGCAGACTGCTTGAAGCCATCAGACTCCAGCACTTTTTGACACAGGGCTTGCAGCTTGGACAGCGTCTCGGGCGGCGTCCCCGCTGGCGCATACACCCCATTCAAACCGGGAATCACCGAGGGGTAACCCAGCTCGGTGAGCGAGGGCACCTCGGGCATGCCAGGATGACGCTTGTCCGAGAGCACCGCCAGCACACGCAAGCCCTTGCCTTTGATGGAGGACAGCGCCGGCGCTGCCGCGTCGAGTTGACCGCCCAGGAGTTGAGGCAGCATGGGGCCATCGCCCTTGAAGGGAATCCCGTTCAGCTCGATACCCAACTCCTTTTCGACCGCCGCCACACCCAGATGCGGGACCGATCCGTTGCCCGCGTGTCCATAAGACACGGTGCCCGGTGCCGCCTTTGCTCGAGCGACCAGGTCCTGCATGGTCTTGATGGGAGATTCCTGACGTACGGCGAGGGTGAAAACGTTTTCAAACACCTGACACACCGGCTCGACCTGATCAAGGCGAAACGGCATGGTTTTCATCAGGAAAGGCGAATTGGTCAGGGCTGATGCCGGTGAAAACACCAGGGTCTGCCCATCCGGCGCAGCCCGCGTCAGGGCGGTGAAGCCAATCGTGCCAGCGCCTCCATCCCGGTTGACCACCACCCAGTTTTGGCCGGTGAGTTGCGAGGCCTCACGCGCAAAGGCGCGGCCCATGGCATCCACCCCACCACCGGCGGCATACGGCAGGATGACTTCCACATGGCGCTTGTCCTGCGCCGCCACACCCGTGACGCCAAACAGGATCAACAGACTTATCAAGGTTTTGTTCATGGTCATCACACTGGCATCCCTTCATCACTGTTTTCATTCACCCGCATCACGGGCCGCATCGATCAGCACAAACGCGATGCGGGCAGGCTTGCCGGATCGGTTGGCCCAGGCATGGTTGGTGCCGCGCTGGATCAGAATATCGCCAGCCCGCAGGATGGTTTCCTCCCCTTCCAGAATCGCGGTGATTTCACCTGCAAGCATGATGGCGTAATCGATGGTGTCGGTTTTGTGCATGCCAGGATGATCGTGCGGCTGCAGTGTATGGTCCGCATCGGGAAACAGGCTCGCAAAGGTCGCGGCCTGCATGCGCTGGACCTCCGCCGCATCGGTCGGCTCTGGCGGGTAGTCAATGACGCGCACCACCGTGCCCCGGGCGGGGGGCAACACACCTTGTTGCTCAAGAATGCTGTCAGGCGCCTGGATAGCCGATGGTGATGCCCCCGTGCGCCAGACGTTGGTCACGCGATACCCCGGGCGTGCCGGCACCACCTTGACAGCGGGAGACAGCGCGTCTTCCACGAAAATGGCGCGACCTTGCGCATCTTCTCCGGTCACCACTCGCCGCACGGGCGGAAACAATTCACTCATCTTCGTGTCTCCTGGTCAGAACTGGTTCGCATCAAGGACTTATTCCGCTTTGACGCCGGTTTCGCGCACCACGGTGGCCCACTTGGCAACTTCTTGCTTGATGTAGCGAGCGAATGACTCGGGGCTTCCTCCCACCGGGTCAAATCCCACGGCAGCCAATTGGTCGCGCACAGCGGCTTGCTGCAGCAAGGCTTCAATATCAGCATTGATGCGAGTCACCACGGCCTTGGGTGTCCCCGTCGGCACAAAGACACCCACCCAGGTGTAGTCCTCAAACCCGGCAAAACCGGCCTCTGCCACCGTGGGCACCTCGGGCAAAGCGCTTGTACGCTTGACACTGGTCACCGCCAGGCCGTGCAGTTTGCCGCCCTTGATCAGGGCCACTGCCGCAGGCATGGCCACGCTGGCAAACTGGATCTCGCCGGTCAGGGCACCATTCAAGGCCGGGCCTGCACCCTTGTAGGGGGCATGCAGGATCGGCGTCTTGGCCAGCACCTTGAACAAGTACTCGGCCGACAGGTGCGGGGTGGTCCCCGTGCCGGGCGAGCCGTAGCTCATCTTCCCGGACTTGGCTGCGTCGAGCGCTTCGCGCAGCTGTTTGGCCTGCAAGGATGTGCCCGCCACGATGATATTGGGGCTGTTGGCCACGTTGGTCACCGCCACCAGGTCTTTTTCGAGGTTGTAGCCGGCATTGGTGTAAAGGCTGGCATTGACGGCCATGGAACTGGTGTTGATCAGAACCGTGTAACCGTCCGGCGCAGATTTCGCCACTTGAGCACTGCCCACATTCCCACTGGCGCCAGCCCGGTTCTCCACCACCACGGGTTGCTTCCACAGGTCGGCGAGCTTTTCACTGAACATGCGCGCAATGATGTCGGTGGGACCTCCGGGTGCATAGGGCACGATGAAGCGCACCGGCTTGTCGGGAAATGATTGTGCCCCCACGGACGTGCCCACCAAGGCTGTCATCACACACCACAGAAGTTGACGCAAGAATTTCATAATGTCCTCAATTCACCACACGACCACGACAAGTACCAAATCCAATGGGAACAAAACCGGGCGCCTCGCACCGACCGCGAAAGCACACCTCGTCACCCGCGTGCAGGTACTGGCGTTGCTCACCCGTGGGCAGTTCAACCGGTTGTCGGCCATCCAGCGTGATTTCCTTCATGCAACCCAACTCGCCCTGAACAGGCCCCGATACCGTGCCGCTGCCAAACAAATCACCCGGCACGATGTTGCAACCATTGCTGGTTTGATGCGCCAGCATTTGGAAAATGGTCCAGTACTGGTCCTTGAAGCGCGGACGACTGATGACGTGGGGCGACAACCCCTGTTCGCGCATGGCCGGACTCAGGAGGCTGATATCCAACAACAGGTCAATACCACCCCAGCGACGATCATCCGAATGGCTCAAGTAAGGCAACAGGTCGGGAGCATCGTCACCCCGAGGAGCAGCGGCCACACGAAATGGCGCCAACGCCTCCAGGGTGACCACCCAGGGGGACAAGGTGCTCATGAAACTTTTGGCCAAAAATGGCCCCAGCGGCTGGCTTTCCCAGGTTTGCATGTCGCGCGCTGACCAGTCATTCAGCAGGGACAGACCAAAGACATGCTGCGCTGCATGCTCAAGAGAGACAGGCGATCCCAGGGCACTGCCCTGCCCCACATAAAAACCCACCTCGCACTCAAAGTCCAGGCACTGGCTGGGCGCGTAATGCGGCCCTGTCGCACCGGCAGGCTTGATTTGCCCAGAGGGCCGCCTGCAGGGGGTATCACTCACCACCAGCGAAGACACACGGCTGTGATAGGCCACCGGCAAATGCTTGAAGTTGGGCAGCAGCGGGTTGTCTGGTCGAGACAATCGCCCCGAGTTGGTGGCGTGGTGAATCGAGGTGAAGAAGTCGCTGAAGTCGCCGACCTGCGCGGGCACTGTCATCGTCTCTTGTGCCTGGTCCGTCAAACACGGCGCCAACTTGTCCTGATGGGGTGAATCCGAACGCAGGAGTGCAGACACGGCGTGGCGCAAAGCCGAGGCATGCCGCGAACCCAACCCCATCAAGTCGTTCAAACGCCCGCTGCGACACGCCAGCGCCGCCTCGGCAGCAAGGCCGTCAAACAGGCCCAGATCCAGGGCCTGGCAGATATCGAGTGCTTGATCCCCGATGGCGGTTAGCACCCGGCGCTGGCCCGTCTTGCCGTGGACCCCCACGCCCAGGGGAAGGTTCTGAATGGGGAAGTCCGTGTCGGCTCGGTTGGCACTTGCGACCCAACTGCGCAGGGCGGGGTTGTGGGTGGGGTTGATCAGACTCATCGGGGCATCGTAGGTGTGGACCTCAAGGCCGTCAACACGCAAGCGACAGAAGGCGTCACCAAGTTGATTCGCGCCACCTTGCCAAACGGCAGAGCACCTCAATCCCCCACGATCTTGCGCTCCCGGATGATGGCACCAAAACGTGCCGAGTCCTCGCTGGCTTTGGCCGCAAATTCGGCTGCACTGATGACCAGCGATTCGCCCCCCAACGCCTGGATGCGGTCGCGCACCGCCGGCAAGCCGAGCGTGCGGTTGATTTCCCGGTTGAGGCGGCTCACCACATCGGCTGGCGTGCCCGCCGGCGCGTAAAAACCAAAGACGGTGTCGGCATCAAATCCCTTGAGCCCGACCTCGTCAAGCGTGGGCACTTGTGGGAACAAGGGTGAGCGCTTGGGGCTGCCCACCGCCAACAGCTTCAACTTGCCCGCGCGGACTTGGTTGAGCCCAATACCCGGATCAAAATAAAAATCCAGTTGACCCGCCAGCAGGTCCTGCAACGCAGGTGCCGCACCACGGTACGGCACGTGAACGGCAAACAGGCCTGCCTGGCTCTTCATCATCTCGGCAGCCAGGTGGGGCGAGCTGCCATTACCCGCCGACCCAAAGCTCAGCTTGCCTGGGTTGGCTTTGATGTACGCCAAAAATTGCTGCACGTTGTCCACCGGCAATGCGGGCTTGGTCACCAGATACACCAGCACGCGCGCGGCGGCGGCCACCGGCGTGAGGTCCTTGGTCGGATCGAAAGGCATGCGGGCATAAATGTGCGGATTGACGGACACCATGCCACCAGAACTCATCAGCAGGGTGTAACCATCTGCCGCTGACTTGGCCACCACCTCACCACCGAGGTTGCCATTGGCCCCAGCACGATTTTCTATCACCACCGGTTGCCCCAGCGCCTCGGACAGAGGCTGTCCGATGACACGCGCGATTTGATCCGCCGCCCCACCGGGGGGGAAGTTCACCACCACCTTGATGGGCTTGGCAGGCCAGGACTGCGCCAGCGAGACCGTGGCCAAAAGTCCCAGCAAACTGGCCAACGCAACGCGGTGTATCAAGCGGCAAGAAGTCATGGAGTTCTCCTGTCAAAGTGATGACGCATTATGCGACGGCGCTTGTGAGGTGCTGCCAGCACGGCTGTGGCAAAGCCTCAAGGTCGGCGCCACGACATCAGCCGAGCAGGCGTGTCCGGCGCGCTTCAAAGCTGGGCCACACCTCGGGGTTGATCAACCTGGGCGGACGCTGGCCTGCGAGCAGATCCACAATCTGCTGCGCCGACATGGCAGCCACGTGGCGACGCGCCTCGTGCGTCACACCCGCCACGTGGAAGGTGGCAAAGACGTTGTCCATGGACAGCAGAGGATGGTTGAGCGGGGGCGGCTCCTGATCCCACACGTCAATGCCGGCCCCAGCCAAATGACCCGACTGCAAGGCTTGCACCAGCGCCGCCTCGTCGTGAATACCGCCTCGGGCCGTGCTGATGAAGATCGCACCAGGCTTCATGGCGGCAAACGCCTGGGCATTCATCATCTTGAGCGTGCTCGCGTCGCGGGGGCAGTGCAAAGACACAAAATCGGACTGTGCCAGCAGTTGATCCCAGGACAGGGGCCGAGCACCGCGGCGCTCGATCTCCGCTGGCGTCAGCAACGGATCGACGGCCACCACCTGCATCCCAAATGCACGCGCCAGCGCAGCCACTCGCAAACCGATGTTGCCAATGCCCACCAGCCCCACGGTCTTGCCCGCCAACTCGTGCCCCATGACGTCTTCGCGTGGATAGCCTACCTCGCGCCGCATCCGGCGATCGCCCTCCAGCATGCGACGTGACACGCCCAGCATCAAGCCCAGGGTGTGCTCAGCCACCGACACCGCATTGCCGCCAGACTGGTTCACCACCGCCACGCCAGCAGCGGTGCATGCCGCCACATCCACCGTGTCGTAGCCCGCTCCACCCGCTGACACGCACAGGAGATTCGGACAGAACGACAACAACTCGGCACTGGCAAACCATTCGCGCGGCAGCTCGTCCTTGGCGGCCGAGATGTGGTACACATGGGCGGATGAGAGCGCTTGGCGAGCGGCCTGTGCCGCGCCCCGGATAGCGAACTTGACCACCTCGATGTCCGGCTCGCGCGACAGCCGCTCTTCAAACACGCCGTCCACCCACAGATCTGAGCGGACCACACGCTTGATCAGCAACGCCATTCAGCGTGGCTCCGTGTTGCAGCCGATTTTCTTGAGCGCGACATCGATCCAGGCCGTGTCCAGACGACCGGCGGCAATGTCCGCCATCATCTGCTTTTCCAGTTCCATCTTCTTGTGGGTGGCAGCCAGCAAGGCTTCAGCGTCCTCGAAGGGCACACACAACAAGCCATCGGCATCGCCCAGCACCAGATCACCCGGTCGGATGATCATGCCGTCAATGGAGACGGGCACGTTGATCTCGCCAGGCCCGTCCTTGTAGGGGCCACGGTGGGTCACACCTGCAGCGTAGAGGGGAAAGTGCCCCTCTCCAATTTCCTCGGAATCACGCACTGCACCGTTGAGCACAATGCCAGTCACGCCATTCTTGATGGCAATGGACATCATGATTTCGCCGAACAAGGCGTTGGTGAGATCCCCCCCGGCATCCACCACGATCACATCGCCCGGCTGGGCCATGGTGAGCGCCTTGTGAATCATGAGGTTGTCGCCGGGTCGCGTTTTGACTGTCAAGGCGGGGCCTGCCAAGTAGCCGCTCTTGTGCATCGGACGAAGGCGGGGGCCGCCAGCCGTCATCCGGGCCATGCAGTCGCTGATGTTGGCCACCGGCATGCCCTTGAAGGCTTCGACTAGGTGGGCTGGTACCTGGCGTTCACGCTTGAGAATCTGGAGTCCGTTCATGGTGGGTAGAGTCGATGGAAAGGAACTTGAAATGTACGATAAAACACCCTGCGCCATGGGTATTGGATAGATGCTCGTAGATACGCCTAGACCACCACCCAGTGTGTTCAAGCCGCCTGCGTGACACATTCAGTCCGATGATGGGTTAACCACAGTTCCCAGACGCTCCCAGAACCCTTAGCATGCTTCGCGATGCGCTTCACTGAATGCGTAGGTTCGATGAATGTTGAACAGATCATGGGAGATTTTTGATGATTGCCCTGCGCCGACGTCACTTGCTGCTGGCCTCCACCCTTGGATGGACAAACTTCGCCCAAGCTGCTGATCCATTTCCGGTCAAAAATGTCAAGATCGTGGTGCCCTACCCGCCAGGGGGCTCCAACGATATCGTGGCACGCGCTCTGGCGCAAAAACTCTCTGAGAAAAGTCCATTTCCATTCGTTATCGAGAATATCAGCGGGGCTGGCGGCAATGTTGGAGCCGAGGCCGTTGCCAATGCAGAACCGGATGGACACACCCTGCTGCTCACAGCGCCGCCGCCTCTGACCATCAACCAGGCGCTGTACAAAAAAATCAACTTTGATCCAGCCAAATCGTTTGCGCCTGTCAGTCTCATTGCGGCCGTCCCCATTGCACTCGCCATCAGCACTCAACTGGAGGTCAAGAGCATCAAGGAGTTGATCGCCCTGGCCAAGGCCAAACCAGGGTCCCTGACCTTTGGCTCCTCCGGCAACGGGTCCACCAACCATCTCACCGGCGAATTGTTCAAAAGTCTGGCTGAAATCGACATCGTACATGTACCCTACAAGGGTGCCGCGCCCGCAATGAACGACTTGATATCAGGTCATATCCACATGATGTTCGATAACTTGCCCGCGGTTCTGGCTCAGGCGCGCAACAAACGAGTCCACATTCTGGCCATCGCATCGAATCAGCGAACCAAGGCCTTGCCAGACACACCCACGATTGCAGAATCTGGCGTCCCGGGCTTTGATGCCAACTCGTGGTTCGGACTGGTGGCACCTGCCAGAACTCCTGCTACAAGTCTGAACAAACTGTCCAACGATATTGCCGCCATTCTTAGCCAACCTGATGTACAAGCGCGCTTTGAACAGATCGGCGCTCAGCCCATGGGACTTGCTGGCACTGCCTACGGAAAATTCATGGATGAAGAACGTACCAAGTGGTCTGGCATCATCCGAAAATCCGGTGCGAAGGTGGACTGAACCATGCAACTGGACCTCAACAGCAAAGTAGCCGTCATCACAGGTGGCAGCCAAGGGATTGGTCGCGCCATCGCCCAAGAACTGTTGCACGAGGGCGCGCACGTCGTCATCGTGGCACGCAACGAAAATCAACTGACTCAAACAGCCTGCGAGATCTCTCCAGGTGCCACTGGCCAACTTGCCACCTACGCTGGCGACATGACACTGCCCAACGAGATTGATGCCGCCCTGGCTTATGCCAGATCTCGTTTCGGACCTATCGACATTCTGATCAACAACGCAGGCTCCTCCCCCATGGGGCGCATCGCTCAAACCACCGATGCCACCTGGGAAAAATCCCTTCAGCTCAAACTCATGGGCTACGTGCGCTGTGCACGCAATGTTCTGCCAGACATGCGCGCTCGACGCTGGGGTCGCATCATCAATATCATTGGTCGCAGCGGTCACCAGCCCAGGGCCGCCTATTTGACTGGCGGTGCGGTCAACGCAGCACTGCTCAATTTCACTCTGGCTTTGGCCGAGGAATGCGCACCCGACAATGTATTGGTCACCGGCGTCAATCCGGGGCCGGTTCAAACCACACGCTGGGACACGCTGATTTCCCAGGGTGCGGCCATTGACGGCACTGACACCAGCAATGCCAACGCAGCGGCCATCGCCTCGGTGCCGTTAGGTCGCGTGGGTCGCCCCGATGAAATTTCCGGCATGGTGGCCTTTTTGTGTTCAGAGCGTGCCTCGTTCGTCACAGGCACCTGTATCAATATCGACGGCGGTGGAACAAGGTGTATTTGATGACAAATTCTGTGCAAAAAATCCGTGTCAGTTCCGATTGCGAGTTGGCTGTTCGCATTGACGACTATCTGCTTCCCTGGGACGTTAAAGCCCCAGTGATCATGCTGCATGGATTGGCCGAGTCCGGGGAAACCTTTCGGCGCTGGGCCCCTTACTTTGCCAGCCACCACCTGGTGGTACGCCCGGATCTTCGAGGCTATGGAGAATCCACGCCGATGTCGGGTGACTACTCATACAAATTTGCACAATTGGGACGAGACATCATCGCGTTGCTGGATCAACTCAGGATTGACAAGGCTTACCTCGTTGGGGCCAAGATTGGTGGCACCCTGGCGCTGCACCTGGCCGCCAACTTTCCTGACCGCGTGCTTGCCGTGGCAGCTGTTGGCACCCCGGCCTCTTTGACCTCGTTCTCGGAGCGCGCACCCACCTGGCGTCATCAAATCCGCAGCGAGGGTGTCATGAAATGGGTCAAGGAAACCACCGAGGGCCGTCTGGGCACATCCTTACCGCCTGCTGCAATCCAATGGTGGGTAAACATGATGTCCAAAACTCCGGCATCGACACTAGAAGCCTTTTTGCAAATGGTGCCCACGGTAGATGTCATTCCTGAGTTACCTCGTGTGCAATGTCCGACCCTGGTGCTCACCACCACCGGCTCAATGCTGGGCAGCGTGGAAGCCGTGAAAGCCTGGCAATCCACCATACCCAACTCTCGCCTGGAAGTTATCGAGGGTGACTCATACCACGTGGCAGCCACACATCCTGATCAGTGCGCACACATGGTCCGCCAGTTTCTTGATACGCTGGGTCATTGAAACACCATGCCGTCTGGTCGCTTGCTCTGCCGCCCATGAGACGCCTCTCTGCTCTGATCCTGACCGCACTGACTCTGAGCGGTCCGGCTTGCCTCGCACAAGGCAGTTATCCCAGCAAGCCCATACGCCTGGTGATCGGTTTTGCGCCCGGCGGTGCGGCCGACTATGTGGCGCGCTCGATGAGCGACGCGCTTGGCAAGGCGCTGGGGCAGCCGGTGGTGGTCGACAACAAACCGGGCAACGGATCGAGCTTGGCCGCCGACCTCGTCGCCAAGGCGGCGCCCGATGGGTACACGGTGCTCATTGCCAGCCCCAGCAGCATCTCGGTCAACCCCGCGCTGAACCCCAAGGTGTCTGCCAAGCCGGGCGACCTGGCACCGGTCACAAAAATCACCACCTCTCCCCTGGTGCTGGCGGTGAACCTCAACACGGGCATTCAAACCGTGCAGGACCTGATCGGGGTGGCACTCAAGGATCCAGGCCGGCTCAATTACGCCTCATCAGGCAACGGATCGGCGCCCCACCTGGGTGCAGCCCTGTTCACCAAGCTCACCCAGACGCAGATGACGCACATCCCTTACAAGGGCGGTTCCCTGGCGTTGCAGTCCTTGATCGCCGGGGACACGCAGGTCAGCTTTGGCACCGCGCCTTCGGTGCTGCCGCATGCCGCGGGTGGGCGTATCCGTGTGTTGGCGGTCAGCACCCGCGAGCGGTCGGCCTTGATGCCTGACCTGCCCGGCATGCGAGAGGCAGGGCTGCCCGATTACAACCTGGAGTTTTGGTACGGACTCTTCGTGCCCACAGGAACACCCGCCCCGGTGATTCGCAAGTTGTTCGATGCCGCGGTAGGGGTGATGCAACAACCCTCTGTCAAAGCCGCCCTGGCCCGTGAAGGCACCGAGGTAGCGCTGTCGACTTCTCCCGACGCGTTTGAACGCTTCCTGGTGGAGGATGGCAAATTCTGGGTCAACCTGGTCCGTTCAGCCAAGGTGACGGTGGACTGAGCTTCCACCTGCCTTGTGGTCGTGCCTGTGAAGGCCTGGCCTCACCAAGCCAGCGACACCGCATGCAAGGTGTCAGGCGAGCGAATCACGCGCGGAATCGCGAAAGCCCTGACCCGTTCTCGTTCCTCATCGGCCGTGATGTATTCGACCGGCGACTTGCCATCCACCCGTGCCAGCATCAAGGCCGGCAATAGCTGGGTGCAACGCAATTCCAGCTGAGCTCGTGGCTCAAAATCCACCGCCTCGAAGTAACCCGACACCCAGGCCTCGAAGGCGGCTCTCAGCTCGGCACGGCGGTGGGGCACCACCAGCGACTTCAGAAGCAAGTGGTTGAGACAGAACGCCACATCAAAGGCCGGGTCACCATACCAGGCACATTCCGCATCCAGGAGCACGGGGCCATGAGGTCCAACCAGAATATTCTTGGGGCTGACATCCCCGTGCACCAACGCGGTTCGATGCTGCGCCGTTTGATGGACCAGGGCATGCAGGTGTGGCGCCAGATCGGGGTGCCGCTGCGCCGTGGCTACCAGGTACGGCTCCAGCCGCAAGGCATGAAAGTTGGTTCCGGTGTCAAAGCGCTGAGCCAAATCACAACGGTGGGCGCTGGCCTGGTGCAATTGACCTACCGTCCGCCCCACCTCGCCGGCCAGTCGGACATCGACAATACCGGCCAGGAGCTGCTGCTTCCAGACCGGATGGGACAGGGGGTCCAGATAGCCCATGGCGAACATGCCGATGGATTCGTCGTGCGCCAGCGGCTCGGGCACAGCCTGCGGCAGCACGCCACCGGCGAACTGAATCCAGGCCCATTCATACGCATTGCGCGACACGGGCGCTTGCCAGTCGGCCGCCACTTTCAACTTGGCCAGGGCTCGCTTGACGCACAGGGTGCGTCCATCGCTCACCTCGACGCGCCAGATGTCGGACGACACCCCCCCGGTCAATGGCGTGTAGCGTCTGGCGACAGTCGACTTGACCAGGCCCGTTCGGTCCAGGAAGTCGTCCAGCTCAGGCAGGTTCATGAGCGACCCGTGAGCGCTGCCAACCCAGCGTAAGGCGCACCACAGGCTTCCTCGATGCGCAACAACTGGTTGTATTTGGCAACCGTGCTGGAGGTGCGCAAGGAGCCAATCTTGATTTGCCCAGCCCCGGTGCCCACCGCCAGATCCGACATGAACGCATCTTCTGTCTCACCGGAACGGGCCGACACAACCGTGGCGTAGCCCGCGGACTTGGCCTGTGCAATGAGTGCGATCGTGCCCGACAAGGTGCCGTTCTGATTGGCTTTGACCAAGACCCCATTGGCCACTTGTTCGCGCACGCCACGCGCCAGTCGGTCCGGGTGGGTGGTGAACAGGTCGTCACCCACCAGCTGCACCTGATGGCCGACGCGACGCGTCAATTCCGCCCAGGAAGACCAATCCTCCTCGCCCAGACCATCTTCGATGGACACCACGGGGTAGTGCTGCACCCAGTCAGCGAGCATGTCGATCATCTCGGCTGAAGTCGCATGGCGCCCTTCTCGCCTGAGCGCATAACCGCCCTGCGGATCTTGCAATGCCGTGGCCGCGACATCGATGGCGATCACGATGTCATGACCCGGCCTGAGGCCAGCACGCTCAATGAGTCGCATCATCATGTCCAGGGCATCGCGTCCGCTGGGAAGTCCCGGGCTGATGCCACCCTCGTCTGCGAGCAAGGTGGGCAACCCACGCGCGCGCGCTTCCTCGGTCGCGGCATTGCGAACACGCGACACCAGATGGATGGCGTCCGCCACCGAGGTGGCTGTTGCTGGCATGGCCAGAAAATCCTGCACATCCATGCCACGGCCGGCATGCAGCCCCCCACTCAGGATGTTCACCATGGGGACGGGCATGCTCAAGGCAGGCTGCCCAGCCAGGGTCTGCACACGCTCAAACAAGGACTGACCCAGGGCAGCAGCGCTGGCGCGTGCGGCGGCAATCGACACGGCCAGAATTCCGTTGGCGCCCAGGCGTGACAATTGCGGGGTGCCGTCCAGGCGGGTCAGGGTGCTGTCCAGCGCGACTTGATCCAGCGCATCCTGACCTTGCAAAGCCTTCGCCATCTCGCCGTTGACGTGTCCGACCGCCTTCAACACCGACAAACCGCCATACAGCGCGGGGTCTGCGTCTCGCAGTTCGTGGGCTTCGGCACTGCCGGTGGAGGCGCCTGAGGGGACCGAGGCACGACCGCTGTGCCCTCCCCTCACCCTCACATCCGCCTCGACAGTTGGTCGGCCACGGGAGTCGAGAATTTGCCGGGCGTGAACACTTTCAATGGGCAGGGTCATGCGGGTATATGGACAGAATGAACAACACCACCCGACAGACGGGATGGCAACTTGCAAAAAAAATTCAATGAACAGGACAATACAGCGATCGCCAGCGCGTTCATGAAATGCCATTGTGCATGATCTGGCCTTGCCCTCTTGCAATACCATCACCACCATGACCAGTTCCATCACTGACCTCTCCGCCAGCACCCTTTCGGAGCGCATTCATGCCCGTGAGGTGTCCTGTGTTGAAGTGATGCAGGCCTACCTGCAACGCATTGAGGCGCTCAACCCCATCTACAACGCCATCGTCAATCTGGCCCCTCCCGATAGCTTGCTCGACCAGGCACGCGCGTGCGATGCAGCGCTCGCCCGTGGCCAGTCCAGCGGCTGGCTGCACGGCATTCCACAAGCCATCAAGGACACTGGCAGTGCCTTGGGATTTCCCAGCACCCGGGGAAGCCGTGTGCTGGCGAACAACATGCCGCGTCACGACAGCATCATCACCGAGCGCGTGAAGGCGGCGGGCTGCATTGTCATTGGCAAAACCAACATGCCCGAACTCGGCCTGGGCTCACACACCTTCAACAGCTTGTTTGGTGCAACCCCCAACGCGTGGGACACCCAGGTCAGTGCGGGCGGATCCAGCGGCGGGGCTGCGGTGGCACTGGCGCAGCGCATGCTGCCGGTGGCGGATGGGTCGGACTTCATGGGCAGCTTGCGCAACCCGGCAAGCTGGAACCACCTCTTCGGCATGCGGCCCTCACAGGGTCGTGTCCCCTTGGGCCCCGACGGTGACGTGTGGGTGGATCAACTCAGTACCGAAGGACCGATGGCCAGAACGGTGCGCGACCTGGCCCGATTGCTGGCGATCCAGTCGGGCCGTGATGACCGACACCCCTTGTCTCTCTCGAACGGACTGGACGTCTCATCGATTGCATTCACGCCGCAGGCTTTGAAGGGCTTGCGTATCGGTTGGCTGGGCGATCTGAAGGGCCATTTGGCCACAGAGCCAGGCATTCTGGACGCGTGCGACGAGGCGTTGCGTGTGATGCAGGACGCTGGCGCCATCGTTGAGCCCACCACGCTGGGCTATGACACGACCACCCTGTGGGAGTGCTGGCTGGTGTGGCGCCGAGCACTCGTGGGGCCCAAGGTGGCCGCCTTGCTGCCCTTGCCCCATGCCGCCGAATGGCTCAAACCCGAAGCCCTGTGGGAGTATGACAACTCGCTCAAACTCTCGTACATGGACTTTCAGCAGGCCAGCCAACGTCGCACGCATTTTTACCATCAGATGCTGCAACACTTTCAAACGTGCGATGTGCTGGCGCTGCCGGTGACACAGGTCTGGCCCTTTCCGCTGGCCGAGCGTTGGCCGCAACGCATCGGTGACCGTCCGATGGACACCTACCACCGCTGGATGGAGTGCACCATCTACGCGACCCTGGCCGGACTCCCTGCGCTCAGCATGCCAGCGGGCTTTCACCCGCAACACCGCTGGCCCATGGGTATTCAGCTGATTGGCAAGCCGCAGGGAGACCTGGCTTTGCTACAGGTTGCAGCGGCGTATGAGGCGGTTCGGCAGGCGTGGTTGGAACAGCGCCCTGGTGAACCCAGTTGAGGCCATGGATACAGCCTGCCGCATGAGCCCGCCACACAGGCGTGGAGGAGCCTGAGGGCCTAACTCACTTCTTGGGTAATTTGCCGCCGCTCTTCAAGCACTCATCCAGGCTTTTGAATTCCGTGAATTTTTTGGTCTGCTCGTAGGAGGAGCTGGTCTTGTCGTGGCAGATACCCGCCTCAGACTTTTTCACCACCTCGACCACCGGCATTGTCTTGCCCGCAGGCAGCTTGCCACCGCTCTTGACGCACTCGTCCAGGCTGTTGAAGGGGGTGAATTTCTTGGTGTTGCCGTAAGAGGAACTGCTGGCATCGTGACAAATGCCTGCATCCGACTTCTTGACCGTGGGGTCCTTGGGAGGATCGGCCGCTAGCACCTGGGCAGTCAACAACCCCAGCGCCATTGCACAAAAGAGGGATTTAATGCGGGACTTTTTAACGAGAACCATCTAGATCTCCTGCTAGTTACGACGATCATCATAACCGCAGAGATGGCGCTCTTCATGACGAGCAATGCAGGTCCGTCCCAGCCGTGAGGTCAGGGGGGCTGAACGCCCCCCTGCCGGGATCAGCTACGCCCTTTGAGTTTGCGGGCGAGGTAGTTGTCGTGCGTGCCCTCCACCACCTGGAACCAATCCACTTGGGACTTCAGGTACTTGTTGTACGACTCGTACATCACCTTGAATTCGGGATGCTTGTCGGACCATTCGGTGTATTGGTCTTGGGCCGCCTTGTAGCAGGCGTCGAGCACTGCGTCAGGGAAGCGACGCAACTGCGCCCCTTTGGAAATCAGGCTCTTGAGCGCCGTGGGGTTGAGGTGGTCGTACTTGGCCATGGAGACTGCGTTGCTCTCGCCGCAAGCTGCCGTGAAGGCCGCCTGGTACTCCTTGGGCAAAGCCTCCCAGGACTTCAGGTTCACAAACATGCTGTTTTGTGAATTGGGCTCCCACCACCCGGGTGTGTAGTAGTACTTGGCCACCTTGACGAAGCCCAGCTTCTCGTCGTCGTAAGGTCCTACCCACTCGGCGGCATCAATCGTGCCTTTCTCCAAGGACGGATAAATGTCGCCCGCCGCGATTTGTTGCGGCACCACCCCCAGCCGTGTCAGGATGACACCCGCCACACCGCCAACGCGGAACTTCATGTTCTTCAGGTCGGTCACCGTTTTGACCTCTTTGCGGTACCAACCACCCATCTGTCCGCCCGTGTTACCGGCCGGGATGCACTTGATGCCATAGGGCTTGAGGAAATCGTTGTAGAGAGCCTCCCCCCCGCCGTGGTACCACCAGGCGTTTTGCTGGCGACAGTTCATGCCAAACGGCAGGCACGAACCAAACGCGAAGGCGGGGTTTTTGCCGAAGAAATAGTAGGGCGCCGTGTGGCCGGCCTCGACACCCGAGTTCTGAACCGCGTCCAGAATTTGCAAGCCGCCGACAATTTCACCCGCGGCATAGCTGGTGATCTGAAACTTGCCACCCGTGAGTTCGGCCACCCGCTTGGACACGTTTTCACACACACCGTACAGGGTGTCGAGCGACTTGGGCCAGCTGGCACTCAGGCGCCACTTCACCTCGGGCAAGCCCTGGGCCATGGCGGGTGCCACCCCTGCGGCCAAGATACCAGCCATGCCACCACGTTGGATCAACTGTCTGCGCTTCATGAACAACTCCTCTTGATGCTGTGAAACTCATGCCCCGATGCATGACCACCAGTGCGCTGAGACCGGTGCAAACGGTAACAAATAGCGGGTCTGAAATGCCTATCGTTTTCCCCATCTCGGGAATACACCAATCCGCACACGCGCTACTGACGACGTCTCCAGCGACTGGCACTGTCGCCATTCACCGTGCCCTCGGGCAGATGCCCCTGCGCTAACTGCCTCACCTGCGACACCGTCTCCAGCGACTGATGCTCAATCGCTTCGGGCGTCAGGCCAGCAATGTGCGGCGAAGCCACCACCCGGGGATGCTGGGCAAGCGCCAGGGAGGGCATCTGATCCGGGGCACGTCCTACGTCCATCGCCACTGCAGCCAAGTGCCCACTGTTCAGGGCAGCCAACAAGGCGTCTTCATCCACCAGATTGCCGCGCGAGGCGTTGGTGAAACATGCGCCCGGCTTCATGCGCTGAAATTGGGGCGCAGACATCAGGTTTTCGGTTTGCTCGTTGGCGACGGCCAGACACACAACATGGTCAGCCTGTGCCAGCAGGCTGTTCAAGTCGGTCTGCTCGATGCCAGGCGTTGTCACCTGGACCCAGGGGTCCGTGACCAAGACACGCATGCCCAAGGCCAAGGCCAAAGGGCACAGGTATTGGCTGATCCGTCCATGGCCAATGACGCCCAAGGTGGCCCCGCGCAACTCGCGTCCCATGCGGATGTCCGGCTGCCGCCCCTGATGGTACGCAGCGGTTGCAGCGCCGATACCGCGGTTCATCTCGATCATGGCGCCCAGTATCCATTCCGCCACCGAGACGACAAATCCCGGGCTCGCCTGCGTGACCACGATACCCAACTGGCTGGCAGCCGAGACATCGATATTGCGAATGTCAACGGCACACCGCAAGATGGCCACCACACTGTCCGGCAATTGGGCGATCAAGTCGGCAGGGAATGCAGTTTGCCGGTACGAAACAATGTAATCGCAACCTTGCGCAGCTGTCACCAGTTCAGGTGTTGTCATCTCATGATGACCGGTGTGCAAACGCACCTCGGCCACAGACTGCAGGCCGTGCAATGCCCGTTGGCCATAGTAGGCTTGGAGATTGGCCGGGGTATGGGTCAACAAGATGCGGGACATGGCTAGCCCAACAATCCTGGCAGCCACAAGGAAATGGCCGGCACGTAGGTGACCAGCAGCAATGCGATACACATCGCGCCATAGAACGGCCACAACTCTTTGGACACTTGTTCCATCGTGACCTTGCCCACAGCACACCCCACGAACAGCGTAGGCCCTACGGGCGGCGTGATGAGACCGATGCCCAGATTCAAAATCATGATCATGCCGAAATGCACTGGGTCAATGCCCAGTTGGGCAATCACAGGCATGAAAATAGGCGTGCAGATCAGCAGCATGGGAGCCAAGTCCATGAAGGTTCCCAGCAGCAGCAACAAAATGTTCACCAGGAACAGAAAGACGTATTTGTTGTCCGAGATTGACAAGAAAAAATGCGTGATCTTGGCCGGGATCTGCATCATCGTCATCATGTAGCCAAACGCCACCGAAAAACCAATCAGCATCATGACCATGGACACCGTTTTGACAACACGGTGCACCAACCGCGGCAATTCTCGCCAGTGGTAATCCCGGTAGACCAGGAAAGTCACCAAAAAAGCATAGACGCATGCCACAGCGGCAGACTCGGTGGGCGTGAAGATGCCCGACAGAATGCCGCCCATGATGATGAGGACGGTGACCAGCCCCCACAAAGCGTCGGTGATGATCTTGGGCACATCCTTGAGTTGCACCGCCTCACCTTTGGGATAGCCGCGTTTGTGGGAGATCCACAAGACAAGGCCTATCAGGCAGACGCCAAACATCAGGCCCGGCAAAATGCCCGCCAGAAACAGATGGGCCACGGACACGGTACCACCCGCCGCCAGGGAGTAAATGACCGCATTGTGCGAGGGAGGAATCAAGAGCGCTTGGACTGATCCGCAAATCGTCACGTTGGTGGCAAACACACGCGGAAAACCCGCTTTGACCATCTGGGGAATCATCACCGACCCGATGGCCGAGGTATCGGCCACAGAGGAGCCAGAGATGCAGCCAAAAAAACTCGAGGCGATGATGTTGACCAAGGCCAGACCGCCGCGGATAAATCCCACAAAGATGCGCGCGAGATTCACCAGCCGGATCGCCATGCCGCCTTCGGCCATGATGCCACCGGCCAGCACAAAAAATGGAATGGCCAGCAGCGAGAAGTCATCTGTGCCATCGGATATTTTGAGCATGATGGCTTCCAGCGGAATATCCACATACCACGCTGCAGCAATGGCCGACATACCCAAGGCATAAGCCACCGGCAAGCCGATGGCGCAAAACACGGCGAAAGAACCCAGCAAGACCAGAACATCCATGGCTTACTCCATTTCCACCGCTTCGTCGCTGTACATGAACGAGGTCTTGGGGACAGGACCCACCCAGACCTTTTCCAGCAGGAACAACAGCGTCAGCGCGCCACCGAGCGGAATGGGCCCATAGACCAGCCCCACAGGCAAACCAGGAAATTCCGGCACCGATTGATGCCAGGTGATGTGGCACAACTCCAGACCGTACACAATCATGAACAAGGCCATGAGACACATGAGTGCATGAACGATCTTGGCCATGTGGCCTCGCCAGACAGGACT
>JACCEE012531983.1_pt1 | contig 20792 bp, 22 predicted proteins | sample 7449931 | NCBI WGS metagenome assembly JACCEE01 (sample SAMN15323457, study PRJNA562643) | freshwater metagenome | isolation source: river surface water | place: USA:Blue River Watershed | collected 2017-08-19 | reverse complement strand
CGCCGCCGCTAATAAACTCGCGCCTTGGCGTGCCAATAAAGTGTCGCCGGCTAAGGTTAAGGTCGGAACCCCCAGCCACAACGCTTCGCAAGTGGTTGTACCACCGGTGTAAGGAAATGTATCTAAAATCATGTCGATATGTTGATGCGTGGCAAAATACGCCTGGCGACTGACAAAGCCTTGGCTGCTAACCTGTTGATTATGAATGCCATAACGGGCTAGGCGTTGATAAAAGTGGCTTGTAAAATCGGCATCGGCTAATTGTTTGCTTTGAAAATGCCAATGCGCAGTGGGAAGTTGTGCGGCAATTTTTCCCCACGTTGCTAAGACAGCGTCTGTGACTTTGGTTAAATTTTGAAAACAGCCGAATGTGATATAGCCGTTAGCCAAAGCCGGCAACGGCGTAACCGCAATCGCAACGTTGGGGGCGGAAAAACACAGTCGTGTATCCGGTAGATAACACACTTTTTCCACAAAATGGTGTTGATTTTGCACGGGTACGCCTATTTTATCGACCAACACATAATCCATTTCCGCAAGGCCGGTGGTTGCCCAATAGCCGAGCCATGTTACTTGAATAGGCGCAGGTTTGTATGCAAAAACCGGTAAACGATTTTCCGCGGTATGTCCTGATAAATCGAACAAAATATGCACCCCATCCGCGTGGATTAACTGTGCTGCGGCGGCATCGGTTAATCCGACCAGCGATCGCCATTGTAAAAAATAACCTTGCAGGCGTTGTGTAACGGTATCAACTTGAGTGAACGAATAATACGCAAATAGCTCAAGTTCGACATTTTTCCATGCGCACAGAATCGGCTCTAAAAAATAACTGACTACATGCTGACAAAAATCACCCGATACAAACCCAAGTCTTAATTTTTTCGGCTGTGGTGGACAATGCCATGCGGTAAATTTTTTACTGACTTTTCGCGCCATGCTTGCACCGTATTGTTTAGCTTGTGCTAAGCGAAATGCGGGGCTATGTTCTGTCCGATAATTATAGACAAACAGTAAGTTACTATAGATTTGTGGCATATCCGGGGCTAATGCCAGCGCATGGCAGTACGCTTGTTCTGCGGCTTGTAAATGACCTTGGTCTTTTAAAACCCGCCCTAAATTGGCGTATGCGGTGGCTAACTGCGGTTGCAACGCTAATGCGCTGCGATAACTTTGTTCAGCATCGTATAAACGATTTAATTCTTGCTGCAAAATACCTAAATTATTATGTGCATCGGCATAATTAGGCATCAGTGTGAGGGCGTGACGATACTGCGTTTCCGCTTCTGTTAAACGCCCCAATGCTTTGAGGGTAGTGCCTAGATTATTGTAAGCTTCTACGCTATTGGGATTGAGGGCAATGGCCTGTTGATAACTGTCTATCGCCGCAGAAAAACGCCCTAATTCGTGTAACACAATGCCTAAATTGTTATAACTTGCTGCATCTTTGGGGTTTAAGGCGAGGGCTGTTCGATAACAAGCTTCGGCATCTTTAAATTGTTCCAAACTTTTTAACGTATTACCTAAGTTGTAAACTGCTTGTGCGTCATCAGGTAATAATTCGACTGATTTTTTTTTCGCTTCGAGCGCGGCATCTAATTGTCCGGTGGCGTGTAAAATCGTGCCTAAAAATTTCCACAATATGCCGTGATGTGGAAAGCGATGCAGCAAATCCGTTGCGTGGCTGTGCGCTGCCGTATAATGACCTTGCGTAAACAATGTTTGTAATTGATCTAATTCGGCTTGCGTGGGTTGTGATAATCGACTTGCCAACGCCTGTACTTTGTCACCTTTTAGTCCGCGCTGTTGACCTTCTGTTAAGAAATGCCGCGCCGTATCGAATTGATTTTCTGCAATAAGCGCATCAATATAGCTAAACCAAAACTTTGCAACAGTCGGCTGAGTTGTTAACGCTAATTGAAACAACGGCAACGCTGCACTGCGTTGATTGCGTGTGGTCAGTAAAATGCCCAAATTATGATTTGCATCCGCATGGGTTGGTTCAGTGTGTAAAATGGCGCGATAAAGCTGTTCGGCTTGCGCTAACTCTCCGGCGCGGTGAAGGTCGATGGCTTGTTGCAACAAGACGGCGGTGGTGATGTGTAAGTCAGCATCCGTTTTGGGCGTGACGAATTGCATAGGCGATGTCTGTAAAATGAGTCAGCAAAAGTGAAAATTATTGTTTATATATCAAATGTTTGTCTAGCGATATGAATTTTTAGCACGCTAATGTTGAACACACTGCCGCTTAAATAAAATTCGTAGCGTTAGTCCAAGGGTAAGTAGCTGAGAAATTTATCCAGAGATTGCTACGCTTTTTTGCTTATTTCGTTATATTGTCACATAAATTTGATAAAAGAAGTAACGACATACGCTTTATGCCAGTCCTGCGGCATAAATGATAAAAATTAAATAAAATCATTATCTTATGTTGGGCTGCGCTTATATCGCGGGACGACTTTCTTCACTTTGTTTTTTATATCCTTTTAACACAATGAAAAAAATAACCTACTTAGGTGCTTTCTTATTGATTTGGCAGCTTGCCATTAGCGTTGCGCAAGCGATGCCTATTATTGGTGCAGCAACCGACCTTAAATTTGCGTTGGAAAAAATTAGCCAAAAATTTACCGAAGAGACCGGACAAAAAGTGCAATTAAATTTTGCTTCTTCGGAAACAATTTTTCAGCAAATTAAAGCTAAACAAGTTCCGGTACAATTATTTATGTCATCGAATGAGCAACATGTTTTAGCACTTGCTAATCAAGGGTTTACTGTTGATAGGGGGAGTTTATACGGTACTGGACGGCTGGTATTGTTTTCGCCTACTGATTCGGCATTAGTGGTGGATGATGAACTGAGGGGGTTAACTAATAGCTTACAAAGCGAGCAAATTCAACAGTTTGCTATCTCTGATCCGGAGAATACGGTTTATGGTCAGGCTGCAAAACAGGTATTATTGGCAAAAGGATTGTGGGATAAAATTCAGCCGAAATTGGTGCTGACAGACAGCACTACGCAAACCGCAGAACTGGTGTCGACAAAACTAACGCAAGGTGCGATATTTGCTTATACGCTAATTTTTGACCCGCAGATAAGAGGGAAGGGGAGTTTTGTTTTGCTACCTGAATATTTACACTCACCCATTCGTCATCGGATGGTATTACTTAAAAATGCCAGTTCTACTGCTAAAGCGTTTTATAGCTATTTACAAACTTCGCAGGCGCGGAAAATTCTGACCGAATATAATTTTTCCTTTATTTTGTTCCGACATGTGGATGGCGATTAGCCGTTCACATAAAACAGCGTATTGCGATGCCAGTAAAATACTGGGTTAAAAAATTATCCCTGATGTACCAGATGCTTGCCGGAAATTTATTTTTTTATAATCTATTGATTAATAAAGTTAAAACCAGTTTAATAGCTGCAAAGATTTTTAATTCTTGTTTGTGGCGCAATGAAAAAAATAATACTTCAGGTTTGCTTGTTCTTATTGATTTGGCACACTGTAATAAGTGTAGCCCAAGCAATGCCGGTGATTGCGGCTGCCACTGACCTTAAATTTGCACTGGCAAAAATTAGCCAAAAATTTACTGAACAAACCGGGCAACAAGTGCAGATAAATTTTGGTTCGTCAGGAAAATTTTATCAGCAAATCAAAGAACAAGATTCTGCGATTGAATTATTTATGGCATCGGATGAAAAATATGTTTTAGACCTTGCCGAGAAAGGCTTAACGGTGGATGCAGGTATTTTATACGGTATGGGGCGTTTAGTTTTGTTTTCCCCGACCGGTTCTGTTCTTAAAGTTGACAGTCAGTTAGCCGGTTTGGCAACTAGCCTACAAAAAAATCAACTTAAATGTTTCGCTATTTCTAATCCCGACCACGCTCCATACGGACGTGCTGCTAAACAGGCTTTAATTGCCACAGGTTTGTGGGAAAAAATGCAGCCTACATTACTTCTGGCAGAGACCACTGCACAAACTGCGCAAGTTGCCGCGTCTGGCACAACACAAGGGGCAATTTTTGCTTATTCGCTGATTTTTGACCCGCAAATTAAAAATAAAGGCAAATTTGTGTTGTTACCTGAAAGTTTACATGCGCCTATTCGTCATCGGATGGTGTTGTTAAAAAATGCCAGTCCAACAGCAAGAGCGTTTTATGAGTATTTGCAATCGGCGACCGCGCGGGTTATTTTTAGCGAATATAATTTTTCGTTTGTATTATTCCGCCAAGCGGGTGAACACAATTAACGGTTGTGATTTAAAAACCAGCGGATTTCACGGATCATAAAATCCAGCATTTCTTCGGTTAACAATGGACAAACACCCAACCACAAGCTGTGGTTCATAATGGTATCGGTATTGCTTAGAGTTCCTGAAATGCGATATTGTTGTGCTTGAAAATATGGTTGGCGGGTTAAGTTTCCGGCGAACACTAACCGCGAGCCAATCGCTTTACTGTCTAAATGGCGTAATAATGCCACCCGTTCGATGCCGTGATGTGCGCGCAACGTTATTGGAAAACCAAACCAAGATGGGTTGCTGTGGGCGGTGGCGTGTGGTAGTTGGATTTTTTCTTGTAAGTCTTCAAAAGCAGCAGCTAAATAAGCAAAATTAGCGCGGCGTTGTGCAATAAAATGGTCTAAGTGTTGTAACTGTGCTAAGCCCACCGCCGCCTGCATATCAGTTATTTTTAAGTTATAGCCGGTATGCGAATAAGTGTATTTATGGTCATATCCGGCGGGTAAACTGCCTTGTTGCTGACAAAAACGTTTATGGCAAGTGTTGTCAGTGCCAGGAGCGCAGAAACAATCGCGTCCCCAATCGCGGAAAGATTCCAGAATCGGTTTTAATTTGCCATGATTGGTAAACACCGCGCCGCCTTCGCCGGTAGTGATGTGGTGAGCAGGATAAAAACTTAAAGTGGCGATATCGCCAAATGTACCGACATGGCGCGGCACGCCCATTGGAATTAAATGACCTTTATAATCAATTAATTGTGTGACTGGCGTGTAAGTGCTGCCGAGGGCATCGCAACAATCTTCAATAAGCCATAAGTTATATTTTTTCGCGATTTGCATCACAGCGTCAAGATTAAACGGATTGCCCAATGTATGTGCGAGCATAATGGCGCGGGTTTTTTCAGAAACCGCCGCTTCTAGTTGATGGGGGTCAATATTTAAAGTGGGGATATCCACATCCACAAACACCGGTACTAAACCGTATTGTAAAGCCGGGTTGACGGTGGTTGGAAAACCGGCGGCAACGGTAATGATTTCATCACCGGCTTTTAAGGCTGTGTTGCCCAGTTTTGGTGAAGTTAACGCTGCTAATGCCAATAAATTTGCTGATGAGCCGGAGTTAGTGGTTAACAGATGCTTAACGCCGATAAATTGTGCAAGCTGTGTTTCGAATGCGTCATTAAAACGTCCGGTTGTTAGCCAACCGTCTAATGAAGCCTCAACCAGCATCTGTAAGTCCAATGCTGTTAATACTTTACCCGATACTGGAATATGGGTTTTCCCCGCCACAAATGCAGTCGGTTTGTATTTTTCTGCCGCATAGTCGGCGACTTGTTGCAAAATAGCCGTGCGTAATTTTGCCGCCGCTGCACTTTCGTTATACGCCATCGCTGTTCTCCTGTGTTAGTAGCGCGCTATAGTCTTGAATCTGTGCTAATGAGACTGCCTGCATATCCGCGCCGGTTAACTGCGCTTGATGCCATTGCACAACTTTTTCTAGCGCAGTCGCTAAATGCCAACGCGGAAACCACTGTAATTCTGCATGTGCTTTGGCACAATCTAATTTCAAATAACGCGCTTCGTGAGGATGTTGCCCACCTTCGTGTTGCCAACCTGCGTTTGTTCCCCACAACGCTAACATTTTTTCCACCAGCCATTGCACCGGTTTTGCATCTTCAGGATGTGAGGCAAAATTCCACGCCTGCGCGTAATCACTGCCTTGACGGTAAAGTTTTTCAGCAAGTTGTAAATAACCTGCTAAGGGTTCCAACACATGTTGCCATGGACGAATTGCTTGTGGGTAACGAATTTGAATTGATTTTTGTTGGATTAAACAGCGTATTATGTCCGGAATTAAGCGTTCATGCGCCCAATCGCCGCCGCCAATCACGTTACCGGCTCGCGCACTGGCGATCGCGGTGCGGTGCTGTGAATAATGCACGGTTGGAAAATACGCATTGCGGTGCGAGGCAATTAAAATTTCTGCGCAGGCTTTGCTGCTACTATAAGGGTCATGGCCGCCTAAGGCTTCATTTTCCCGATACCCCCAATGCCATTCTTTATTTTCATAGCATTTATCGGTGGTAATCATGACTGCTGCACGCACGCTATCAATCTGACGCATAGCTTCTAAGACATGCAAGGTTCCCATCACATTGGTGGCGTAAGTTTCCAAAGGTTGTTGATAAGAATAGCGTACCAAAGGTTGCGCGGCTAAATGAAAAACCACTTCCGGCTGAATTTGCTGCATAGCATCGTTAAGCGCAGTGAAATCACGAATATCGCCAAGCAGTGAGGTCATGTTGTCTGCAACCTTTGCTTGTATAAATAAGCTAGGGTCTGTGGGCGGGGGTAAGGCAAAGCCACTGACTTTTGCACCATAATGTTGTAACCATAAACATAGCCAACTGCCTTTAAAGCCAGTATGTCCCGTTACCAGTACGGATTTTCCCTGCCAAAATGTTGGATTCATTGCCACACCTTCCAAGGCGCGGCGTTCGCTTGCCATAACGTTTCTAAATAGTGTCGGTCACGCAAGGTATCCATCGGTTGCCAAAAATCTTCATGCTTAAAGACTGCTAGTTGTTGTTCTAATGCCAACTTTTCCAACGGCTCTTTTTCCCATAATGTGTCATCATCTTTAATATAATCAATAACTTGTGGGGAAAGTACAAAAAAACCGCCATTAATCATGCCGCCGTCACCTTTGGGTTTTTCTTTAAACGAGGTAATTTTATGATTGTGCATTTCTAATGCACCAAAACGACCGGGCGGATATACGGCAGTAATCATGGCTAAAGTATTTTGTTGATGATAAAAACGGATGCTTTCAGCGATGTTAACGTTACTGACCCCATCACCGTAAGTGAGACAAAAATCACCATCAAGATAGTCACGCACCCGCTTTAAACGTCCGCCGGTCATGGTTTTTTCGCCGGTATCTAGCAGTGTGATTGTCCAAGGTTCTGCCGTAGTTTGATGTATTTGCCGGGTATTGTGTTTTAAATCAAAGGTCACGTCCGCAGTATGTAAGAAATAATTGGCAAAATATTCTTTGATAAGATAGCCTTTGTAACCGCAGCAGATAATAAAATCATTAATGCCGTGTGCCGAATAGATTTTCATAATATGCCAAAGAATCGGTTTACCTCCAATTTCTATCATCGGCTTGGGTTTTAAGTGGGTTTCTTCGCTAATGCGAGTTCCCATGCCACCCGCTAAAATAACCGCTTTCATACATTTATCTTTAAGTTTTGTTAAGGATTAAAACAATTTCGCGCCATGAACCCACATCAACGCCCAGTTCGCTCTGAGTTTTTTAAACGTTTACGCATTATGCCAAGTTTTACCAAGTCACGAAGATTTTTAAAATATTTAATTATCGGTGGTATTAATACTGTGTTTGGTTATAGCTTGTTTGCAGGATTGCTGTATTCCGGTTTTCATTACACCCTTGCAACACTGTTAGCCACTTGTGCAGGCGTACTGTTTAATTTTAACACCACTGGCAGAATCGTATTCAAAAATAGCGATTCTGGTCTGTTATTTCGTTTTATCGTGGTTTATACCATTGTTTATCTACTGAATGTCTCGTTGCTAAGGTTGATGGAATTATGTGCGGTTAATCTATATTTAGGCAGTGCAATAACTACCCTACCGATGGCATTTTTAGCCTATTTTCTTAACAAAAATTTTGTCTTTAAAAAATGAAATTAATTAGCATTGTCACCCCTTGTTATAACGAGGAAGAAAATGTTCAGCCGTTATATGAACAAATCAAAGCCGTGTTTAATGCGCAAAGTCAGTATCGTTATGAACATATCTATATTGATAACGCCTCGACCGATAATACAGTAGACCGTATTAAGACGATTGCACAGCAGGACAAAAACGTGAAATTAATTGTTAATCAACGCAATTTTGGTCATATCCGTTCCCCTTATTACGGCTTATTACAGGCACAAGGCGACGCGGTAGTGATTATGGCCGCCGATTTACAAGACCCACCAATTTTAATTAATGACTTTTTACAACAATGGGAACAGGGATATAAAGTAGCGGTGGGGGTAAAGCCGGAGAGTGAAGAATCTGCACTTATGTTTGTGATGAGAAAAGCTTATTATCATTTCATTGGCAAAATTGCTGATGTGCAGTTGATTAAAAACTTTACCGGATTTGGCTTATATGACCAAGACGTGATTAAAATTCTGCGTGATATTGACGACCCTTACCCCTATTTTCGAGGCTTGATTTCGGAGTTAGGCTTTAACGTTGCGCAAATTTCATATCGACAGCCGCAGCGCAAGCGGGGCATTAGTAAAAATAATTTTTATACTTTATACGATATTGCCATGCTGGGCATTACCAGTCATTCTAAAGTACCGCTACGATTAGCAACGATGGCAGGTTTTGTGTTAGCAGGGTTAAGCTTTGTGACCGCGCTTTTTTTTATCATCCTGAAGCTTTTGTTTTGGCAGTATATTCCAATCGGCATTGCGCCATTGGCGATTAGCCTATTTTTTTTCTCTTCCGTGCAACTGTTTTTTATCGGCCTGCTCGGTGAATATATCGGTGCAATTCATACACAAGTGATGAAAAGACCGCTAGTCATCGAAAAAGAGCGCATCAATTTTTAAATTAAACTTTAAGGCTGTTTTACCATGGTTAAACTTGACTCCTCGCGCCAAGTTCCACAATCTTTTGTTGTCATCAGTGCATTTTTATTACTACTGTTTTGTTATCACTTGATTTTTGGTTATTTTTTTCCCAATTTTCAAGGCACACTGGGGAATGACTACGCGCTTTTATTACCCGCACTACTGAATGGATACTTTTGGTTTAAAAGCAACCCATTATGGGAAGTGCCTTGGTTTAGTCCCGCGTTTTGTGGTGGACAACCTTTTTTCGCCGATGTTCAAAGCAATTATTATTCGCTTGCACAACTTTTAACCGTATTTTTTGACCCCTTAACGAGTGCTTATCTTTCTATTATATTCTTTGCCGGCGTTGGTTTCTGGAGTATGTATGCGTTAATGCGATACCGTTTTAGCGTCACGGTTGAAAGCAGTTTTTTAGCCGCTAGCTTATTTATGTTCAATGGTTTTTATGCGCATCGCATGATTTTAGGGCATTTTGGCTATCAAGGCGTTATGTTAATTCCGTTAGTAGCGTTGTTTATACTACCGGCTGCTGATGCACAAGTAATTGTTTCTAAAAGAAAGTTTTTTCTCAGCAGTACACTGGTTGCGTTATTGCTGGCTTATTGGCTGCAATCGGGTTTGGCCAGTTTAATTGTGCCTATTGCGTTAGCTGTGCTGGCAATAGTGTGTTTAGCGATAAAACCGCAGCATTGGAAAGTTTTTGCGTGGCAAGCCATTGTTGCAGCTAGCATTGCCTTAGCATTGTCGGCGGCAAAATTAGTGGCTGGTTTAAGTTTTATGCGCCATTTTCAGCGTAGCCATTATCAATTGCCCGGTATTGAAGGGGTTTTAAATGAGCTGAAAGTGCTATTTATAGCCTTGTTTTTTGCGCCCGCAAATATTGCAGAACGAGCGGTTGAGCATATTAAACAAATGCAATGGCTATTAGAGCGGCATGAATGGGAATTCGGTGTCAGTATTATTCCGTTAGGGGTAATGTTAGCGGCATGGAGTGTTACCGGCTGGAAGAAATGGCGTGGCACGGCAAAACCGGCTGAAAAATTGTTTAAATCGCGTGTCGGATTGTGGATATTGGTGGTGATTTTAATTATTCCATTCGTGATTAATCTTTATAGTCCCTGGTGGAATGGATTGTTAAAACAAACGCCATTGTTAAAATCCAGTAGTGCTTTGTTTCGCTGGTGGCTAATTTATATTCCGGTTGTGATTATATATGCTGTGTTGTTATTAGAACGTTTAGCTTTAGCGCAAAAATTACGCGCTTATGTTGTGAGTGCTTGTGTGGTTATTTTGTTATTAATTAATCTTGGTGCTGACAGAATGTTTTATCATATACAAAGTTATTCGCCAATGGCAATTACTCAGGCTTATCAAGAGGTTGCAGCAGGAAAACCTGTGCCGGCTATTACGGAAGTCAACGCATTTCATAATGAAAAATATGCTATTCAAATGCCGCTAAACCGCAACGATTTATTGATTAACGGGCAATCGCAATTAGCTTGTTACAATCCTAGCTTTGGTTATCGACTGGAAAACTTACCGTTTAAAGACCTGCATATTGGAAGTATTTGGGATCAAACTAATGGGTATTTTAATTTAAAAAACCCTGCTTGTTATGTGTTTCCTGATGAAAATCAGTGTCAGCCCGGTGCGCATTTTCACCGCACTCAAAAAGTACAACTGGAAGCGTTTGCGCATTATCAGCCGTTTGCTTTTAAAGTTTCGTTAGCGCAGAAAATAGCAAGTTTTATCAGCGAATTAGCATTAGTAGGTATTGTGTTTTTTTTAGGGTTTATGGTATTGAAGGGTGTTTCTAACCGTGCGCGCTTTAAAATTTAAGAACGGATAAAAAAACGGCGGTTAAACCGCCGTTTGTGTTTTGTTAATATGTTTATAAATGATATGCGGTTTCACCGTGTTCACTGATGTCTAATCCTTCGCGTTCACTTTCTTCCGTTACACGCAGACCAATTACCGCATCGACTAATTTATAAGAGCCAAAAGATACCAAACCAGACCAAACTATTGTTAAACCAACCCCTAACGCTTGGCTACCTACTTGCGCCGCCATATCATAGCTAGCAACCGCATTGGCAACATAGTCATACACTCCGATTCCACCTAGCGCAGGTGAGGCAAAAATACCGGTTCCTAATGCACCTAGAATACCACCAACTCCATGCACACCAAATACATCAAGTGAATCATCATAGCCTAGCCAATGTTTTAAGCTGTTTACTGAATAAAAGCACAATGCACCTGACATAAGCCCCAACATAATTGAACCCATTGGTCCTACAAAACCGCAAGCCGGTGTAATGGTTACTAAGCCCGCTACCGCGCCTGAAGCTGCACCCAACATACTTGGTTTATCACGCATTAGCCATTCTGCAGCCATCCACGATAAAGTTGCTGCTGCGGTGGCTAGCAAAGTATTTGCAAATACTAATGCCGCTAAACCATTAGCTTCTAAATTTGAACCGACATTAAAACCGAACCAACCCACCCATAATAAGGATGCGCCAATCATGGTCATGGTAACGCTGTGCGGTTTTAAAGCTTCTTTACCAAAACCAACCCGTTTGCCAATTACAATACAACCGACTAAACCTGCAATCCCTGCATTGATATGCACAACGGTTCCACCTGCAAAATCCAACGCGCCTTTTTGGAATAAAAAGCCTGCGGTGGCTGCCGCCGCTTCGCCGGCTTTGGCATCCGTATAAGCATCAGGACCTGCCCAATACCAAACCATATGTGCAATCGGTAAATAAGAAAAGGAAAACCATAGTATTGTAAAGCATAGCACTGCGCTAAATTTAACCCGTTCTGCAAAAGCACCCACAATTAACGCCGGCGTGATTGCGGCAAAAGTTAATTGGAATACCATATAAACATATTCAGGAATGACCACGCCTTTACTAAAAGTTGCTGCGACTGAATCTGGGGTCATGCCTTTGAGGAATAATTTGTCAAACCCTCCAATCAATGCGTTGCCTTCAGTAAATACTAAGCTGTAACCATAAATTGCCCACAATACGCTAATTAGTGCAAAAATAACAAATACTTGCATTAATACAGATAGCATGTTTTTAGCGCGCACCATCCCGCCATAAAATAATGCTAAGCCGGGAACAATCATTAAAATAACCAACAGCGTTGATACTAGCATCCAAGCAGTATCACCTTTATTCGGCACAGGAACAGCCTCAGCCGCAGAAAGCCAAGCACTAAAGCTGAGTAAAGCAACAAAAGTAAACATCGATCTCATGGTAAACTCCTAAAATATAGAAAGAGACTTTAAAGTGGGTCAAAACGACTTACAATGCCTCTTCACCCGTTTCACCTGTCCGAATACGGATAACTTGTTCTAAATTGGTCACAAAAATTTTACCGTCACCAATTTTGCCGGTGTTTGCAACATCACTGATAGCCTTTAAGGCAGACTCAACTAAACTATCTGCTACAGCAACTTCCACTTTTGCTTTAGGTAAAAAATCTACTACATATTCAGCCCCGCGATACAACTCTGTGTGTCCCTTTTGTCGCCCAAATCCTTTTACTTCGGTCACGGTTACACCGGAAATACCAATATCCGACAGCGCTTCACGCACATCATCTAATTTAAACGGTTTCACAATTGCAGTTATTAATTTCATAATGGCACTCTATAATTGACAAATTCTATATATCCTAGTGCTATGCAAAGCACAGACTATGCCAACTTAAGAAAAGACAATCTTTAAGCAAAATAACACAAAAAAGTTGATTTTTTTGCACACCAATAAAACCTAATTGGTGCGTGAATAATTTTGATGCACTTTTATGGTGCGTTTGCATGGTGATAAAGAAGAAAAGCAAGTAATCATGCAAATAATAGTTGTGTAAGATATAAAGTTATCTTTATTTATCAAATGCTTAATTTTTTGTTCAATATTATTTGCGGATATTTTTTCCCATTAACGTTGCAGAAACAGTGTAGGGTAAAAGTAGCGTATCGGCAGCAAAACTAAACGGCATATCTAAAAAATACACCAATTCGCCACGCCATAGAACATAGCCTAAATCGGCAGCGACACCGGAATAAATCAAAATAGTTTCGTTATCGCCACCCCAGCGTCCATTACCGCCCAGTCCACCATTTTGCAGCGAGGTCAGCGTACCGCAGCCAGTTAATGTTAAAATGGATGACAACAAGACGATTATTTTTGTAAATTGATAGTTAATAAACATAAAAAATTTGTAGAAGGATGTTTTAAATTTTAATTTTAAAATAAGAAGATATGTTTTTTTAGCGTAATAATTTTACTGGTTTTTGGCTTGCTATTTCCGTCTGTAGCAGTTTTATCCGTGTGATGTAAATAATAAAAGTTTACCTTGGTTTAAAGGACGAATAAATTTTCACCGGCATAAACCCAGTTAGGCTTTTATGCTACAATAACGCAACTTTTATACCAAAATTTTAACTTAAAAGGTTGTTATTCGTGGCAAATATCACTACACGTAAAGCTGTAATGACGCTTTTTTCTTCTCCTACTTGTGCAATGAGTCATTGCGCCCGTTTGGTTTTACACGAAAAAGGCGTGGTAGCAGATGTTGAATATTATGATCTGAGTAAACCTCCGGCAGATTTGCTTGAGCTTAATCCAACCGGAACCTCACCGACTTTAATTGAGCGGGATTTGGTTCTTTATGACTCGCGCATCATTATGGAGTATTTAGATGAGCGTTTTCCGCATCCGCCTTTGCACCAGATGGACCCTGTGTCGCGTGCAAACGCCAGAATGGTCATTAAACGAATAGATCAAGAATGGTATCAATTACTAGATGAAATTTTATATTCGGGCGAAAAAAAATCCGCACGGGCGAAAAAAATGCTTAAAGAAAGCTTATTAGCTGCCGCTCCGGTTTTTAAAGCGCGAGCATATTTTATGACTGATGAATATTCACTGATAGACTGTGCGCTATCGCCGTTATTGTGGCGATTGCCAAGTGTCGGAATAGAATTAAACTCTTTAGGCAAAGCCACTTACGATTATGCACAGCGGGTTTTTGCTAGAGATGCTTTTCACGATAGCTTAAGTAAAGCTGAAAAAGATATGGCGCATGTATAAAAATGACCCCACTAAAACCTTATTTAATCCGCTCAATTTACGAGTGGATTGTTGACAATGATTTGACTCCGCATTTACTCGTTGATGCGACCCATCCGGCGGCTTTAGTTCCTGAGGCATTTGTTGAAGACGGTAGAATTGTCTTAAATGTTCGCCCCGCGGCGGTTCAAAATCTGCATTTAGGTGACGAAGACATTGAATTTAATGCTCGATTTTCTGGGCGACCTTTACACATCCTCGTACCCGTGGCAGCAGTGTTAGCTATTTATGCTAAAGAAAATGGGCGGGGGATGGTGTTCGATAGCCATGATGAAGACACGGATGATGCGCCACCCACTAAAAAACCACCCACCAAAAGACCCCAGTTGCGCATTGTAAAATAATGACAAGTTAAGCTAAGCGTAGTTAGCTTTTATTTTTATCGGGTGTATAAAGTGTGGAAACATTGCTGTTAGCTTCTTTAACGCTGGCGACGATTTTTGCACTGCCACGCTTTTGCACTTGGTCAATACGCACGATTTCGTGCATAGGAATAAAAGTGCGCGAAACCCCTTCAAATTCTGTTTTTAGTTTTTCTTCGCTAGGGTCAATGACAATCGCGCTTTTTTCGCCAAAAATAAAATCTTCTACCACTAAAAAACCATACATGTCACCTTCATAAACACTTTTGGCATAAATTTCATAGACCTCGTCGTGATTAATAAAAATCACTTTGTAAACTAATTTTTCAGACATTTTTTTTCGCTATTTAATTTCAATAAGGCAAACAGTTGTCTGCTATTCTATCATTAGTAAATCTTGTTAACAGAGCCTGTTCTAAAATTAACATGATTTGAATGCGCTTTCTTAAAAAAAGGTATCGCTAAAAAAAGGCGAGTCATTTTTCTATTCTTTCTGACAATTATGTGTGTAAAAACAAAATGAAGTCGACAAAAAAAGATAATTTACAAAGGACGATGATTATTTATTTTTTGCTTATCGTCTGTGCGGCTTTGCTGGTGACTGTGGAGTTTGTTTTTGACGTTCAATCTCCTGAGTTAAAAAAGATTTTATTGAAAAATGCTGAGTTGTATATTATTGATAAAATTCCTAAAGCCGAAATTTTTGTGCCATTAGGTGAGTTGAGAAATAAGGCAATTTTGATGATTGCTATTATCATGTATGTGACAATTATTGTGTTGACGATGCTGATAAAAAATATCACAGGTCCTTTACAGCATATGATAGATGTATCTCAGCAAATTTCACATGGCGACTTAACAAAAACCATACATATTAGTTCAGGTAACGAGTTAGCACAATTAGGGAATGTGATTAATGAAATGTCGAGTAATTTACAAGAGGTGACTATGTTGTCGCAAAATATGAGTACCAACGGTGGTGCTTGTATTGAAAAAGTTCGCGAGTTATTGGCAACGCATGCTTTTAGCGATGAAAAAACTGAGGAGGTTATCGCCGAATTAGAACAGTTACAGATGGATTTTGAAATGTTGCAAGATTTTACGGAGTGTTTCCGTCTGTATGAAGTGGAGAGAGAATAATATGCTAGAGTATTGGTTTGTATTTCCGGTTGCTGTTGCCATTTCAACTGCGGTGTCTGCTGTCGGTATTGGTGGGGGTGTGCTGTGGATGCCGTTTTTTCTCATTGTCGTTAAATTATCTCCAGAAGTAGCCGTTGCGACTTCATTAGTTATTCAGTCAGCCGGAATGGGATCGGCAAGTTTTTCTTGCATTAGACAACAGCGCGTTGATTTTAAATTAATGTTTTTTATTTTAGCCGTTGCGATTCCCGGTGTTATTGGTGGGTCGTTTTTAGCAGGGTATTTAAAATCGAATATTATGCAATTAGTATTAGGTTTGTTAGTGATGACAACCGCGTTTTTGTTTGTTTCATCAGAACAAAAATATACTGATTTAGGTAACGATAGGGCGGATATGAAAGATATTTACCGTCATGCGTGGATTACTATACCGGCGTCTATTGCCAGTGGTATGTTAAGTACCAGCATGAGCGAATGGTTAATTCCAATTATGCGCAGTAAATTATCGTTAAAAATGAGTAATGCGATAGGAACTTGCATCAGTATTGCTTTTGCGGTCAGTTGTATAGGTGCAATTAGCCATTTTCTAATGGGGAGTCAGACTAAAGCAGGGTTAATTTTATGGGCAGTACCGGGTGTGATTTTAGGGGGGCAGATAGGTCCGCGCCTGACTAGAAACATTAATGAACGATTATTAAAAGAAGCTTTTGTTTTTCTGTTAACCTTAGTTGGAATTCATTTAGTTTATAACTCATATTAGCGCATCATTCCTTATGGCTGCTTTATCACAACAAACCATTAATCAACGAGCCATAGCGCAGTTTTTGCGCTATTGTCATGTTCAGTCGTATCCACCGAGACAAACCTTTATCCGTTGCGGTGAACAAAATGAAAACCTTTATTATATTGTTGAAGGTTCGGTGTCTGTTAGTTCTCAAATGGAAGGACGCGGTTTAATTTATACTTATCTTAACCAAGGTCAATTTATTGGCGAAGTGGGTTTTTTTTATCCTGTTCAGACTAAAAATGTGGATGTTAAAACACGTCATGCGTCTAAATTAGCGTCCATTTCATACAGCCAATTTAAATATGTTCTAAAAAACGAATTATCTGAATATGCGGTGGATTTATTGTTTATGATTGGTAATCAATTAGCGGATCGTTTATTGGTGGTAAGTCGTAATTTCCGTGACTTGGCATTTATGGACACCGAGGGGAGGATTGCTAAATGTTTATTAGACTTATGCAAAGAGCCAGGGGCGGTTGAACAGCCGGAAGGGATTCAAATTCACATTACTCGTAAAGAATTAAGCCGTTTGGTTGGTTGTTCCAGAGAAATTGCTGGAAAATTTTTAAAAGACTTAGAGAGCAAAAATTTAATTGCCGTTGAAGGAAAATATATTACTGTTTTCCATCCTAAGCCTTAAGCGGCACAACAGCGTTTAAATTTTTTACCACTGCCACACGCGCATAGTGCGTTTCTATTTTGTTGAATAACTTGACTATCAGTATTGACAATTGATTTGACTACCCCATCTACATAAAACCAGCGATTAGCGATTTTTTTAAAGCGGCTGATTTCATGCATCACTGCTGTTTGTCCTGCCAGTGAATAAAAAGCTTTAAATTCTACGATGCCGCGTTGGTCTTGAGCGGTTCCTTTTGTTAGCGCAATAATGTCAAGTTTTAGCCATCGCACTGTTTCTTGAGAAAAATCAATGTGTTTAGGGCGTTTATGAACATCCCAAGTAGCTTGTAAATAGTCACTATTGCGCAAAGCATATGCGGTAAAACGTGACCGCATTAGTTGCGCAGCAGTTGTAGGATATTTTTCGTTAAGATGATAAGGTCTACAACAAATTTGGTAGGGAAGATTTGAACCACACAAGCACAAAGCGTGTGTGTCAGAAATTAATTTTTCGATTGCCAACATTCGCTAGTGGGTTGATTTAAATGGTTATAAGATAGTTTATGCCCTGCGTTATCTAAGGTGAATTTAGCACATTGGAGATCGTTGCTTTGTGCTTTTTCTGCTATCGGTACGGCTTGTAATAAAAACTCGGTATCGGTTGCAAATGCAATACTGAGTTTGTAATAACCGCGCTTGGAAATGGAACTTGCTGCCAAGGTGTAATTCTCCGGTTTAAGATGCCCACGAATACAGGTTTTTTCACTGTTGATTGCATCAGGATTAAGCGTATTTGCATAGCGACCACAGGTTTTTTTGTATATTTCTTGTTTGTACCATATAGCTACTAATGTTTGTTTGGCATCAGAACGCTTGATTCGTGTTAAATATTTTTTATGTCCGGGCGAATTATAAATTGCATAGCTACCAACAATAATCAAAATAATGATTAATTCAAGTAAGGTAAAACCAAATAATTTGTGAGAGGATACCATGATATAGGAAGGTTTAATGATTTTAAGTTATCAACATAACAGACTAAGCTATTAAATTTAGGAGAAGACCAACGGCAGTTTTATGATGACCAGTGGTAGTTTATGGGCTATGAAATTTAATAGTCTTGCTTATAATAACAATAAAGGCAAGCGTGCTTTACTTGTAGAGCGAGGGAAATATCTAAGATGAAACAATATAACCAAGGGTTTTCACTGATTGAGCTGATGGTGACATTAGTAATTGTTGTTATTATTGCTTTGATAGGTACACCAAGTTTTAATAGCGCAGTTAGGAGCAGTCGTTTGACTGCGGGGATTAATGAATTAGTGACATCGCTGAACATGGCGCGGAGTGAGGCAATTAAGCGTAATCGGCATGTGGTGGTACGGAAAACGGGTGATAATTGGGAACAGGGTTGGGAAGTGTTTGTCGATATTGATCGTAGCTCTACAGAAAAGGAAAATGTGTTTGACGGTGACAGAACAGCTAATACTTGCGGCAAAGACGAGGATTGTTTGCTAAAAGTGCAAGAAGCATTGCCTAAGGGATATACATTGCGTCCAAGTGGCAATAATTTTACTAATTTCATTCGCTATACGCCGTTGGGTTTTACCAGTGCCGGTGTAGGGGGAAGTTTTTATTTGTGCGATACAAGTGTAGGTGATACACCAGTAAATGGTTCTGCAAAAGTGTTAATTATTAATGGGATAGGTCGACCTCGAATGGCGTTAGATGCTAATAAAAATGGTATCCCTGAGGTAACTGAAGGAACTGATATTGCGACCTGTAATCCGTAAGGCTGTGAGGAAAACGACTATGAAAAAACAGACTGGGTTTACCTTAATTGAAATTTTAGTTGCGGTGTTAATTATTGCTACAGCGTTATTAGGTTTAGTGGGTCTTCAGGCTGCAGGATTAAGAAATGCGGTCACTTCGTATAACCGTACATTGGCTTCACAGTTGGCTTATAGTATGGCAGATAGAATGCGGGCTAATGTTTTGGAAGCTAAAAATGGCGCTTACAGCAGCATTGTGCCGAAAAGTGCAACAAAAAAAGCAAATTGCACGCCTCCCAATAATACAGCAAGTTGCAGTACTGCGGAAATGGTAGAAAATGATCTTTTTGAGTGGAATGCAGCATTAAAAGACGGCATTCCTAAAACAGGTGAAATTACTTATGTTGATCCTGTCTTTACTATTTCCATCTGCCTAGATGACGATCTAGTGGGTGAGCAATGCCCGAAGAATGATCCTGAACATACCTTTAAGACGGATTTTCAATTATGAGAACAACAAAACTACCTAATACACAAAATGGAATTAGCTTAATTGAAATTATGCTCGCTTTGCTGATTGGTTTATTTTTACTGGGTGGCTTGATACAAATGTTCATCAGTAGTAAACAAACTTATAAAGTGCAGGATGCTATGTCACGTGTGCAAGAAAATGGACGTTTTGCGATGGATTTTTTGATACGCGATATTCGTGGTGCAGGATCATGGGGCTGTTTTAGCAATACAATAAAAGTGATTCCCTTGTTAAACAAAGGTACGGCTGTTTTCGATAATTATGCAGCCGGGATAGAAGGTGAAGAAAATATCTCAGTGAATAAAGATGTTTTACCTAATACAGACACGCTAACTTTGCGAAACACTACGATTTTACTTGATGCTACCGGCGCCGATGTGGTTGTAAAAGAGGAGCCCAGCTCGGCTTCTGCTGATCTTAAAGTATCTGCTAATAGCGGTATTGACCAAGGAGATTTGATTTTTGTCGGTGATTGCAGTGTGGGGAATTTGTTTCAGGTTACTAATGTAAGCACGTCAAAAGACGGTGATAGCATCGCACACAATACCGGCAATACCGAAAAACCGGGCAACGCCAGTAAAGAGTTTTCTAAAGTGTATGGCAAGGATGCTCGCTTGTATAAAGCGCGCTTTGTGTCGTATCAAATTCGTACCGGTGAAGGCGGACAGCCTGCATTATTTAAAACTGAAAACGGTGGTGCAGCGCAAGAATTGATTGAAGGCGTGGAAAATATGCAGATTTTATACGGTGAGGATACCGATGGTAATGGCACTCCCAATCGTTATGTTAGTGTTGATAAAGTTGGTAATATGGCATTTGTGGTGAGCTTGAAAATTTCCCTTTTAGTTCGTTCGTTAGAAAATAATTTAACCGGCACACCGATTTCTTACACGTTTGATGGGCAAACGATTACTCCTCCATCCAATGACATGCGTATTCGGCGGGTTTTTTCCTCAGTTGTTAGTGTTCGCAATAGGCTTATCTAAGGAGAACGAAAAATGCAACTTTTACGTTATTCACCGCGTCACCAATCGGGTATCGTCTTGATTGTTAGCTTTATCATCTTATTGTTACTGACTATTATTGGCATTAGTGGTATGAAAGTCACAGGTTTAGAGGAAAAAATGGCAGGCAATGATCGTGATCAAAACGTGGCTTTTCAATCGGCGGAAGCCGCACTTCGTGCAGGCGAAGCCAGAGTTTTAGCTTTGTGGGACAAAGGGAATGGTTCAATTAATAAAACTTTTTGCGCTAATGTAGCAGGTTTATACCATGAAGCAAATTTATGTCCTACAGATGTGAAAGCGAATACACCAAAACCTTTTGATACTACGGTTTGGACAGATGATGCAAAATCAGTTGCGATTACTTCGATTACAAATACATCGGGAAATAAGTTAGTTGCTGCTCCCCCACGTTATTTCATTACTTACGCAGCAAAAGTTGCACCGCTAACAGGGGATAACAACCCTCCTACTTATCTATTTATCGTTACTGCCAGAGGGGTGGGTGGACAAGAAGG
>JACCEE012184446.1_pt1 | contig 20808 bp, 15 predicted proteins | sample 7449931 | NCBI WGS metagenome assembly JACCEE01 (sample SAMN15323457, study PRJNA562643) | freshwater metagenome | isolation source: river surface water | place: USA:Blue River Watershed | collected 2017-08-19 | reverse complement strand
GCACGCGTTGTTTCACCGACATTAGCTAGGGCAAGAATCCACCAAAAGGTGCAGACGATGAAGGCTGAATCGGGTCGTCCAAAATCGTCTTCCTCGTCATACCTCAGTAAAAAATCACCGCGCTGCAAGTGCTTTTCAACGGCACGTAACGTACCAATAAAGCGCGGATCATCGGGCTCAACAAATTGAAGCTCGCTCATTAGTAACAAACTTGCGTCGAGCCTGTCGCCATCAAAGGTAGAAACAAAACTACCTAATTGCGAATTCCATGCATGCTGCATGATGACTTTACGTATGGTCGCAGCTTCTTTAGACCAGTACACCGCTCGCTGCTTTAAATTCAACCGCGTTGCAATCGCCGCCAATCGATCACACGCGGCCCAGCACATAAGCGATGAAAATGTGTGTATGCGTTGCGAGCCACGCAATTCCCATATGCCCGCATCGACTTGCTGATAAACGCGAATCGCCTGTTGGCCGAGTCGTTCTAAGTCAGCAAACATTTGTCGACCCGCTGGACGTTCAAGACGCGAATCAAAAAATGCATGTGTACTGGCGAGTATGGCCGCACCGAATACATCGTTTTGTACCTGTCGCCAGGCTTGATTACCTACGCGCACAGGACCCATTGCTAAATAGCCAGGTAAGTTGTTAGCCAATGATTCATCTAGTTGCGTTTCGCGACGAATGCCATACACAGGCTGCAAAGGCATGTCACGCGAATCAGCAATCAAATTTAGGATGTACTCAAGATAGCGCTGCATGGTGGCAGTCACGCCAAGTTGATTCAGCGCGTTCACCACAAAATAAGCGTCACGCAACCAGCAATAGCGATAGTCCCAATTACGCCCACTATTGGCCGACTCTGGTATCGACGTTGTCACAGCAGCGACAATCGCGCCGGTATCGTCAAACGCATTAAGCTTTAAGGTAATGGCAGCACGAATCACCACCTCTTGCCATTCAAACGGAATCGCCAGATTACGTACCCAGCGCTGCCAATAAGCCATCGTTGATTCGTAAAAACTGCGCCCGATTTCACTTGGCGTGCCATCTACCGTTTCATCCGGCCCCATTAACAAAGTGACGCTGTCATGCAAAAAGAAGAGTTTTTCTTCAGTCAGCGCTGTCACAGCTGCATCGGTGGTCACGCGCATGGATTGCGCACCTCCGTAGTACGTCGTGTGATGCGCCCCGCAACGTACCGCAGCGCGATCCGCACCATAATTCAAGGCAGGACGCACACGCACACCGATGCGCGGTCTGCCTGAAACACGCTTGATAATTCGAACCAACATAGCCGGTGCAAACATACGACCATGCCGATAAAACCGCGGAGCGAAATCGATAATGTCGATCAAATTACCCGTGCTGTCTTCTTTACGTGTTTGCAGTATGGCTGAGTTGCGCTGATAAACTTGGCGCACCGTATGGCTATCTGGAAACAAGACATCGGTAAATCCGAATGCTTCTGGCGACGAATCATTAGATTCAGGTCGCAGCAAGCTACAACACAGAGGATTACTATCGAAGTGGGGATAGCACCACCAGACGATTCGTGCCTGTCGATCTATCAGTGCGCTAGTGCGCGAATTTCCGATCAGGCCCAAGTCTAAATTTTTCATTACCTATCAGCTTTTCAGATACCCCTGTTTTCGCTGATGTGGCAAATACTCGATCAGCAGATCCATTAACGGGATGATGGATTCATGATCGGCGATTTGATAAGACGCGGCGCTATTCGTACTAGCTCCAACCCTGATGGTAAACAAATCAGGGCGATTTAATTCAAATACATGCTCATCGGTGACATCATCACCCGCATACAAAGCACACGATGCACCGGTAAATGACATTAATTCGCTGACAGCTTTGCCTTTGTCATGTGCATTCTGCGGCAAAAGATTAAAAACACTTTTGCCAGTAATTACTCTAGGTGCCGGAGATAAACCAGCGAAAATTTCAGGCAGTAAGCTAGCCACCTCTAACGGATTAGTAACATGCATGTAATGCACTGATAATGAGTAGCGCTTGTACTCTATCCACAGTTGTTTATCTATCGCAGCCAATTGCGTGCTGAGTTGAGCATGCCAATGCTCACAAATTTCTTCAAAGGTGGTGGCATGTGTTTCCCAACCTGGCAGCCCTTCGATACCGTGATTGCCCAATAAAAAATCAGGCTCAAATACCAGCATGCGACGCATATCGCTTATACCGCGACCTGTAACTATCCCAACCCGCGCACGGTCCTGCAGCAGATGCAGTCGCTCAAGCACGACGTCTGGCACGTGAACTTTTTCAGGCGAGGCTTCCAAAGGTACTAAGGTGCCATCAAAATCAAACAGACAAAGCACATCATCGCGCACAAAATCTTTTAATTCTTGACGGCCCGATGGAGTAAAAAGTTCTTTCAACATGTTTAACGCAATCCCTGATGACTATGTGAATCAATTTTTTCACTGACCCGCTGACGTCGCCGTAAGCGTGCCGCATCCAACAACATTAATCCTGCCCAGCGATACACATTAAAGTCTTTAACAACCTGACGCAGGCTACGCATACGTTCGCGCTGCTCGAGCTCTGGCATGGTAATCGCTCTATATAAGGCCTGCGCTCCCTGCTCGATATGATACGGGTTGATGATGAGCGCCTCATGTAATTCGCGTGCAGCTCCCGTAAATTGAGAGAGTATCAGCACACCCAACTCATCATCGCGCGCCGCAATGAATTCTTTGGCGACCAAATTCATTCCATCATGCAAACTGGTTACTAAGCATACATCGCTACTACGATAGCAGTGAGTGAGCTGCTCACCATCATAATGTTCGATCCGCAAAATGATGGTAGGCGCTACTGAATTTTCATAGCGTTGATTGATATCTAGTGCCAGCCTGCGTACGCGTACTTCTAAGCTTTGATACTCATCCAAGGTTGATCGGCTAGGCGCTGCAATCTGGAGTAGTGTTATTTTTCCTACTAATTCAGGATGCGTTTCTAGCAGCCTGTCCAAAGCCTGAAACCGTTCCACAATTCCCTTTGTGTAATCTAGTCTATCCACACCCAGCGCCAAATGGTGCGCTTCTGGCAGATGTAACTCATGCCTGAATATTTTCTTAGCCCGAATCACATCAATGGTGGTATCGGGTTCTGGCCACGCGATAGAAATCGGATACGGCTCTACTTGCGTCAAATCACCACTGTGAGTAATGGTCGACGCCTCATACTCAATACGCGTTTCTAAATAGCGATCCACGGTTTCTAAAAAATTTTTGCAATGAAATGGTGTGTGAAATCCTAATAATGTATTCCCCAACAAACCCTGCAACAGTTCTTCACGCCAGGGACAAATACCGAATGATTCTGGATTCGGCCAAGGGATGTGCCAAAACATAATGATGGTCGCTTTGGGTAATTTCTCTCTGATCATGCGTGGCAGTAGCGCGAAGTGATAATCCTGCACTAGCACCACAGGATCATCGGTTCGCGCCTCTACAATAACAACATCGGCAAAGCGCTGATTCACCGCGACATACTGCTCCCAGTCAGATGTGCGAAAGACTGGACGCACATGAGCCATGTGACACAAAGGCCATAAGCCTTCATTCGAAAAGCCATAGTAGTAGCCCGCTTCTTCTTCCTGCGTTAGCCACACTCTGCGCAAAGTGTATTCCGGCTGCTTGGGCGGGACTGGCAGATGATCGTGACTATCAACGGTGGCGCGATCGGCTGAGCCACTTCCATGCGCAATCCACGTGCCTGAACATGCCCGCATCACTGGCTCGACCGCCGTCACCAAACCACTCGCCGGTCGCCGTAGCACGATGCTGTCGCCACGTTGCTCATGTATGTACGGTTCTCGATTCGATATGACCAGCACTTCATCGCCCGCTAATTCATCATGCAAAAGTGAACGCAACTTCTCTGCAGTCCAAGTTTGGGGAGATGGTTGTTGTGCTTTACGTTCACGATTCATTGTTCTTAAGTAGCAAAGCGGCTTAGGGTTATTGACCTAATGCCGCGGCCCACACCATCCCTACGGCCGTCGTAGATGACTTTCGCGGTTGGGTTGACTGCAAAGCGCTGGCCAGAGTTTCAACAGACAGCCCGAATAAAGGCTTCGCTCAATGCGATGCAGCTTGAAAACAGCCATAAAGAAATTATTTGCTGCGGCGCAACATGAAAACTTGTGTGCTTTCCTCCAGAACTCTCATGAAATAAAGCCAAGATGGTTATCATTAGCCAAAATAAGCGAGAGCGACTTGCCAAATTGGCTAGCTAGCTCAGCAATCAAGATTATTAAAGAAGGCAGGATATGGTGGAGACCAACAAACAGACCGCGGATTCGTTTCCGCGGCTATTGCAGCAGCATGCGCACGCGCGACCTACGCATCCCGCTTTTCGCGAAAAGCATTTGGGTATTTGGCAAACAACGACTTGGGCCGACGTCGAAACCCACGTGCGCTTGTTGGCGTGCGGATTAGCGGCGCTGGGTTTTAAGCGCGGAATGAATCTCGCCGTGGTCGGTGACAATCGACCACGTCTGTACTGGGCGATGGCAGCAGCTCAATGTTTGGGGGGGGTTGCTGTTCCACTCTACCAAGATGCGCCAGCGGCTGACATGGCCTATGTATTAGAGAACGCTGAAATTGATTTTGCAATCGTTGAAGATCAAGAACAAGTTGATAAATTATTAGAAATTCGTCAGACCGTTAAAGGGCTGACACACATAGTGTATGACGATGGGCGCGGCCTGCGCAACTACACTCAATCGGGCGTACATTCATTTGATAGTGTGCAAGCGCTGGGTAAAGTGCACGATCAAGATCATCCTCATTTCTTTCAGCAGCAAATCGATCTAGGGCAAGCTAACGATATCGCCGTCATCTTGTACACATCAGGCACGACGGGCAAACCTAAAGGCGTGTGTCATTCCCATGCAGCGATGATTGCGACCGGCCATACGCTAATTGAATTTGATAAGGTCTCCGCAGACGATGAAGTGTTGTGTTACCTGCCACTAGCCTGGGTGGGTGATTTTCTGTATTCGTTTGCGATGTCCCATATTGCAGGCTTCTGCCTGAACTGTCCGGAATCGCCCACTACAGTCGCTACTGATTTACGCGAGATTGGCCCTACTTACTATTTCGGTCCACCACGCATCTACGAAAATATTCTGACTCAGGTAATGATTCGAATCGAAGATGCTAGCACCATTAAACGCTCACTTTTTCATTACTTCATGCGAGTGGCGCGCCGAGTAGGCCTGAAGCTACTTGATGGCAAAGAATCCGTCAGCTTGATTGATCGCGTTTTATATTCGTTCGGTGATCTGCTGATTTATGGTCCGTTGAAAAATGTATTGGGTATGTCACGAATTAAAGTCGCCTACACCGGCGGTGAGGCGATCGGCCCTGATTTGTTTGATTTCTACCGCTCAATCGGTATCAATCTCAAGCAACTGTATGGCATGACTGAAACGTGTGTCACGGTTTGTATGCAACGCTCAGGGGACGTAAAGCTCGATACCGTAGGTCGCCCGATGGCAGGCGTGGAAGTAAAAATTGCGGATGGCGGCGAAGTACTGGTCCGCTCGCCGGGACTGATGGTGGGTTACTACAAGAAGCCGGAAGATACCGCTGAAGCGATTGATGGTGAGGGTTATTTTCACACCGGTGATGCTGGCTTTTTTGATGCTGATGGTCATCTGAAAATTATCGATCGCGCTAAAGATGTCGGCAAGATGGCCGATGGCACGCTGTTCGCACCTAAATATATAGAAAACAAACTTAAATTTTTCCCTTTCATCAAAGAAGCCGTTGCCTTTGGTGATGGTCGTTCTAGTTGTAATGCATTCATTAACATCGATATGGAAGCTGTCGGCAACTGGGCCGAGAGACGCAACTTAGCCTATAGCGGCTACAGCGATCTCGCTAGCCAGGCTGCCGTGTATGAATTGATTGCTGAGTGCGTTGAAAAAGTGAATGCCGATTTAGCGCACGATGAATTACTCTCTGGATCGCAAGTTCACCGCTTTTTAATTCTGCATAAAGAACTCGACCCTGATGATGATGAGCTGACTCGCACCCGTAAAGTACGGCGACGCTTTATTAGCGAAAAATATGCCGTTCTGATTGACGCACTCTACGGCGGTCGCGAACGACAGTTCATCGAAACTCAAGTTAAATTTGAAGATGGCCGCCAAGGCATCATCAGTGCCGATCTGGAAATTCGCAACACCAAAACTTTTAGTGCCACCCGTAAGGCTGCCTGATGAATAACTCGCCTTCTACTCGCCGCGCTGGCGATGTCATCCTCGATTTACGCGCTATTTCTTTATCGTTTGGTGGTGTTAAGGCGCTCACCGATATTTCATTTAATGTTCGCGAACATGAAATACGCGCCATCATCGGACCCAATGGTGCTGGCAAAAGTTCAATGCTGAATGTCATTAATGGAGTCTATCGTCCACAACAGGGTGAGATCATCTATCGCGGTCAACATCGGCGCGATATGGATACGCATGCCGCGGCAGAAAGCGGTATCGCACGTACTTTTCAAAATATCGCTTTGTTTAAGGGTATGACCGTCTTAGACAACATCATGACTGGTCGTAATTTGAAAATGCAGTCGAATTTTCTAATGCAAGCGCTCTATATCGGACCGGCACGACGCGAAGAAAATGCCCATCGCATCAAAGTGGAAGAAGTGATTGATTTTTTAGAAATTCAGCACATCCGCAAAACACCCGTAGGACGACTTCCGTATGGATTACAAAAGCGCGTTGAGTTAGGTCGTGCGTTAGCCGCCGAGCCGCAAATTCTATTACTTGATGAGCCCATGGCCGGCATGAACGTCGAAGAAAAACAAGACATGTGCCGTTTCATTCTCGATGTGAACGAACAATTTGGCACCACCATCGTATTAATTGAGCATGATATGGGTGTGGTGATGGATATCTCTGATCGCGTTGTCGTGCTGGACTACGGTAAAAAAATTGGTGATGGCACGCCCGATGAAATACGCAGCAATCAAGATGTTATCAATGCTTATCTGGGCGTTGCGCACTAAGTACTAAGCGCTTCGCAAACATATCAACGCCACGGGATCGTACGTAGACACATGAATCTGAATTTTTTCTTTGAAGTACTGATTGGCGGCTTGCTCTCAGGCGTGATGTATGCGCTGGTAGCGCTGGGCTTTGTACTGATCTACAAAGCCTCTGGCGTGTTCAACTTTGCACAAGGGGCTATGGTGTTTTTTGCTGCGCTCACCTGTGTATCACTCACCGAATTTGGCTGGCCATTGTGGGTCGCGATTGCAGCCACCATCGTCATCATGAGTCTGTTAGGGCTGGCAGTAGAACGTGTCGTACTGAGACCTTTGGTGAATCAGCCTGAAATTTCATTGTTCATGGCAACCATAGGCTTATCGTTTTTTATCGAAGGTATGGCGCAGTTGATGTGGGGCTCTGACGTCAAGCGACTCGATTTGGGTATCGAAGACGTACCCATGGAAAGTCTGATGCAAAGCTTTAACATCATCGTTTCAAAATTTGATGTGATCGCAGCAGGCATTTGTGCGTTGTTAGTAACTGGACTCGCTTTATTTTTCTCTCGCACTAAAGTCGGTCGCGCGCTACGCGCCGTCGCCGATGACCATCAAGCTGCACTCGCTGTAGGCATCCCACTCCAACAGATCTGGGGCATCGTTTGGAGCGTTGCTGGCTTTGTAGCACTGGTTGCGGGATTGCTGTGGGGTTCACGCAATGGCGTACAGTTTGCATTAACCTTCGTCGCACTCAAAGCACTACCCGTACTTATTTTAGGTGGCTTTACGTCAGTACCTGGAGCGATTATTGGTGGCTTGATTATCGGCACCTCAGAAAAACTCGCTGAAGTGTATGTCGGTCCTTTTGTAGGCGGCGGTATCGAAGGTTGGTTCCCGTATGTGCTGGCACTACTGTTTTTGCTAGTACGGCCCGAAGGATTGTTTGGCGAAAAAATTATACGAAGGATTTAAGCCCATGCTTTACCGTGAAGCCGGACAATTTAAATCAAGCTACGAAACCGATAGCCAGATTTTCCCGATACGACAAGATCGAATCGGCATAGCACTATTAGTGCTAGTCGCATTTATTGGTGTTCCACTATTCGCTTCGCCGTATTTTTTCTCGGCGATTCTGATTCCATTTCTAATTTTTTCTCTGGCAGCGCTCGGCTTGAATATTCTGACGGGCTACGCCGGTCAGCTATCACTTGGCTCAGCCGCATTTATGGCGGTGGGTGCTTTCGGCGCGTATAACTTTATGCTGCGTGTGCCAGGTATACCGCTACTAGCTTCCTTTGCCTTAGGTGGCTTGTGTGCGGCGGCGGTGGGTTTGTTATTTGGTTTACCGTCGTTGCGAGTGCGCGGCTTCTATCTGGCAGCTTCAACACTGGCTACTCAGTTTTTTGTTGTGTGGGCACTCACCAAAGTTCGCTGGTTTACGAATTACAGCTCATCGGGAGTGATCACGGCACAAAAAATGCAAATCCTAGGATTTGATTTCGATACCCCTGTCGCCAAATATCTACTCGTACTGGTAATCGTCAGCACCTTAGGACTGCTGGCAAAGAACATGGTGCGATCTAATGTCGGCCGCTGCTGGATGGCGGTGCGTGATATGGATGTGGCTGCTGAAGTAATCGGCATACCGCTGATGAAAACAAAATTGCTCGCGTTTGCTGTCAGCTCATTTTATTGCGGCGTCGCCGGTGCACTGTATGCGTATGCTTATTTGGGCACTGTAGAGCCTGAAGCCTACAGCTTAGATTTGTCATTCCGTATTTTATTTATGGTGATTATTGGCGGCTTAGGCTCGGTGATGGGTTCATTTTTAGGTGCGGCATTCATCGTGCTACTACCTGTTATCTTAAATACCTTAGCGCACACCACCAATATCTCAACCGCTGTTGCATCGAACCTGGAATTGATGGTGTTTGGTGCGTTGATCATTTTCTTTTTGATTGTCGAGCCGCATGGCCTGGCAAGGTTGTGGCAAATCGCCAAAGAAAAATTGCGGCTATGGCCGTTCCCGCATTGAACCTGTTTTCAAGTAAGGAGAAGTTAATGAAATTAATCAAATCACTCATGCTAGGCGCTGCTCTGGTTGCATCGTCTAGTTTCGTCTGGGCTGCTGATCAGTTTATTCCGCTGCTGTCGTATCGCGTTGGTCCTTATGGATCCAACGGCACCTCATTTTTCGGCGGCATGATTGACTACATGAACTTGGTCAATATCAATGGCGGCATCAACGGCGTGAAACTGACCTGGGAAGAATGTGAAACAGAATACAACCCATCGCGCGGCGTGGAATGCTACGAACGCTTGAAAAGTAAAAATGGGGGTGCGACGATTGTTGAGCCAGTGTCCACCAGTATTGCGTATGGCATTTTAGATCGTGTAGCCACCGACAAAATTCCCCTGACTACCCTTGGCTACGGACGTTCCGATGCCGCGAACGGAAAAGTATTCCCGTATGTATTTCCTCTGCTGACGACATATTGGAATCAAGCTGCTGCCATGGTGGTGTATCTAGGTGAAAAATCGGGTGGTATGGATAAGCTCAAGGGCAAAAAAATTGTCCATCTCTATCACGACTCAGCCTATGGCAAAGAACCTTTGCCTGTGCTCGAAGCCGAAGCGGCGAAGTATGGATTTGAATTGATCAAGATTCCGGTAGCTCCTCCAGGCAATGAACAACAATCACAATGGCTGCAAATTCGTCAGGCTAATCCTGACTACGTGATCATGTGGACATTTGGCGTCATGAGCGCGGTCGGTCTGAAAACTGCACAGCGTAATGGTTTCCCGCGCGAGAAAATTTTAGGTGTGTGGTGGGCTGGCTCTGAAGAAGATACTGAACCGGCAGGCGAAGCCGCTAAAGGTTACTCGGCGATGAGCTTCAACACACCCGGCAACTTCCCACTCATCGATGAAATTCGTAACAAGGTTTACTCAGCCGGCAAAGGTAACCTTAAAGAATTGGATCGCGTAGGTAATGTAATGTATATGCGCGGCATCACCGCCGCTGTCATGATGGTAGAAGGTCTGCGCACAGCACAAAATAAATATGGCAAAGGTAAAACTGTCACTGGCGAACAAATGCGCTGGGGTTTGGAAAACCTAAACATCGATGCGGCTCGTCAAAAAGCCTTGGGTGTGTCTGATATGTTCCCAACGATCAAAACATCTTGCGATGACCATGAAGGCTCTGGTGCTGTGAAAGTCGTTCAGTGGGATGGCAAGCAGTGGGTAGCTGTTTCCAAGAACTGGATCACAGGTGACAAAGCCTTAGTACGCAAGCTGCTAGAAGAATCGTCTGCCAGCTATGCCAAAGAAAAAGGCATTACGCCTGCCTGCATGAAATAAGGCTTCGCTTAATTCGTTCCAGCGACTGAGTGAATGTGATGATCGTGGATAGTTTTTAAACCACGATCATCACCACCTTATCGTTTATTGGTTAATGCAACAGAAAAATAATTTACTCATGACTGCACCTTCTATCCTCAGCGTAAATAACATCGAAGTCATTTATGACCATGTGATCTTGGTACTCAAAGGCGTGTCCTTATCGGTGCCGCGCGGGAAAATCGTCGCGCTGATGGGTGCGAATGGTGCGGGCAAATCAACCACGCTGAAATCTATTTCTACGCTTTTACGTGGTGAACGTGGTGACGTTACCAAAGGCAGTATTGAATTTAATAGTGAACGAATTGATCAGCTCACACCGAATGAATTAGTCAAACGCGGCTTATCTCAGGTAATGGAAGGGCGTCATTGTTTTGGTCATCTAACCATAGAAGAAAATTTACTCACTGGCGCTTATACACGCAAGATCGGCCGCACTGAGCTTAAGAACGAACTCGAACGTGTTTATCACTATTTTCCACGCCTAAAACAACGCCGTAGCTCGATGGCGGGCTATACCTCGGGTGGAGAGCAGCAGATGTGTGCGATTGGTCGTGCTTTAATGGCTAAGCCTTCAATGATTTTGCTGGATGAACCATCGATGGGACTCGCACCTCAGATTGTGGAAGAAATTTTCGGCATCGTGCAAGACTTAAACCAAAACGAACAAGTGTCGTTTTTACTCGCTGAACAAAATACCACCATCGCACTTAAGTACGCTGACTTTGGCTATATCCTAGAAAACGGTCGCGTAGTGATGGAAGGGGCTGCATCTGAACTTGCTGCCAACGAAGATGTGAAAGAATTTTATTTGGGTATGTCTAGCGCTGGTCGCACCAGTTTTCGTGACATGAAATTTTATCGCCGCAGGAAGCGCTGGCTGGCCTGATAGACATGCTTTATAAGTGTGTCTGCAATCACTTAATGCTCGGTTATTAATGATGCGGCATCACTAATTTTTTACTTATATTCCCCTCCTGAATTTCCTTTAGTTCTTTTTTTATTCTTTTTTTTATTCTTTTTTTCTTAGGTACTGCTATGACTGATTTTTTTGACCCACTTGAGTCGCGTGATCCTGCGGTACGAGAAAAAGAATTATTTTCTGCATTACCCGCGCTGATAGCGCGCGCTCAACAAGCTTCGGGCTGGGCGGCCATACTGAAGGGCGTCGATGCTCCACAAATCACTTCACGCAAAGCGCTGGCGCAATTACCCGTTACGCGCAAATCAGAACTCAAAGACTTACAAAAAGCAGCACTGCCGTTTGGCGGCTTAACCACGACAGCGACGTCTAAGCTATCACGTATTTTTATGTCACCCGGCCCTTTATTTGATCCAGAAGGTCACGGCTCTGACTGGTGGCGCTATGCAAGACCACTACATGCATTGGGTGTGCGCAGTGGCGATCTGATTCAAAACTGCTTTGCATATCATTTCACGCCAGCTGGTTTGATGGTGGAAGGCGGTGCTGCAAAACTTGGTTGCCCAATCATTCCCGCTGGTATCGGGCAAACTGAAATGCAAGTACAAGCCATGAGTTTGCTAAAGCCTAAGGCCTATGTGGGCACACCTTCATTTTTAAAAATTATTATTGAAAAAGCGCTCGAACTGGGCGAAGACATTAGTAGCGTGAACTATGCGTTGGTCGGCGCTGAGGCACTTCCACCTTCTTTGCGTGGATGGCTAAATGAGCATGGGGTGCCACACGTACTGCAAACCTACGGCTCGGCAGACATTGGCAATATCGCGTATGAAACACTCAGCAATGGCCAAGTTAATCCTGGTATGGTGCTGGACGAAACCCTACTGCTGGAAATCGTCCGTCCGGGTACAGGTGAACCCGTGCCGGATGGTGAAGTTGGCGAAGTCGTTATCACTTCATTTAATCCCGACTATCCATTACTACGTTTTGCCACGGGTGACTTGTCGGCTATTTTGACGGGCACCTCACCGTGCGGACGCACCAACCTGCGCTTAAAAGGATGGATGGGTAGAGCCGACCAAACGACTAAAATTCGCGCGATGTTTGTTCACCCATCTCAAGTGGCGGACATTCTTAAACGTCATCCACAAATCGTAAAAGGTCGACTCGTCGTTACCGGTGAGATGGGCAATGATGAAATGACGTTGCATTGCGAAGTTGCAGACATCAATTCAGCCAGCAACGATGCAGACGCCATCATTGCATCAATCCGTGATGTGACAAAATTACGTGGAGAAGTACAACTAGTGGCCGCTGGCAGCCTGCCTAACGATGGCAAAGTGATTGAAGACGCCCGCAGCTATCAGTAAGACTTAGCGAATGCTGATAGCGCGGGCCAAAACGCAATACGCTTAACTATTGAATACGCCGAATTACGCTGAGTGATCTTCTACAACCGGCATGCGGTGCTTGGCCTGAAATAGTGATTGAGCTAAATCGCCCTCGCTACCTTTGCCACGGAAACGCTGGTTGGCTTTTTCTTGCAAGGCATCTAAAAAATACTGCTTACCTGCACTGTTGAGTCCATCAACCTGTTTGGTATTTTCAAACAGAAACATCAAATCATCACCCCATCGCTCGTTCTGATCATCCAGCCAATCGCCGCGAGACGCTTTGGGATGCGTCTCATCTGGCGCAGAGACATAAATCTTGGCGAGGCAACGCAGCAGGAAAGTCTTATCTTTGGTAGCGCCGCTGATCATCATGCTGGCATGCTTGTAATAGGCAGCATGCTTATCTCCATTGATCTCATCGAGAGAAATATTCCCTTCGAGTAGCACCTGATCCACCGCCTTTTGATCAACTTTCACCAAGGTCCTTGGTGCGCTGTGTTGCTTCAAGGCTTCTTGGGTTGGTGATTGATCTGTAGCGGCGCTTACTTCAGCGCGTGCTTTGGTAACGTAACCCTTCATACGTGGGTTTTCGGCAGCTTTACTATTATTGCCTGTCTTTAACTCAACTCCAGTCTGACCCTGCAAATTAGGAGTTACCAGCGGGGCTGATCGGATGACGGAAGAGCTCATTGCGAACCTCGTGAAGTAAAGGCGAAAAATATATCAGCCAAGAAATTGATCGGGCGGTATTTGTCGGTGACAAAAACAACGGAATGGTTCGCACACATATGAATTATTTCAAAATAATTTTACCTACCGATAATCGCCCCCTATGTCCAGAATCGTTGATACGTCTCAGGCTTGTTCATTCCTCTCTTGCAAACTTAGTCATCGGTGCGGGCACTCATGAAAGCCTGTTACTCCCGGCGAACCCTAGATGATTTAAGGAATCACTATGCACGCACTCAGTACAAAGCTGTCGAAAAGCACTAACTCACTACTACAATCGAAAGAAAAAATTAGCCAGGCAGGGCTCTCGAATGCACCGATCATGAAATCATCATCGCGTGCGCGTGAAATCTGCATTAATCGTTGGCGCCAGCGAGCTAGTTATTTCTATGATGCTAGTCGGCAAACCGGAAAAACATTTCGGCAATTAATCAAATCCTTACCTGTTTCTCAAAATACACCCTGCGTCAACTTAGGCACTTGTTCTAACTCTGAACTCTTAGTTGATCAAACTGAATTCTTTTTGAATTCGCTACGACCGTTTGTTAATGGAGCCGTCGAAAGTAAAACGAAATATTTAAAATTACTGAAAATGCATCTCTCAGAACTTGCCATTGCTGAGAAAGAAACCCTGGCTAATTACTTACGGCAAGCCGGGTATGAATGTCACATCACTGAATCCGCTATCGATGACGAAATGTATTTGGAATACGGTTTTTGCAATGGTCCGCCTCATACGAAAAAAAATATATTGTTAACTACTGCAGATTTTTTTACGCTGCTCGGCTCTCCACATAGTGTTAGTGAATGTGAAAAATCTACGCAGACTGACGTACAGAACATAACAATCACGCAAGCTCAAACTATCCGCAATCAGCTATCAGTTTGTACCAGTGACTGGTCAGATTCAGATAAGACACCAGAAAGCCTACTTAGAATCGCTAGACATCTTGAGCAAGTAGTGACTGGTTCTACTCACTTAGAAAATGTATCCATCTTCGATGAGGAATCAGGCCCTAGTAAAGTCATTCATAAAGATGAAAAACTGCTGGTTGATTTATCGACCATTCACGAATTGAGCCACCGCAATAACGAAGCTCTGTTTGCCGTTTTACTACGCGATATGCTGGAAATTTTTCTGACGAAAAAACTAATCGGCTCAACAACTGAAATCAGTCAATTATCAGAGGCGCAAAAACGTCATGTATGGAACACGATAGAAACTATTCAATCACTCGGACCAAACGTATCGCTGTTGCGTCCTTTTCGTGCGCATGTCGAAACCTTGTTAATGTCGCGTGAAAATTTTGGGAAAGTTCACATCATTCCTGCATCGGGCGTCGCACTCGGTCATGCGTGGATTACTCCATCACTTTCAATCACGCCAGACCACCAAAAAATAGGCATCCCAGCCGGTTTTTGCTATCTGCATTCAGGCGCTCGCTCACATGCGGCCGTCTCTGCCATTAATCAATGGCCGATTCAGTGGCTAACGTCTACTGAAAGTGAAAATTTATATCCGTCGCGACGAGCCTGGCATCTGTCTGTACCCGTGCCAGCAAAAGCACTGGAACTCGCCGCTCTGCAAGTGCGTGAAGAATGGATGCACAACGGCATAGCGTATCGTTTCGTGGCGGTTGCGCCGGATAGCCCAGCCACAGGTTGCAGAATAAGCGTGTGGGCTACGGTAGAAAAAGGCATGGATGCTGACACCAAACTACTTTTTGTCTACTTCAATCGCGGTCTGGCTCTACCCGACTCCACTATAGAACTTTGGGAAAGACTCAACGGATTCATGCAATGGCTGGAATTGATCGCAAGCGATAACAGCCACCAAATTCTGTAATGCTTAGCGCTAATGCTAGCAGTACGGGCATGACTTATAATCTGTAAAAACTCAATAACAAATCCATCCGGAGACTCGCATGACCCTCCCTGCTGCACTATCGAATTTACGTATCCCCGTCATTGGCTCCCCTTTATTTATCGCTAGCTGCCCAGAATTAGTGATCGAACAATGCAAAGGTGGCATCGTTGGTTCATTTCCTGCATTGAATGCGCGTCCAGCCGAGATGCTGGATCAGTGGATACGTCAGATTAAAAAAGCATTGGATGATCACAAGAAGGCCCATCCAAATGCCATCATCGGCCCGATCGCCGTCAACCAAATCGTGCATCAATCGAACGACCGTCTTGCGCATGATGTCGAAGTCTGCGTAAAACATCAGATACCTATCATCATTTCTTCGTTGCGCGCACCTCCTAAAGAAATGCTAGATGCGATTCATAGCTACGGCGGTATCGTCATGCACGACATTATCTCTATACGGCACGCACAAAAAGCCCTTGAGGCTGGCGTTGATGGGTTAATTTTGGTCGCCTCTGGTGCGGGCGGTCATGCAGGTGGACTCTCGCCATTTGCTTTAGTGGGTGAGATACGTAAATTTTTTCAAGGTCCGATTGCTTTGTCGGGATCAATTGCGAATGGTGACGGCATTCTCGCGGCGCAATCCATGGGAGCTGATTTTGCTTACATAGGATCGCGTTGGTTAGCAACGCAAGAAGCGAACACCAGCGAAGAGTATCGTCAGGCGATTGTGGAATCGAGTGCGGCAGATATTGTTTACACCAATCTATTTACCGGTGTACATGGCAACTACTTGAAAAAATCGATCATTAAAGCCGGTCTTGATCCAGACAATTTGCCCGAAGCGGATAAATCCAGCATGAGCTTTTCAAGTAGCAATAACACCAAAGCGTGGCGTGATATCTGGGGCGCAGGTCAAGGCGTGGGTTTGATGACCGATGTACCAACCACAGCCGAAGTCATCGATCGATTGAGTAAAGAATACGTCGCGGCTCGTGCACGTGTTATGGTAACGCCATATCCACGTTCGTAAAAGGACATATTGCAGTAAATGCCGTCAGTTCGCAGGTTCAATATTTACTAATTCATCACCTTCGATCTTGACGGCGCCAGCTCTCTTGAGTTGCGTCACTGTCCAATACGCTAAATGGATTTCTCCGTAACTCAAGTGACGTCGGTTAGCGACGCTAATTAACGGCACGCTGGCGAGTAGTTTGGGCACCTCAGACAACTTAACGCGCTGTTTATCCATCAGCAAAAATTTTGTCAGCACCTTAATCCCATTCTGCGCATTGCGCAGAGGATCAGCTTCAAGATAATTCAAACGTGAATGGGCCGCCTCAATCGCTTCTTGTACTTGAGTAAACGGCCTGCCGTGACCGGGAATGACTAAACGCACATCCATCGCCTCTATCATATCTAGGGTGTCGCGCGTTTCTTTAAACCCCGCCCAACTATCTAGCGCCGGAAAAATCACGCCAAAACCTTTTTCCCAAAGCGCATCTGCAGAAAGCAAAATCCCGTGCTTTTCACAAAATAAAATATAGGAATACGGATGATGTCCCGGTGCGCAATGCACTACCCAATCCATTCCTCCGAGGCGTATTTTTTGATTCGCTTTGACACTATCATCTGCACGAAATTTATCGCAACGCTGACCAGTCGCTTTAAAGGTCAGCAGACGTGTTTCCCAATTTTCTACTCGCCGCAATTCTGCTTCAGGGACAGAGGTACGAACATTGGGATAGGTCTCTTGCAAAATGCGGTTACCGCCGCAATGATCCGAATGCAGATGTGTGTTGTAAATCGCATCCAGTGGTCGCCCCGCTAGCAATGCTTGTACCAGTTGCAAAGTTTGTTCTTCGTGACTTTTATAACCGGTATCGACAATCGCCGTTCTTTCATCGTCGATAAAAACAATATTGTTCGATGAGAGCCAACCCCTCTCGAGCACATGCATACCTTTTGGAAGCTTCATGACTGTACCTTGCGATCAAGGGTTGTGTGATCTGCCATTAAAAAAAATGGCTGCGAGCTGAAATCAACGTGCGATAAGGATTGTGCATCGACTTTGTCTCGTGATGCTGCAGACTGGCTACGTTAAGCTACGTCTACGCTTGATTTCCTGCCAGATCGCGAATTTCTTTGATTCCGATGCAACGCCCCAATCGATAATTTCATCAATCGTACGATGGCAACCCTTGCACAAGCCAGAATTACTATCCATGTGGCAAATACCTATGCATGGTGTAGGAAAGGGACCTTCATGCTTGAGTGGATCGAAATGCTGTAAATCTTGCTGAGTACTCACCGGATCACACTCCCGCGCGCTGTTTTTTTTCAGCCAGCTTGAGATGAAATTTATCGGCGATGATCACTGCACGTTCGTGCTCACCCTCGCTGATTTTATCCAAGCCATCCCACGCTTCTACTTTAAAACGTACACGTCGACCCTCGACAGCAATCACTTCACCACGTATGGTGAGTTGCATACCCGGTGGAGTCGCTGCCAAATGAGAAAAGCTGACATGCACACCCAAACTTTGTTCGCGCGGCCAATCAACGTAAGGCATGATGCCTTGAGTGCACGCCAACTCCATCAAGCCCACCATATAACCAGTAGCTAATACCGCCGGCATATCGTTCGCAAAGGCCGTGTGATGACCAAACAGTTCAGGAACCAAACCTTTATCAGGCACGGTGGTTTGCCATTCAAATTGAATACCCGGTTGTAGTTCTGGACTCATCACTTGCCTCGTATCTTTATCATGCTGCCACCGTAATTTTATGCAGCACGCTTACTCGCTATCGCCGTACCTGCACGACTGGATGACTGTCGGCCCAGATGCGTCGAAATAAATTGGCCTGCTTCAACCACTGCATCGAGTGAAATACCTGTCTCAATACCTAAACCCTGCATCAGGTACAACACGTCTTCGGTTGCTACGTTACCTGTCGCTCCTTTGGCATAAGGACAGCCACCTAAACCAGCAACCGATGAATGATAGATCGACACACCTACTTCTAATGCGGCGTAAATATTTGCCAAGGCTTGACCATAGGTATCGTGAAAATGACCCGAGAGCTGATCTAATGGAAATTCACGTGCCGCATGCTCGAATACACGTCTAACTTTTCCTGCAGTTGCCACACCGATGGTGTCCGCAATATCGATTTCATCGCATCCCAAATCACGCATGCGTCTAACCACATCCGTTGCAGCTTCCGCAGTAACCTCACCTTGATACGGGCAACCCAACGCGCAACTCACACTACCGCGTAAACGTAAGCCGTGCTGTTTCGCAGCGTTAGCTACGTCGCGAAATCGTTCTATCGATTCAGCGATAGAACAGTTAATGTTTTTTTGTGAAAAAGCTTCCGATGCAGCACCAAAAATCACCACTTCATCCACCCGCGCTGCGAGTGCCGCCTCGAAGCCCTTCATATTCGGTACCAATGCCGAATAAATCGTACCCGGTTTGCGAGAGATGGCATTCATCACATCCGTTGAGGTCGCCATTTGCGGCACCCACTTAGGAGAAACAAAAGACGCTGCCTCAATATTTGGAAATCCCGCAGCAGTCAAACGATTCACCAAATCGATTTTTATCTCAGCAGCGATCGTTTGCTTTTCGTTTTGTAAGCCATCACGTGGGCCGACCTCCACAATCTTTACTGCCTTAGGTAATCCGGTGGTGCTCATGCATTCTCCTGATGAATAAACGTGAGCAGTTGCGCACCTTCGGCGACCTGATCGCCAACAGCATACAGCAGCTCAGCAATACTACCTTTAGCGGGAGCACTAATCGTGTGCTCCATTTTCATAGCTTCCATAATGAGTAGCGGCGTACCTTTATCCACCACCACGTCAGGCGCTACTAACAAGCTCACAATCTTGCCTGGCATAGGTGCGGTCAATCGGCCAGCCTCAGCTTCGTGTTCACCGGCATGCGCAATCGGATCACGCCAAAGCAGCTGCCAATGATGGCCTTCATAAAACACATGAAACATTTCACCTGCACGAACCACATGCGAGACTATTTTTTTTCCATCAACACTACACAGTAAATGTGCTCCGTCACGCTGAATATCTGTTACGACACAATCCGCATCAGCTGTATTAAATACCAATTGATTGGTCTGATAGGTCAGCGTCAGTGCATGCTCGCCCGACGCATCACTAAATTGAAGCGTGCGCGATAACTCACTATTCATGCGCCAACCCGTAGGTAACGACCATGGATCGGTAGATACGGTGCGCTCATCTAACGTCAGCATCACTGCAGCCAAACTGAGCGCAGTAAGCGTAGGCGAAAGTGGCGCAGGAAATAAATCAGCGTGATGACGTTCTATCAATCCCGTATCGAGATCAGCAGTTGAAAACGGTTGGCTGGCAATCAATCGGCCGAGAAATGCAATATTGGTTGACGGCCCCACCACTTCAAATTCAGCTAACGCTGCTGACATCCGCGTTAACGCCTGCGCTCTATCTTCACCCCACACAATCAGCTTCGCGATCATCGGGTCATAGTGTGGAGTAATGACGTCGCCTTCACTCACACCCGAATCAATTCGCACCGAAGATTCGTTCGTAAATGCGCAGGCTTGCGGTGTACGCAGATGTATGAGCTGCCCTATCGATGGCAGAAAACCCTTTTCAGGATTTTCGGCATAAATACGTGCTTCAATCGAATGACCATGCAGCTGTAACTCATGCTGCAACTTAGGTAGCTGCTCACCATTAGCTACACGACACTGCCACTCAACTAAATCGACACCCGTTACCATCTCTGTCACCGGATGCTCAACCTGAAGACGGGTATTCATTTCCATGAAATAAAAACTGCCGTCTTGATTCGCAATGAACTCGACTGTGCCAGCACCTACATAACCGACGGCACGCGCAGCCTCAACCGCCGCTTTACCCATCGCTTCGCGTCGTTCGGCAGACATGCCAGGCGCTGGCGCTTCTTCCAATACTTTTTGATGACGCCTTTGAACCGAGCAATCACGCTCAAACAACGACACGCAATTACCCTGAGTATCAGCAAATACCTGAATCTCAATATGACGCGGACGTATCAGATATTTTTCAATCAATACACGTTCATCACCAAAGCTCGCTTTTGCTTCTCGCTGACAGGAAGCTAAGGCAGCAGAAAAATCGTCGCTGCGCTCAACAATGCGCATGCCTTTACCGCCGCCACCTGCACTTGCTTTTAGCAGTACTGGATAACCCATACTATCCGCTTGCTTGTGCAAAAAAGCAGTGTCTTGATTGTCTCCGTGATAGCCCGGCACTAAAGGCACGCCGGCTTTTTCCATTAAGGTCTTGGCAGCTGATTTTGATCCCATGGCGCGTATCGCCGAAGCGGGTGGGCCGATGAAAATAATATGGGCTTGCGCACACGCGTGTGCAAACGATTCATTCTCAGATAGAAATCCAT
>JACCEE010705109.1_pt1 | contig 20808 bp, 10 predicted proteins | sample 7449931 | NCBI WGS metagenome assembly JACCEE01 (sample SAMN15323457, study PRJNA562643) | freshwater metagenome | isolation source: river surface water | place: USA:Blue River Watershed | collected 2017-08-19 | reverse complement strand
TGACCCTCGAGGCCTCGGGCAACCACCTCATCGACGGCCTGCGCACCAGTGATCCGGCCACCTACCGCTTCCAGGTGGTGCCCGAACCCTCCACCTGGGCCTTGGCCTTGAGCGGCTTCGCCGCGGGTGCGCTTTGGCTCCGCCGAAAAGACCGCTGAAACGCGGACAATCCCACCGGGGTGGGATTCCGTGGAGCAGCCTCGGAGTCGGTCCATCGGAATACGCCATGGGTTGCTGGATGAGCAGAACCGCTCGATACGCCGCCCGCCCTTCACCTTTCGCCCTGCGATCAGTCCCAACCAAGACGCCGGGAATGCCGGAAGGCTGTTGTTTTACCCCTAACACACTGTTGTTGCCTTCATCGTCCAGACCCGTCACAACCCTCGGCCATGATACCCGACCGAGCCCAACCCACCCCGATCGGCAATGCGGCCCAGTTTAAGGTGGCACGAAAGGCTGTCGTGCCGGCGGTCTTGGGATTCGCCCTGTTCCAGCTTGGTGTCGCCGGAGGGTCCGCTTCGGATTCCCCTCAGGCCGAACGGTCCTGGTTGCTCGAACCGGTGCCGCGCGAGGCGATGCGACCCCTCAGCACGGATCGTCCCGACCAGACCGAGAGCGCCTACTCCGTCGACGCAGGGCATGTTCAGTTCGAGGTCGAGGCGGCCAAGGCCACCTTCGGAACCGTGGCGCCGGATGGAGACCGATCGGGCCGGGAGCTGGTCGTGGGCGGGGTCAATGCCAAGGTGGGGCTCACACCCCGAAGCGACCTGCAGTGGGTGTATGATGGGCAGGTGTATTCCTGGAGCCGCTCAGAGATCACCGGACGCATGGAGCAGAGATCGGGCGCCGGCGACCTGCAGACCCGACTGAAGTTCAACCTCTGGGGCAATGATGGCGGACCCACCGCCCTGGCCCTGATGCCCTATGTGAAATGGCCCTTGTCGGGCTCCCATGTCCGCAATGGACATGCCGAGGGCGGGCTGATCGTCCCCATGGCCGTGGATCTGGCCCCGGGATGGTCGCTGGGCGGCCAGACCCAGATCGACTGGGTCCACTACGACCCGGCGGGCCACGGCCTGGAATGGGCCAACACGATCACCCTGGGCCGGGAGTTCACGGAGCGGTGGGCCGGCTTCATCGAATTGGCCACACGGGTCGCACCGGAGTCGGGGTTGGGCTGGCAGGGCCAATTCGACCTGGGGTTCACCTGCGAGGTCCGCGACGGTCTCCAAGTCGATTTCGGATGCTATTTCGGCATCACCCGATCCGCACCCGATTACATCCCCTTCCTGGGGCTGACTTGGCGGTACTGATGCCGCGACCGAGTCCGCTGCACGGGGCGGGGTGATCAGAAATACCGGGCAACCACCGTGGGCTGCCGGGGCTGGAGATGGGTGTCGAGGGCTTGGCGGAAACGTTCGAGGCCGGCCTTCTCGCGATCACCCAAGCCATAGCGGATGTGGCCACCCAAATAGGCTTGGCGGAATTCGCGGGTGAATTCAGGCCGGTGCTCCACCCAGTGCGCCATGGCGTTGATACCCTGCTCCCGGGCGGCTCGAAGAGCGTCGGCCAGTGCCGGGGTCGCCGCGGCCTCTCGGACGGCCCAGACGGCGTACACAAAGGGCAATCCGGTCCATTCCTTCCACGCGGCTCCCAGATCCCAAATTTGATGAGGGTGGGGGCCGAGGGCAAATCGAATGGCCGGATCCCCGATGAGCAGCACGTTGCGAGGCATTTGTTCCCGGCCGTAATCCGCCAACGGGCTGAATCGCGGCGATAGTCCGCGGGCCGCCAAGAGCACCCGCAACAAATTGACGCTGGTGCAGGACGCCGGGTCGAGGTGCACCTCGGTCAGGCGTTCGTCGAGGGGATCTTGATGGGCCAAGAAAACACTGAAAACCGGGCCATCGGAGGCGATGGCAACCCCGTCCACGATGGGGTACCCGGGAGCGAACAAGGCTTCGGTGACGCTGAGCAGCGCGGCGTCGATCCGGCCGGAACTCAATGCCACCGCCAACGTCGATGGCGGCAGGAACGAACACCGCTCCTCAAGTCCGCAGGTCAGTGGCACCGCGTTGAGATAGGGGACGGATCCGATCCGTGCCGTGTCAGGAATCACACCTCAAGAGAGCGGCTTTTCGGAGGACCGCAACCACCGACCACCCGGCACCCGTCGGGCTCACTTGAGACGGCCGACAAATTGGGCCGTCTTGTCCATGGCCACCTGGATCTGGTCGAAGGCCGTGGCGAAACAGCAGCGCACAAAGCCCTCGCCACTGGGTCCGAAGGCCCCACCGGGCACGCAGGCCACCTTCTCCTCGTTCAACAGGCGCACGGCGAACTCCTTGGAAGAAAGACCGGTGCTCGTGATGTCGGGGAAGGCGTAGAAAGAACCCCGCGGCAGGTGACACTTGAGGCCCATGTCATTGAGGGACTTCACGATGAAGTTGCGACGCAACTGGTATTGGTCGCGCATCTCGGCCGTGGCGGCCGCACCGTGGGTGAGCGCCTCGATGGCGGCTTCCTGGGCGATGATGCTCGCGCACATGATGGCGTACTGATGCACCTTCATCATGGCGTCGATGAGCGGAGCCGGCCCGCAGGCGTATCCGATGCGGAAACCCGTCATGGCATAGGCCTTGGAGAACCCGTGGAGGAAGATGGTCCGCTCGGCCATGCCCGGCAGCGAGGCGATGGACACGTGCTCCCCCTCGAAGGTCAGCTCGGAGTAGATCTCGTCGGTGAGCACCAGCAGGTCATGGCGCCGGGCGACTTCGGCGATCTCCAGGAGCTGCTGACGGGTCATGGTGCCCCCGGTCGGATTCGTGGGGAACGACAGCATGAGCACCTTGGACTTCGGCGTGACCACCGCCTCGATGGCCTGGGCCGTCACCGCGAAGCCGTCTTCGGCCTTGCAGGCCACCGGCACCGGCACCGCATGCGCGAGAACCACGCTCGGCGCGTAGCTGACATAGCACGGCTCGTGGTAGATGACCTCGTCGCCCGGGTTGAGCACGGCGCGCAGGGCCAGATCGAGCGCCTCGCTCACACCAACGGCCACCAGCACCTCGGTCTTGGGATCGTAGTGGACACCGAAATGCTGCTCCACGTAGCCGGAGATGCACTCGCGCAATTTCAGCAAACCCAGGTTGGAGGTGTACTGGGTGCGACCGCGTTCCAGAGCGTAAATCGCCGCCTCGCGGATATGCCAGGGCGTGGCGAAGTCCGGCTCGCCAACGCCCAGCGAAATCACGCCCGTGGTGTTCTGGACCAACTCGAAGAAGTCACGGATGCCGGAGCGCGGGATTCCGGCGACATGGTGGGCGATGAAATTGCGGTGGACGGAGGACATGGACGTCTGGGGGGGAGGTACGCGAACTCGGGGACCGTCGGGAAGAGCCTCTTCCCGGATCCGCCGCAGGTTCGCCTGGTTGGGCGGTTCAGCAGCGGTTCGGGAGGGGAAGTGCGGCAGCAGCCATGGCGCAGACGACTGCCAAGGCGGGTGGGACTGAGGTACCGGACTTCATGACGCAGCCCTATTCCGGACAAAACCCCGCTCCTGTCAAGGCACGGGTACCGCGGAGATGCGAGCCGATGGGCCCACCACCGCAGGATCCGGGGCCGTATCCGGGGCCGGACCGCGTCACCCCACCGACACACGACTCCCCCTCGCTCTGTCGGGCGATCTAAGCTTTATTGATCCCGTGCGTTGTCGGATGGGGAGCCTCTCCCGGCTTCCCTGTGACATCAGCCCGGTACCCGCCATGAACGCCCCTTCCCTCAACCGCCTCGGACTCGCCGCTTGGATTCTGGCCGCTGCTCTGGCCAGTCCACCGCCCGTCGGGGCGGACACCGAGATCGGCTTCATCGAAACCTTCGCCCTGGCCGCCGACCGCGAGGCGACCCTCGGGCAACTCGTGCCTGGTACCGAGGACCATTACTTTTTCCACGCGCTGCACTACCAGTCCTCGGGACAGCCGCAGAAATTCGCCGAGACGATGACCCAGTGGGCCGAGCGCTTCCCGACTTCGGAGCGGCGACAACTGCTCGAAAACCGGGAGGCGCTGCTGGCCTACGGCACGGATCCCCAACGGACCCTCCGACACCTGCGCGATCGATTGGGGTTGCAGTTCAACCATGTTCAGGAGCTGCCCGACCAGAAGCCCGACCTGCCCACGACACTGACGCCGTCCATGATCTCGCGGGAGCGATTCCTCAGCGGCATCCCGACGGACGATCCGCTGGGCGCGTTGTCCGATGCCGAGGTGGAACGGTTGCTGACGGATCCGACCCCGATCCATCGACTCCCGCCCGCCGCCATTCTGAGACGGATCCGACGGCCGGACGCCCCGGGACTGATCCCGAGGATCATCACCGAATTGAAGACACCGGAAAGCCGGGGCTTCGGTTCATTGCCCATCCATCGGGCGCTGCTGCCCGCGCAGCTCGATGCGCTCGAACAGGTGATTCCTGAACTGGCCCAACAGTCGGCTTTTGTGCTGACACGGATCGCCCAACGGGCCCCCGGGGCCGACGCCAACGCCCAGACCGATCCGGCCGAACGGGAAGCCTGGCTGGACCGCGTGGGAGGCTATGTGCAGGGACTGCCGGCGGCGTTCAATTCCCTCAAGGCCCACGTGCTGTACGCCCGCCTGCAACACGACCGGACCCGCGGCATCCATGACCGGGAGCGCTTTGTCGAATACCTGAAGCTGCCCCGCCCGGCGGCCTACATGAACCCGAAGTACCTCGAATCGGTCCAGGCCGACCGCTTCGGGGTCGACTTATATGCCACCTTCCCGGAATCGGGCCTGGGATTGCCCCCGATCGGCAACGACGAGCCGCTGGTCCGCGAATTCTTCCTGCACTTCGCCGCGACCGACGCCCGGTGGGAACCGTGGACCGAATGGCTTCGGGACACCTGGGTCAAACCGCTGTTCGCCGAGGCCAAGATCACCCGGGGGGCCGGCGAGACCGAGCGCTGGGCCTCATTGCTGTCGCCAGCGGCTTATCAGGGGCTCAAGGATCGGGTGGACATCGAATTTCCGGCCACCAATGCTCCGGGCATTCCGTTGGACCAGGAAATCTCGGTGAGCGTGACGCTCAAAAACACGCCGCAGGTCATGGTCCGGCTTTTCGAGATCAACACTCTCGGCTACTTCCAGTCGCACCAGCGCCCGCTGAACACCGACCTCCCTCTCGACGGGTGGGTGGCCAACACCGAACAGCGTCACGAGGGGGAGTCTTCACCCTTCCTCCGGTACACACGGGCGTTTCGCTTTCCCGAACTCAAAGGAAAACGGGGGGCGTGGATCGTCGAGATCATCGGCGGTGGACGCTCCTCCCGGGCCCTCATCCGACGCGGAGGGTTTTCCTTGCTGCAATCCAACGGACCCGGCGGCGATCTGATCCAGGTCGTCGATGAGAACGCCCGCGTGGTGACCAACGCCGTGGCTTGGCTTGATGGTCGCAAGTGGGAGGCCGACCCCAAGGACGGCCGCATCCAGATCCCGTTCACGGCCACCCCGGGCCGACGCCCCATCGTCTTGTCCGATGCCGAAGGGCGGTTGGCGTCGTTGGCCGAGTTCGAACACCACGCCGAGACCTATGCGTTGGAGGCCCAATTCCACCTGGATCCCGAGCAGTGCGTGGCCGGGACCGAAGCGGTCTTGGCGATGAGGTCGTCACTGCGCATCGGCAACCAGGCGGCCACCCCGGAACTGCTCACCGACACCCGACTCACGCTGACCACAACAACCCTCGACGGCGTGAGCTCCAGCACCGAGGTGCCGCTGACCCGACTCACGCCGGGCCGCTTGATGACCCACGCCTTCCGGATTCCAGAACGTCTGGGCCGGGTCACGGCCACCGTGCACGGACGGATCGATCCCGTGGCCGGCGGCGAGAAGCGTGAATTGAGCGCCTCCCGGAGCTGGGAGCTCAACGGCATCGATGGGACCGCCCTTACGCGGGACGCCTTTCTGCGCCGGAGCGGCGAGGGCTATTGGGTGGAAGTCCGCGGCAAAAACGGGGAACCGGTGCCCGACCAAGCCCTCCCGCTGACCTTCCATCGCCGTGGGTTCAACAACACCGTCGAGGTCTCCCTGCGCACCGACGCGCAGGGCCGCATCGATCTCGGAACCCTCGAGGAAATCACCCGCCTCGAGGCGACCCCGGCCCCGGACCTCCGGCGCTCATGGCCCTTGGAGAGCTCCGCACAGACGCGTCCGCGAGAACTTCACGCGCGGGTCGGCCAGACCGTGCGCCTCCCGTGGTCCCCGCAAGGACGGCCGGACGCCTGGTCGCTGCTCGAACTGCGCGGTGGCAGCTTCACCTCCGATCGCCACGACGCGGTCCGGGTCTCCGGCAACCTGCTGGAAATCGCAGGCCTGCCCGCGGGCGACTACTCGCTGCGCCTGCGCGATCCCGAAGAATCGGTGATCACGATCCGCATCGGTGACGGCGTGCCGGTGGCCGGATGGTTGATGGGCCGGAACCGGTCCCTGGAACTGCCTCCCCGAGAACCCGTCCAACTGACCTCCGTGACCCTCACCCCGGAAGGCGGCGCCGAAATCGTGCTGCAAAATTGGAATCCGTTCACCCGGGTCCACGTGGTGGCCAACCGGTTCGTGCCGACCCGGAGCCTGTTCTCGAGTCTGGGCGGGTTCACCCGATGGGGCCTCGGTTCCAAGACCCCGGACTTCCTGCCCAACCTGTATTCCGCCGGTCGGGAGATCGGCGACGAGTACCGCTACATCCTGGACCGGCGCTACGCCCCGAAGCACCCGGGCAATCGATTGCCGCGGCCGGGCCTGCTGCTCAACCCCTGGAACAAGCGCTCCACCGACTCGGAAGCGCTACCCGTCTCCGGTGGAGCCGCGCCACTCTCCTCCGCGGGCAACCTGCCCGGTCTGGCCAAGATGGCCGACATGCTGGAACGGGCTGAATCCGCCTCGGCTCGGCCCTCCCTGGATTCGAACTGGGACTTTCTCGCCACGGCTTCGCCGGCCTGGTTCAACCTGATCCCGGATGCCGACGGCCGGATCCGGCTGCCGGCGAACGCCCTCGGGGACGGTTCCGTGATCCAGGTGCAAGTGGAAGACGCGACCGAGGCCACTTGGCTGGCGCTGACCCGGCCCGGGAAGCCCATCGCTCTTCAGGACCGGCGTCTGGGCCGCGTGTTGGACGCACCCGGTGGCACGACGGAGGTCCGCGATGCCCAGGGTCTGCGCCGCGGACAGACCCTGACGCTCGCCGATGTCCGCAACAGCCGGTGGGAGACCTACGACACCTTGGATGCGGTGTTCCGCCTGCTGAGGACCCTCCATCCCGATCCGCAGTTGGCGCGTTTCGATTGGCTCATGCGGTGGTCATCGCTCACCCCCGAAGAGCAGCGAGCGCGGTACTCGGAATTCGCCTGCCATGAGGTGAACCTTTTCCTGAACCGGAAGGACCCGGGCTTCTTCGAATCGGTGATCCGACCTCATCTGTCCCAGAAACGGGCACGGACCTTCATCGACGACTATCTGCTGGGGGCCGACCTCCGAGCCTATCGGGAACCGAGGGCCTACGGTCGACTGAATCTGGTCGAGCGCGCCCTCCTGGCCACTCGACTGGATGGCGAAGCAGACGCCACGGCCCGCCACCTGCAGGAACTCTGGGAACTCCAACCCGTGGACCCCCTCGAAACCCAACGCTTCGAGACCGCCCTCGGCGGACGGGCTCTGGAGGGATCCGGTGGTGCGGCTGGTGCAGCCGGGCACACCCTGAAAGCTCAGGCCTCCGCCCCTCGGGACGCGGCGGTGTTCGATGCGCCCGCAGCTGCTCAGGCAACCCTCGCGGCCGAGATCGATGCCACCCGAATGCTGCCGAGGGCCGCATCAGCGCCTCTGGACAAATCGGCCCGCCGGTTTCTGGAACGAAAGAACGCGGTCCTCTCCAAGATGAAAGCGGAGGAGCCCCAGAGCGTGGGTCTGGGCCTGGAGGTCGAGACGGCCCGCACCCTCCGAGCCCGTTCCGCGGCCGCCGGGTATTACCGTTCACCGGGTCCGGCCAGGGAATGGGCTGAGAACCAGTACTACCGCTTGCCCCTCGAAGCCCAGGGACCCGACCTGATCCCGATGTCGGGTTTCTGGAGGGATTTCGCGGCTCGGGATCCGAAGGCCCCCTTCCTCTCGCCCCGGGTCCTCGAAGCACACCACAATCCCACCGAGATCCTGATGGCCTTGGCGGTCCTCGACCTGCCACTCCAGGCCACCAATGCCTTCTCCCTCCGCGGCGAGGGAACCTCCCGGACCCTGACGGCGAACGGCCCGTTGTTGATCTTTGTCCGCGAGTTGAGGCCCGCGACTCCGAGTCCGTCGAAGGCCGCTGGCCGCGAACTGCTCCTCAGCGAGCGTTTCTTCCGACTGGATGACCGCCATTTCATGGAGGGACAGGAACGCTACGACAAGTTCGTGACCGACGAGTTCCTGCCCGGGGTGGCGTATGGCGCGCAGGTCGTGATCAGCAATCCGGGTTCGTCTCCGATCAAGGCCGATGTGTTGACGCAGATTCCGCAGGGCTCGCTGCCCCTCCAGAGAAGCCGCGCCACCCACAGTCAGGCCGTCCGCCTGGAGCCCTATTCGACGCTGAAAGTGGAGTATCACTTCTATTTTCCAGCCGATCCGGCGCAGCCCACGAACCATACCCATGCTCCGGCGATCCTCACACTGGATGGAAAGGCACTGGCACAGGCCAAGCCGCAGTCTTTCCGGGTGGTCCGCCAGCTGTCGGTGCGCGACACCCGATCCTGGGACTACGTGTCGCAACAGGGTTCCGAGGCGGAGGTCCTCGCATTCCTCTCGACCCACAATCTGGCCCGACTGGATCTGGAACGCGTGGCGTGGCGGGTCGCCAAGAGCCCGGAGTTCTTCCGCCAACTCACGGGTTTCCTGTCCCGGCACCATGTCTGGAGCGAACCCATCGCCCGTTACTCGGTGGTGCACAACGACCCCGCGGTGCTCCGCGAGTGGCTGCGGCACCGGGAGGATTTCCTGGCTCAGTGCGGTCCGTGGCTCGAGTCCCCCCTCCTGCGCATCGACCCCATCGAGCAACGGACCTACGAACACCTCGAGTATTCGCCGCTCATCAACCCCAGGGCCCACCCGTTCGGATCCCGGCGTCGGATCGCCAACACCGTGTTCCGGGAGCAATACCTGAACTTCATGCGCGTGCTGGCCTTCCAGCCCCGGTTGACCGCCGAGGATGAGTTGGCGGTGGTGCACTACCTCTTCCTCCAGGATCGGGTGGACGAGGGATTGGCCCGGTTGGAGCGGGTTCGACCCGCCGAGGTCCGCACCCGGATCCAGTACGACTACCTCCGGGCGTGGACCCATTTGTACGAGGAGAAACTCTCCGAGGCCCGCAGGATCGCCCGGACTTACGAATCGTATCCGGTGCCGCGGTGGCGCGGACTCTTCGCCGATCTGACCCGTCACCTCGACGAAGCCGAAGGCAAGGGAGGCGGCTCCAAAACCGCATCGGGCACCCCGTCCGACTCCGCGTCCACGGCGACGCGCGAGGCCTCCTTCGATCTCCAGGTGGAGAACCGCACCGTTTCACTCACCTGGAAAGGGCTGCCATCGGTCACGGTGAACTACTACCGGATGGATCCCGAATTCCTCTTCAGTCGGAATCCCTTCGCCGACCGGGATGGAGACCCACCGAGCATTCTCCAACCGACGCTCTCCTCGGTGGTGCCGCTGCCGGCCGGCAAGAGCGCCCTGGATTGGCCGATCCCCACCGCCCTCGCCAAGGACCACGTGGTGGTGGAGGTCTTGGGCGGCGGACGGCGCAAGGCCAGGATGCACCACGCGCACACATTCCGCCTGCAACTGGCGGAGAACGAGGGAACCTTGGAGGTCCGAGAACCGTCCGGCGCCCGCCCGGTCTCCAAGGCCTATGTGAAGGTCTACGGTCGGCTGGACAACGGTGGAATCCGCTTCGTGAAGGATGGCTACACGGATCTTCGGGGCCGTTTCGACTACATCGGACTGAACGAATCCACGAACCCAGTCACGAACCCGGCCGCAGAACCACGGGTGAGCGGACCAAACCCGGGATCCGAGTCGAGCGGTCTCGACCACCCCTCCCTCGCCCCCGATGAAGGGCCCCGCATCCGTCGACTGGCGGTGCTGGTGCTCAGCGAGGGTCACGGAGCGGCCGTACGCGAGGTCGATGCCCCGGCCCGGTGATTCAGGCCCGGTGATTCAGACCGGACGTCGGCCGGGACGGATCCGGACCGGAGCCTCGGCCACGGGACCCCTCCCCGGGGTCGGGGGTTTCTGGCGGGCCAGATCCATGAACCGTGATTGCGACCGTCGCGCGTCGGTGGTGGCCGCCTGCGGTGACCGTCGATAGCTGCCGTCGGGCTGCAACTGACGCACCTTGGCCGTGTCGGTCAGGGACTCGCGCAGGATCTCGTTCAAGACGCGGTCCCGGATCCGACCGTCCAGGATCGGGAAGGCCACCTCGATGCGCTTGAAGAAATTGCGGGGCATCCAATCGGCACTGGTCACGAAGACCGAGGGATTGCCGGCGTTGTCGAAACTCCAGATGCGGCTGTGCTCGAGGAACCGGTCGATGATGCTGTGCACCCGGATGCGCTCGCTCCGGCCGGGAACCCCGGGCTGCAGACAGCAGATGCCTCGGATGATGAGGTCGATCTCGACGCCGGCCTGGGAGGCCTCGTAGAGCGAGCCGATGGTCTCCTCGTCCACCAGGGCGTTCATCTTGGCCACGATGCGCGCCGGAAGGCCCGCCCGCGCATGGTCGGTCTCGCGCCGGATCAGGGTCTGGACGCGCTGGTGCAGCTCGAACGGAGCGAGGATCAGTTGGCGCGTGGGGCGGTGCTGGCAGACGCCGGTGAGCAGGTTGAAGAGCGTGGTGGCATCCTCGCCGACATCCGGACGGCAGGTCAGCAGGCTCAGATCGGTGTAGAGCCGCGCGGTCGAGGGATTGTAGTTGCCGGTGCCCAGATGCACGTAGCGGCGGATGCCGTCGTCATCGCGCCGCACCACCAGACAGACCTTGGCATGGACCTTGTAGCCGACCACGCCATAGACCACGTGCACCCCGGCCTCCTCGAGTCGCCGGGACCAGGCGATGTTGTTGGCCTCGTCGAAGCGCGCCTTCAATTCCACCACCACGGTGACCTGCTTGCCGTTCTTCACCGCATCCATCAGGGCGCCCACGATCCGACGGTCGCCGCCGGTGCGGTACAAGGTCTGCTTGATGGCCAGGACGCGCGGATCGGCCGCGGCTTGTTGCAGGAACTGCAGCACCCCGTCGAAACTCTCGTAGGGATGGTGCAACAACAGATCGCCCCGACGCAGCGTCTCGAAGACGTCGGCCCCCTCCTGAAGGCCCTCGACCCCGGGAGCCACGAACGGAACATCCCGCAGTTCCGGGGAATGATCCCCTTCGACGATGGCCATGAGCCGACCCGGAGCGATGGGCCCTTCGATGGCGTAGAGGTCGTGGGCCTCGAGCCCCAACGTGGCGAGCAATTCGCGTCGGATCTCCTCGGGACAATCGGCCGAGACCTCCAGCCGCACGGCCTCCCCCTTGCGGCGGTTGTGCAACTCGGCCTCCACGGCCAGACGGACGTTGGAGACCTCCTCCTCGTCGATGTAGAGCTCGCTGTTGCGGGTGACGCGGAACAACCACCAGTCGTCGACCTTCGGCACCCCGAACAGACCCGCCAGATTGGCCCCGATGAGGTCGGACAAGAAGACCGAGTCGCGGCGTCCGTCAAGGCGGGGCAGCCTCACCAGATGCGGCAGCACGCGGGGCACCTGGACGATCGCCAGACGGGTGGCCCCGGGATCGCGACCCTCCGGGGTGCGGATGCGCGTGATCAGGTTCAACGATTTGTTGAGCAGTTGCGGGAACGGGTGCGAAGGGTCCACGGCCAACGGGGTCAGGACCGGGTACACCTTGTCCTGATAATAGGCCGACAACCATTGCCGATCGGTCTCTTCGAGCATTCCCGGCTTGAGGAAGCCGAAGCCCTGCGACTCGAGCGCGGGCTTGAGATCCTCCGACCAGCAGCGATCGGCCTCGCGCACCAGAGTGCGCACCCGACGGGTCACCACCCGCAGACACTCGCTGGCGGTGAGTCCGTCCGGCGTCCGGTGGACGCCCTCCGATTCGATCTGCTGCTTGAGTCCGGCCACGCGGACCTCGAAGAACTCATCCAGATTGGAATGGGTGATGCCCAGGAACTTGACCCGCTCGAGCAGCGGCACGGCCGGATCCAAGGCCTCATCCAAGACCCGCTGGTTGAATTCCAGCCAAGAAAGCTCGCGGTTGAAGAAACCCACGCCGGCCGACCGGGGCTGCGACGAAGACGGCGACGGAATCCCGGTCTTGGGCTTCGGGGATCTGCCGACAGAAGGACGTTGACGGGACATGAGGCGATCGAAGGGTCAGAGTAGCCCGGTCACCCCCGCTGTCGACAGTGACATTTGGGCGACAAGGCGAACCCACACAGCGGCAGCCGAGTCGGGACCCGAGTCGGGACCCCGCCCAGAGGCCCATCGGATGGGTCTGTCCGATGCCCCGACCGGATCGGACTTCGACCTAGGCTCCCCGCGCTTTCTTTTTGTCTTCGCGGATTTTTTCGACCACCGCCGACGGCAGGTAGCAGGCGGCCGCGACGTCGGCGAACCGATTCCAATCCAGGGAGAACCGGTCCATACCCAGGCCCAGATTGTCGAAGTACAGGCTGCCGTTGAGGGTCCGGATCTTCATGCCCCGGAACAGGTTCTGTCGGGTGACGATGTAGAAGAGGGCATGGGCTGCGGCCAGGTCCTCGACCGTCGGCATGGAGGTCTCGTTCTCGTCGAACCTGCGCCTCAGAAACAGCTTCTGGTCGGCCAGAGTCCGATTCTGGCTCTCGTCGACACATCCATCGATCGCCAAACGGGTCTCCGTGGGCCTCCCTTCGGTGAACGACGGCATGCCCAACCACACCTTGTATCGGTTGGGGAACACGTAATTGCGCTTGTCGAGCTTGTAGTAGATCTCCTGGGCCTCTTCGAGGATCCGGATGCGCGGGACGTTGGGAGGGATGACGAAGGCGATTTCGTGGGGACCCAGGATCTCGACGAAGTACTTGGCCCCGAAGGATTCGCGGGCCGGCAAGCGGGTCTGGATGTCGCGAAGGGCGCGCTCCTCGGCCCGGATCTGATCTTTGATGACCGTGAGAGTCGCGAACTCTTCGGGCGTATTGGCGATGCTGAAGATGGTCTCGTAGTCCGCCCTCAAGGCATCGAGACGCTCTTTGGACTCCTCGTACTGGAGCAGGATCTCGGATTCGGAACTCATGGGATCACCCCTTCCTCGCTGAACCCCACGCGGTGGAACCCACCTCCGGACCGGGAACGCAGGGCGCGCGAGTGGACCGAATGGGCCCTGGACGGAGCAGGGCCCGTCGTGCAACGCCTGCCGATCGGATTAACAGCCTTGGATCTCAATTGAATGTCCGTTTACCCTACGGATGGGATTCACCACTGTCATTGTAAACCATCGGTTGATGAGTCAATTGCCTATCGATTGCCGATCTGTACCTCCACCGAATTGGCCGCTGAATCGTTCTGACGCTCTCGACGTTGTGGGTTCTCCAAGTTTGCCCCAGCATCCCCCGGTCGCCCCAGAACAAGCGTTTATCGGCCGGATAGGTCCTCGACTTGAGGAAAAACACCTCGACGGATGAGGCGGATCACCGCACCCGAAACGCCTCGTTCCAAGGCCCTGGAAAGAAACCCCGCAACCGGAGCACCGGCCGGTATCCGACAGGGTGATTCGTGCGGCCGCAATGCCCCCCCAATGCGGCCCAATGCAACGGTGAGAAATGAACCGGGTGGGTCGATTCAAGGGCCCGACGCCGACCGTGGATATCGGACCTGTCAGAGGGGCAGATCGGAAGCCTGCTGAAAAAGCAGCGGCGGGCTTTGGGGTGACACACGGATTACACCGCCAAAGCCCGCCGGCCCATCCCCACACGGGGATGAAAGTGGCGACGATCCAAGCGCCCATGCCTGGGCTGCGGATCGATTTCGGGGAGAACGACCGAATGGATAGAGGTTCGAACCCGAGTCGGTCAAGCCTCTCTTTCGGCCGTTCTTTTGACCCTTCTTGGGGCTCCTCTTGGGGCCTCCCCCAACCACAGCCAACCTAGGCTCAGGAAGGGGCCGATTCAAATCCGGAAGCGTGAATTTCCTGTGTCGGCCGAATCCCCTGTGGAGCGCCTCGGCTGGGTGGATCCGGCGCAACCCAAGGAAGCTTCAACCCGCCTTTGGCGGGGCTTCGGGCCGTGTCTTCCCGGCGGCGCGACGATCCCATCGGGCCTGCATTTCCGAGGGTCGAAGCGATTCCACCGCCTGCGAGAGCATCCACTCATGGCCGTCGGGATCCCGGAACCGGCAACAGCGGTGGCCGTGGAAGTGCGTCTGAAGGGGCTGCAGCACCGCCATCCCGGCGGCGACACACCGCTCGGCGATCCGATCCACCTCGGCGACAAAGAGGCACAGCGACATCCGCGGCCGCGTCGGTCGGGCACCGGACGGAGTGGCCTCGGCCGGCAACGCCTCTTCCAGAAGGATCAGGGATCCATTCGGCAACCGGATCTCCAGATGCGCCCACCGCCCGCTCACGGGATCGACCAAGCGATACAGCTCTTCGGCCCCGAAGGCCTCGCGGTAGCACTGCAGCGCCTTACGGGCGTCGGTGACGCTCAAGACCGGAGCCAACGGCGGGTAGTCGGTGGGTTGGTCGTGCGGCATGGTTGGAAAACAAGAGCCCGCCCGAAGCCAGCCCCCCCTGAGAAGCCTAACGGGCCATGGGGCCATGGGGGTCGCCGCTCCCTCTCCGGTCGGGGCCGGGATCGGGACGATCAGTGATATTCCTGGATGGTCTTGACCGAGTAGCCCTGCCGTTGCAGCGCCGCAATGCCCAGCGCGGCCGCCTTGGCCCCGCTGATGGTGGTCATGATCGGAGTCCCGGTGATGACGGCCGTGGTCCGGATGCGAACCTCGTCCTCCCGGGGTGCGGCGCCACTGGGCGTGTTGATCACCAGCTGGATCTCCTTGTTTTTCAGCAGGTCGACGATGTTCGGACGGCCCTGGAGCACCTTGAGGGTGCGCTCCACCTTGAGGCCGGCCGCCTCGAGCCGGGCCGCGGTGCCATCGGTGGCCACCAGTTGGAAGCCCAGGGCCAGATAGCTCTGGGCCACCTCCACCAGGTCCTTCTTGTGGGCATCGGCGATGGAGATGAACACCTTGCCGCTGAGGGGCAACGGCGAGTTGGCCGCCATCTGGGCCTTGGCGTAGGCCACACCCAGGTCGGTGTCGAGACCCATGACCTCGCCCGTGGAACGCATCTCCGGCGAGAGCAGGATGTCCTGACCGAGGAACTTGTTGAAGGGGAAGACCGATTCCTTCACGGCCCAGTACTTCGGCCATTCCTCGGCGGTGAAGCCCAGTTCCTTGAGCGTCTTGCCGGCCATGACCTTGGCGGCCAGCTTGGCCAGGGGGCGCCCGATGGCCTTGCTGACGAAGGGCACCGTGCGCGAGGCCCGGGGGTTGACCTCGAGCACATAGACGACCTCGTCCTTCACGGCGTACTGCACATTCATCAGACCACAGACCCGCAGCTCGCGGGCCATGGCATGGGTGTACTCGCGGATGGTCTCGATGACCTTCGGCGACAAGGTGTGGGGCGGCAGCACCATGGCTGCATCGCCGGAGTGCACACCGGCGAACTCGATGTGCTCGAGCATGCCCCCGATGACGATGGTGGCGTCTTTGGGGTCGGCGAAGTGACCGACATCGGCGATGCAGTCCACATCGACCTCGGTGGCGTCTTCCAGGAATTTGTCGACCAGCACCGGGCGCTCGGGCGAGGCCTCCACGGCGAACTTCATGTAGTGAGTCAGTTCGGCGTCGGAATAGACGATCTGCATGGCCCGGCCGCCGAGCACGAAGCTCGGGCGCACCAGCACCGGGTAGCCCAGACGATGGCTGGCCTGCAGGGCCTCTTCGGCGTTGGTGGCCAGACCGTTGGGCGGCTGCGGAATCTCCAGCTTGTTGAGCATGGCGGCGAAGAGCTTGCGGTCTTCGGCGATTTCGATGCTCTCGGGCGAGGTTCCGATGATGTTGACCCCGTTCTTCTTGAGGCCCAGCGCGAGGTTCAACGGGGTCTGGCCGCCGAATTGGGCGATGGCCCCGGAACAGCCTTCCCGCTCGTAGATGTGCAGGACGTCCTCGAGGGTCAGCGGTTCGAAGAAGAGCTTGTCGCTGGTGTCGTAGTCGGTGGAGACGGTCTCCGGGTTGGAGTTCACCATCAGGGTCTCGAAACCGTCCTCCTTGAGGGCGAAGGAGGCGTGCACGCAGCAGTAGTCGAACTCGATGCCCTGGCCGATGCGGTTCGGACCCCCGCCGAGGATCATGATCTTCTTCTTGGCCGAGGGGGTCACCTCGTCGTCACCGCGGTCGTAGGTCGAGTAGTAGTAGGGCGTGTAGGCCTCGAACTCCGCGGCGCAGGTGTCGACCAGCCGGTAGCTGGGCACCAACCCCTGTTTCTTGCGCTCGGCCCGCACCTCATCCTCCGTTTTCCCGGTGAGATGGGCGATCTGACGGTCGGAGAAGCCGAGGGATTTGGCGCGTTGCAGGAGTTCAGGTTTCATCGATGGACGCAAAACACACGGAGCAAACCGGAGTCGGACTCCGGTGTCGAGTCTGCACGGAACCAAGCCAAACGCTCCGGGCCGGGCCACCCCAAGGATCAGGATACCGCCGAATCGGTCGGAGAGGGTCCGGTGGCCGAGCAGGCGACCCGGTCATTCGGCAACACGCGCGACCTGTCACCGGGTCCAAAGCCAGTGGCGGCTCAGGCCTTGGGCTTGAGCTGCGGGAAGAGGATCACGTCGCGGATGCTCTCTTGACCCAGGAGCATCATGCACAGGCGGTCGATGCCGATGCCGATGCCGCCCGCCGGGGGCATTCCATGCTCGAGCGAGATCAGGAAGTCTTCGTCGAGCTTCTGCTGCTCGCCACCGGCCTGGTGTTCGAGCGCCTCGCGCTGGGCGATGGGGTCGTTCTGCTCGGTGTAGCCCGGGGCGATCTCCTGGCCGTTGATGCAGCATTCGAAGACCTCGACGGTGGTCGGGTCTTCGGCAGAGATCTTGGCCAGGGGGACCAACTGCTTGGGCAGGTGGGTCACGAAGGTCGGCTGGATGAGCGTGGGTTCGACGAGCTTCTCGAAGACCGCTCCCGTGACCTCGAAGTCTTCGTAGCCGTCGGCGATGTCACCCGCGAGCTTGAGGTCTTCGACCGCTCGGCGGCGTCGCTCTTCGGGCGACACCTGGAACCAGTCGGCTCCGGCCTTCTCCCGGACGAGATCCTTGTAGCGGGCCCGACGCCAGTGGGAGAGGTCGATGGTCTTGAAGACATCGCCGTCGGCGTTGCGGTGCTCGATGTGCAGGGTGCCGACCACGGTGAGCGCCACGTGCCGAATGAGCGACTCGACCGTCTCCATCATGGTGGCGTAGTCGCCATAGGCTTCGTAGGCCTCGAGCATGGTGAACTCCGGATTGTGCCGTCGGGAGAGCCCTTCGTTGCGGAAGTTGCGGCCGATCTCGAACACCTTGTCGACACCGCCAACCAGCAACCGCTTGAGGTACAATTCCAGGGCGATGCGCATGTAGAACTCGCAGCCGAGGGCATTGTGGAAGGTCTTGAACGGCTGGGCGGCGGCTCCTCCCGGAATGGCCTGCATCATCGGCGTCTCCACCTCGACATAGCCTCGTTGATGGAAGAAACCACGGATCTCCTTGAGAATCTGGGAACGCTTGAGGAAGACATCCCGCACCGGTTCATTGGCGATCAGGTCGAGGTAGCGCTGCCGATAGCGGATCTCGGTGTCTTCGAGACCATGCCACTTGCCCGGAGGCGGCCTCAGGGCCTTGCCGAGGGGGATGAAGGACTCGACCTTCACACTGGGCTCGCCCATGCGGGTGATGAACAGGGTTCCTTCGATCCCGATGAAGTCTGCCAGATCGATGAACTTGAAGATCGCGGCGGCGTCTTCACCGAGCACTTTGGGCTGGATCCACAGCTGGATGCGGCCGCTCGCGTCACGCAGATCGAGAAACTGGCTCTTGCCCATGTCGCGGTGGGCGGTGATCCGACCGGCCAGGCGCACCCGGGTGCCCTCGGGCAGACCCACCGGCTCACCCTTGGGCTCGGGCGATTGGTTCCATTCCGCCCAGCGGGCCAGCTCGGCCCGAACGGTGCCGCACTGGGCATCGGGCCGAAACGCATTCATGAACGGGTTGACGCCCCGGGCATTGAGTCCGGCCAGATTATGGCGGCGCTGTTCGATCAGGGAATTGGTGTCCTCCATGGGGAGCAAGGGTCAGAGATGGGGTGCGGGACGCAGGATTCCGCGGTCTTGCGCGAAAGGGCGATTCAACCCGATTTCACGTCGGGTTGAGAAGTCCGAAGACGGCCTACAGGCATCACCGCATCCGAGGGCACGAAAAGGAGATGGGAAGCCGAGGGCTACAACCAAAGGGGCCCGACCGGGGGCAGAGGGCGATCCCGTGGAGCGCTCCGAGCTATACAGCCCGAGAGCCTCGCCGATCACCGAGGATCACAGACGGTCAAATCATTCGGGGGCAGGTTCCGAGGAAAAATCCCGAGCCTTGGAATCCCAGCGACGAACCTGCAAGCCCATGGTCTGTCCGATAAACAGGCCTGGAGCGTCACAGTGCCCCAAAACCCAAGCTCCCAATGGCCAATGATCCAAACTGCCCATGGCCCGCTGGCCGGTGATCCTCAGGCCGAGAACGACTTGCCGCAGCCGCAGCTGCTGTGGGCATTGGGGTTGTTGATCTTGAAGCCACCACCGGTCAGCGCATCGCTGAAATCGATGACCGAACCGCGCATGTAGTTGGCGGAGAACGGATCGACCACCACGCCCACCCCGTGGAATTCGGCGCTCAGGTCATCGGGCCGACGCTCGTCGAACACCATGCCATATTGCATGCCGCTGCAGCCACCGGCCTCGACAAACACCCGAAGGCTCTTGCCGGCGTTCTCGGAATCGCCAGCCAACATGACGGCGATCTGCTGGGCAGCGCTCTCGGTGACAGTGACAACGGCGTCTTGGGCAACCACGGTTTCCATTGCCTCAGGCTAAAAGTGCCCGTCAGGACTGTCAAACCATCGAAACGGTCGAAACGGCCGGTCGAAACGACGGATGACGCCGGCGGGCACGGTCTTCGCGGGCGGTTGGAAACCGTGTTGCCACCAAACCCCGGGGCCTCGCGGGTGGGCCCAAATCGAACCTACCCGCTCGACCCAACCTATTGGACCCAACCTACTCGACCCAGTCTACCGCACAGGCCGCGCCCCCCCCCGGACCGGAAACCCCGGAGCTCGGGGATCGCCGGGCCTGGCACCGCCGCGATTCGGAGGGGCTCTCTGCAAGAACGCATCGCGGCTGGCCCAATGGGATGACGCGGCAGACCAGGCGTGGTCACCGGACCTCGACCCAATAGAAAACCGGCTGTCCCACCGGGGGTGTTTCGGTCATCGAGCCCCCGGTCAGGCCACTGGCGATCACGGTCGAAAGCCCATTCCAACCCACCGACCGGACCACCGTGTAGGTGAACCCGGCTTGTGTGGGCCAGGTCAAGCGGACCGAGCCTCCGGCACCGGGTTCGGCCTGCACGCGGATGGGCAGGACGGTGGGGTCAGTGAGCAGAGTCAAGGAGGCCTCCTCGCTCAGGACCGACTCCTGACCGTCGCTGATGCGCACGGTGTAGATTCCCAACTGATCGCGGTACACCTGCGCCACCCGCAGCTCCGGACGCGTGGCCCCGGTGAGCGGTTGTCCATCGAGGCACCATTGATAGGCGAGAGGCGTGCTGGCGGACGCCGCCACCCGGAACAACGCCCCACCGCCCTCGGGAACCTCCAGCGAGCGGGGTTGGCCGGTGATGACGATGGCCGGCGGTGCGGAGGTCGAACCGGAGCCGGAGGGATCGGACGGGGGATCCTGCGGCTGCGGGTCCACCGGCACCCCTCCCGAGGCGACCCCCATCAGCCGGAGGTGATCGATCCGCCAGGTGCCCACGGTGCTGTAGGTGCCACCGACTGCCGAAAAGGAATCACCCTCGAAATCCGAGACCAGACGCACGCGGAAGTCGGGATTCTCGGCCGCTTCGGCGATGTCCGAGAGATCGACGCTCAGTCCATTGGTGAACACGCTCGCCACCGTCCAGGTGAGTGTGGGACCGGGGCGCCACGGCTCACCACCCGAGGCATACAGGACCTGCAAGCGTCGGCTCGCCGTGCTGGTGGCCCGAAGGTCCAACCGGACCCCGATGGCGCGATAACCCACCGTGGACGCGGCGATTTCAAGGCCCGCCGTCCGGGCCCCGGTGCCCTGTTTGGGAAAGCCTGTGAGTTGCAGGGCGAAATCGGCATTGGTGGTCGGATCGCTGGACCCCACGCCCGAGGCCGGAGCCGAACGCAACCCCCCTACGACCGCCAACGTGGCCGCGCCGGACGTGGCGCGCAGGAGATCGTTGGTCCGGTTGAAATCCCAGAGTGCGATGGGTTGTTGGGCCTTCAGGCCCACCGGCGCCATCAAAACCAGAAAGGCCAGGAAGGCGAGGGTGCTGCGGGTTTGAGCCCGGGTTTGAGCCCGGGTTTGGGCCAGGGTTTGAGCCAGGGCTTGAGCTATGACGGTGATCAG